>Ga0224506_10002718_pt1 | contig 11959 bp, 11 predicted proteins | sample SF_Jan12_sed_USG_2_FD_169108 | JGI IMG/M metagenome (GOLD analysis project Ga0224506, IMG submission 169108) | Sediment microbial communities from San Francisco Bay, California, United States - SF_Jan12_sed_USGS_8_1 | ecosystem: Environmental > Aquatic > Marine > Sediment | place: USA...
GAATATGGAAAGTACGGTGGAATCCATCAAGCATGCCGTAGAAGAAGCCGAACTCATGGCGGCCGTACAAATTAATTCCGTGTATACGGGGATTGCAGGCAGCCATATCGGCAGCGAAAGTGCACAAGGGGTGGTGGCGCTCAAGAAACGTGAGGTCACCAAAGGCGATATCAAACGTGCTGTGGATACCGCCCGTGGTTGTGCGGTCCCTCCGCCGGATCGACAAATTCTGCATGTGCTGCCACGAGAATTCATCGTCGATGATCAAGAGGGGATCCGAGATCCCTTGGGTATTGCAGGATCTCGCTTAGAAGTCGATGTTCATATTGTGACGGGTGCCGTCACCTCCGCCCAAAACCTTGCCCGATGTGTGAGTCGAGCCGGCTTAGATGTCGTCGATATTATTTTGCAGCCGTTGGCCTCAAGTGCTGCCGTGCTCTCTCCGGAAGAGCGAGAGTTGGGTGTCGTCATGGTCGATATTGGAGGGGGGACGACTGATGTTGCCATTTGGGTCGAAGGGTGCATCCGACATTCTGCGGTGATTCCAATGGGTGGGCATCATTTGACCTCGGATTTGGCGATTGGGTTACGAACAGCGCCGGAAGACGCAGAAAAAATTAAATTGCAATATGGCGTGGCCAGTAGTCAATTATTGAATGACGACGAAAATATTGAGGTGCCGAGTGTGGGTGGACGTCCGCCGCGGGTCATGCCTCGAACGATCGTGGCACAAATTCTCTCACCACGTGTCGAAGAAATGTTTGAGATGGTGCGTCGTGAAATTCGACGAGCGGGTTATGACGGCATGTTGGTGGCGGGAGGAGTCTTGACGGGTGGGACGTCGTTGCTTCCGGGAATGGCGGAAGTGGCTGAACACGTGCTCAATCTGTCCGTTCGGTTGGGACGTCCCTTGGGAGTGGGAGGGTTACGAGATATCGTGCAAAACCCGATGTATTCCACCGCCGTTGGGTTAATCGTTCATTCCGTGAGTCAAGAAAATGAATTTGAAGTCGTCGGGGCTGGAGGTGGCAAATCTCAAAAACCCTCACGTTGGATGGGGGGAATGGTGTTTAAGATGAAGGGATGGGTCATGAACTTTTTTTAATCCATGGAAGGAAAGGAGAAGCGAGCATCCATGCCCCCTGTCGCATTGTCACTGAAACAACAACTTGATTTACCTGTCACAACAATCTGCCTGAGAGATGGCAGAAAGGAGGCTTCCCATGTTTTCACTGTCTGATGATGAACTCGCGACGATCAAGATTAAGGTCGTCGGTGTTGGTGGGGCTGGCTGTAATGCCGTCAATACCATGATTGAATCTGGCTTGAGCCGCGTAGAGTTTGTGGTGGCCAATACAGATTTGCAGGCGCTTGGCCGTTCCATGGCCTCTTACAAAATTCAATTGGGCCCGGAACGCGCACGAGGGTTGGGTGCGGGTGCTCGACCTGAGGTCGGGAAGGAGTCAGCCCTTGAAAGCGAAACCCAAATTCGTGATGCCTTGGAAGGATCGGACATGGTGTTTGTCACCGCTGGTATGGGTGGTGGCACCGGAACAGGGGCGGCTCCCGTTGCGGCAAAAATTGCTCGAGAACTGGGGATTCTCACTGTGGGGGTGGTCACCAAGCCGTTTCAATATGAAGGAAATCGTCGTGCCAGCTTTGCCGAAGACGGTATTCGTGAATTGAAGAAGCATGTGGATTCACTGTTAATTATCCCCAATCAAAAATTGCTTGGGTTAGTGGATAAAAATACCCCGCTCTTAGAAGCCTTTAAGGTCGCGGATGATGTGTTGCGCCAAGCCATTCAAGGTATTTCCGACGTGATTACGACGCCGGGTTTAGTGAATGTGGATTTTGCGGATGTGCGCACGGTGATGGGGTATTCCGGGCGGGCTGTGATGGGCATGGGCATCGGGCGTGGGCCGTCCCGTGCTGAAGAAGCCGCCAAATTGGCGATTGCTAGTCCGCTGTTGGAAGACGGCAGCGTGGAAGGCGCTCGAGGGCTGTTGCTGAATATTACGGGTGGCCCCAGCATGACGTTGCATGAGGTGAATGAGGCTTGCAATATTGCCCGGGAAGCCGCTGATCCACAGGCCAATATCATCGTGGGACAAGTGATTAACCCAGATATGGGTGAAGAATTGACGGTGACCGTCATTGCCACGGGATTCGAACAAGGCGAATCGGTCTTGCGGTTCCCGGATGTTCACCAACCGACATTGGTCGTGGAGCCGGTCAAGACTCGGCCCATGGTCTCCGTTGGAATAGACAATACGGAAGGTACTGGCGAAGAGGATATGGATCGTCCTACTTACCTGCGTCGGCAAGTTGTGGCACGGAAAGCCACAGAAAATGGCCACGGAAATGGTAACGGGAACAGTAATGGGAATGGCAACGGCAATGGAAGTTTGTTGGTCGATGATGATTGGGATGTGCCCACATTTTTGCGGAAGAAATCGGATATCTAAAGTCTCGCGCTACAAATATACAAAGAAGGTTGGCCATCGTGGACGCTGTGGTGTCTCATGACGGATTTACTAGTGAGGTGATTCCCCTCCGCCATTTCTTTGGCACTCGTCAGGTGCCGAGTGGCTTGGAAGCGTTTATTCGATTAGGGGAAGTGACGGTCGGGCCTCCCTCGTTTCCCTTCATTGCCAGTTTGAAGCAAATCCACAGTACCCGGGTTGTCGTCATTGACAGCCCGGTGACGCTGGGAGCGATGTCGGACGGTGAGGCGGATGCGTTGGTGACCAATCAACCGAATCTCTTGCTCGTCGTCCGGACGGCGGATTGCGTTCCGGTCTTGATGGTGGACCCTAAGGTGGGGGTCATTGGGGCAGTCCATGCCGGTTGGCGTGGAGCGGTTGGAGGAATCATTCCCAGGACCATTCAAACCTGTGTGGAGCAATTTGGAGCAGATGTTGCCAACTTGCATGTGGCGATTGGGCCTTCGATCGGCCTCTGCTGTTATGAAGTTGATGCTCCGGTGATTGAGCCTTTACACTCTGGGTATCCCGATTGGCAGGGTGTGCTTCAGGAAACCTCAAACGGGAAGGGGATGTTGGACCTTAAGCAGCTGCTCTGGCATCAAACGCTTTCCAGTGGCATCCCCGAGGGGCAAGTTGAACGCCTGGAATATTGCACCCGCTGTCGCGAAGACCTCTTTTTTTCCTACCGTCGAGAGGGGAAAGTGATGGGAACCATGATGAGTGGAATCATCCTTCCAGGGGATTAGGGAACAAGTCAGCGAGGAAATAGGAGAAGGAAACCTATAGGAATTTCCGCTCTTTCCCCTTGAACAGTGCGGCTCCCCACGTGGTTCCTGTGACTTAAGACCCATTCCTGTTTACAATAATCTGAGTATTCATCGTGTCGCCGTTAGATGATTCACGAATTGCCGGGACCATTGCCGGCAATATACAGCGTATTCAAGAAGAGATCAGGCGGACGGCCACCAGGGCCGGACGAGATCCTTCCACGGTGCAATTAGTGGCGGCGACCAAAACGGTCTCACTCAGTGGGCTGCTTGAGGCGTATGCTGCCGGCGTGAGAGTGTTTGGGGAAAACCGGCTCCAAGAGGCCCAGGAGAAAATGCCTGCAGTTGGTCCGCGCCAAGGTTTAACTTGGCATTTTATTGGGCGGATACAACGTCGAAAGCTGAAAGATATTGTGGGAAAGTTTGGCCTGATTCATTCAGTAGAAAATGTAGAACAGTCACGTCATATTAATGCTCTCGCTGAAAAATTGGGAATTTGTCAAGATATTCTCCTAGAGGTGAATGTTGCGAGGGAAGACACGAAAGGGGGATTGTTCAGTCAGGATGTACCAAAAGCCGTGGAGGAGATTGAACGGCATCCTCATGTGACGCTTCGAGGCTTCATGACGCTTCCACCGTTTGCCGAGAACGCAGAGGAAGCCAGGCCCTATTTCTCGGAGTTGCGTCAATTGCGGGATTCTCTTGTGCAAGACGGGCTTGTTTCTGGGGGGGTGGAAGCATTATCCATGGGGATGTCTCATGATTATCAGATTGCGATTGAGGAGGGAGCCACGATGGTGCGGATTGGCACGGCCATCTTTGGCAAGCGAGGGCCAATTCCGAAAGCGGGATAAGGAAAATCCCTGAGTCATAACAAAGGAGCGCCATGTTTATTGCTGGAAATGTCTTAGAAGCCATTGCCACGATTGTGGGCTGGATCTTAGAGATCTATATGTGGGTCATTATTATTCGGGCGTTGATTTCATGGGTCAATCCAGACCCCTGGAACCCGATCGTGCAATTTTTGCAACGGGCCACCGATCCGGTCCTCTATCAAATTCGGAAGCGGTTGGGGATGGGCAGTATGGGATTTGATTTTTCCCCGATCGTTGCTATCCTGTTAATATGGTTTCTGCAAATTGCTGTGGTAGGATCTTTGAAGGATTTAGCGCTTCGTATGCACTAATGAGTGCGGGGAAAGGGTCGCATCATGAAAATTACACCGTTGGACATTCAGCATAAAGTCCTGGATACGCAATGGCGGGGCTATCACAAAATTCAAGTGGATCAATTTTTGGAAGAAATTGCGGAGTCCGTTGAAGAGCTCACCAAGGAAAATTTGGTGATGAAAGAGAAAATGTCCGCCAAAGATGAAGAACTCGCGCAGCTTAAACGTGGGGAGACCACATTGACCAGTGCCCTGATTTCGACACAAACATTTGTCGATCAACTCAAGCGAGGGGCGCAACGTGATGCCGATCTTGTCGTCAAAGAAGCCGAATTAAAAGCCGAAGAAATTCTTTCCCAAAGCCGAGCAGAATTGGTGGATATGCGACGGATGATCTCTGGGCTACGGCAACAACGGGCGCTGGTGTTGGATCGCCTTCGCTCAACCTTAAGCTCCTTCCACCGGTTAGTTGAAGTTGAAGAGCAACCGGATGACACGGTTGATTCTTCGTTCAATGAACTACAGGAACCGCCAGAGCATCAAGGGCCTCAATTGAATACCGAACCCGCCTCTCATCGAGAAGCGGGCTAATTCTTTCGGTTCTCCCATCATATTGTGGATCAGTCTGATCCCATTACTCGGGTACTTCATGAAGGCAGTCAAGCCGGGGTCTTTCCCGGAGCCGTCCTGCTGGTGCGCCATCAAGGCACCATCACCATTCATCAGGCGGTAGGACGCACGTCCTCGTTTTTAGAATCCCCTGCCGTTCAACTCGACACCATCTACGATCTGGCTTCTCTGACCAAACCCCTTGCGACGGTTTCCTCAATTCTTCTTTTAGGGCAAGAGGGACGCCTGAGTTTTTCCCAAACATTGGATGCATGCTTACCGGAGACTGCCGGCTCTCTTCTTGGACAGATTTCAATAAAAGATGTCCTGTCGCATCAAAGCGGACTTCCAGCATGGCGTCCCTTCTATCAATTGTTTGCGCCGGATTCTCCATCTGAACCTGGTTCCCGGCAACAAAGAATGCAAGTCGTGTTGGAAAGAATCTTGAAGGAGCTGATTGACCAAGCCCCTGCGTCGATCAGTGTGTATAGCGATTTGGGCTATATGCTGTTGGGATTCGTGGTTGAACGATTGACGGGTCAATCCTTAGCTGATTTCTCGCGAGAGCGAATCTTTCAACCCTTGGAGGCCAATAACCTGGCCTTTGGTACTCATGACGTCCATGGGAAGGCGTTAGGCCGGATTGCGCCGACGGAAGAAGATCCCTGGCGAGGGCGTTTGCTCCAGGGCGAAGTCCATGATGAAAATGCGGCCGCTCTTGGGGGAATTGCCGGACATGCCGGTTTGTTTGGGACGGCGCAGGCGGTCGGACAGATCACGAAAGCCTGGTTGGATGGGTATTTCGGAAAGCCAAGTATCTTCCGCCAAGAATTCGTCAGGCAGTTTGTGAGTGCGCAGCCTGGAACCAGTTGGGCTTTAGGCTGGGATACACCGTCACACCTTTCGTCTTCCGGCCAATGGTTTTCACTCCAGTCTTTTGGACACCTAGGCTTTACTGGCACGTCTATTTGGATTGATCCGGTCCGTGAATTAGAAGTGATCTTTCTCTCCAATCGAGTCCATCCTACTCGCGACAACCAAGCGATCAAAACCTTCCGTCCTCAACTCCACGATACGATTATTCAGGGACTTTGAGTGGCACGTTGGTTGATTCCTTGGGCGATTCGTATTTGACTCTTTTCCAAGTGGCTGCTAGGTTGTACAGGGTACGTTTGGGAGTGGTGGCCACGCTAGGCAGTCTTTAAGACGACTTTTCTTTCCTTTCCTCTTTCAGTCATAACCCAGGCGCCGAAATCCTTTCCTGGTATTTTTGTCTGTCTAAATTGTTGTACTGCATTGGTCGGAGCGGGTACTTGGGCTGCGGTCTCCGTGTCCCTGTCTTCGAACAGAGTGTTATGGACTGATGGTAAAGGGTGTTGTTGAGAGTTATAAACTACTAGAGGGAAACCATGGTTCCTGAATCGTTAGTGGTCTTAGCCCATGGGTTACGTCTTGTGGTGTCTACCCAACGGGAAGATGATAAGGCCTTTCGATGTGGCGTCTTTGAGGCCAATGCCCGGGAAGAGGAGATGCAAGCCTATCGGGTTATTTCCGAAGGCTTTGGATCAATGACATGCTTAGAAGCCCAAACCGGAGCGTATGATTATGCCCAGCGCATCTATCCGGATTTTGCCGATCAAATGAAAAAGCCACCATATTTGATTTGGAGGGGGCCGGTGACGAGCCTGTGAGTTGTTGTCAGAGTATGGAGGGGAATGATGAGGACGAATAAAGAATGTTGGGACGAACGGAGGAAAGGATGAAATTAACGATGAAATGGGGTGGAAAGAGTCAAAAGCCGAAGGCCTCCGGGACCCCACATAAAGTCCCGTGGGACCTCTTGGGAATTCGTGATCCTCGGAAGGGACCAGAACCGAAATCGATTGAGGAAATCAGAAAACAAGCCCAGATTATTTCCAGTGGAGGATTTCGCCAAAGCCTGCCCAGTGCACCTCATGTTGAGAAGTCCAAACGAGTGAAACCTCCCAAGACCGAAAAGCCTGTCAAAAAGGCGAAGCGAGTGAAAAAAGACTCCTAAGGCTATGACAATGGTCTATGGGGGAAGATTATATTGCTCTCTACCTTTAAATGGATTGGTTTGAAATAATTGATCTGAAATAGAAGCTGATGGCCTTGAATTTTAGTCGAGTCTGACCCCTTATATTGCATGCCGGGTTTCGGCCCGACAGCCGAGGCCCTTTTGTTTCGGCAAAAGGACCCAAAACCATTGACGCCCCGTCCGGCATTATTGGATGGGACGGACGCAGGATAGGAGGGCGGATCAACTCGCTACGCTCACACAAGGCCCGCCAAATTCAAAGATCATCCGACCCAATGGCCGAACGGCAGGCGTCGATCCAAAAGCGAAGGCGCTATTCAGACGAGAAGACGTTGGAATTTATTTGCAAAAAGAAATAAAAAATCAAGTAAGGTTTTTCTTCAGACGCTGAGAAGAAATTGAGGCCAGGGCTCAAAAAGAGACTGTAGAAACGGCTTAGACTCATGGCGTTAAAGGTTATAAATTTATTCCTTAGGCGCTAAATCTGATTCTCCCGCACGAATTCGTGAACGGATTTCCAACCCTGACGCTCATTCCATCCAAGTGGGAAGAGACCAGACGGAATCTCGTTCCATTCGCGTTCAGTGAACCCGACATGCGTGCCAGAAATCTCCATGTTGTTCACAACGCTCGCATCTGTGAAATCGCCTAGGCGCCTAGTGCTCTTGGGATTGAATCCGAATCCGAGGAAGTATAACGCCCGACAGGCGCGAATGGCTGCCCTACCCCGCTCGAATTCCGCAAAGCCTTGATCAGCAGACGAGAGGAGAAGCAGGCCATCAGCGTCCAGGCGGTCATTGGACCACGTACTCGAATACGAGCCACGAAGTTGGCCGTGAAGATGAATAACCGTGGGCCCGTCTGCGATTACCACCTGATCTGCACCTCCGATTCTCACGGTCGCAGCTTCCGGCTCCTTTTTAGCTCGCTTCCCGACGATGGTGGAAAGGTAGAACTCTAATGATCGATCATAATTGAACGTGAGTATCGTGATATGGCTTGAGACAGACCCTACAAACGGCATCTCGTAACTTACGGCCCAGCGGGAAGCCATAGTCACGACTAGCGCCTGCGCCGAGGACAATTACAGTGCGGTCTTTTGTCGCATTCACCAGTCCACCCAACTCGTTCCTTAGTTCAGATTAAATAAAAATAGACGTCCTTAATGGCCCAATATCTACAACTATACACCCCCTATAGAATCAACTAAATATGGTCAATAAGTTATATCAGTAGTGTCCCAACGTTTCTAGAGTCAAAGCTTAAAATCTCAATAATGACAAGGGTTATGACGTTTTCCTGGGTGGTTTCGATTTCAATTTCATTCCAGATTCTGCCTCTAATTAAATCAATGCGTTAGGCAACAAAAAGAGTGATTTTCGAGAACGTTGGGACACTACTGAAGTTATATAAGAAAACGGAATTAGACTCCATTCATTGGCTTACTTTTTTAAACAAAAAAGTTGAAGTAGGAAATTAGGAAATTTGGGATTGTTGCTTTTCTAGTTGGGCGGTGAGGTCGCCCCATTTGTGGGTGAGGCGGTCGAGGTCGCGGGTCCATTTCTCGCGTTCTTGATGGAGGGAATTCCAGCGGGAATAATCCTGGTAGGTTCCCGGGGCGGCGAGTTCGATATCGCGGGCTTTGATCTGTTCTTCAAGGGCGGCAATTTCTTGTTCCGCTGTGGCCACTTGTTTTTCCAAGCGGGCGATGCTTTTTGAGAGGTCTCGTCGTGATGGGCCGGCGGGAGGAGCGATGGGTGTTGCGGATGCCCCGTTAGTGACATGTTCGGTGGTGGGTTGTTCTTTTTGGGCTTTGTCTTTTTTCTTGGATTTTTTCTTGTCGACTTTGGCTTCCGGCGGAATCTGGTCTTCTAATTCTTTCGCGCGTTTCCAGCAATAATATTCATAGTCGCCGATGTAGTCTCGAGCCTTTCCTTCATCAATTTCGACCACACGTGTGGATACTCGCATGAGAAATGTGGGGTCATGCGAGATGAAGACGATGGTGCCAGGGAATTGAAGGAGAGCGTCGGTCAACATATCCACTGATGACGGATCCAAATGATTGGTCGGCTCATCTAACAGCAAGGTATTGGCTGGCTCGACGAGCATGCGGGCCAAGGCGACGCGATTGCGTTCCCCTCCGCTTAAGGCCTTGATGGGTTTGTGCTGGTCGTCGCCGGTAAAAAGAAAGGCGCCAGCTAATCCGCGTAAAAAGTTTCGTTCAGCCATAGGGGCGGCGTCTTCGAGCGAGTCTAGGATGCTGTGTTCGGGATGGAGAATTTCTGCCTGATGCTGCGCGAAATAATGAATCGTGACGCCATGTCCGACAATGCGTTTGCCTTCTTCAAATTGCAGGACGCCAGCCAGCATTTTCAGGAGCGTCGATTTTCCCGCGCCATTTTCCCCGACAAACGCGATTCGCTGGCCCCGCTCAATCGAAAAATCTAACCCTTCGTAGACGATTTTTTCGCCGTAGCGTTTGTGGATGTTTTGCAGTTCCAGAACTTCTCGTCCGCTCGTCGGCGGTTCAGGAAATTTAAATTTGAGGCGCTTCGTGTCTCGCTGCAATTCAATGCGTTTGACCTTTTCCAATGCCTTGATGCGCGATTGGACTTGGGTGGCTTTATTGGCTTGATATCGAAATCGGTCCACAAAGGATTGCACGCGATTGATTTCTTTGGCTTGCCGATTCGCGGCGGCTTCTTCTTGGGCGTCTCGTTCCGCTTTCAGTTTTTGAAAGCGTGAATAGTTGCCGCGATATTCTTGCAGGGTGTGATTGCGAACTTCCCAGATATGGGTGACCATTTTGTCGAGAAACTCAATGTCGTGGCTGATAATGAGCAAGGTGAAAGATGAATTAATGAGGAAGCTTTCCAGCCATCGTTGCGTGGGTTTATCCAGATGGTTGGTTGGCTCGTCCAGCATTAATACGTCAGGCGCTGATAACAGCAAATAGGCCAAGGCCACGCGCATGCGATAGCCACCGGACAGTGTCTGAATCTTTCGGTCCCAGTCACCCTCTTGGAATCCGAGACCAGCCAGAATGCGTTTGGCCTCATATTCCGGGAATTCATTGCGATGCGTGGCATCCAAAATAGTATTGCCCGGCAGTGTTTCTAATTCTTGTGGCAGATAGCCTATCCGGAGATGTGGTCGTTTTCGGATTCGGCCACTTTCAATGTCACTCTCGTTGAGAATCATTCGTAAGAGCGATGTTTTCCCTGATCCATTTGGCCCGACGAGGCCCACGCGGGTACCGGGCTTCAGATGAGCGGAGGCCTCAAGAAACAGGGGTTTCGTTGGGAAGGTTTTGGTGAGGCGTTCTACATGTAACATCGTATTACCATAAGACAATTATTCGGCCATTTGGCCGATGACACTGACTCTCTCCTGTCAGGGATGAATGCCAGAGAAGATTATAAGAATGAGGAAGGTTGGTGGAGCTGGCCGGGATTGAACCGGCGACCTCGTGAATGCCATTCACGCGCGCTCCCAACTGCGCTACAGCCCCACACCGAACAAGATGCTATCACGGGTCTGGCATGTGGTCAAGAAAGACGCGGTGCTAAGCGCTTTTCATTTTCTTCGTTGACAATTTGTGACGTGGGACCTACGATGCGAACATTGCGCTCTGACCTAGTCGTTGTCAGAGCTTTTTTGTGTCCGGTCAATCTAGGGGAGTGGAGGCGAGCATGTCAGCGCTTGTGGTGATTGGTTCCCAGTGGGGCGATGAAGGAAAAGGCAAGATTGTTGATCTACTGGCCAAAGATGCCGATGTCATCGTCCGCTATCAGGGCGGATCGAATGCCGGGCATACCGTCATCACCGATAAAGGGACGTTTATTTTTCACCTGATCCCTTCAGGGGTCTTGTATCGTGGGAAGCAATGCGTCCTCGGCAATGGCGTCGTGATTGATCCCGGGGGCTTAATTGGTGAATTAGATGGGTTGAAGAACAATGGGATTGCGGTGGGCAAGCGATTCCTTATTAGCCAACGCGCCCATGTCATCATGCCCTATCATAAGGCCATTGATAAGGCTGCTGAACAAGCCAAAGGGGCTAAGCGGATCGGGACGACGGGTCGGGGTATCGGTCCGGCCTATGTGGATAAAATGGCCCGTGTCGGCATTCGGATGGGAGATTTGCTGAATCCGGATGTCTTAAAGAAAAAGATTCAGGAAAATTTAGTCGAAATTAATGCGTTTTTGCGACGCATTTATCATGCTAAGGGATTTACGGTGCAATCCATCTTTAAGGAGTATCAAGCCTATGGGGAGCGGTTGCGGCCCCACATTACGGATGTTCCCTTATTGCTTGATCGGGCCTTTGCGAGTGGCAAGCAAGTGTTGTTCGAAGGGGCGCAGGGCACTCATCTTGATGTTGATTTTGGAACCTATCCGTTTGTGACCTCCTCCAGTTCGTGTTCCGGAGGCGCGTGCACGGGGAGCGGCGTCGGTCCTACTAACATATCGGCTGTCTTGGGAGTGACAAAGGCCTATACGACTCGTGTGGGTGGTGGACCCTTTCCAACAGAATTAGACGACGCCATTGGTCAACAACTCATGACGCGTGGGCATGAATATGGGTCCACGACCGGACGAGCACGCAGGTGTGGTTGGCTTGATATGGTGTTGTTGCGGTATGCCGTTCGCGTCAATGGCCTCACGTCGTTAGCGATCACCAAGATGGACGTGTTGGATGGATTCAAAGAATTGAAAATTTGTACGGGGTATCGGTATCAAGGAAAGTTGTATCGGGAAATGCCGGCTAATTTGAATGTGTTGGAGAATGGGCAGCCGGTCTATGAACGGTGGGACGGTTGGACCACTGATACCACGGGGATTACATCATATAAAGCGTTGCC
>Ga0224506_10002719_pt1 | contig 11958 bp, 10 predicted proteins | sample SF_Jan12_sed_USG_2_FD_169108 | JGI IMG/M metagenome (GOLD analysis project Ga0224506, IMG submission 169108) | Sediment microbial communities from San Francisco Bay, California, United States - SF_Jan12_sed_USGS_8_1 | ecosystem: Environmental > Aquatic > Marine > Sediment | place: USA...
GTCTCCATGCGTATGCACAGAATTTGAGGTAAAGGACAATCCAGCCAACTCCGTCTGCCTAGACGGGATAAGACTGATTCCGGTGGAGTTAATCGACTGCGCTGGATTGGTGCCTGGCGCCTGGCAGGGAAGGGGACTTGGAAACCAGTTTCTAGATGAGATTCGGAAAGCAGACACCCTCATCCACATCGTTGACGCCGCCGGCGCCACAGACTCTGAAGGAAGAACAGTCAAGCCAGGCTCTCACGACCCACAAGAAGATGTGCGATTCTTAGAGACGGAAATAACCATGTGGTTGGCTCAAATGTTAAAGAAGGATTGGGCAAAACTTGCCAGAACCGCCGAATCAGGCAAACAAGACATCATTAGCCTCCTCGAAAACCAGTTCAGCGGATTAGCAATAAAAAGAGCGCACATTATCGAAGCCTTACGAAAAACCGAACTAAACGAGGATAAACCAACAACTTGGAGCGAAGACGACCTGATTAGACTCTTAGACGAGTTGAGAAGAAGTTCTAAACCAATAATGATTGCCGCAAACAAAATTGACCTTCCGCCAGCAGAGAAGAACGTTGAAAGACTGAAAGAAGTAAGCGACCCCGTTGTCCCTTGTTGTGCAGAAGCAGAACTCGCTTTGAGAAGAGCCACAGAAAAAGCATTAATCGACTACAAACCAGGAGACTGCAACTTCAAAATCGTGAAACCAAACGAGATAACAGAAGCCCAAAATAAAGCCTTACGAACTGTTCAAGAAAGGGTGCTTTTAAAATTTGGAACTACAGGCGTACAAGAAGCCATAAACATGGCCTATTTCAAACTCTTAAACATGATAGTTGTCTACCCAGTAGAAGACATTGAGCATCTCTCGGACCACAATGGAAGGGTGCTTCCAGACGCCTACGTCGTGCCGTACGGCACTACCGCCCGCCAACTAGCCTACAGAATCCACACAGAACTCGGAGAAGGGTTCATCCACGCGGTTGAAGCCCGCGAAAGGAAGAGAATTGGAGAAAACTACGTATTAAAAGATAGAGATGTTGTCTCAATTGTCAGCGCGAAAAAGAGAGGTTAATCGACAGGTTATTTCGGCTGCACCGCGAATACGGCCTATTCTCATATTATAATATGCTGAATATATCTAAATTCTGTTTCTTGCAAGAGTCTTGTCAAAAGTCAATGATTCCTTGAGGTTTATGAGTAGAAAAAATGTCTTCAGATCAAATTTCTATACGCACGCACATAATTCCGTGGAGCATCCTCTATACACTCAAAGGAGGATGAACTCCCCCGCTTGGTCTAAGTTCCATCTTCCTTCTTTCTGGACCTATATTTTACACGCAAAAACCTACAGCCCAAATCTTCTTTTCCTCTGCTGGTAAGTCCTCAGAGCCCTTAAGAGATCAATCTTGCGAAATGCAGGCCAATAAACATCCAAGAAGCAGAGTTCGCTATATGCACTCTGCCACAAGAGAAACCCACTCAACCGCTCCTCTCCAGAAGTTCTAATAATAAGATCCGGATCCTGTTTAGACATGTGGGCAGTATACAGAAATTTTTCAAAAATCTCTTCATCAATCATATCTGGCTTTAATTCTCCGGTCTCCACTCTTTGAGCAATCTTCCTTGTGGCATCAACAATCTCAGCTCTCCCACCATAAGCCAAAGCCACATTGAGAAAATGCCCATCGTAGCCTTTTGTTGCATCCTCCACCTGTTTTATCATTCTCTGAAGAGTTTTAGGCAGTGAGTTAAGCCGTCCAATCGCCTTTACTCGGACTCGATGTTCATGGATACGTTCATTGGCAAGAACCTCCTTTAATTTTTCTTCCGTAATTGCCATAAGCTCTTCCACTTCCTGTGGATGGCGCCGAAAGTTTTCGGTGGAAAATGCATAAAGGGTGATAGATTCTACGCCAAGATCTAGGCACCAGTTTAGTAGATCTTCAATCTTGTCAGCACCATGATGATGCCCGATCCATGGATTCAATGATTGTTTAGAAGCCCAACGACGGTTACCATCCAATATTATGGCTATATGTTCAGGTTTGGTCTCGTTCCTCACTTGGTGCCAAAGCCATCTTTCATATAATCCATAAATACCAAGCACAGATAACAAAGATTTGAGCATGCTTCAACCTCGAAATCTTGCTTCTTTTAATGCTTGTACACAGAGACAGTGGCGTTCTCTGGGTAAGTTTTTGACCGTTTCTCGTAAGATTTGTTCAAGAACTGGAACTACCTTCTTTGCGACTTCAGTCACCTCATCAGCGGTCAGTTTCTCCTGCATTCCTGCCGCCATATTCGTGATGAAGCAGATAGGGGCATAGCATATTTCCAGTTCACGCGCCAAGATTGCTTCAGGTACGCCTGTCATACCTACAATGTCACAGCCCAGCTGCTTAAACATTCGTATTTCCGCTGGAGTTTCAAGGCGGGGTCCTTTGGTGCAGGCAAGAACAGCTTTTTCCCAGATGTTGCTATACTTCTTTGCATTTTCAATCAGGGTGAAGCGAATCTTAGGGCAGTATGGCTGAGATAGATCAACATGAGTGACGGGTGAAGAATCATAGAAGGTGTGTGATCGAAAGTCGATGAAATCGTGAGGAACCACTAGGTTACCAGGTTTAAAATTGGAGTTTATGGCTCCAACGGCGTTAGTAGCAATAATCTGTTCGACCCCCAATTCATGGAGCGCAGAAATATTGGCACGATAATTTATCATGTGAGGAGGAACAGAATGATGTACACCGTGACGTGGCAAGAACGCGACCGGTGTTCCATTTATTTTGCTAATGGATATCGGTGGTGGAAGGCCATAGGGAGTTCCCACACGAACGTGTTCAGCATCTTCTAGCATAGCTGCTAATCCAGTTCCACCAATTATCCCTATGTCAACCTTCTTTAAACTTCTCAACCTCACTTTCCTTCTCCTTAAAGAAATCAGCAAATCTCCGATGTAACAGAAACGTAATCAAAACAGCACCAACGGTTACAAGTATACCTGTAACAATAACCGCTATGAGATCAGTATAAGCCAATGTAGGATCCATAAGTATCCAAGATGTTTGATAAAAAATCTGCCAAGACCAAGCACAAGTGACAATAATTACAATAGTACGTAACAACCTCGGATCTCTCTCGAAAAACCAACGAGCTGCTCTACCAGAAAGAATCACACAAATGCCAAATACAATGAGGGCTATTGACTGGAAAATGAACTCTCCAACTAACTTAGGAAGCACCGCCAGCCATTGACTTATGTCTGCTGGAAGTGGCTGAATAGTGGGTGAACCTGCTACCGCGGCTCCCGCTTGGTAACACCCAATTCCAATTAAAAGAATCCCAAAGATAGCAGCAAAATTCGCTATTTGTGTAGGAAGAGGAGGAGGAGAAAACTCTCGAACCCACTTATAGAACCCTCGAGCTACTTTGTCCACTCCAAATCCTTTAACAACAAAGACAACTCCAACAACTATAAGAAAAGCAATCCCCAAGTATGTTGGCTGTATCCCAGCAACAGCCAAGGTTCCCAAAATTATTAATAAGATTCCAGGCAAACCAAGAGCAATCCTAGAATATCGCGGATTTTGCCACAGCATCCTTAAATACTTGGAAAAGACTGCGGCGGTCTCTTCAATGAATTGACTGTGTTTCATCACAATTCTTCGAACAGATGTTACTGGCACCCTTGACTGAACTAGAGGTAAAATCGCCTCATCCGCATAGCCGTCTGTGACTAGAATGACGTCACTGGCGGGAAATTCTTTCAGCACCTGGTTGAGTTGAGAGACAAGTTTTCTGTCTGCGCCTACGCCTCCAAGGTCAGAACCGGATATGGTTGCGATTTGATAGTTTTCGGTTGACTTATTGGTTTCTGTGAGGCTGTCAAAGACTCTTATTGCTCCGAATATTGCGTTGGAGTCGGGTTCTTCTGGGTCTTGTAGGGCGAGGTTTACAGCGGCGTTGAGGTTTTCTTCTCTTCCGAGGATTGGTGTTTTTATTTTTGTTTTTACGCCTATATCGTCATCTCTATCGACGCAGAGAATGAGAACGCGCTCCATTTTTTCTTTTGTGGAGCTAGACATCAGCGATACCCTATCCATTGTTAGCTGTTACTACTTTAATTTGTTCTTCTTCGTCTCTTTAAGTTTCCGAATCTTTCCTTGGTCAGCAAGAATCTTAAATTCCTCCCACGTTAACTTGTCACCCTGTTTCAACTTCGTTAAGGCCTTTGCTTCAAATTCTTCACGGAGTTCAACTTGACGCTGAGCTTGTTTCTCCTTATCCTTCTGCCGGAGTTCTTGTTGCAAAGAGGTCCTTCGATGTAAGAGTGCGACACATTTTTCGTGAGAATCTTCTGCCTTTTGTTTGATTTCCAGAAACTCTTGATGTGCATCGTCAGCATCTGATTTTATTGAACGAGACTTGTCCAAGGACTTTAACCTTTTTTCATGAAGCGTTTGACTCTGTCTAGCGAGTTCTGATAGTTTTTCGTGGAGCTGTTGGGCTCTTGCTATAAAGGTTTTCTCTTCAGCTCGCTTTTCGATTATATCTTCCTCCAATTTCTTGATTTGCTGATGAATTAACAGCTGGGATTCAAGGACCCTGATTTGGTCAATGAGTGGTTCTTCTTCTTTTACTGAGAGAGAGGTAGTCTGGATTCTCCATTCTAGACTCTTGATTTTCTCTTGTATGCTTTGCCTAGTTTGAGATGGCTTCATCCCCAAGAGAATTTTGAGTCTTTCCTTCAACTCCGAAATTTGAGCTGTTCTTTCTTTACGTTCTAATGTTGCCTCTTCACGTAGTCTTTTAAGGTCTTTAACCTCCTCATTTATCGAGTCACGTTTTTCCCTAAGAGTGACTGCCTCGTCTCTCAGCTTTCTGACCGCCGTGTTCAGCGAGTTTCGTTTCTCCATCCATGTTTTTGCTTCAAGTCCCAGTTTGTCTGCTTCTTCTTTGACGGGAGTCAATAGCTGGTCTAATTCTTTGATTCTTTGTTGGAGCGATTCGGACAATTTAGTCTCCTCTAATCCGACATTCCCCATTTCAGAATTCTCTGAATTAGGGCTTGACCCTCTTCTGATGAAAATAAAGGGAGATTCCAGTTTTCCTCCACTTTCCAACGGGTCACCTGTTTATCTTCAGAGGGAGTCTTGAAACGTCGTCCGTTAAGTCGAACAAAAAAAGGTATGTCCGCCGGAACTTGTAGTTGAGAAAAAATCTCATCTCTATGATAGGTGGGTTCTTCATTCGAGTATGATTCGGGCATCGACTGTTTTTGCTCCCTTTTTATAGACCATTATGGGATTTAGATCAAGTTCTTTGATTTCTGGGTAGTCCATAACCAGTCTCGAGGTGTTCACCAAGATTCGGATGATTGCCTCAATGTCTGCTGGTGGCTGGTTGCGATACCCTTTAAGTATTGGATACGCTTTGACTTCTGTGATCATTTCTTTGGCGTCTGCCTCGGTTATAGGAGCGATTCTAAAAGTTACATCCTTTAGAACCTCGACGAAGATTCCTCCGAGGCCGAACATGAGAGCTGGACCGAATTGTGGGTCCTTTGTTGCTCCTATGATGATTTCAGTGGATTCAGGGGCCATTTCTTGAACAAGGATGCCTGTAATCTTAGCTTTTGCTTTGTGCTTTCTTACATTACTTAGGATTTGGCTGTACGCTTTCCGCACTTCTAAAGAAGATTTCAAGTTTAAGATTACTCCGCCCACATCAAATTTATGAATCACGTCGGGAGAGACAATCTTCAGAACTACTGGGTACCCTAATTTGTCGGCAGATTTTACCGCCTCATCCTCAGTTTTTGCTATCATAAACTTTGTTACTGGAATCCCATATTCCACACATACTGTCTTAGCCTCAGGCTCCAATAGGTATTTTCGCTTTTCGTTACGAGCCTTCTCAAATATTTCAGAAACTTTCTTCATAAGATCAACAATCCATGACACGACATTTAGCTACATTTTTTCTTTCTAACTCTTTCGCTTTTTAAAGTGAGAGTTACAAGAGATTGTGAGGCACTCATCTCTTTTCCATTTTTCTGAAGAACCAAAAAAACAGCGTAGAGGCAATTATGTAGAATAGGGAGGTATAGAAATAGGGTAACACGTATTCACCAGAACCCATCATCTGGCCTCCAAAATTCGCCCCCATTGCCCTTGGTATCATGTCTGCCATTACAGTTAAGCCACTCGTTGTTGCCCTCTCGGTTGACTGAACAAGCTCCATAGTAAAAGTCGAACCGATAGGCCCCGCCATATTCATCAGTGCCCCTCTGACCAAGTATGACAATCCAGCAAGTTCCAAAGTTCCAGATAAGGCTATCATCGAGATGAAGGGAATCGAACAGACTTGGCACAAAACAACCGCTTTTACCTTGCCTATCCTACTTGACAATACTGGAGCCAGAAAGGTGCCGATAGCCAAGGCCACTTGACCCAAGGCGAATATTATTCCGATCTGTTCAGGGGTTGCAAGGAGTTTATTCGCGAAAAACATGTTGAAAAGTGGCACAATGAACCCAGCGCCAAATCCTATGAGCCCAGTTGTTAACATGAGCTTTAGTATGAGGGCGGTACTTTGAATATTTTTCAGAGACAGTAATTGTGTTGCCTTTTGCTTTGAAGTTCGTTTTTCCTTGATCAGGAGTAAAGGTAGCACAGAAACAAAAGTAAAGGCAACAGAACACGATAGTGTTAATCTAAATCCGACAGCTGTTCCTAGTTGAGACAGCAATGCGAAGGAACCTGGAAGATACCCGCCAAGCAAGCTTCCAACCATACCCGCAACAGTCATAAACCCCCAGCTCAAGCTAAACAAGTAGGTTCTTTCCTCTTTCTCACTGTTTTCCGTCATGAATGGCGCGTTGGCCACCCAAGAGACTATACCTACAAGCCCAGCTGCCAGACTGGTAGCTAGAAGAATAGATGAGTCACTTGTGAATACTTGAACCAAACTGAAAAGGTTACTAACTAATGTTCCCAAAAGAAGGCTTCTTTTCCTTCCAATACGTTCACATACGAGACCGGCAGGCAAAGCCATAAATCCCGTTGCGAAAGCGCTCAAGAAGAACATGAACCCTGCAAAATCCTCTTTGTAGCCCAATTCCTTCAAATAGAGATTAAAAATTGCTTCCCAAATTCCATAGCTTACCCCACTTAAAATAGTGGAGCTCAAGAACAATCTAGCGTTAGGGCTAAACTTGCGAATCATACGGGTGTATTCTCGAAACACAGATAGGGAAGGAGGCCCTTTAGGCTCTAAAACAACTCCGCCTTCACCGCTGTTTTCAGCCATTTTCACTCACTGAAGCAAGGCTTCGTTTAGGAAGCTAAGAGCGCTTATATCTCTTTCTTTACGCTCTGCCAATACCTAGAATTTGTTTAACTGTACTAAACTTACGGAAGAATGGCAAAAAAAGAAATGAACATTATTTGGATTCACGTAGAATACATGTTATGATATTATTTACATAAAAGAGGGGGAACTGAAGTTTCTTCAGTTCGTTTATTTATTCTGCTTTCTTACCCTTCTTACCCTTCTTACCTTTTTTCTTCGGCACTGTTTTTACTACTCCTCTTCGTCTTCGTCGTCGTCTTCCTCTTCCCAGTCTTCTTCCATGTTTTTGTCCTCCAAAACTCTCTAAAGGGGCTGCAGTCCATATATATGCATTTCGTTTAAAAAAATAGGGATAAAAAGCCCTTTCTAATGAAAATAAGGTCTGGATGTTCTTCTTTTTCGCCTTATATACGAAAAATTGAAGGAAAAATCTAGACCAAACGTGGAGTTAGGGGATTGATGACTCTCTAAGAGACGATATGCCCATTTTAGGGAAGCGTGACTTAGATGTCTTTGTTTACTGCGTCGGTAGTGCCTTGATGATCGGTCGAAGTGCAGGTTCTTTCTGTTACTTTGGTTCTATTTGCTTATCTTCTTGTGTTCAAGCTGCTTCACTCGAGTTTCAATGAATTCTACTAGGTTCTCTTCAGACATCTTCTGAGCTTTACGTTGCTTTGTAAGATGTTCTTCGATTGTGGCCAGGGTTTTGTCTATGTTTAGGGGTTTGATGATGTATGCGTCTGCACCCTTGTTCAGAGCTTCCACAGCGTTTTGTAGAGATGGATATCCAGTGATCATGATCTTGGCCATTTTGGGTGTTGTTTCCTTCATCTTCGTTAGAAGTTTTACCCCTTCCATGTCAGGGAGGCGTATGTCTATTAACGCTAGGTTGTAGAATCTTGTCTTAGATTTCCTTATGGCCTCTTTTCCATTCTCCGCGGTTTCAACGTTATGGCCCTTCTCTTCTAAGATAGCTTTGAGAACCTTCCGTATGCTTGGTTCATCGTCTACCACGAGGATATTTGTTTTCTTATCCATTTGTCGACACCTCTCTTATTTTTTATAATTATTTTTCTTTCTTAATCCGTAAGGTAACTGTGACACAAGTACCAGTTCCTTCTTCACTTTTTATGTTAATGGAGCCTCCGTGGGCGTCAATTATGCGTTTGCAGATGGCTAATCCTAGTCCCACACCTTTTGCTTTCGTTGTGAACAGAGGGGTAAAAAGTCGTCTGAAGTTCTGTGAAGGTATCCCTATCCCGGTATCTTGCAAGGTAATTGTAAGCGTGTCGTTTACTCTCTTAGACGTGATTTCAAGCTTACCACCTTCGGGCATGGCGTCAATCGCGTTTTTGACCAAGTTTCCGAATACACGTTTTATTTGGGCGGCATCTATAGACACCTTAGGGACATCTCGAGTTAGGTTTAGAACCTTTATTTTCTTGGGAATTTGGATTTTGGTTAACACGTCATCTAATAGTGATTTAACGCTGACCCTAACCTCCTGTACGTATATTTCTCTTGAATAATCCAAAAGATCATTCACAATTTTATTTGAATACTCCACATTCCCTTCAATAATAGACAACATTTCCCGTGATCGACGATCCATTCTCGATGCCAGTTTCATTTTTAAGTAATAAACAGCGCCCCTTATACCTGTCAGAGGATTGCGGAGATCATGACCTACACTAGCAGCCAATTCTCCGATAGCAGCCAATTTCTCAGTCTTCAGAAGTTTCTCTTCCATCTTTTTTCTTTTGCGTATGTCTCGCACTATAACCAGAGACGCAGGCTTTCCATTATAATCAGTGACCGCAATGTTCACTTCGACGGGTATCACATCACCATTTTTAGAGAGAGCTTTAGATTCATAAATGGCCGGCACAGGTTTTCCCTCTAGCCTCTTCTCATATCTGCTTTTTACAAATTCAACCTCGCTCTGTGGCAACATCTCTAGAAAGGGATTTCCAACTAGTTCTTCTCTTCTATATCCTGTCAGTTCTTCTATTCTTTTGCTTGCAAAGGATACTTTGCCATCCTGTATGATAACGATACCATCGTTGGCGTGTTCGACCAATGTTGAATACTTCTTTTCTGATTCTGTAAGTTCTCGAGTTCTTTCTTCGACCTTCGATTCAAGTTTCTCAGCATACTCCCTTACTTGGTTTCTAGCTGTTTCTAAATCCTTGATTAGCTGAGCGTTTTCAACAGCTACACCGGCTTGGTGTATAAAGAGTTCTAGAGGTGCAAGGGATTCTTTAGTAGGTCTTCGTCCATCAAGCGGATCATCCATACTTAAAATGCCCACAATTCGCCCCTTGGGAAGTTGAAGAGGTGCGTAAAGTGTATCTTGAGGATGCCAATCAATCATCTCTTCTGGTGAGATTCGACTTGGCACTCCAGCGATGTGTTCAATTGCTTCTTCTGGTGGCATTTTGCTTGAGATTTTCCAGAATTGTTCCCGAACCTGTGGGTCCATCCATGGTAAGTAATAGAACTCTCCGATTTTATAGCGTTGGACATTTGGGCCCAAGCGTTCACGCCAGACATGTCCCGGTGACTTTTTCTCCAGAAGGATTTTTACTTCTTCCGAGGTTAAACCTGCTGTGACAAGATCTGTTATCTCTAGATTCTCGTCTCTAACCGAGATAACGACTCTTCTCCAACCAAGTCGTTTTATTGCTTCTGCTATTACTTTGAGTCTTTGACGCAAATCTTTTGTTCGGATAATCTTTGTGGAGCTCTTCATTAAGGCAGACAATTCATGAGAATGTCTTCGAATCTGCTCTTCAGCGGCCACTCGAGAAGTGATATCTCTAATAACTCCCACAATTGCGGATGGCTTTCCAGACGAAGCCCTGAGTAAAGAAGAATTGATTTCTGCTGGGAACGTTGTTCCATCTTTACGTAGTCCTTTGAATTGACTGTTCTGAACCCCTTTCTTTAGAAGACACTGTAGTATTTTTTCGCATTTCTTTCGGTCTTCTTCAGCTATGAAACTGAAAACTTTCTTCCCTATACACTCTTCTTTCGTAACTTTGAAAAGATGAAGAACTGCTTCATTCGTTTGTATAATTGTTCCATCTATCCCAATGACCCCTACAGCATCTGTTATGGCATTTAGAACACTATATTCTTCATGCCAAAAGGGTACCTCTTCTAAGACCAAAAATTCGCTTTTTTCCAAGGCTATCTACCCGATTGCGTTCAGAGATGTACTCTTCGCTGAGCTCTGTTCCTTTCTTCTTGCCAATTTCTTGGCTTCTTTCACATAATCAGCAAACGTGGAATCTTCCTTCTCCTCAAAATCCAGCTCTAACCTTTGATACAATTCTTTAAGAATATACTTCTCAATTATTTTCGCGCCAGGACCGAAAATTGCATTCAGCGCCTGAGAAAATTCATTAGTTTCCTTTGGAATATGCTCTCGTCGGAGTTGGAAGCCGTTCTTCAAATGGAAATATATAGCCTTCCTGGGATTCTCTCCTAAGGATAGTAATCCATTATCAACAGCTTCGAGCAGATTCTTATCGAAATTTAAATTACCCATGCAGAAACCTCCAAGTGTATATTGAAATAATGATAGCTCCAAGTAGCTCTCCTCATAGGAACGTCCTTTATGGTTTGGGGATGTTTGCCCATAAGACTTATGAACTGGATGTATAGATTCAAACTCTCGTTTAGAATGTGAGGAGCATTTTTGGTCGGGCGGGCAGGATTTGAACCTGCGACAATCCGGTTTCTGCGGTTGTGCGCTTGATAGGCTGAATTGGGCGTCTACCATTGGTAGATGTCTACAGCGTCTCCGTCAACTAGGTTTAGTCTAGTTGGCTCGGAAGCTCTACCAAGCTGAGCTACCGCCCGTTGCCCGACCAAACTTTTACAAGTGAAAAATTCTGATTTATACATTTCGATAGTATTTTCAAACATTTCATTAGCATCTTATTTGCGTAGGCCGGCTATCCTTGTCCAAAGCCTAGAGCTGCGATGAGGATGTCGTCAACTCGTATTCGGTCGTCGTTGTTAACGTCCAAACTCGAATCATAATTTAGATCATCGAGAGCGAAAGCGAGAGCAATGGCGAGGACGTTATCGATGCGGACTTTCCCATCACCATTCACGTCACTGGGCACGATAACCATGACCGTATGATCGGAGGGGAGGTTGTCAGCGGTGTCGGTTTCGCCTAGCACGTGTGCGTTAGAAGGACAAGTTCACTCAATTGTCCAGTATCTCCTATTTTGACGACTATGGAGCTTGGTTTTAGGTTAGTTTGATCTTCGTTCCACAATACTGGCAGATTGCTTCTCCGAATTCTTCATGGAATATCATGTGTCCATGGCAGCGGGGGCAGATTTCTGGCATTGCATGTCTCCTAAATAGCTCTTGGAATATGTTGTATTCTTTACACCGGTCGTATAGGACGTTGATGAAGATTCTGCGAACATCCTCGTCCAAAAACTCTGTGCTGCCTTTGTGAATTTTAGCAAGAGCTCTATCTAAGTCCGTTAAATTGGTATGTTGCAGACTATTGACCGCTAAGAACACTCCGTCAGTAAAATCATCCTTCTGATAAGCCAGTAACTCTTTGCTTAACTCTGT
>Ga0224506_10002721_pt1 | contig 11955 bp, 9 predicted proteins | sample SF_Jan12_sed_USG_2_FD_169108 | JGI IMG/M metagenome (GOLD analysis project Ga0224506, IMG submission 169108) | Sediment microbial communities from San Francisco Bay, California, United States - SF_Jan12_sed_USGS_8_1 | ecosystem: Environmental > Aquatic > Marine > Sediment | place: USA...
TCACGCCGTCAACACCGATGGGTCTAAAATGGACATCAATGCCCCTTCTGAAATGCCTGAACCAAATACCATTTCACATATTGAAGAGCCATTTATCCGGGCACAAATCATCACCAAATCAGACTTCGTTGGGCCTGTTATCAGCTTGTGTATCGACAAAAGGGGTATTATCAAAAATCAGGTATACCTCACCTCCGACCGTGTGGAGCTCAGTTTTGAATTGCCCTTGTCAGAAATTGTCTTTGATTTCTTTGATAAACTAAAAACCATCTCCCGGGGTTATGCTTCCCTGGACTATGAACTCATTGGCTTCAGGCAGTCAACCATGGTGAAACTGGATATTATGCTCAATGGAGACAAAGTGGATGCACTTTCGGCCATTGTACATCGCGACAAAGCCTATGATTGGGGTAAAAAACTATGTGGTAAGCTACGTGAACTGATCCCACGGCAAATGTTTGAAATTGCCATTCAGGCCGCCATTGGGACGAAAATCATTGCCCGCGAATCGGTAAAGGCTATGCGCAAAAATGTATTGGCGAAATGTTATGGCGGCGATATTACCCGAAAAAGAAAGCTACTCGAAAAACAGAAAAAAGGCAAGAAAAGAATGAGGCAGGTTGGAAATGTAGAAGTGCCCCAGGAAGCTTTCATGGCAGTGTTAAAATTAGATTAAGCAAAATGAAAAAAATGACCATTTTGGACGGCAAAAAAATTGCCAGTGACATTGAAAATGAAATAAGCCTTGAAGTACAGCAGTTATTAAGCAGAGGCGGAAGAGCCCCACACCTGGCAGCCATCCTGGTAGGTGACGATGGCCCCAGCCTGACTTATGTTGATAACAAGGTGAAAGCATGCAAAAGGGTGGGCTTCGAGTCTACTCTGATGAAGTTTTCTTCCACCATGGCTGAAGAAAAACTGTTAAAAGAAATCGTACGTTTCAACGAAGATGAAGACATTGACGGGTTCATTGTTCAACTTCCCCTGCCTGCACATATCTCCGAAGAGAAGGTCATCGAAACCATTGCCCCTGAAAAAGATGTTGACGGGTTCACCAATCAAAACTACGGCCGCATCATTTCCCCGCATCACGGATTATTGCCCGCCACCCCTTACGGGGTCATGGAACTCCTCCGCAGGTATAAAATACCCACTAAAGGCAAACACGCTGTCGTGGTGGGGCACAGCCGGGTGGTCGGGGCGCCCATGGGCCTCTTGCTCGCACATGAAGGGCAAGCCACCGTCACCCAGTGTCATATTGACACACACGACCTGGGTTATTTTACCCGACAAGCTGATATACTTTGTGTGGCGGTAGGTAAACCAAACCTCATTACTGCTGATATGGTAAAAGAAGGTGTTGTTGTTGTTGATGTAGGAATAAACAGGGTGGAGGATGCCACCAAAAAAAGAGGGTACCGCCTGGCGGGTGACGTGAATTTTGATGAGGTAGCCAAAAAAGCATCTTTTATCACTCCTGTACCTGGCGGCGTAGGCCCAATGACTATCGCTTCATTGTTGCTCAATACCCTTCATGCTTCCAAAGTACGTACTGAAGGAAATAATAAGTTATGAATGCCAGCATGGCCCTTCCCGTCATGGAAATTTTTTATTCCCTTCAGGGGGAAGGATTTCACCAAGGCAAAGCGGCTTCCTTTATCCGCCTGGGCGGATGCGATGTCGGCTGTCACTGGTGCGATGTGAAAGACTCCTGGAAAGCGGAAGACTTTTCCCTGATTCCTGTGGAAGAAATAGCCCATCAGGTGGCGCAAAACGCTTCCAATCTGGTGATCGTTACCGGGGGAGAACCATTAATGTATGACCTTGGTCCCCTGACGAAAGCTTTAAAAGGAAAAGGCCTTCAGGTTCACCTGGAGACTTCCGGTGTTCATCCGCTTTCCGGCCAATGGGACTGGATCACCTTCTCACCGAAAAAATTTAAGCCCCCCCTGCCTGAAATCTTTGAAATGACGGATGAATTAAAAATTGTGATTTATCATTCCTCGGATATTTCCTGGGCAGTACAAGTGGCAAACACAATGCGAAAAGATTGCAAATTGTACCTTCAACCGGAGTGGGGTAATTCGAAAAAAATGCTTCCCCTCATCATCGACTTCGTGAAATCAAATCCCCGCTGGAGGGTATCCTTACAGGTGCATAAATACATGGATATACCCTGATTTTTAATAGGTTTGACCGTTTATTAGCCCTACTACTTTGTCAATTTGCGATATACAAACTCCTCCCGGGGCGGGATTGGCGTTCTTCACCAACAAAATCCAACAATGCCTTACAAGAGAAAGCAGGATTAGTACTTTCGTAACAACTCCAGCATTTTCCGATCCAGTTTCATCCCTTGGAAATCCTCGTAGTCTACATCACTGCGCTCGCTGTTGAGGATGCCAAAAGAACCCCTGAAGTTCCACAAAGCCCATCCCCAGCCCGCTTCCTGCCAGAGTTTTAGCTGGTCTTCCATCCAGGCCAGGGCCACATCGTGTGGAGTAAACTTAAAAGCACCCCATTCACCAACATGTACACCCACGCCTTTGGCTTCCAGGGCCTTCCAGGGTTTGATACGCTCTTTATATAACCGGTCTTTGTCCCAGGGTGGGTTCTCACCGTCCGGAGCAGGCCATTCGGGAATGTCCCATTCGGTGCGATTGACCCAGGTGGCCTTGTAATGACTAATGGTGAAAGGATCGTAACCCCGGGTGCTCTGCCCTACATTTTTACCGGCCAGTCCATGAACCGGCTCACGGCCCCACTGCAGGCCATCCACTATAATCAGTCGGTCGGGATCCTCATTTCTGATGCCGTCAATAATTTGGTTGATCGTATTGAGATAAACTTCCTCGGCAATCCTGGCCGGCTCATTAATCAGATCGAAGCTGAGTTCATCATTGGGAATGCCTTTGTAACGCTTTGCAAAATATGCCCACTGCCTGACAGCTGCCTTCTGGGCCTCTTCGTCCTCCCACAGCACTTTGGGCTCTTCCGGCGGATTAACACAATAGCCCTGAATGCGGTGCATGTTCAGATTGACATGTATCTTGTGCTTTTGTCCGAATTTTATGGCTTCATCGATGTGTTTGATCACATTTTCATCATAGTTGTCCCAGTCGTCAGGTTTGGCCCAACAGTGGTACGACATAGGCAGGCGCACGAAGTCAAAGCCCCATTTTTTCATTAAAATAAAATCGTTCTCTACATAAGGGGCATTCAGGCGGTCGGTAAATTTTTCCAGGAGGTTAAAACCCCTCCACCGGGGAAGTTTGGCCGGGTTTATCTGTCCAAACATCAGGGGTGATGCCTTCAGTTCCATACCCGTATGCATACCGGTAGCCCCGGCCAGCGTGGCCGTACCGGCCAGGTTTATAAAATCGCGTCTCTTCATGGTAGTCATGTTGAATTCATATTGCCCCAAGTTAATAGATAGGACATTATCATACAAGGGCACCATAAACACTGGCCCATTTACGAATGAATTGGGCTTTAATCACATATCCATTCTGCAAAATGAAGCCAATTATTTAGGCAGAAAGAGCAACCTATACTATAACTATTAACAGGGAACCAAAGGCAGTCAGGAATGGATATGTGGAATATCGTAGCATATTTCTATCCTGCTCACCTCCTGATTTTTCAACTCCACTTTCCCTCCTTTCTTTTCAATAAAATTCTTTATAAACAAATCACGCTTATATTGTAACAGATTCTCTTCTGCTATAAATGAGACCTGACCAGTTGTCAGACAAACCAAATTGACAGACAGGAAATTATTTTGGATATGCATCTCTATAGACGCCTTTGCTATGGTTCCAACATGTTGAGATATCCGGTGGAAAAAATCATAAAGAATGATGTATATAAACACAATATTCTTTCCAAAAATCAAATTTTCACTAATTTCAATTTGAAGTTTCTGATCTGCTAATATTGTCTCAATCTTCAGGTACATAATGACCTCCTCAACAATCTCTTCTATTGAAATTTCTTCATAAAACTCATTTTTCACCTCATCAAAAGACCTCAGATTAGACCAGTTGACCATGTGTGTGAGCAACTCTATCGAGAAATCCACATCTTTTCTCAATTTTGATCCTGATTCAATCAATTCTTCTTCTGAAATATAGCCATGATCAAAATGATTGAGTATACCGGAAAGAGAGGTGAGGGGTCCGCGTATTTCATGAGAGAGGTTAAAAAGAAAGTTTTCCTGTATAAAGATCATTTGTGACATTTTTTTATTGATGAGCACCAACTGCTCTTCATACATTTTTCTTTCTGTGATATCGAAACAAATCCCCACATATTGGCTGATTGTCCCTTGCTCATTTTTTATCGGTAATATCATCGAATCGATCCAAAAAAATTCACCGCTTTTCTTTTTATTTTTTATTTGCCCCCTCCAGATTTCACCTGCCTGTATGGTTTTCCACATATTTTGAAAGAAGGCTTTTTTATGAAAGCCAGAATTGACTATACGGTGTGTGTTTCCCTCAAGTTCCTTTCTGTCAAATAAGGTAGCATCTACGAAATTTTCATTGATATCAATAATGCGGCCTTGAAGGTCTGTCGTGCAAAGTAAGGCCATCTTATCAACTCCCTGAAGGAGTGTTTTGAGCGATATGTCTATGTTTTTGATTTTTTGATACATGGCTTTGATATTATTTATATTAATTCTTACTTCGATCCAGATGTAACCTAAACGCCTTATGTACCAATATAGGATATCCTAAACACACAACACGTTCCTAAAAAGAACAGTGTAAATTTAGTTCTATTTGGTCATATAAATTGTTTTGAATTTAACTTAAACCAAATGGCAGAAGCTGTCAATATATTTTGCGTTCAAAAACAAAAACCGATCATATTTTTTGAAATACAACACTTTATAAACAGCACAAAATGTATGATGCTTTTATAAAACGTTCAACAATAACCTCCCATTATGTCTGTCATTTATGAAATAAAAATATCTCTGTAAAACCTGTTTCCTTCATTTTGCTTACATTAGTGTCCATTAATCAACATTATCAATCATGAAGAAGACTTTTACCGCAATTTCCCTGTGCCTGATCATGGTGCCGTTTGTTATTTCAACCCTGCTTGCCCAACAAACCCAAAAACCTGTACTCCATGCTAAACACTGGATGGCTATCACCGGCAAGCCCCTGGGAGCTTCTGCCGGTGCCATGATTTTCAATCAGGATGGCAATGCGGTAGATGCGGCCTGTGCCATGCTGGCAGCTACCGCCACCATGTGGGATGTGTTGAGCTGGGGCGGTGAAACACAGGCCTTGATTTATAATCCGCATACAAAAAAGGTGATTGGCATCAATGCCCTCGGTGTGGCCCCTACCGGAGCTACCCCGGAATTTTATAAAGAAAAAGGCATGGAGTATCCTCCCGCCTACGGGCCACTGGCCGCGGTAACACCCGGTACTCCGGGCGGGCTCCTCACCATGCTGGCCGAATACGGCACCATGAGCCTGAAGCAAGTATTGGCTCCGGCCATGCAAATGGCCGAGGGCTATCCCATAGAAGCCCAAACGGCCAACAGCATTGAGCGACACAAAGAGCGCATCAGGGAATGGCCCTATTCCAAAAAAGTGTTCCTCACCCATGAAGGGGAAGAACGCGAAGCCCCAAATGCCGGTGAAATATTTAAACAAACCGACCTGCTCGCTACCCTGCAAAAACTGGTGGAGGCTGAAGAAAAAGCTTTAAAGAAGGGTAAGTCGAGAAAAGAGGCCATCTACGCTGCCTACGAACGTTTCTACAAAGGAGATATCGCCAAAGAATTTGTAAGAGGTTCGCAAGAGCAAGGCGGCCTGATCACCCTAAAGGACCTGGCCAACTGGAAGGTCTACATTGAAGAGCCTGACATGACTACCTACAAAGGTATTGAAGTTTACAAGCTCACCTCCTGGGTACAGGGGCCTGTCATGCTCCAGGCACTCAACCTGCTGGAAGACATTGACCTGAAGTCTATGGGATACAATTCTTCCAGGTATGTCCATACGCTGTACCAGGCCATGAGCATGTCCTTTGCCGATCGTGACTTCTATTATGGTGATCCTTACTTTCCACCGGAAGAACCTATGAAAGGCCTGCTATCCAAGGAATATGCCAAACAACGCATACGTCAGATCAACTGGGAAAGAAATGATCCTGATATAGCCCCGGGAGACCCTTACCCCTTTCAGGGTGGTGTAAATCCCTACAAGGATATTCTGGATAAATGGTCTAACCAAACCTCAGGCACCAATACTTCCCTGCCCAGCGGGCCACTCAACATGTCGTACGATGAAGCCTTTATGGCGGGCACAACCTCTATACAAACTGCGGATGAAGAAGGCTGGATTGTATCGGTCACCCCCAGTGGTGGCTGGGTGCCCGGCTGTATTGCCGGTAATACAGGAGTGGGTATGAGTCAACGGATGCAGAGTTTTGTGCTCGACAAAAACCAAAATCCCTTCAACGTACTGGAACCAGGCAAACGCCCCCGGGCCACACTCACTCCAAGCATGGCTATAAAGGATGGGAAACCCTTTCTTTCCTTTGCCGTGCAAGGAGGCGACACACAAGACCAAAACCTTTTGCAGTTCTTCCTCAATATGGTGGAGTTTGATATGAATGTACAGCAGGCCGTAGAGGCGCCTAACATCATAAGCTATCAGTTGCGAAACTCCTTCGATGACCACGGTATCATTCCGGGTAAGCTCACCCTCAATGAAAATATGCCCGACTGGACCAGGGCTGAACTGAGCAAAATGGGCTATACACTCGATTACCAACGGCGTACTTCAGGCCCCATCAACGCCATTTTCTTTGACTGGAAAAATGGCAGTATGTGGGGCGGATCCAGTAATCACGGTGAGGATTATGGCATTGGGTGGTAGCGGTAAAGATTTGAAGCATGAGCTTTTAGTCCCGCTTTTGCGCGATTTGATGAGAGGCCGGATAAGGAAAAGACTTGAGCATGTGAGGGTGGGGTATGGAAGAAAAGAGGTAAAGACGTAGGGAGGTAAAGAAATAGAGAAGTAGACAAATATGGAAGTAGGGAACTCCTGCAATAATTTACTCGATTGTGAAATTTTTCATCAATGACAAAAAAAAACAAAGCACTATCAGGCCTGACTTTTTTACTGATAACAGTGTTTCTCACCATCAATTATTATGGCCCACGCATGATCATACAGATCAATGGTGGGGTATTTTCATATATACGCCCATCGCATCACCAACAGACTACACCAGAATACCTCGGGTTGGTCTCCGAAAACCTGAAGATTATCAGCCATGATGGGCTACAACTATCTGCAATATTGATAAAAGCCAACACTACAGAACAAAAAGGGACTGTGATCCTCGTGCATGGCATCAGGGCATATAAAGAACATTTTCTGCCTGTTTGCAAGCGGTTGGCTGATGAAGGCTTCAATAGCGTGATCATCGACCTGCGTGGGCACGGAGAGAGTGAAGGCCTGTACTGCACTTTTGGGTATCACGAAAAAAAAGATATAAAAGCACTTGTGGACGTCCTTTATCAAACAGCAGGTGTAAGCAATAACCTGGGTGTCTGGGGACAATCACTGGGAGGTGCTGTGGCTCTGCAGGCACTGGCACTGGATAAAAGGCTTAAATTTGGCATAATAGAAAGTACCTTTGCCGATTTTCGTAATATTGTTTATGATTACACCCGCTACCACCTTGGTTTCAACATCCCGAAAGTGACCGACTACTTCATCTGGCGGGCTGAATCCATTGGCCACTTTAATGCTGACAGCATCAGACCAGCTCAGTCTGCAAAAGAAATAACGCAGCCTGTACTCCTGGTGCATGGTGAAAAAGACGGGAGGATAAAGTATAAATACGGAAAACAAATCTTTGAAAATCTGGCCTATCCGGAAAAAGAATTTATCAGTTATCCGGAGGGCAACCATTTAAATGTTTGGGCTATTGGGGGAGAACGTTACTTTGAAAAAGTAATTGAGTTCCTCGAACGTTCAGAAAATGAGATGTAAGCAATTTATGATTTGGGTTTCGCAGTAAAACCAAAAAGCAATAAGACACAACGAGATATGAAAATTTACCATAAAATAAAAGAATACTGAAATGGGTTATAATACCAATAAAATCCGGAAGAGCATGTTTGCCTTGCTTTTCTTTTTAGGATTTTTCACTTCCTGTAACACAGAAACGGGGGACAATCCGGTGTTGTTTCCTGAAGAACACTGGCTGATGTATGAAGACCCGATCCAGGCTGGTTGGTCAGCTGAAGGAATAAAAAATGCCCGGGCCCGGTACGATGAGATGGGCTCGGCCTCTTTTATGGTTATTGAAAAAGGAAAAGTAGTTGTAGCCTGGGGAGACTATCAGCGCAAGTATATGTGTCATTCTATACGAAAAAGCTTCCTGAGTGCTTTATACGGTATACACATAGCCCAGGGACTCATTGAGCTGGACTATACACTCGACCAACTGGGTATTGAGGATACACATAACCTGACCAACAACGAAAAAAAAGCAACCATTGGCGATCTGTTAAAAGCACGTTCCGGGGTTTTTCACCCGGCAGCCTATGAGACCGATGCCATGAAAGCCTCCCGGCCAGAACGCGGCACTTATGATGCTGATGAATTTTGGTATTACAACAACTGGGATTTCAATACGCTATGTACTATCATGGAAGAGTTTACTATGACCCCTGTTTTCGAAGACTTCGAAGAAAATATTGCAGACCCTTTAGGCATGCAGGACTTTGAAGCAGCTGATGGGTATTACCACCTGGAAGCAGAACATTCTAAATATCCGGCCTATCCTTTCAGAATGTCAGCCCGTGATATGGCCAGATTTGGATTGCTATACCTCAATAAAGGAGATTGGGATGAGGACATGATCGTTCCCGATGAACATGTGAATGAAAGTATCCGGTCTTACTCAGACACCGGTAATAAGGATGGGTTGAGTGCCGGTTATGGCTACCTGTGGTGGGTGTCAAATCCCGGCAATGAAAACAGCATGTTCGCTGCCAAAGGCCATGGGGGACATGTAATCGCTATTGATCCCGAAACAGAAATGGTCTTCGTACATCGCACTGATACATACACCAGTAAACGCATTCCCTACAATGAAGTGGCCATGCTAATACAGCTCTTAAAAGAAGCGAAGACAAACGCACCCCAGCCCAACCCAACCTATATACCCCTGCCTGAACTTCCGTCCAAATATGTATTTATTGATTTAGAAGAAAGCGAAGTAGAATCGCTCTTCACCGGAAACTACACCACTGATAACGGGGAAGTGGATATTATGCTGGAGAATGACAAGCTTATATGGAGGGAAGCTAAAAATGGCCGGACTTTTGAATTGGGCATCATCAACGACTCTTCGTTAATGATGCTTGATAGTGAAGTGCCTGTGAACTTCAGCAATCAGGCTATGCCTGGTTCTATTGAATTTGTCAGGGATTCCCTCATGGGAAATTGGGGTGAAGTGATCGTTGGGAAAGAGGCAGTGGAAGGGTTGTGATTAATAAAATATCCTCTCGGCATACCTTTTTATTTTTATCAACTATTTTCCCCCAGTAAATCAGGAATTCTTTTTATTATAATTTTTTAACTTGCACTTCACACACAAAAAAGATATTATGAAAAAGATATTTACTTATGTCGTACCTGCGCTTGTCCTTTTTTCTATAGGCTGTTCGGATGGCAAAAAAAATGAAGAAAATAAAACTGTCGCAGAAGCTGATTCAACGACTTCTGAAATACAGCACATTGGCTCTATCGAGTTTATTGATCCTGCTTTTGAAACGCTGGTGGATAAGGGCGCCGGGATGGAACTGTTGGCCGAAGGTTTTGAATGGTCTGAAGGGCCTGTATGGGTAGAAGAGGGCAACTACCTGTTGTTTTCAGATATACCCCCCAACAGCATTTACAAGTGGAGTGAGGAGGATAGCCTGAGCTTATACCTGAAACCTTCCGGATATACCGGGCAAAGTGAACGAAAAGGAGAGCCCGGTTCCAACGGCCTGCTCATTACCCCATCGGGAGCACTGCTTTTATGTCAGCATGGTGACCGAAGGATCGCACTTATGGATGCCCCGCTTTATAATCCGGCACCCAACTACAGCACGTTAATAGACAACTACGAAGGCAAACGCCTCAATAGCCCCAATGACGCTGTATATCATCCCAATGGTGATTTGTTTTTCACGGATCCACCATATGGGCTGGAAGGAAATGTAGATGACCCCGCGAAAGAAATTCCTTTCCAGGGAGTCTACCGCCTTGATACGGAAGGACAGATCCATTTGCAAACCGATACGCTGACCCGTCCCAATGGCATTGCTTTCTCACCCGATGGCAAGATCCTCTATGTTGCCAATTCTGACGGCCCCAAGGCTTGGTATTCGGCGTTCGACCTGGACGAAAATGGCAATGCCGTGAATGGCCGCATCTTTTATGATGCCACGTCACTGATGGGGAAGGAAAAAGGCGCCCCTGATGGCATGGTAGTAGACAGCAAGGGGAATGTTTGGGCCACGGGCCCGGGGGGAGTCATTGTCTTTAATGCAGAAGGAAAGGTGATTGGGAAGTTGAAGACCGGTCAGGCTACGGCCAATTGCACGCTTGATACCGGTGAAAAATACCTGTACATTACCGCCGATATGTATTTACTGCGACTTAAACTCAAAGGATAAGGATTGAAATTAATCTTTGGAAAATAAAAAAACCCGCTTTTGGCGGGTTTTTTTATTGGGGGTGGAAGACCGGTCTCGAACCGGCGACCTCTAGAACCACAATCTAGCGCTCTAACCAACTGAGCTACAACCACCATTTGAATTTTATTTCCTCTTCTCTAAAAGGGAGTGCAAAGTTATACACGGAGTTTGAATTTGCCAATTACTTTGGTACTGTTTTTTTCAACCAATGTATATTTTTTTTTCAGGTTGTTTATTCCGTCAATGATCACACACACATGAACTCCGCAAACATGCCAAAATCAAAAGGAATCAAACATCACAGAAGAAAAAAAGTAATGCCCATGCAGGTGCCTGCAAGGGCAATTTACTTCCTCATTACGACAAACCACAAAAGCATTTACAAACACTTATATAAAACACTTATCGGTTAAAAAAGACGCTGTCGCCTGCCTCTCCAAAAAACAATATATTATTACATTTTGCCTCTCAACATTTTATTCCAGTACAAATAGGGCAAACCGTATTTTTTCAAAATCCACAGGAACCAGCTTTCTTTGGAAGTATCCATAAATTTGGAAAGTAGCGGATCACTATCCCGAACGTTGTTATACTTGAACTCAGCCAATACCATTTTTCCGTATCCAGTCACTAACGGACAAGAAGAATATCCTTCATACTGATGGTCTGATATCTTTTCGGACCTCAATAACTCCAGAATATTATCCACCACAACAGGTGCCTGTTTACGCACAGCTGCTCCTGTTTTAGCCGTAGGCAAGTGGGCCACATCCCCAAGAGAAAATACATTTTTAAATGTATTGTGCTGAAGGGTATTGATATCCACATCCACCCAACCCTTGCCCGGGCCATCCTGAATAGCCAGCTTTGAATTTCTTAAAAAATCAGGGGCGGACTGCGGAGGGGCCAGGTGAAGCATGTCAAAACTCACCTCTACCAACCCATCATCGGTCTTCACTTCTCCCTTATTAGCATCAGGCTCGGTAGCTGTATCTGTAAGTAACCTGAAATAAGCTTTTTTATTCTCACCGTCAATTCGTTCCAGACCGTACCCAAAACGTGTGTTTATTTTTTTCCGATCGATAATCCCCGTCAGTGTATCGGCAAAATCTTTCACACCAAAAATGACCCCACCAGGAGCTGCAAAAGTTACTTCTGATTTGTCTCTCACGCCGGTTTTGATTAAATAATCATCTGCCAGATACATGATTTTTTGTGGTGCC
>Ga0224506_10002722_pt1 | contig 11950 bp, 7 predicted proteins | sample SF_Jan12_sed_USG_2_FD_169108 | JGI IMG/M metagenome (GOLD analysis project Ga0224506, IMG submission 169108) | Sediment microbial communities from San Francisco Bay, California, United States - SF_Jan12_sed_USGS_8_1 | ecosystem: Environmental > Aquatic > Marine > Sediment | place: USA...
ATTATGTGCTCGAATTGACGGCCAAGCAAGGCTCCTTGAGCGGAACGTCCAGCCTGCATGTCAGTGCAGAACCGCCTCCACCCCCAACTCCTCTGGAGCCTGTTCACACCAGGAATTTCAGAGTTAACAATCCTCTGTGGAATCATAGAATCAAGGCTCTCATCGTAAACTGGATACCGCACTGCATCGACAGGATTTCCGATCCCGAACTTAAGGAAGGCGGCATGAACAACATCATGGATGCCGCTGCCAAATTGGCGGGAAAGCCCCATGGCCGTCACCGGGGCTATGTCTTTTCCAACGCCTGGGTATTCAACACCATAGAGGCGATGTGCGTGGCCCTAATGGTCGATCCCCAGGGTGATCGGCAGATCATTGCGGCCCAAAAGAAGATGCAGGCTACCCTGGACGACTGGATCCCCAAGATCCTGGCTGCACAGGAACACAACGGCTACTTCCAGACGGCTTTTACGCTGCCCAGGGAACGGGCGCAGGAGGACGCACCAATCGAGCACTGGACACGCAGGAGCGATCATGAGGGTTATGTGGCCGGCTATTTTCTCGAGGCGTGTATCGCCCATCATCTTGCGACAGGGGGAAAGGATCTCAGGCTTTATCAAGCGGCCAAGAAACTGGCCGACTGTTGGTATGACAATATCGGTCCTGTGCCGAAAAAGGAGTGGTATGACGGTCACCAGGCCATGGAAATGGCACTGGTTCGTTTCGGCCGGTATGTGGATGAGATGGAAGGTCAAGGCCAAGGCCGCAAGTACATCGAGCTGGCCAAGTTCCTGCTGGACTGCCGGAAAGATGGCAACAAATACGACCAGAGCCATGTGCCGGTCATCCAGCAGTATGAAGCGGTCGGGCACGCAGTCCGTGCGTCTTATTCCTACGCTGCCATGGCCGACATCGCCATGGAAACAGGTGACACCGATTACCAGAGTGCCGTCAAATCGCTGTGGGATAATATAGTCCACAGAAAGTATTACGTGACCGGTGGAATCGGCTCCGGAGAGAGCTCGGAGGGATTCGGCCCGGACTATTCCCTGCCCAACAACGCCTACTGCGAATCCTGCTCAAGCTGCGGAGAGATTTTCTTTCAACACAGGATGAATCGGCTGTACCATGAGGCTAAATATGCGGATCTCTATGAAGAGACGCTCTATAATGCCCTGCTGGGATCCATCGATCTGGAAGGGAAAAACTTCTATTACCAGAATCCTCTGGAAGCTCGCAGTTCCCGCTACGACTGGCATGTCTGCCCCTGCTGCATCGGCAACATTCCCCGGACTCTGCTCGCGCTTCCCACCTGGATGTATCTTAAAGATGCCGATAGCATATATGTCAACTTGTTTATCGGCAGCAGCGTGATTGTTGAGGATGTCGGCGGGACCGATGTGGAAATGGTCCAGACCACGAATTACCCCTGGAGCGGCGAGGTAACCATCACCGTCAACCCTGTCACACCGGCGAGGTTCAGCGTTAAAATCAGGATTCCAGACCGGGATATCGGCCGGCTCTACACGGCCGTACCTGAGTCCGACGGCATAAGAGCCATCTCGGTCAACGGATCACTGGTTGTTCCTGCCATCGAAAGGGGATACGCTGTAATTACCAGGGAATGGAAAGCCGGGGATAGGATCGCTCTGGAGCTTCCCCAGACAGTCCAGAGGATTATGGCCGACGATCGCATCGCAGCCAATAGGGGGCGTGTGGCTTTGCGCTATGGCCCTTTGATCTACAGCTTGGAACGGGTTGACCAGGACATAGATCAGGTCCTCCATTCCGACACAGCCTTAACCACCAAATGGAGAGGCGATCTTTTGGGCGGCGTTACGGTCATCACAGGGGCTTGGGCCGATGACTCTCCGCTTATGGCCATACCCAATTACGCCCGGGCCAACCGCGAAAATAAGGGCGTCCCACGGGAAGAGGCGACATCCCGTGACCGAAGGATGCTGCCGGTGAGCTCGAGGGTTTGGATCAAGGAAAAATAATCCACCTCATCCCCTATTCACCTCTTGGCGATCGAGGGGAGCGAAGACTCCACGAAGGAGGAGAAAAAAGTCTTAAGGTGCTAAGAATGATTCTGAATGGAACGGCACCGTTACCTGCCCTCCTGATATCGATATAGGAGAAATGTTACAATTTTCCTGGACAACCGGAATTTATATTAATACATGAGGAACCGCGAAGAGTAATACGCTCAGCAGCGATAACCTATTATGGGCACTTTTACAGAGTCCCTGAGAACTATATAGATCGAAGAGTATGGACGAAACTGAAAGGTTCGACTCTTATCATTGAATGCGGTAGCGAAGTCATAGCGCGGTATCAATTAAGATCCGAAAGATATCAGGATGTTCCCAAAAGTCAATTATGAACGCACTTGAATGAACAACACAATACGACAGTTCAAAAGTGGCATAACAGAGGAACTTCAGTTGACACTTCCATTTGAATGTGTTATTCACAAATACAATACAAGCAAGTAGAAATCGTGGAAAATAGAGACGTATTTGCCGCTCTAACAAAAAGAAAATTCCTATTGGTATTGAGTCAACTTTTTTATGTCTTTAAACTTGAACACTGCATTAAACTTAGACAGAGAATGAAGAAAGATGCTGTCTAAATCGAATTCCAGGAAGCTTTTTGCTTTATTGTCTCCCACAATGTTTTTCATAATCGTTTTTGCATTGGCTTCGAATGTCGACCGTGTCGAAACTATAGAGGATTCTATGAGTTTTGCAGTGTTCACTGATACTCACGTGGGCCAACGCACTCACAACGAAAAATGGGGTTATGCAGATTACCTAGATAGTCTGGCACTAGATATAATGGACAACGCGCTTCCCTGCGAGTTTGTCGTCCATCTCGGAGACGGAGCGTACGATAACACGGCGTTCGTCAACGGGATAGGTTTGCCAGAGCCCATTGACCAAGATAAGAATAATTTGAAGGCTTTCCTTGTGTCTCACCTAAACTTGGCCTTTCACTATGTAGGAGGTAACATTGACCTCACTGACTACAGTGATGAGGCTGGTTTGCCGCAAAACGATGATGATCCATTTGTTTTATTGAGGACATATGTTAACGAAACAGAACTCAATCACTATCCATATGCGATGATGCGAAACGGCATACTATTTCTCGCTTTACCAGAGACAGACTATGAGATGTGGACACGTCCAGCTATATATGAATGGGTTGAATTTATGACGACCTATTATCACAACTCGACAACGATAATATTTTCCCATCAAGCAATTGAAGACACAACACCGCATGATGGAGACCCATTATCAACCTATCGAGGTAAACAGGATCAAGCCCGGTGGGCAAGTCTCTTTCAGAACAATCCTCAGATAAAAATGTGGATTCATGGACACAATCACATGGCTGGATGGTATCAAGGCAGCCAAAGCAGTGGACGGAGTCGTCCTGTTCAAAACTTTGGACACGAAATGGTTTTCTCGGCTCCCTATCCACAGATGGATTGGGGCAACTACGTTGAGGAGGACACAATTGTAATCTACACTGTCTCTTCCACTAGCGTGACAACAAGAGCATGGGAAAACAATGGTGCTGGCGGACATTGGGTATCTGGATATGATATTACTTGGAAGGTTCCAACAACGTATGACGCGTATGCTGAGGACTGGTACAGTTTCCCAGCTCTTATTCAAGACGGCGAAACCCAGCTTACAGATATGAAGGTGCTTTCTTCAAAAATTACTCTTCAACTCGTTGGAACAGAACCAATGGAACTATTCTGCGATCCCTACATCGAAACTAAGGGATCTCATGTCAATGAAAATATTCTTGGATTTGATGATGATCTAACCTCTGAAGTAACACCTAATATGCCAGGTATGACTGTCGATGGCCCTGCGACATTGACTTTTCCTCCAAAGAAAGAGTGGGATAAATATTGTCATGACGGAAGGGGGGGTCAGCCTTACCACTATTTCTCCATAGGCACATCTCCCGCCGCTGTGCCGGGTGCTTCATACACTTTTACGATAACTGCCAAGTCTGATTCTGGAAGAGGCAAGGTAAATTTGATAGTAAGCTGTAGTGATTGGGGCACAAAATCTCAGTATAGCATCCTTTCCGGTAGTTCAAGCCAGGTGTTTTCCCATAATTTCGGAAGCAGATACGAAACAGTGTCTGGCACATACACGGTTCCTCATGACGCAAATGCTTGGTTTATACAGGGGATCCTAGATTTTGCTGACCCGACCGATTATGACGTATCATACTTCAGCATCAAACGGACAAGAACAACCGACACTACCGACGATTTCCACATGTGCTTGAGCGGACAACGGTATAATGTTGCTGAAACACTTGATCGATTTGAAACCGAAAACTTCTCCATCAGCCCCATAGATTTGGCGAATAGTGATGGGATTATCAACTTCACAGCTTCAATAGGAGGAAACCATTACGGAATGGCCCGGTTGATCTATCATGCACCTCTCCTCATGGGTAGAAACGCCCGATACAAGGTGAATAGTGTTAACGGAAACACCTACAACATTATTCTAACAACAAAGCTATCCGCTTATTCAAACACTTTCAAAATGTTTCCATTCAGCACCAAATACGGTGGTGTTGAAATCTGGGCAGAAGATGGCTCTGGTGAAAATCATACAAGCAAAAATCAAAACCAGTGGATTTCATGTAACTGCTCCAGCAGCGGAATGAAAGTCCTGATCACCTATCCAACACAGAAACCACCTAGTAAAAAGTTCCTCCCGCATCCACTCACCCCACTCATCACACAGCTCTTTTAATGAATAAACCTCTTCTACCATTTGACTCACCGAGTCGTTACATTCACGAACTGTTTCGGGGCTGAAATTCCATGTCCGGCACCGGGGTCCTGAGAACTACCTGTCCTAGTCCCCTAGACGATAGCGCCACCTGGGTTAAGAATGCCCAGAATAGCAGAAGTACCTCAAGAAACTTAATGATTTTGGGTGACTTTTAACTTTCTTTGATTTTCAGCCTTTTTGCCTTAGTTTCAGCCATTTTCAGTCAAATTTGGAGCACGATTGGAACACAGGGGACGAAGTCTATTAAATAAAGAAGACGCACTGGACTCAAAATCCCCCAGCCGGAATTTTTTAGGAATATCCTAAAGCATTAAAAGCCAGCAACTTACTGAAAAATCAACTAGTTTCAGAAAATAGGGGATTATTGTATCTTTCCAATTATCTGTATTCTCTTCATTGTCCTATGCAGAAAGGGGACACAAAAGTGACAGGGTGGCAAATCCCTCATTCATACCGCAGGGAATCGACAGGATTGGCTATGGCAGCCTTGATGGATTGATAGCTGACCGTCAGCAGTGCGAGAACAAAAGTAAGTGTTACAGAAAAAATAAAAATATCTAATCCCAACTTAGATCGATAAGGAAAATTTTCAAGCCACCTATTCATGAAATAATATGCAATAGGCCAGGCGACGATATTTGCGATCAATACATATTTTATGAATTCTTTCATTAGCAATAAAATAATGTTAGACACCGAAGCACCAATGACTTTTCTTACGCCAATCTCTTTTGTGCGCTGTTCTGCCATGAATGAAGCTAAACCGAACAAGCCAAGACAGGCAATGAATACGGCTAGTACTGTAAAATTGTTTATGAGTTTCCCTGTTCTTTCTATGTTTCTATAAGTTCTGTCGACAGCCTCCTCGAGAAAGTTGAATTCAAAGGGGAACATCGGAATTATCCTTTTCCAGGTCTTTTCTATAAATGCAAGGGATGAAGAGATATTTTCAGGGTGGATTCGGATCAACACGGATCTGACTCTTTCTGGGTCTAACCGAAGGAAAAGAGGTTCTATTAGATTGAAGAGCGGTTTAAAGTGAAAATTTTTCATGACACCGATAATTTTTATTTCCTCCGAATAATATCTTATGGAAGCCCCGTCTACTGATTCCAATTCCATCAGTTTAACCATTTCCTCATTCACAAGACACGCCTCCCCAACATCAGATGATAATTCCCTGGAAAATCCTCTTCCCTCAACAATATCAATTTTCAAAGTTTCCGTGAAATCATAATCGACAACATTAGCACAGACTCCTACTTTATTGTTTGGATCTTTCCCTTCCCAATCTACACCTCCGCCTTCTCTGTGATAGAAAAAGGGAAGACCTTGTGCTGATCCGGTAACTCCTAATATTCTTTCATCCTGAAGCAGTTCATCCTTAAAAACCTTATAATACTTGCTACTTTCCCCTCTCATCGAGATCCTGATGATATGCTCCTTGTCATAACCGATAATCTTATTCTTAAGGAAAGAGATCTGTTTGTGTACAACACCTGTTCCGGCGATTAGTATGATCGAGAGGGAAAATTGAATGACAACAAGAAGTCTTCTAAATTTTTTTCTTCTAAGATTTGAATTGAGATGCCCCTTCAACACTTTGTCTGGTTGAAAGGCAGATAAGAAAAGGGCGGGATAACTGCCTCCAGCAATTCCAGTAAACAGGGCCAATCCTACCAAAACTAGAAGGATGAATGGGCGATTCAATACGAGTTCCTTTCCAACAAGACTATTAATGACAGGAAGAAAGAGAGATACCAGGAGGATGCCAAAAATGACAGAAGTGAATGATAAAAGAAGAGATTCTCCCAAGAATTGAAAGATAAGGTTTCTTCGATATGCCCCAGTAATTTTTCTCACACCAACTTCTTTGGCTCTGTTTGCAGAGCGTGCGGTTGTAAGATTCATATAATTAATGCAAGCAATGATAAGAATAAAAAATGCGACCAATGAAAAAATGTAAACATATGTTTTATCTGAATAAAAGAAAAAATACCTTCCAACAAACGGCAACACCGATACAATATTTTTATCCCAAAGTTGTCCTTGTTTAAGAAGACGTTCATTAAGCATGTCAGCGATTTTTATGTTTAACGCATCAATATTGACATTCTCTCGAAGTTCAATGAATGTCGGTGTGGAAAAACGTCCCCAGTGATCATACCGACGCTCTTCTATTAATATTTTTAACTCTAAAGGCACAATAAAATCGAACTGGAGTGTAGAATTATCGGGCACATTTTTTATAACTGCTGTAACGGTTAATTCATATTGATTATTCATCCTGAGCACTTTTCCAATCGGATCTTCATTGGAAAAATACTTTTTGGCCATTGCTTCTGAAATCACAATGGAAAAAGGATCTTCCAATGTAGAATTAGGATTGCCTTGTGAAAAAGGAAAGGAAAACATCTTGAAAAAAGAAGGATCAGCAGCCAGCATACTGGTTTCATAAAATTTTCTATTCTGATAACTAAGAAAAAAACTTCCCATTGATTCGTATCTTGTGGAATCAATGACTTCTGGAAAATTATCTTTAATCGCCGAAGCAAGAGGAAGAGGCATTATATAGAACTGTCGATCGGTATTTTTTTCTAGATATACAGAAACTTGATAGATATTGTCTGCGTTTTTATGGAATTTATCATAACTCAATTCAAATTGTATGTAGAGCATGATTAGAATAAAACACGCAATACCAAGGGCAAGTCCGGCTATGTTTATGAATGAATAACCTTTATGCCTCTTGATATTCCTTATAGCAAGTTTGAAATAGTTATTAATCATAACAAGCCTCCAGTAAATTTTATGCTTGATGAGGCTGGGAATGGATTCAATCACGCGGAACCAGTACCAGGCCTTGGCTCTAAACTTTGGCCCGCAATCGATCATCTGTTGATAGATCTCATCGATGTCGTCAGAAAATTCATGAAAGTCTTCCCCTCTGAGAAGCAGTCTGAGCAACACATAAGGGATAAGAGGGGCTTTCTCGACTCTCTTCACCGTCTATTCTCCCTTTTTCTCCAGAGAGAGATGTTTAACTTTATTCCAGACAGAAGAATGGACTTGATGAATCTCTTTTAAAGTGGAAATGCCTTGAGGTGTTATCTCATAATAATACCGGCTTCTCCCCCCGCGTTCGGCGACGGGGCGGCTCGCGATCTTTCTCACGTACTTTTTGGCACTCATCTTTTTGAGAGTCTTGTAAATAACGCCGAAGGACCAGTGTTGACCAATATCTTTCTGTATTTGGTCTCTTATCGGCACGCCATAGGCATTGCCTTCGAGTTTGTAGACAGCCAGGAGAATGATCTCTTCTGCCCTGGATAAGAGTCTCATATTCGTTCCTCCTATTTGTATGCAAAAGGCATTTATATCATATATAGTAGCAAATAACATGCCAATTTCATCTTCTTGGGGTGACCTGCCCCCCATCAATGTACCACCTTCATAATTAGATTTTTGGCATCATAAGCCTCTGGGGCCGGTGGCTTATACCCCAAAGAACTATGAGGTCTATACCTGTTATATTCCCTGCGCCAGCACTCTGTGAGCACTCTGGCTTCTAATAACGTATCAAAGATCTCTCCATTCAGCAACTCATCCCTAAGCTTTCCGATAAACGATTCAACATAGCCATTCTCCCAGGGACTTCCCGGTTCGATATATAAAGTTTTCACTCCTAGGTTTGCCAACCACTTTCCTACAGCTTTAGCGGTAAACCCTGGTACGTTGTCTGAACGTATGTGGTCCGGTATGCCACGGCATAGGAACAACTCATACAGCTGATCCAGAACATCCTGATGCTTGATGTTGCGGGCTGCATACATGGATAAGCATTCCCGGGTGTATTCATCAATGATCACCAGGATACGTACAATCCGGCCATCTGCGGTCCTGATCAAGGCCATGTCATAGTTCCATACATGATCTTTTCTTTCGGGACGTAGGCGGATGCATGAGCCATCCGTCAGCCATAAACGCCCTCGTTTTGGTTGTTTCACCGGTACCTTTAGTCCCTCCTCCCTCCAGATCCTCTCTACACGCTTGTGATTGACCTTCCAGCCTTCCTCCCGCAGCATGGCTGTGATCCTGCGGTAACCGTAACGCCCATATTGGCTGGCGAAGGATACAATGCGTTCCACTAGTCGCTCCTCATCATCAGGCACCGTACGTATATGCCTCTGAGTAGATCGAGGTTGCCCCAAGACATGGCAAGCTCTGCGCTGCGATACACCCATTGTCTCACACACATGATCTACCGCCCGGCTCTTTTTGGCCGGGCTTAGAAGTTTCCCCGGTTGGCTTCCTTTAAAATGGCATTGTCCAGAGATAGATCAGCTACGAGCTTCTTCAACCGGGCATTTTTTTGTTCGAGTTCCTTGAGCCGTTTCGCCTGGTCTATTCGCATGCCTCCATACTCTTTGCGCCAACGATAATACGTCTGCTCAGCAATGCCGAGTTTACGAGCGACTTCGATGACCGGGAGGACGGCTGTAGTCAGCGCATTCGGTGCCCAGGTCGTGACGCTGAGCTAGGAGAGACCCGCTTAGGCAGATAATGGATCAGCGCTTGGATTTTTTACCATATGCTGATAATTCTTCACGAATAACATGTCGAAGAGTCTCTTCGAGTGGTTCTCTTTTTGAGTTCATGTATTCTCTGAGAGCCATATTGATAAGGGTCTGATAATTTCCACCACCTGCAGAGTGTACTTGTTGTCGGAACCAGTCGAGGATATCATCGTCTATTCTGATGGTGATACGCGTTTTTCCTTTAGGAATCTTAATCACTGGGCCTCTTTTTCCTTTACTGAAATCGTATTCTTTATTCATTGAACTAACCTTTATATTGCCTTGTTTCCTTGGCTGTTGCTTTCCTTGCTGATATTATACGAATCCGGGTTTCACGCCATATCTATTCCATGCTTTTTTAGATTGGAAATTGCCTTCTTGCTATCCCATTCAATTTCCATTTTTATATTATATGTACGTCTGTGCATATAATCAAGAAAAAATTAAATGACACGAAATTAATGATACGACATCTTTTGTCAGTCCGAGCCCTTGCCAGGCCAAGTAATTTTTTACTAAGGATATCAGCCAGGGACATGGACAAAGGAGAGCTCAAATTCCTCTGGTGGCTGGTCAAGTGGGCCTTATTCTGGATCCTGGTCCTTTTGCTTTTCGGAGTGCCGATACTGATTTTCTAAGAATCCTTTTGAATGAGATTGCGAGGTTGACAGATTATTGACACAATACATTTCAAATGATAAACATCAATGCATAGAGCGTGATCATGGATTCGGTTTAAAGGGAAAGGATTTCTGTTTTCTTTAAAGGAGCGGATCTCTTTTCCCTAATCTAAAAAAAGGAGGAATATTTTGAAAGCAAAAATTTCTGGTGTATTGGCGGTCTGTTTTATCTTGGGTCTTTTGCCTCTGGCCATGAATGGACAGGCGCCAGAGAAACGGTATCAGTTGCTTTTGGTAATCGATGAGCTGGTTAAGCCATCCATGCAGAAAGAGTACTACGAAGCAGCTAAGAACTGGATTGCTTTTATGAAAGATCACGAATTTCCCTATCCTTTCGATACCTATTGGACGGGAGATAACCACGTTTATTGGACCATGCCCATACAGAGTTATGCCGACTTCGACAAGATCATAGAGGACTCCAATAAAATTAGAGAGAAATCGCCAGAGGACTTTAAAGCAATAGAAGACGCTTTCAAGGGAACTTACGAAACTTCTCGACTGTGCGTATATGCATTGGATTATAAGTATTCGATGATCGCCGAAGAAGAAATGAGTGAATCAGAAGAGGAAAATTTTATCTTCTTCGACATTTACTATTTTGAACCCGGCTATGATGCTGAAATAAACAAATTATTTGACGAAATGAAAGCCTTTATGGCAGATAAAGAGATCATCCAGAGCTGGTATGCTTATTGGGGAATGATGGGCACAGATAATCCGGTTTTGTGGATGGCGGCAGGCGCAAAGAATGCTATAGTGTTTGAGCAGGAGAACGCGAAGATGTGGGAGGTCTTGGGAAAGGATCTCGGCAAGATCAGGCAAAAGCTGATGAAATATGTGAGAAAACAAGAACAAAAAACGGCCTGGTATCAGAAGGAGCTCTCCTACACTCCCGCTAAAAAAGAAGAATAAGATCCGGACAACTTGATTCTAGAGCCTGCAAGCTTGATCCATCTTACGAATTCGAGGTAATGGGGAGAACTGCATACGGCCAATCTTTTAGCGAAAAGGAGGTAAGGGATGAAAAAACTACTTATGATTTTGCCTTTGGTCTTTTTGCTTTGTTTTACTTTTGGCTGCCAGGACAAGGAAGCAATGGCAGAGCTTGAAGAGTTCAAAGCCCAGGTAGAGGTCGAGGAGCAGAATAAGGAATTGATACGTAATTTGTATGAGCAATGGCACAGCAGAAACATTGATGCTCTGACTGAGATGCACGCTCCAAATGCTAAATATAACCATCCATCAGCAGGTGCTACACCTATCCCTTTTGAAAAAGCATTAGAGGGGATGCAAATGTATTGGCAAGCTTTCCCAGACCTCACCCTGACTGTTGAAGATATAATTGCCGAAGGAGACAAGGTTGTCGTCAGGTTTATGGGTCGAGGGACTCACCAGGGAGACCTTGGAGGCATCCCTGCAACAGGATTGAAGACTGAAGCTGGTGGGATAGAAATATATCATTTTGAAGATGGAAAGATTGTAGAAGTTTGGGAAATATCTGATACGTTGGGCATAATGCAACAACTCGGCATGGAGCTTAAGCTGAAGGAGGGGGTGAAGTAGACTCTTAAGCGCTCTGGTGGCTGATTAATTGGGCCCTGTTTTGGATCCTCGTCCTTCTGCTTTTCGGCATGCCGATACTCATTTTCTAAAGATTCTCAAAATCTAACTCCCAATTAAAAAAAGGCACCCCCGGGATTCATCCTAGAAGGTATCTGAACTAGTCCCTTAATCTCTGAACAGACTTTCTCTTTATTTGACCTCGATAGTTTACCATCAATATCTCAATCGATTTTGTTTCTGAAATAATTCGGAAATAATATCGAACACCACCTATTCGCCCCCT
>Ga0224506_10002723_pt1 | contig 11948 bp, 12 predicted proteins | sample SF_Jan12_sed_USG_2_FD_169108 | JGI IMG/M metagenome (GOLD analysis project Ga0224506, IMG submission 169108) | Sediment microbial communities from San Francisco Bay, California, United States - SF_Jan12_sed_USGS_8_1 | ecosystem: Environmental > Aquatic > Marine > Sediment | place: USA...
GTTCCGCCACCAATATCATTTTTGGGTTGGCTCTTGGCTATCAGAGTGCTGTCGGACCGTATCTCGCTATTGGTCTGGCGATCTATATTCCTTGGATGTTAGCAGGAATGTATGGAGTGGCCATTGCCTCTCTGGGCATGCTGGGAACTCTCGTCATTGCGCTGACGATTGATGCGTATGGACCGGTTTCTGATAATGCCGGGGGCATTGCGGAAATGGCCGGTATGCCAGAGCATGTCCGTCAACGGACTGATGTGTTGGATGCGGCTGGGAATACGACGGCGGCCATCGGTAAAGGATTTGCGATTGGTGCGGCGATTCTGACTTCTTTGGCCCTCTTTGCGGCCTTCCTCACCCGAGCTGATTTATTGCTCAAGGAGCAGAATGGTCCAGAATATGATCTCCTCGGAACGATTAATTTGCTTGATCCCCTGGTCTTTACCAGCCTCTTTATCGGGGCAGTCTTGCCGTCATACTTTTCCGCGATGACCATGAAATCTGTTGGATCAGCAGCCTATGAGATGATTGAAGAGGTCCGTCGTCAATTTCGCACCATTCCCGGACTGATGGAAGGGAAGGCCGAAGCCGATTACGCGCAATGTGTTGCCATTTCGACCAAGGCCGCCCTCAGGGAAATGATTGCACCAGGTATTTTGATTATGGGCACGCCGTTGGTGACCGGATTCCTCTTTGGCATTCAAGCGGTCGCTGGGGTACTTGCCGGATCCCTTGTCGCTGGAGGCGTCATCGCCATCTCCTCTTCGAATAGTGGTGGGGCGTGGGATAATGCCAAAAAGTATATTGAGAAGGGCAACCTCGGTGGGAAAGGGACAGAAACCCATAAAGCCGCCGTGGTTGGTGATACGGTTGGCGATCCTTTGAAAGATACCTCAGGCCCCTCGCTTAATATCCTGATTAAACTTTCAGCCATTTTATCGTTGGTGTTTGTGCCATTTTTCGTACAGTATGGCGGGTTGTTGATGAAGTAAGGTTTTTGTCGAAAGAAGACAACGGGCGTAGTTGATTTGTTTGGCACATGAGGCAAGTTTTTAATGCAATAGTATATAATAGGCTTATCGTAGTGTGTTGGTAGGGTCGTTGCCCAGAATGCTCATATTATCCCCAGATAAAATTTTTTATTTTGTTATCCTTTCATTATTCCTTTTTCTCCTGTCCTTATTCTTCATATCTTCATTCCGTTTTTATCCTCTTTGCGGGAGGTGGCGCGTGTTTTCTTCATGTGCGTGCACCTCGAATCATTCATTCTTTGATATGAAAGCCTGATGTTCCAACATCTCCGGTGCTGAAGTTCTAGGCCGAACGGGTGACAGGTTCTCCTGAATCCCTGTTCGCTAAGACATGGCAGTTGTTGTGGAGAAAGTTGGAATGTGCAATCTCGCGAGGTTCTGCCACACTTGGCGGCCACGCATGATCCGACCTGGTTTTTCAGGAGGAACGATCACTGAACGGGCTGGAAAGGAAGGACTGATTCATGGACACACCGAATCACCCAGATAAGCCGCTTTCCCCTCAAGCAGGAGGGACGCAAGGGGTTCTCCCTGAAGATATGGAAACCTTAATGCATGTCATTTCCCATGATCTGCGAGCTCCCATTGTCACCATTCAAGGTTTTTGTCAGGAGCTCACGATGGCGTGTGATCGATTGAAAACCTTATTTGAAGAAGAAGCCATGTCTGATGCAGTTCGAGACCATATCAATCCCTTGGTCACCCAAGATATCCCGGAAGCGGTGCGGTTCATTCGAGCTGGGGCCGATAGCGTGAATACCGTGACCTCTGGAATTCTTCGGCTAATCCGTCTTGGGCAAATGGACATTCAATGGGAACGGTTAGACATGAACCAATTGATGATGGGTATTGTCTCCTCCCTGGAATTTCAATTGAAGAAGAAGGGTGTGGTATTGCAAATACAGGATCTCCCGGATTGTATGGGCGACGAGGTCCTCGTGACGCAGGTGTTTGCGAACCTGATCGATAACGCCCAGAAGTATCTTGATCCGTCTAGACCTGGAGAAATCACGATTGCAGGATTCATCGTCAAGGGATGGGCAGTGTACGCCATTTCGGACAATGGTATTGGAATTCCCTCAGAACAGCACGCGACCATCTTTCGGGTGTTTAACCGTCTCAGTCCTCAACAAGGGAAAGGTGACGGGTTGGGTCTAGCCATTGTGCAGCGGATTATTCATCGGCATCAGGGGAAGATTGAAGTTGAATCTGCACCAGGGAGTGGAACCACATTCCGTGTGTTCCTTCCGCGAGCGATTGACGTTGAAGAAGGAGGTCATCATGAATCCTGACACGACGATCTTGATTGCTGAAGATGATGATGGCCATGCAGCCCTCATCGAAAAAAATCTGCGACGGGCTGGGGTGGAAAAACCCTGCCATCGTTTGCGCGATGGCCAGGAAACCCTGGACTACTTTTTCAGCTCAGATGCTCTGTCGCAGGGGAAAACGGCCCACCGCTATCTCTTGCTCCTGGATATCAATCTCCCCCGGATCAATGGGATTGAAGTATTACGAAAAATGAAAGAACATGAGGTATTCAAACGAGTACCGATTCTCATGTTGTCCACCACTGATAATCCTCAAGAAGTTGAAGCTTGCCATTCTTTTGGATGTAATTTTTATCTCACCAAGCCCACTGAACCTGAAGCCTTTGCGCAGGCGATTATCCGCTTGGGTTCGTTTTTGGATGTCGTCACCGTTCCCACCATTCGCCTAAATTCCCCCTCCGCTATTTCCCTCAATTAAGCGAAATACTTCGTCCATTGTCAGATTGGCGAGGGATTTCCAAAAATCAAAGTCTGGGGGACCTGCAATTGGGAAAGTCGGGTTGAGATAGGAAAATCCAGGAATGAGAGATGTAGGTTTCTGAGTTGGGAACCCCCCCCAAAGACTCATGCAAGGATGGAAAGGCTAGCGGTGACGTCGAGCGAGGCTAGACCATTGCGTGTGGAGTTGTGCCGATTTTCTCTTCGAAGGCAAGGTGTTTTTCTTTTTCGAGTTCCAGCCCAAGGCCCGTAAGATCCGGCTGACATGATCCGGATGATATTTCACTCCAAACGACCGGCGAATCACTGTCCCCACGCGTTGACAGGTCCATTGATCGGCTCGTAAGTTGGCCGCCCGAGGCCCTTGTTGAAGAATGTGGAGAAGATCTTGCCGTTGTTTCGTTGAAAGACGTGATGGGCGTCCGGTATGGGGCTTGGACTTCAGGGCATTTTTCCCGCCTTCTTCTAAGGCGTCTTTCCATCGCTTCACGGAAGATGGCGCCGCACCAATTGTTCTGGCCACCTCTCGAATGCCACGGCCTTTACTGAGCATGCTCGCGGCTAGTCGACGTCTCGCTTCTAATTTTTCTGCACTTCCCTTGGGTCGCATACCAACATACATCGGAAAGTGAGTGGGGCCACTTTAGCGATTTTTTCGGGCCCTGGAGGTGGGTCGGATATCTGTGAGATCGTAAAAGGGGGGCTCCGCTCAATGAGACAAATTTTGAATTGCCGGGAGGTCCTGATATTCTTGCACGTGCTGTAAGACTTTCTTGATGTCAGAAAGCGAACCGGAGAGTTGTCAATAATTGTTGAGCAAAGGCCATGCCCACACAGGGACCATGAATAGATCTTCAAATTTGACTGTTATAGCCTGCCAGGATTGTGACTTGTTGCATCGGCAACGCCTATTGCGCGAAGGCCAACGGGCAACCTGTTCACGATGTGGGGCCGTACTCTATCGAAAAAAACGCAGCAGCCTGGATGACACGTTGGTTTTTTCCTTAACCGCGTTGATCTTATTTTTCATGGCCAATGTGTTTCCCTTTATGACATTTAAATATGAAGGACGCGTGCAAGAAAGTGTGTTGTTTTCTGGGGTACAGGCATTGTTTGTTCAAGATATGTGGGCTGTGGCTATTCTCGTGCTACTGGTGAGCGTGGTCGTTCCACTGTTAAAAATTGTTGGAATGTTATATGTTTTGGTGCCCTTAAAGTTGAATCAGCGTCCATGGTCTGCGGCTCGTATCTTTCGAATTGTGGAGAGGTTGCACCCCTGGGCTATGGTCGATGTGTATATGTTGGGGGTGATTGTGGCGATGGTGAAACTCAGTGATTTTGCGACCATTGTTCCTGGGGCTGCTCTCTATTCCTTTGCGGCCTTGCTCATTGCTATGGCGGCGGCTGGTGCCGCGTTGAACCCCCATGATGTCTGGGAACGATTGGATGCTGTGGCGAGGGGAAGACGCCAATGACGGCAGCCCAAGCGGCACTAGTCAGTTGTCCAACCTGTCGACTGGTGAGTCGTGTTCCGCATCGATTGATCAAGGGTCATGCAATCTGTCTACGGTGTGGCGCAAAGCTCTCCCTTCGAAAACCGAATAGTCTTGCTCGAACGTGGGCCCTGATTGTCGCAGCCTATATATTATATATTCCGGCCAACGTGTATCCTGTGATGACCGTCATCTCGTTCGGGAAAGGTGAGCCTGATACGATTTTGAGTGGGGTGCAGTCATTGATCGCGAGTGGATGGTGGCCGCTGGCAGTCCTCGTGTTCTTTGCGAGTATTATCGTTCCCTTGATTAAGCTGGTTGGTTTAACCTATCTCGTGGCGTCGGTCCAGTATCGATGGCATTGGCATCCAAAGCAACGAACGATATTATACCGAATCACTGAAGCGGTGGGACGATGGTCGATGATCGACATCTTTATGATTACGATTCTAGTGGCCCTAGTGAGATTGGAAGCCATTGCGACCGTCGAACCAGGCGCTGGGGCGACTTCGTTTGCCGCAGTGGTTGTCTTGACGATGTTCGCGGCGATGAGCTTTGATCCTCGATTAATGTGGGATGTGGTGGACCAACGACATGATCAACGAGCCTGACGATCGATCATCGTTTGATGAACTCCCAGAAGTGGTCGTAGCCTCACGCGGGGGATTTTCTCTCGTGTGGATCATTCCGTTGGTTGCGGCCGTGATCGGTGGCTGGTTGGCCTATAAGACCTTTTCAGAAATGGGCCCCACGATTTCGATTACGTTCAATAATGGGGAAGGTCTAGAGGCGGGTAAAACGAAGATTAAATATAAAGCCGTTGATGTGGGAACCGTCGAGACGGTCGAAATTAGCGAAGATCTTTCGCAGGTGATGGTGACGGCCAAAATGCAAAAGGAAACTGAATCCCATTTGACCTCCAACACAAAGTTTTGGGTGGTTCGCCCGCGAGTCGGGTTTAGTGGAATCTCCGGTCTTGAGACGTTGGTTTCCGGGGCTTATATTGATGCGGATCCTCGGCCAGGGGAACCGGCGCGAACGTTCATGGGATTGGATGACCCTCCCGGGGTGACAGTGTTTGAAGAAGGCACTCAATATCAATTGATTGCGGAAAGTCTGGGGTCCTGCTATCCGGGCGCGCCGGTGTTCCTACGAGGGATTAAGGTCGGGCGCATTTTAGGTCATCAGTTAGCCAACGACAATCAAAGCGTGTTCATTGATGTGTTTATTCACGCGCCTCATGACGCGCTGGTGCAGGATACCAGTCGATTTTGGCAGAGAAGCGGAATTGAAGCGTCCGTCGGAGCGGAAGGAATCGATGTGAAAATTGAGTCGTTGGTCTCGGTCATTGCGGGAGGGGTGGCGTTTGATACGCCCGTGACGGCTGGAGGAGCGGGCAAGCCCAGTAAGGCAGGGACCGTCTTTGAGCTTTTTGAGAGTTTTAGCAGTCTTGGAGAAGCCAAATATGTCCGGAAGATTCCGTATCTCCTGCATTTCGATGGATCCGTCCGTGGATTAGCCGTTGGAGCCCCGGTGGAATTAAAGGGTATCAAAGTGGGGATTGTCACGGATATCGCGATGAAACTCGACCCAAAGACGCTGAAATTTGAAGTCCCTGTCGCGATTGAAGTGCACCCCGACCGTATTCTGTCACCCGACATCTGGGATGCCTTAGACCAGATCAATGCCAAAGATCCCTATTCCGTTGGCCGGATGTTGGTGGAAGAGCATGGATTGCGCGCGCAATTGCAAACGGGAAGTCTGCTCACCGGGCAACTATTCGTGGATCTCGATTTTTATCCAGACCTTCCGAAGATGACCCTGGGAATGACCAGTAAGTATCCGGAGATTCCGACGGTGCCATCGACGTTAGATGAATTTAGAAGAACCGCGACGAATGTCTTGGAGGAATTGCGCCAACTGCCATTAGACAAGATTGCCCACGAATTATTAGAGACCCTCAAGGGCACCAAGCGGCTGGCCAATTCGCCTGACCTGACCCATGCCGTACAGACTTTGAGCGCGACGCTAGAGGACGTGCAAAAATTGACCTACGACGTCAACCACACGGTGGAATCGTTAGCCACCAGTACAGAAAAAACATTGGCAGCGGCAAGGGCGGCCTTAGAGGTGGCGGATCCCCAGTCTCCCACAGCCGTCAATCTTGCCCGTACGCTAGAAGAACTCGCGGCCGCCGCACGCTCCATCCGAGTCTTGGCCGATTATCTGGAACAGCATCCCGAGTCGTTAGTCCATGGAAAAGGGGAATGAGGGAGAGATGATAATGAGACATATTGTTGGTTGTGGCCTCGTGATCATGCTGCTGAGTTTTTCAGGATGTGCCAATACCCAGCCCACACATTTTTATCTTTTGCGTGCGATGGAGACGAATGACAGTTTCGCCATGGAAGTTGCTAAGAATTCGGCCCTTTCCTTGGGGGTTGGTCCAATCAGTCTTCCCAAATATTTGGACCGACCACACATTGTCACAAGAATCAGTGCTCATGAAATCAATCTAGCTGAATTTCATAAATGGGGCGCACCCCTGAAGGACAATCTGTCCAACGTGCTGCTTGAAAATCTTTCGAGGCTCCTCTCAACGAATCAGATTGTGAAGTATCCCTGGAACCGATCACACCTTCCTGACTATCAGTTATCTTTGGAAGTGACGCAATTTGATGGGGCCAAAAATCAGGAAGCCACGCTGCGCGTGCGGTGGCGTTTGGCGGCGGATGATGGCAAGCGAGTACTGGAAGAAAAGACCAGCCAATTTTCAGAAGTCATACGAGGATCAGGCTATGAGGATTTGGTCGAGGCCATGAGCCGAATGCTCGCTACCTTCAGCCAAGAAATCGCAGATGTCCTCAACCGGCCCCCACGACTTCTTTGAAATCCTAGCCTGCCTCGTATTTGATTGGGAAAAATCTCCAGGAGAATAGGGGGCTAATGAATGCCGAAATCTGATGTCGTGGCTTGGAGTGCGCCTGCCTGAGAGACTTCTTTGAAGTTATCTGCTATTGGCCTCGTTCCTATGGCATCTCTCAAAATGATGACATTGAAGCCGAGTTTGCAAGCATCTACTATGGTTTGAGTGAGGCAATCTTGGGTAGCCGGTCCTAATAAAAAGATTGTTTTCACATTGAGGTCTTCTAGTCGATCCGCCAGACTGCTTTCCTCAAATCCCGACCTTGCATCTTTATTGGGGGCCGTGCCTTTGGAAATGACCATCATGCCTGGCGGCATGACCAAATCCGAATGAAATTGTGCGCCACGCGATCCTTGGACGCAATGGGTTGGATGCGGTCCCCCTTGTTCGGTAAACGAACAATGATTGGGTGCATGCCAATCTCGTGTGGTGAGAATTGGAAATCCCTGTCGGCTGAAATGTTTGATATAGGCGTTGATGACGGGTATGAGATTCTTGCCGTCGGGTCTTCCCATTGCCCCGCCTGGGAAGAAATCGTTCTGGGGGTCGATGAGAAGTAGGGCTGACTGTCGGTCAGGTTGGGGAATTGAGGATGGGGACCCGGAGTCAGAGTCTTTGGAGAGTTTCATCTTGTTGCGAGTGTTCTAGGGCATTACAAGTGTCGTCAGGGTACGTTGAGAACTCTACCTCACCTGGCCTCTCCTTACAAAGGAGAGGAAATAATTTAGGCGACAATTTCGGTGCCGATGCCTTTGTCGGTGAATATTTCGAGGAGGATGGCATGCGGCACACGCCCATCAATGATATGAGCCTTTTGTACTCCGCCTTGCAGGGCTGTTATGCAAGCATGGACTTTGGGCAACATGCCTTCATTAATCACTTTTTTCTTCACCATCTGTTCCATGTCTTTCCGTGATAATGTGGACACATGGGTCCCCTTCGCATTCCGAATGCCTTTCACATCACTTAACATCAGCAGTTTTTCCGCTTGAAGGGCAGCAGCTAAGCTTCCGGCGACCAGGTCGGCATTGATGTTGTGGGTATGGCCCTTGGCGTCGACCCCGATAGGGGCAATAACTGGAATGAAATTGGCATGTTGCAGCGTCAGCAATAATTCACTGTTCACGTGGCTGATCTCACCCACGAGGCCATAATTTTCCGCCTGGAGTGCCTCAGTCGACCCACTATATCGATGAAAAAGGCTTTTCGGGTTAAACGATTTGGTGGTGAATAATCTACCGTCTTTCCCTGTGAGCCCAACGGCCTTGCCTCCATGCTGATTCAGGAGCGCGACGATTTCTTTATTGATGCGTCCGCCTAGCACCATTTCCACCACGTCCATCGTGGGTTCGTCTGTCACCCGAACGCCATGAATAAACTTGGCTTCAATACCTAGTGTATCCAGCATCTTGTTGATTTGAGGGCCGCCTCCATGGACGATGATGGGATTGAGGCCGACGTATTTTAATAACACGACATCTTCGGCAAACCCTTCTTTGAGTTCTTCAGCCACCATGGCGTTGCCGCCATACTTAATGACGATGGTCTTCCCCGCGAAATTTCGAATATAGGGGAGGGCTTCGATGAGGATATCGGCTTTTTTGATGAGTTTGTCCATGGGTTCAGTGCGATAAGAATGGTTTATAAAATGAATCGGCTGAGGTCTTGGTCTTTGACGATATTTTGTAGTTGATCTTTGACGTATTGGGCATTGATGGTGACGTGTTTCTCAGGAAGATCTTGAGCTTGAAATGAGACGTCTTCCAGTAGGCGCTCCACAATGGTGAACAGGCGTCGGGCACCAATATTTTCTGTGCGATCATTGACCTCTACTGCCGTCGCGGCAATTTCTTCGATGCCATCTTGCGTGAAATCTAAGTTGATGCCCTCTGTTTCTAGAAGTGCATGATATTGTTTGATCAACGCATTCTTGGGTTCCGTGAGGATCCGGATCAGATCTTCTTTCGTCAACGGCTCTAGTTCGACGCGAATGGGAAATCGGCCTTGTAGTTCGGGGATCAGGTCTGAAGGTTTGGCGACATGGAAGGCCCCAGCGGCGATGAACAAAATATGGTCGGTTTTCACAAGCCCATGTTTGGTATTGACGGTGCATCCTTCTACGATCGGCAACAAATCACGTTGGACGCCTTCTCGCGAGATGTCCGGACCTTGGTGTTTTTCTTTGCCAGCAATTTTATCAATTTCATCCAGAAACACGATGCCGGATTGTTCGGTCCGCGAGATCGCTTCCTTGGTCACTTCCTCCATGTCGATGAGTTTTTGCGCTTCTTCATGCGCAAGAAATTTGAGGGCTTCTGACACCTTCATGCGGCGGTCTTTTTTCTTTCCCGGCATCATCCCGCCCAGCATTTCTCGAAGGTTATGTTCCATGTCTTCCATGCCGCCGATATTGGAGATGATTCCGACCGGCAGTCCCCCACGTTCTTTGGTCTCAATTTCCACCATGCGATGATCGAGTTTGCCTTCTTCTAACTGTTTCAGCAGTTTGTCGCGTGTCGATTCCTGTGGGTCCGGTTTCTTCGGTGACGTAGCGTCTAGTGATTCGTCATCATTGTCCTGGCCCGGCTCAGCCGTTGGGGTCGACGGAGAAGGGGGGAGCAGGATATCCAGTACGCGTTCTTTGGCCATCTCCTCAGCTTTTTGCTGAACTTTTTCGAGATAGGCGGTTTTCACTTGGTTGATGGAGATATCCGTCAGATCTCGGATGATCGACTCCACATCTCGTCCCACGTAGCCTACTTCCGTAAATTTGGACGCCTCGACTTTAATGAAGGGGGCATCAGCGAGTTTAGAAACGCGTCGGGACACTTCGGTTTTTCCCACACCGGTGGGGCCGATCATGATGATATTTTTTGGCACAATTTCTTCACGAAGTTCAGGGTTGAGCTGTTGGCGACGCCACCGACTGCGTAGCGCGATGGCCACCATCCGTTTGGCATCTTTTTGGCCAATAACATAGCGGTCAAGCTCCTCCACGATTTGGCGTGGGGTCATGGAATCCAGCTTTGGGGTCGAAGGGGATAGGTCCTGTTCCATATATTATTTCGGTAACTCCTCGATGACGATGTTATGGTTCGTGTAAATATCGATGCTTCCGGCGATTTGCATGCTTTGCTCGACTATTTGTTTGGGTGTGAGATCCGTTTGAGCCAATAGCGCTCTGGCCGCCGCTAAGGCGTAAGACCCTCCTGAGCCAATCGCCAAAATCCCATCTTCTGGTTCAATGACATCACCGGTACCAGAAATAATAAATGACTGTTCGTGGTTGGCCACGGCGAGTAATGCCTCGAGTCGTCGAAGGACGCGGTCGGTTCGCCAATCTTTAGCCAGTTCGACGGCGGCGCGGGTGAGTTTCCCTCGATATTCTTCTAATTTGGCCTCAAACTTTTCAAAGAGGGTAAACGCATCGGCGGTTGCACCGGCAAATCCTGCCAGGACTTGACCTTGGTGCATGGTGCGCAATTTTCGGGCATTGCTTTTCATGACGGTGGTGCCGACCGTGACTTGACCGTCGGAGCCCATGGCCACGATGGGGCCTTTCCGCACACAGAGAATGGTCGTGGAACGTATGATCATAGAGTCAGGTTGTCTCTTTCTGATGTGAGGTAAAGGAAGCACCTGAACGTGGATGGGCGCGATCATACACTGACATCAGTTGATCGGTCGCCACATGCGTATATTTTTGTGTCGTGGCTAGGGAGGCATGGCCTAATAGCTCTTGAATGGCTCGCAAGTCTGCTCCTTCATCCAACAAATGGGTCGCAAAGGAATGGCGCAGGGTATGTGGGGTCACAGATTTGGCGAATCGGTCCTTCGTCTGTTGTTGAATGACGCGTTCGACGCTTCGCGTGGTGAGACGCCCACCCCGCATATTTAAAAAAAGTGGCCGTGACCCTGAACGCGGAGCCCTTTCTTTTCTGGCTTCCATCCCTTCAGGTTTGTCTATGGCAGTCAACTGTCGTTGATAGTCGAGTATGGCTTCTGCAGCGATTGTCCCGATCGGGACTCTGCGTTCCTTTTTTCCCTTCCCGCGCAATCGAATGAAGTGAGTTTCAAGATCCATGTCGTCCCAATTTAATCCGACTAATTCGGATACCCTGGCTCCACTTGAATACAGGGTTTCCAGCATAGCCTGATTTCTGGCTTGGATCCATGTTTGGGGGAGAGGGGTATCCAATAGCGTCGCGGCTTCGTCTTTAGTCAGGACGGTTGGCAGGTGTGTTCCCAGTCGTGGTGACCGAACGGCTGCGGCGGGATTGCGCGTGATTCGGCCCTCTTCCAGTGCATATCGAAAGAAACTTTTGAGACAGGCCAATTTTCGGGCCAGGGTGGTTTTTTTCAGTCCGTGATCACTCAAGTGCTTGAGGTAGGATCGGACATGCAACGACTGGATGGCCTCGAGTTGCGGGTCGGCATTGGTCTGAAAAAACTGCTCTTGAAGGTGGGCTAAAAATTGTTGAAGGTCAGATTGGTAGTTGTGAATGGTTTCTTGCGACGCTCCGCGTTCCAATTGTAAATAGAGGATGAATGCACGAATGGCGTCATTCATCGTGAAAGTCCAGCTTGCATCGTCCATGTTTGAAATTCGGCAATCGCTCGCTCTTGAATCGCTTGTCGTTTCTTCTGTTTGTCCCGAATAGGCGTATCAAGGGGTGGGAATAGGCCGAAATTGGTGTTGATGGGTTGAAAGTGCTTCGGTTCACATGTCGTA
>Ga0224506_10002724_pt1 | contig 11948 bp, 12 predicted proteins | sample SF_Jan12_sed_USG_2_FD_169108 | JGI IMG/M metagenome (GOLD analysis project Ga0224506, IMG submission 169108) | Sediment microbial communities from San Francisco Bay, California, United States - SF_Jan12_sed_USGS_8_1 | ecosystem: Environmental > Aquatic > Marine > Sediment | place: USA...
ATCGACGAACTCCGGGGTCTTGCCTTGTGGCAGGAGTACATAGTCCGGCGCCAGGCAGATTTGCCCGGCATTCAGGGTTTTTCCCGTCAGTATTCGAATCGCGGCTTTCCTGATATCGGCCGATTTACCAATAATGACCGGAGACTTGCCACCGAGCTCCAGGGTCGTCGGTACCAGGTTATCCGCAGCCGACCGCATGACTTGGCGTGCTATTGAAGTCGCGCCGGTGAATACCAGGTGATCGAACGGGAGCCCGGAGAATTCGGCACCGACCTCGGCCCCGCCGGTGACGACGGCTACTTCGTCTTCTTCGTAGTAATCGGCGATGAGCCTGGCCAGAAGCCCCGACGTCTGCGCTGTGAATTCTGACGGTTTGATCATGGCCCGATTGCCTGCTGCCAGCACTCCGGCGAGCGGGCCAAACGTAAGGCTGATGGGGAAATTCCAGGGACTGATGATGCCCACTACACCTTTAGGCTGGTAATGAACCGCGGCTTTCGCGCCAAACAGACCGAGCGGAAATTGTGTCGATCGTTTTACCGGCTTCATCCAGGCACCAAGGTGCTTTTTCGCGAACTTGAGCGCACCAATCGAGCCACTCACATCTGCAAATTTCGACTCGTCTGTAGAACGGTGCCCAAAGTCGGCACGTATCGCATCACACAATGCGTCGCTGTGAGTACACAGCAGCTCGATTGACCTGTCGAGGCGCTCAATACGCTTGGCCGCATCTGGCATGCCGTCGCGAGTGGCTGCTGTCTTTTGCCTGGAAAGAATTGTTTGCATTGTCATTTGTACTCGTCCGTAGTCTCGTCATCTGCTTCCGGGGCCGCAGGTTCTGCTTTCGGCGCCAGGCCGGCTGCAAATTGCTGGTATTGCTCAACCATCTGCTTAATGGCCTGATCCGGCGCCGGGTAGGGCTGTGTGAACGCCTTCGTCAGGTTTTCCCTCAACAGGTCTTGCGCGGCAATCGACTGCAGGATCTGCTGCTCGAGATAAGGCCCAATCAGGGCCACGATCTTGTCTCCGTAGAACCGGATCAGCTCCTCAAGTATGCGGTTGGTCAGGAGTGACTCGTGCCCCTCCGTCTCCATCTCTGTGATTATTTGCATGAGCACGCTGCGGGTCAGGTCCTCGCCCGTTTTTGAGTGCACAACGCGGATCGATTCCCGGTCCACAATCATCTGCCGAATCTCCGCCAGGGCCACGAATTGGCTGGTCTTGGTATCGTAGATTCGTCGATTGGGATATTTCTTGAGCAGCCTCATTCGCGCGTTCCTGAATTATATGCGTTGCATAAAAAAAATCCACTGCGATCACTAACTGATTGATTATAGGTGTTATTAAAAGTTTGCGATTGCAAAAAATTACTTGACATGTCGGATTTGGGTGATATATTAGCCCTAATTCTTTTGCAACGCAAAAAAACAGGAGCGTTAGCCATGACTGAAGTAACCCCCGAATCCATCAAACAATACTTTGACGACGCAGCGGCCGCCTACAGCAACGCCTGGAAAGCACAGGTCGAGTACAGCGAAGAGCTGGCACGGCGGAATACGAAGGCTCTCATCGAGCTCGCCGATGCCCGCATCGCGAGCTTCAAGGAGATGCGCGACTCGTCCACTTTCAACCAGGCCTTCGAAGCCAACGTGGCATTTGAAGAAAAGGTTCGTGAAGAGCTTGTCGCACTGCAGGAAGAAAACACCAAATCCTGGGAAACCATGGTAGAAAAGCTGACAACGATCTATGCACCGGCCAAGAAAGCGGCGGCAAAGAAGCCAGCAGGTAAGAAAGCCGCTTGATACTCTGCACCGATCGGCAGGTCTCCCAATGGGGAGGCCTGCCGATACTCTACCGGGCTTGACCTTGATCCTAATCTGCGACTAACGGGCTGACCTATGCAACAGTTGAGCGGACTTGATGCGGCATTGTTGTTTACCGAAACGCCGAATGCCCCGATGCACATCGGCTCAGTTGGAATATTCGATCCTTCAACCGCTCCCGGTGGCATCGTGCGATTCAAGCGCATTATCCAGACAGCCATGGAACGAGCGCATCTGGCGCCCTATTTGCGACAGCGGCTCGTCGAAGTTCCCTTCAATGCGGATTTCCCGTACTGGGTCCGGGATGCATCTTTCGACCCTGAATTTCATATTCGCCATATTGCCCTGCCCAAACCCGGCGACTGGAGGCAACTCTGCATTCAGGTCGCGCGCTTGCATGCACGTGCGTTGGATCGCGCACGGCCTCTTTGGGAGCTGTATGTTATCGAGGGTCTCGACAACGTAAAAGGCATACCACCAGGCTGCTTCGCGTTGGTCACCAAACTGCACCACGCGGCCATTGATGGCGTTACAAGCCAGGCCATCGCCACGGCGATGTGCGATGCCACGCCGGAAATCCGAAAAGTCGAAGGAGCGGAAGATTGGCGTGCCGACAAACCTCCAACGCCACATGAACTGACCGCAATGGCAATCGAGCGCAGCCTCACCCGGCCGTTGCGCTATCTCGAATTCCTGCAAAATTCGATTCCCACATGGAACAAGGCTATCGAAGCTGCCGTCAGCGGCGCGTTGACGCCACCCCCGACCGTACCGCGAACGCGCTTCAATCGGGTCGTGTCCCCGCATCGCGTATTTGAGGGTGTGACGTTTCCGCTAGAGGGCATCAAGAAAATCAAGAACGAGTTCGGTGGCACCGTAAACGACGTAGTACTCGCTATATGTGCGGGCGCACTCCGTAAGTATCTGCTCGAGAAAGACGAATTGCCGGATACTAACCTCGTAAGCATGTGCCCGATAAACGTTCGCGACCCGGATGCCACTGCATCGGGCGGCAACCAGGTTGTCGCCATGTCCGTCCCGTTGCACACCACAATGGAAGATCCGCATGATCGCTTGCGGGCGATCACTGTCTCCACCCAAGAGGCCAAAGAATACACCAACGCCATCGGTGCCAAATCCATGGTGGAGATGGCTGAGTTTGTTCCCATGGAACTTGGCGTGCTCGGCGCCCGAGTCGCCGCTGAGCAGGGCCTCGCCAATTTCGCGACGCCGGAATTCAACACAGTCATAACGAATGTCCCTGGATCTCCGGTGCCGTTTTACAGCAATGGCGCGAAACACATTCGTGGCTGGGGCACAGGCCCATGTGTCGATGGCAATGGGTTGTTTCACTCAGTCGGCAGTTATTGCGGCGAGCTAAACATCGGCGTGACATGCTGTCGCGTAATGATGCCGGATCCGTCGCACTATGCAGAATTGCTTGAAGAGTCGTTCGCTGAATTGCAGCTAAAACCGGCAACGTCCAGGAAGAAGCGCAAGAAAAAGAAATCAACATGACCTACGATCTGAGAGAGAAGTTCCGGCCGCCCAGCGAGGCTCTGTACCTGACCGAGCCGTTCCGGGCCGGTCTCGAACTCGGAACTTTGCACCTGTCCGAGCCCTGGCTGAATAGTCTGCGCGGCGGTGATGGTCACCCGGTTCTTGTTATACCAGGCTTCACGGCCGGCGACCGCTCGACGATAGTGTTGAGAAACTTCTTGTCGTCCCTGGGTTATCTGCCGTGCGGATGGAAACAGGGCGTCAACTTCGGTGTCAGGCACGACCTGTTTTTGGGTGCCGGCAAGCTTCTGATGGAATTGCACGAAGAGTACGGGTGCCGGGTGAGCATAGTAGGTCAGAGCCTCGGTGGAATCTACGGGCGGGAGCTGGCGAAGCAACTCCCCGATGCGGTACGCCAGGTAATCACGCTTGGCAGCCCATTCAATGATCCGGAAGGCACGGGATCGCGAGTCAGCGGCGTCTACAAGATGTTTAATCCTGACAACGAAACCAAGTCGGAGCAATTCGAGCACGAGGCATGGCAAATCAGCGCGGCACCGCCGGTGCCAACAACGTCCATTTACAGCAAGTTCGATGGTGTATGCCACTGGCGAGCGTGCATTCAGCACAGCGGGCACGACCAGATCGAGAATATTGAGGTTCTGGGCAGCCATACCGGGATGGGTGTTAATGCACAGGCGCTGTTTGTCATCGCCGATCGTCTGTCCCAGCGCCGTGCCGAGTGGAAACCATTCAATATCGGTCGCTATTTCAACGTCTCCGGCCTGGACTAGACGCTTGCGCAACGTCTCGCGCGTGACACGTCACACGAACACATGTGTGCAAACATTGCAGCACAAACTATTGGGGGCGGACCCATGGCTGAAACAATAAAAGTAGACGATTTCCCGAATCTCGTTGGCAAGGAACTCGAACCATCGTCGTGGCTGGAAATCACGCAGGCCCGCGTCAATCAATTCGCCGATGCCACCAACGATCATCAGTTCATCCACGTAGATCCTGAACGGGCGGCGAAGACGCCGTTCGGTGGACCGATCGCACATGGCTTTCTGTCCATGTCACTGTTGTCATATCTGAATGCTCAGAACGCGATTTTTCCAGAGAACCTCGTCATGGGTATCAACTATGGGTCAGACAAGGTTCGTTACCTGATGCCGGTACGCGTCGGCAAACGTGTTCGCTCGAAGCAGACCGTCCTCGATGTGACGGAAAAGACTCCCGGTCATTGGCTAATGAAGACCGCAGTTACGGTCGAAATCGAGGGCGAGGAAACACCAGCACTGGTTGCTGAGATTCTTTCTATGTTGGTTGTCGCACAACCTGACACACAAAACGAAGAGGCGAGAACATGAGTATTAGACTTGACGGCCAGGTCGCAATTGTTACAGGTGCCGGCCAGGGGCTAGGAAGATGTCATGCACTGGCGTTAGCAGAGCGCGGCGCGAAAGTCGTAGTGAATGACCTTGGCGATGAGAGTGGAAAATCGGTGCATGCGGATGCAGTAGTGGCGGAAATCGAGGCGGCCGGTGGGGAAGCCATCAGTCACGGTGCCAATGTTGCGAACTTCGAGCAGGTCGAAGACATGGTCGCCAAGGCCATGGGGAAATGGGGGCGCGTTGACATTCTCATCAATAATGCGGGCATCCTCCGCGACAAGACGTTTCAGAAGATGTCGCTGGATGACTTCAAGCTCGTCATCGACGTTCATCTGATGGGCTCGGTCAACTGCACGAAAGCCGTGTGGGGAATAATGCGTGAACAAAAATACGGCCGCATCGTATTCACAACATCGAGCTCGGGACTGTACGGCAATTTCGGGCAGTCCAATTACGGTGCTGCGAAGATGGCGGTAGTCGGCCTGATGAACACGCTGCATTTGGAAGGCGCGAAAAATGATGTTCGTGTTAACTGCCTCGCCCCGACGGCGGGTACCGCAATGACAGAAGGCCTGATTCCACCGGCCGTATACAAACTCTTGTCACCGGAAGCCGTCAGCCCGGCTGTTGTTTTCCTGGCAGGCCCAGACGCTCCGAGCCGCAAGGTAGTCGGCGCGGGCGGCGGCAGCTTTTCGATCTACAAGGGGTTCGAGACAGTTGGTACCAACCTGCTCCCCGATGATGTATCGCCCGAAGGCCTCGCTGCAGCGTGGGAGACGATAAATAGCGAAGAAGGCATGCAGGAATTCAACGGCGGTTTCGAGCAGACCGGCAAGTTCGCGCAACAGGGCGCCGAAAAGCTCGGCCTGGACCTGAGCAAGTAATCTGGAGATCACACGGGAAAGGTCATGAGAGAAGCAGTAATCGTATCCACAGCTCGCACGCCGATCGGCAAGGCCTATCGGGGTGCATTCAATAACACCGACGCGCCAAGCCTTGGTGGGCATGCAGTCAAACATGCCGTCGACCGTGCAGGACTAAATCCGGCGGAAATTGAAGATGTAATGATGGGCTGCGCAATGCCGCAAGGCTCACAGGGCCAGAATGTCGGCCGACAGATTGCACTCGCGGCCGGACTGCCTGTCACAACAGCGGGAATGACCGTAGATCGCCAATGCTCATCGGGCATGATGGCTATCGCGCTGGCTGCAAAGACCGTGGTTTGCGACAACGTCGATATCATGGTCGGCGGCGGGCTGGAATCAATCAGCCTCGTGCAGAACGAGCATCAGAACTTTCACCGTGCCGCTGATCCGAAGCTTCTCGCAGCACATCCGCATATCCTCATGCCGATGATCGATACTGCCGAAATCGTCGCCGAACGCTACGGCATCAGTCGCGAAGATCAGGATGAGTACGCGTTGCGAAGCCAGCAACGCACTGCAGCTGGCCAGGAGTCCGGCAAGTTCGATGACGAAATCGTGTCATTGCGCTCGACCATGGGCGTTATGGACCGGGAAACCGGGGAAATTTCCCTGCACGAAGTCGTCCTGGATAAGGACGAGGGCAATCGACCAACGACAACGCTGGAAGGTCTTGCTGGATTAAACCCGGTCAGGGAAGGTGGCTTCATTACGGCTGGCAACGCCAGTCAGTTGTCGGACGGCGCATCTGCCGCGGTCGTCATGGAAGCCCGCCTCGCAGAGAAGCGGGGTCTGGAACCACTGGGTATATATCGCGGTACCGCAGTGGCGGGTTGCGAGCCCGATGAAATGGGCATCGGCCCGGTCTTCGCCGTGCCAAAACTGTTGCAACGAGCCGGGCTAAAAATGGACGACATAGGTCTATGGGAGCTGAACGAGGCGTTTGCTGTTCAGGTTCTGTATTGCCGCGACAAGCTCGGCATACCTGACGAGCTACTCAATGTGAACGGCGGTGCCATCTCGATTGGCCATCCCTACGGCATGTCGGGTGCCCGGATGGTTGGCCACGCACTGATCGAAGGCAAGCGGCGCGGTGTCAAATACGTCGTATGCACGATGTGTGTGGGTGGCGGTCAGGGAGCGGCATCCCTGTTCGAAGTCGCCTAGCCACCCGGGCAGTCCTTGATTGGTCATGGCTTGTGGTCCACCATCTAAGGTGAACTCAAGCCGTGGCGATCATAATGGGATCAAGAACCAGCGATTACGATGTCGCAGGAGCTATTTCGCGGTCACCCTGGTTCCAGGGCCTGCCTGACAGTGTGCACACGACCCTCACAGAATCGGCACACGTCAGAACGTATCGCAAGAACAGCTATCTATATACTATCGGCGAAGCCAGCAATGACGTCTATTGCATCGCATCCGGTCGAGTCCGCTTGTTGCTTTCGAGCGCCATAGGACAGGAGTATGCGATCCGGGACCTCGAGCCTGAAGCGTGGCTTGGCGAACAATTCCTGGCCAGCGACCTGCCGACAGCCATCGATGCACGAATTGTCGAGCCCACGTCTGTCATCACGATTCCCCGTGGCGTGGTGCTGGCGATAGGGGAACAGCACCCCCAAATGTACAAGAACATTTTTGTCCACCACATGACGCGATCCCGCGGCATATATCGGCTGCTCGTCGGCATGGCGTTTTATCCGTTGCGATCTCGCCTGGCGGGTCGGTTTCTGGCGCTCGTCGAGGAACACGGCCAGAAGAGCGATGACGGCGTGACGATCGATATGCAATTGAGCCAGTCCGATTTCGCCCAGCTCAGTCTCGGTTCACGCCAGCGGATTAACAAGATTCTCAGCGAATGGCGCGAGGACGGCATTATCGAGCTGCAGTCCAATCAATACCTCATTCGGGATATCGAGGCACTGCGGGGCGAAATGGAACTCAAAGACCCGGATGAGTGACCGTAGTCGCAAGGGCGACAGTCAGGGCGGTGCGAACGGGATATTGTTATCCATCGCGTAGCGATGGTCAGCGGTCAGGAATAGCGGAACACAGCACATGAAAACATCGATCAAGATCGGCTACGGTGTCGGTCAGACATCCTCAGGCGTCAAGAACGCGACCTTCACAATATTCCTGTTTTTCTATTATAACCAGGTACTTGGCGTATCCGGCAGCCTGGTTGGTATGGCATCGCTGCTCGCGTTAGTCGTCGATGCGATCACGGACCCGATGGTCGGGCAACTGTCGGACCGATTCAAGTCGCGCTGGGGTCGGCGCCACCCATTCATGCTGTTCGGCGCACTACCCTTCGGCTTCGCTATCTATCTGTTGTTCGCACCGCCGGCAGGGCTCAGCGAACATGGCCTGTTTGCGTGGATGCTCGGATTTGCGATCACCGTGCGGATTCTCCTGACGTTTTTTTTCGTTCCGCATTTGTCATTGGGCGCCGAGATGGTTCGCGATTACCACGAGCGAACGGTGCTGATCAGCTACCGGCAGTTTTGTCAGTTCGCTGGCGGCCTGTTTGTTTCGATGATCGGGTTCATCGTCTTCTTCCCGCCAAGCGAGCTCTTTCCGAATGGCATGCTGAATGCGGCAAGTTATCCTGGATTCGCGGCGTTCGCCGGCGCGCTGTCCACCGTCACGATGCTCTGGTCGATTTACGCGACACGCTCGACAATTCCACATCTTGCCGCACCCGTACCAGACCCGGATGCGGGACATCCGCTGCTTGGGTTCATCACTGTATTTCGGACTCTCAGGCAGCATGCATTTCGTACGCTGTTCGTGACCAGCCTCGCCTTCACAACGATAGTTGGTGTTACGCAAACGCTGATCATCTACACCGGTACCTATTTGTATGGATTCACGCCCGAGCACCTGGCACTGGTCGCCATCTCGCCAATCGTCGGTTTGTTCTTCGCGCCGGCAGTCGCCAGGCGGCTGTCCGTCAGGTATGACAAGAAGCGAACTTTCATGCTGTGCATGGCATTGGGCTCACTTTTCGGCTTCGCACCACCGGTCGCATTTCTCCTCAATGTGATTGAACCCATGGAGATTGGCGCTCGACTTGGCTTCGTCTTTCTTGCCAATGGTATCTCGCAGATCTTCTTTATCGCGCTCTACATCATTGTCGACTCGATGCTGTCAGACACTATCGACCAACATGAACTGGATACCGGTCGGCGCGAAGAAGGTCAGTTTTTCGCTGCCGGCTCGTTGGCGCAGAAGGCGAGCTTCGGTTTTGGCGCATTCTTTGCCGGTGTTGGGCTGGATGTCATCCGCTTTCCACAAGGGGCAGCCCCAGCCGACGTGCCACTCGACGCACTCACGGGACTGGCCGTATTTTCGGGGCCGCTTTCGATGGCGCTGTTGCTGTCCAGCCTTCTGATAATTCGTCACTACCCGCTGGACCAGGCCGAGCATGCGAAGATCTCAATGGGCATTCGTGAGGCGAAAGGGGCAAGCGCCTAGCTGTCACTTGCCTTCACGTGCTGTGCAATCATGCGGACAAATCGAGGCATGAGGGCCAGCGGGAGGTCATGACCCATCCCCGGGATCGTCGTCATTCTGGCCCCCGGGATAGCCTCTGCAAGGGCCTGGCCACACTCAACACGGATCAAGGGGTCGGAGTCGCCGTGGACGACCAACACAGGGACGTCGAGATGCCGCAATGCGTCGGTCCGATCCGGAGCCGCGAGTATCGCGAGGGTCTGTCTTGCCGAACCTGCTGCTGTCAGCCCGCGCTCGAATACAGCCCGGATGAACTCCGCCAGCTCCGCATCGGATAGCCGGTAGTCAGGGCTACCGAGTAGCCGCCAGAGCTGCCAATAGTGGGCCAATCGTGCTTCGTCTGTTGGCGCCTTCGGGCGGCTCATGATGTGTTTCGTGACGGCCCTGGTTGGGCCGGGCAGTTTTGGATTGCCCGTTGTCGACATGATCAGAGTCAGACTTTTGACACGCCGCGGCTCATGAATAGCAAGCAGCTGCGCGATCATGCCCCCCATGGATACGCCGACAATATGCGCTGATTCGATGTCCAGCGCATCCAGCAGGCCAACGGTATCGCGCATCATGTCCAAGAGCTGATAGGGCGCCTTCACCTGGAGTCTCACGGTCCTGCGCAAGAATTGAACAAGCATGTTCGGTACCTTCTTGTCGTGCAGCAGTTGCGACCTTCCAACATCCCGGTTGTCGAAGGCGAGAACACGATATCCCTGCGCGACCAGGCCCTCGATTAACGTCGGTGGCCAGCCGGACAGCGGCACGCCAAGGCCTTGTATCAGTAGAACGACGGGATTCGTCGGAACGCCATGTTCTTCATACGCGATTTCAATTCCGTTGCAAGCCGTCGTGGGCACCGCTATACCTCCATGGTCTGTTTGGGCAAATACTAGGCCTGCGCTCCCGTGATCGATGTCCCGGGTGTGACAGACAGTTACGGGACGGGTGCGTAGATTGCTTCAAAGTCACAGTGATATCGGCCATCAGGAGCAACTCAGTGAACGACACACCGGACAAAATTAAAGATCTGCTCGAATCGGCAATAAAAGCCAACAGCGCTGCCTGGCTCGCGCACAGCAAGTATTTCGACGATCTTGTACAGCGCAACATGCACTCATTCGCGACTCTGTCTAGCGCCAGGGACGCGAGCCTCAAGGAGATCGGTGAGTCTCTGACGTTCAATGAGGCCTTTGAGGCAAACATGACATATGAAGAAGCCGTGCACGACGAGGTGAAGAAGCTCAAGGAAGAAAATGACAACGCCTGGACGGAATTGGTGGCGCAGCTGGAGCAGATATACTCACTTGATTCAAAGGATGAGGACAAGCCTTGATGCCGATGAGGCGGATACTGGGCATCGCCGCCGCGATTCTGATCGCCGCGTCTGCGTTTGCCGAGAATACCGATGAGAATAACCCACGGCGCATCGCCATTTGGGGATCGTCAGTTGCGAACGGAACGGGCGATGAACTCTGGAAAGGTGGATATGCGGGACGGCTGGAGGAACTGCTTGAATCGCGCGGCTGGGAGGTCTTCAACCAGTCCCGCCCTGGGGACAACACAACCACCATCCAGTCGCGATTTGAGCCCGGCGACACGCCGGATGCTGCGGCAAGATACCTTACGGCGGTCGATCCCGACTATGTTGTCATTGGCCTGTCGCTCGGCAATGACGGCATAGCTCAGTGCCAGCTGGGCCAGACCGAGGGTTGTACGAGTACGGCGACTGAGGCCGAGGCAGTCTTCGAGCGATTCGCCAGTGGCTTGCAACAACTGATTACCCGGGTCCGCGCGGCGGGTATGACTCCTGTCGTAACTTTGCCCTATGCACGGCTGGACTTTTCCGAGCGGGAGTACGGCTATACCCGCCGCATGAATCTCCTGATCAACTCCTGGGACGTTCCCAGCGTAAACCTCCTCGGCGCAATCGACGACGGACAGGGCCGCTGGGGTCGCGGCCTCTGGGCTGATCCGTTTCACCCGAATGCTGCTGGCCATGAAGAGATGATGTACGCGTTTGTCCCCTCGCTATTCGCGGCGCTCGATGCGGACAAGGCAACGCCCCGGAGGCCGGCGACAACAGGCTATGCCCGGGTTCGTCGAACAAAGCAGGCACCGATGACTTTTCGGGTCGATGATACAATGCGCTCGCACACGCTGACATTCATGGTACGACCACACAAAGACGGTGTCGTAGCCGAAATCGTCGGCCGACCGCTCAACAGTAGATTTCCGATTTTCCGTCGCTCCTATGGCGCCTTTGAGTGGGACACCGAGTCGCTCGAATTGACGCCATCCGATCATTTGCGAATTTCGACACTGGAAGTTCGGGATGGCCGCATCAGCTATGACAGCTCGAATGGCAACTCGATTTCGTCACGCACGGGCGGCTTCACCGAGGCCTGGCATTACCTGTCTCTGTCGCATTCAGTGGCGCGCGCTGAGACCAGCCTGTTTGTCGACGGTGAACTGGTTGGGTCGATTGCAGAACGCCTGCAACCGGAGTCTTTCGCTCTTGGCGGCCCCGCCGAACGCGGTCGCAAGGCGGCGAGCGCGGACTATCGGGAATGGATGCTTCACCGGGCGAGTCTGAACGCAGACGAGGCCGCCGCACTGCATGCAGGTGTTCTGTTACAGGCCAGCCTGGAGCTCTATGCGCCGTTGACCCACGACGATGCAAATCTGGCTCAGAGCCTGTCAACGGTAAATGTGGATTCGGCGGTCGTCGATTTCATGACAGACGGCGAATAACCGCTGTCAGTGCCGCTCCGTCACTGACAAACGTTCCTCTATTGTTT
>Ga0224506_10002725_pt1 | contig 11947 bp, 12 predicted proteins | sample SF_Jan12_sed_USG_2_FD_169108 | JGI IMG/M metagenome (GOLD analysis project Ga0224506, IMG submission 169108) | Sediment microbial communities from San Francisco Bay, California, United States - SF_Jan12_sed_USGS_8_1 | ecosystem: Environmental > Aquatic > Marine > Sediment | place: USA...
CGCGAGGCGCGGTTTCATGCGTTCCACAGTTGCACCGCCGGGTATTTCCGCTTTGAATAACTGGAAACTGCCGATGCCAAGTGCAGGAAAGATAGCCAGCGACAGGATGATGATTCCCATGCCTCCCAACCACTGCATCATGTTGCGCCAGAATAGAATACCGTGGGGCAGTGCATCGATGCTGGTGAGAATCGATGCTCCTGTAGTGGTGAACCCGCTCATGCTTTCGAAATAGGCGTCGACAAATTCGGGGCAGACTCCGGTCAGGTAAAATGGCAGAGCGCCAAAAAAAGTGATGATGATCCAGGCCACGCCAACGATGACGAATCCTTCGCGTTCCCGCAACTTTTCGATGCCAGACGGCAGGAATTTCCAGAGAATAAAACCAGTCACACCGGAAGCGATGCAGGAACCGAGAAAAGCGGTCAGTGGCGTTCGGTGACCGGGCAAAGCCGGGTCGGCGTAAAACAGGGAAACGGCTAACGGGACCAGCAGTATGCCGGAAAGTAAAATCAGCAGAATGCCGACGACATTGAAAATCGCTTTAAGGTTCATCAGGAGAGGAACGAGGTTTTTTTGCCAAATATTTTTTCAATTTTACCGATGCAGTCCGGCAGGGTTACAATAATCACCGTGTCTCCCTTGAGGATTTCGGTGGACCCGCCCGGCACCACCATTTCGCCGTCTGTTCTCAAAACGGCACCGATGATGGATTGCTCCGGCATATTCAGTTGATTGATACGCTTGCCAACGGCGGCACTTTTGGAAGTCGCTAGAATTTCCAGGACCTCGGCTTCGCCTTCGATCAATTTGTACAAGTTGACGACCTGTCCTTTGCGTAGATGCTTCAGAATTTCCGAAACGGTGATCAGACGGGGGTTGATGGTGACGTCCATGCCGATAGAATCCAGAATGGGCAGGTAGTCCGGATCGTTGGTGATGACGACGGTCCGCTTGGCACCGTGCTTCTTGGCCAGTAGAGCCGAGAGAATGTTCATCTCATCGTCATCGGACAGCGCAAGAAAAAGATCCGCGTCTTTCATGTTGATGTCGTTGAACAGGTCCGGGTCCGTGCCACTGCCCTGCAGGATCGTAGTATGTTCCAGAGTATCCGCCGCTTCGTTGGCCATTTCCAGTGAAGGTTCGATGATGGAGACATCGTTGATAAAATCATCCAGTTCCCGCGCCAGATTGATGGTCACGGGATTGGCTCCGAAGATGATCACCTTCTGAATTTCGTTCACCTGCTTGTTGAGCATGGGCAAAACCAGCGGCAGAAAATCGTGGTCGACCAGAATGTAAATCTTGTCCCCCCCTTGAATCCTGTTTTCGTATTTTGGGATGATCAGTTTGCCGTCGCGTACGATTGCGACTACCAGAAAGGCGTTGAGCTCGCTCACTTCGCGGATTTCCTCGATGGTTTTCCCTGCCAGCGGCGCATCCGCCGGCACATCGAACCCTCGGAAAAAAACCTGGCCGTCGGCAAACTCAGCAACGTTAATGGCACCCGGTGTTTTGATGATTTTAAGAATGGAGTCGATGATGATTTCCGCCGGGTTGATGGCGTGGTCGACAAACAGTTCCTTCGGCTTGAAGACCTGGCTCTCTCCGGTGAGTTCCATATTGCGCAGGCGGGCGAAAGTTTCTTTCACTTCAAACTTATGGGCCAAAAAGCAGACCATCAGGTTGATCTCATCCTTATCGGTGACGGCGATGACCATCTCCGCATCCAAGATACGCCCCTGGATCAGCGTGCTGGGCAAACACCCGTTGCCGCGGATGGCGAGCACGTCCAGTTTTTCAGAAATGCGCTGGATTTTCTCCGCATCCGAGTCGATGATGGAAATATCGTGGCCTTCGTGGGAGAGTTCTTGAGCCAGATTGAAACCCACAATGCCGGCGCCGACAATGAGAATATTCATAGGAATGTGGCTGGGCTGGAGATCGGGATCATAACGATGGAATGACCCTCGTTTAACGGGATTTGTTCAGGTACTTCAGAAAATCGGATTTCTCCGAAAGAATCACAGTTGTGTCAGTTTTCAGGGAATTCTTGTACGCTTCCATAGATCGCATGAATGCGTAAAACTCCCGGTCCTTATTGAAGGCATCCGCATAGATTTTAGTTGCGCGGGCATCACCATTACCGCGAACTTCCTGCTCTTTTTTGTATGCTTCAGCGACCAGAATCACCTTTTCTTTGTCGGTTTCCGCGCGGATTTTTGTGGCTTCTTCCTCGCCTTCCGAGCGATATTTTTTAGCAATCCGTTCACGTTCCGAACGCATACGACCGAATACTTTCTGAGCGTTATCGCCCGGCAAATCGGCTCGTTTGATGCGCACGTCCAGCACTTCGATGCCATATTGCACGGACTTGATATTGGCTTCTTTGGTGACCTTCTCCATGATCTCTTCGCGGGTTTTGGTGACCACGTCGATCAGGTTATGGGTTCCCAATTCCACCCGCAGTTCCGATTTAACGATATCGTCCAACCGCGCTTCACCGGCGGGTTCGGTCCGCAGGGTCTGCAGGAACAACAGGGGATCTTGGATGCGCCACATGGTGTAATTATCGATCAGCATGGTTTTCTTGTCTTTGGTAATGATGTCGGCAGGGGGCGCATCGAGTACCAGCAGCATCTTGGTGAAATACCGGACCTCCTGGAAAAAAGGAATTTTGAAGCGCAATCCAGGTTCAGTGATGGTTTTCTTATGTTCTTGCAGTTGCAGAACAATGGCATTCTGGGTCATGCTGACGGTAAACATTGATCCATACAGCGTCAAAACCAAAGTCAGCAGAATAAATAATTTTATAGGTTTCATTACAGCTTCCCGGGTTTATTTATTTTTTGGAGCCGGAGGATAAAGCATCCGCCAGGCTATTGTTCAACGGCAGAATGGGTAGCACGCCGCTTTTGTCGCCGGAGGTGATGACTTTCTTCATGCCGGGATAAATTTCTTCCATGGTTTCCAGATAAATACGTTGTTTGGTAACTTGTGGTGCCTTTTTATATTCCTCATATTGCGCCAAAAACCGGTGCGCGTCACCCTCAGCCTTATTGATCACTTCTTCCCGATAACCTTCGGCCTTGGCGATGATCTGGGCCGCCTTACCACGTGCTTCCGGGATTATTGAATTGCTGTAGCCCTTAGCTTCATTGATCAGCCGGTCTTTATCTTCTTTGGCGCTTTGCACATCCTTAAAGGCAAAGTCCACGGCCTGAGGCGGACTGACGTTTTTCAGCTGAGTATTCAATATTTGAACGCCTGAAGCGTATTTATCCAACAATATTTGCATAGCTTCTTTCACTTGGATCTGGATTTCCGCCTTGCCGGTGGTCAATACGTCGTCGATCGGCCGGTTGCCGATGATACCGCGCAGGGCGGTCTCCGCAACGTCGTGTACTGCCTGATCCTGGTCCTTTACATTGAACAGGTAATTTTTAGCGTCAATGATGTGGTACTGGACCACCAAGTCAATATCGACAATATTTTCATCCCCGGTCAACATGAGGGATTCGCCTGGGACATCCTTTTCCTGAGTGCCTCTCTGGCGAAAGCCGACCGTCGCCGCACGGACCTTTCGTACCGTAGGTGTTTCCACATGTTCGATGGGGGAGGGGAATTTGAAATGGAACCCAGGAGGAGACGACCGCACGTATTCTCCGAAGCGGGTAACAACGCCTTCTTCATCCTGCGCCACCGTATAAAAGATACTCGGCCCAATCCAGACAATCAGGAGAATAATGACACCGACAAGAATGGTGGTTGGGTTCAATTGCGGGATTTTGATCGGAGGCATTTCGAATTGGGGACCGCTGGGTCCACCGCCTCCCGGTCCGCCGCCCTGGCCACCTCTGCCTCGGCTTCGGTCACGCGGTGGTCCTGGATCATCAATGTCATCCCATGACATGTCGTGTTTATCGCTCATCAATAGGTAATCCGGTAAAAGTTGCAAGAGATGTGATCACCTCCTGAATAAAGTCGCATTAGTCTAACACGCTTTTAATGCTTTGAAAGCCTTTCGATTTCACTGACCACTAATTCGGCGTCCTTTTCGGACAAACCTTTAAGCTGATGGGAGAGGAAATAGGAGTGGTCGATCAAACATTCGCCGTCCATAAATCCTTCTTCTGAGGCAGTGTCGTAAAGAAATTCGTAGATGGGGTTTTCCACCGAAGTGTAAAATAATTCCAGGTTCTTCTCGTCGACGCTTTTGTTTGACAAAATAGTGACCGCGTCTTCCTCGATATTGAATTGTTTTGAGGCCTCTTTGATTGCCTCTTCGCGGGATTTTCCTGAATCAATTCCTTCCTGAATGGAGTTTTCGATGGCGAGGTTGCGCTTTCGGAAAGTAAAATGAACGTAAGCGAGCGGCTGCCCGATCAAAAAATCGAGATCGTGGAAAAACAGCCGTACCCAATCGTCGAAATCGACTTCCAGTTTGTCTGTGATATCGTACTCATCACTTTTTTCCGGCGCTTCTTTAACGAGACGGTTGTAAATCTGGATGAACCGGCTCATCGCATCGTAAACCAGGCCGGAGTAGAAGCGATTGAGGCGATACCAGTTGTTGGTAGCGTTATGAGCGTTCAATAGCTTCCTCAACATCAGCATCAGCGTGTCGGAGTCAGCATAACGGTGAGCGACAGGAAAAGCTTGTTTCAGATATCCTTTGAGTTTGTTTTCATCCCCCCGCATATCATTGATGGTTTTCTGCAGGTAGTTTTTGGCATGCTCCAGAGAATGGTAGACCAGCTTTTCATGGTTGATCTTCCGCTGGTAGTCCATATATTCCTTGAGTTTGGCATTTTGGCCTTCCTCGGGATGTTTGGGTTCTTTTTGGGTGATGTCTTTGGCAAAAGCGAGCATGATTTCCCTGGAAAATTTTGAGTTTGATCATTGTGTACAAAATGGAGTTTGATTTCAAGATATTTCGTTTTTTCCTTCAATTAATACCGTGGTACCTCTAAAACCCTTTATTTCAAGGGGAATTTTTGGATTTTGGGAGTGCTAAAATGAGCCGCAGAGCTTATACTAGTAACAAAAATAAGAAGATAACTCTTTTCAGTAGGAGAGGATTTGATGTTGTATTTCAGGTTTTTGGGAACAATATTGACGGTTTTGGGGCTCTTGGGCTTTATAGGGAGCCAAACAGCTTTGGCTGGATATCCCATTTCGTCGGAATTCTCCATGAGCCAACCTCAGAGCGCCCGGGGGCTTGACGGTTCTTTTCAGATAGCGGTAATGAACGGTAGCACAACTCCTTTGGACAATCCTCCGGAGCAACCCCCTGCAGAGGTTGAGTCTGAAAAGCCAGCGCCACAAAAACCGAAAGCGGTCCGAAAGTCTTCCAGCCCTAAAAATAAAAAAGTAAATAAGGCTATTGTCGAAAAAGTTCCAGCCAAAAAACAGGCAGAGGAAGAGGGTTTCCTTACCAAAACCTTCAAGCAACTGGTAGGGAGCGATGATGATAAGAAGAAAGATGACTCCAAATCGCAGCTGAAAAAAACCGCAGGGAAGGCACCTGCGCAGGAAGATGAAAGTTTGCTCACCAAAACCCTGAAAACGCTTGTGGGTGGTGAAGAGAAAGAAGAAAAGACAGCCAAAAAAAATTCCCTGAATCCCATCAATACCACTCCAGCCGATACCAAGACTAAAAAGATAGTACAGGAAAAGCCTAAAACTGCTAAGGCAGAAACCAAACAAACCCTCAAAGATTCCTTTGAAAAGCTAATTGGGGTGGGGGCGGTTGAAGATAAAGGCGATTCTCAATCTGCCAAGACAGATAAACCGGCTGGGGAAACAAAATCCGCCAAGAAAGAGGAATCCGGTGGACTGCTGGAAGGTATTCTGGGGGGCAGTGATGACAAAAAAGTAGCCACAGCGAAGAAGCCGGTGAAGGCGGAAAATGCAGTTAAAAAATCCCCTGCTCCTGCGGAACCCAAAAAGCTCGCGGCCAGGAAATATCCAGTTGATCCCGATGTGGCGGATGATCATGATCAAGTAGAAAAAAACTACGGCGGTGCTAAAAAAGGCAAAAACCTTCTCAAGGAATCCTTCAAAACTCTGGTTAAGGATGAGAAGAAGGTTGAGGAAGAATGATTTTCATATTCTAAGGGGGCTCGATGAAAAAATCTTCTTTAAGGAAAGCAGGGTCGCTTTGTTTGACTATGGCCGTATTGTCGCTGATGCTGGCACAACCTCTATGGGCTGAAGAAAGCGCGACTCCTCAAGTTAAACAGGAAGAATCATTTTTTGCGTCGCTCAAGCGGGATCTTGATGAATGGCTGGGGCGGAAGAAGCCGGATGATAATACAGCTAAGAATGAAGCTCCCCCCAAGGACACTGAGCTCAAACCTCAAAAACCTGCCGCGCAAAAACCTGTTGCCAAACAACAATCTGATGGACGCAAGGCGCTCAACACGTTTAAAAAAGAAATGAACAGGATTTCCGATAACATATCGGAATCCATGGAACGCGACAAAAAAACCCTCAAGAAAAAACTCGATAAACTGAACAGCAAAAAGTAATCCCTGCCCGCTCTTCCAGCATAAAAACCTTAATGGAACTGAATCATTCTCAAGTGACCGGATTCTTCAGGTACTCGGCCAGCCCTGCGCAGATGTCGCGGATGAAATCGATATCCAGCGTGTCCAGTGTGTCGGTCGCCTGATGATAATGCGGGTTTCTGAAAAAAGCGGTGTCGGTCAGCATTACGGCCCTGAAATCATGTTCCCAGAAGGGACAGTGATCGCTCAATCGTACTTCCACAAATTCGTCAGCGCGTCCGGGCAGGACCAGCTTTTCCACTCCCAGTTCGGGTGTTGTCTGTTTCAGGGCCTGCGCCAGGCCAAGTGCCAAAGACTGCGACGGTTCGTTACTCACCACTCCGATGAAATCTCCCTTATCCGGATACTGCGTAGGGTCCACGTATGGTGGATAGGTTTGCGAACCGGGTTCGCGGGTGCGGTACCCCAGCATCTCGAGAGAGATCATGCCGGAGATGCGTTCGCCGGATTCTTTGATACGGGCGGCCATCTGGTGGCTTCCAATGAATCCGTACTCTTCCAATGTGAAGGCGGTGAACAGGATCGAGCCTGTCACGGATGTTCCCCTCAGGCACCTCGCGACTTCTAAAAGAGCCGCTACGGCGCTGGCGTTGTCGTCGGCTCCGGGTGAGCCTGGCACCGAATCGTAGTGCGCTCCGAGAATGAAAGTCCCCGCCGAAGGGTCCGTCCCTTCCTGCAATCCAAAAATATTGTGAGATGTGATTCCTTCAAATGGTACCTCCTCGCGCGAGACGGACAGGTCCATCGATTGAAACTGGTGGGCAATGTAGCCTGCCGCCTGTTCCAGAGGACCCGGCGTGCTGAACGGGTTGCGTTCCCCTACCAGGGCTTTCAGGTGTTTCAGGATGATTGCGTTTTCAGGTTGTGGCATGAAGAGTCTCTGGTTGGGAATAGAGTTCGAATCGTTTTGCCCTATAAATGCAGTATAAAAGGGTTTACAAATAACGGTTATGGGCCTAAGATACCCGCACGGTCAAGCTGGAATAGTGAATGGCCGACTGATGTCCCTTCCCATTAACGAAAGTCATTATACGCGTTCGTTCAAGATTGAGGAAGCCGTCGACCATTGGTTCGACGAGAACCTGGCAGATCCATTAACCCCGTTCCATATGCCACTCGTAGATCATGAATCTGCCCACCCATACCTTTAAGCAATACGCGGGTCACCGTCAAAAGATGATCGAAGAACTCATCAACCGCGGTATCAGGGATCCGAGGGTGATCGAGGCGATGAGCCGGGTGCCGCGCCATCTGTTTGTGCGCGATTCGTTTCACCATAAAGCGTATGGCGATCATCCGCTCCCTATCGGCGAAAGCCAGACCATTTCGCAACCGTACGTGGTGGCTGCCATGTCCGAAGCTTTGCAGTTGACCGGCGAGGAACGAGTGCTGGAAATCGGCACCGGTTCCGGCTACCAGACTGCCGTGCTTTCCGAATTGGCGGCGCAGGTGTTTACTATCGAGCGGGTGAAATCGCTCGGCCAGCAGGCAAAACAATTACTCGACAAATTGGGGTATACTCACATCAATTACAAGATTTTCGATGGCACCTACGGCTGGCAGGAACTGGGTCCATACGACGCAGTGGTGGTTACCGCCGCCGGACCGGAATTACCGCAGGCATTGATCGACCAGGTGAAAGACGGCGGGCGCATTGTAGCTCCCATAGGAAACGATCAGGGCCAGGAACTGATGCTTTACACCAAGCGCGGCAAACGCCTCAATGTGAAGCGGATGGGTGGCTGTTTTTTTGTTCCGTTGATCGGAAAATACGGCGTACCGGAAGAGGAATAAAACCAGCTGATCGTGTATCATTGATACCATAGATAAAAATTGATTTCAGGAGGTTCAAACGGTGTTTTCCAGAATCAAAAAAGAAGGTGAATTTGTTTTCGGGCCGGGCATCAAGTCCGCCTACGATTATGACTACGCATCGATGTCCGACTCAATGAATGATGCGTATTGCTCTCAGCTGGCCCGCAAGTTAGAGGCATGGCAAAAGCAACATGGCAAATTTGATGTCGTTGTAGGTATCGAGACCGAAGGCATTCGTATCGGTTACCGCCTCGCACAGATGATGAATCTGCCATTTTATATCATGCCGCACCAGAGGATAGAGTTGGATCAGATAGGCATCCCGTCGTTTTCTGAAGATACCCATTGGTTGATTGTCGACGATATTGTCACCACCGGCACCCAGTTCATGAAAGCGGTGGATAATCTGGAAGTTGAGGAGAAGCCGGAGTCCATCACCTACGCCTGCATGATCAAGCGCAACCCGAAGAATCTCGACTTCTCCGCCGTGGCGGGCAGTCCCGACAAGGAACAAAAATGGGTGCGTCACGAACGCTTCGACTTCATCGACAAACGCCTCGTCGCCCTCTACTCCGAACCGGAGTAGGATCCTTCCTCGTAACCTTTTTGAAATCAACGGTATTTTGGGGGTTTCTTTTGTCCCCTCATCGGCGGTAGTCTAAGAGAAGACGACAATGAATTAGCGCTGCATGTTTTGGGTTCCTATATTTAAAGTGTGCGCCCACCCATTGGAGGATCGGGTTATGAGATGGATGATTGTGATACTGGCGTTGTCTCTGTCAGGATGTTATGCCCATTATCAGGGTCGGTATCAGCCCAGATATCAGGGGCCACCGCCTCTGCAGACCACCACTATAGACCAGGCGAACGCCATGGTCGGCGTACAGCAACCCGCCGCCTACAAGGTGGGTTTTATGGAGGGTTGTGATAGCGGTCGTCTTTCCGCAGGCAATAATTCCTACCTCTTTAAAAAAGATTCGACCCGCTTCGAAACCGATGATGAATACAAGCAGGGATGGAATGACGGCTTCAACCGATGTGTCGCCGGGGAAGGGGTATCGGCTGATAGTTATTATCAGGGATATTATGGCTACAGTTATTATTATCCCGGTTCTTTTTACTCGGGGTTTTATTATCCCAGTTATTATTACGCTCCCGGTTACTCCCTTTGGTTGGGATACTACAGCTATCCTCGCCACCGTCACTACACCTATAACCCTAATCATTACTACACTCCCTGGTACGGCGGACACAAACACAAAGGCAGAAACTTTAAGAAGCGCCGTGGAGATTATTTCATCGGAAAACCGCGAGGCGGAGGCAAAAGCCATAATAAAGGGCGTAGTAAAAACCAAAACAATAGGAGTGGCGGTCGTTATTGGATTCGTTGATCAGGTTATGATGTGAAAAAAGGCGCTCCCGTGAGGGGCGCCTTTTTTTTGTAGCCTCATGTCCGTTTATCAGGGCTAATGTTGAAATTATTTTTTAAGAAGGTAGGACATCTTTCCGGTGCGCTTGTAGTGGCCCGCTGCCGCACCGGCAGGTTCTCCTACGCCGAAGTATAAATCCACCCGGCCCGGTCCCTTAATGGCCGATCCGGTATCCTGATCAATCACAAACCGCGATACCTTTTGCCATCCGGTGATTTCCAACTCGTCATTCAATACCGGTTTTTCCACGGAGATGTGTACCAGTCCACCAGCCGGGTACAACGACTTGTCAGTGGCGATGGAGCGTCCCGCCACCAGCTCGGCGCCACTGGAGCCGCGCGGTGAATGGTTGGACATCTGGAAAAAGATGTAACGATTGTTGCGGAACAGGTATTTGTCAATGTTCTCGGGATGGTCGTGAAAATATTGTTTCATCCCCTGCATCGATCCCTGGGCGGGCTTGATGACGCCGTCTTTGAGCATCTGTTTGCCGACACTGTGGTACGGAAAATGATTGGAGCCCATGTACTGAACGGCCTGAAGGGTACCGTCCGGAAACGCCAGATAGCCGGATCCCTGTATGTGTAGAAAATAGCGCTCAAGATCGTCTTTGAGCCAGGCCAATTCCAATTGCTGGTTGCTGAGAGCCTGACGGCCATCAATATCTTCCCGTGTCAGAAGAGGCTGATCGCTAATCTGGGTCAAATGGTAACCTGCTTCCCGAGGGGTCAGTACGGCCCGTTCCTCGGGATACCACTCCGGTTTCTGGTACAGCGGAAAAATGAAGTCCTCTGTTTTCTCCCGGCGGGCCGGAATGATCGGCGTATAGTAACCGGTAAATACCACCGGCCGGCCTGCCCGATGATAGCCCACAGAGATTATTTCAAATTGTTCGTTGAGGAGGCGGTTGAATTCCTCTTCGGATATATCCTGCTCCAGCAAATTCATGAAAGCGTGCAGTGTATCAACCAGATGCTGACGGGTCACACGGCGTGGGCCGATCCGGACGCGCCGGGTCAGATCGGCGTGTTCCATGACTCCCAACTGTTTTTGGATCGCCTCCTTAAGAGACTCCCGGCTCAAGTCGTCTACCCATGGTAGAGCCACTTCTTGAGCAGAGTTGTCCGGCTCCGGCGGTGCAGACGGTTGGATCTTGTAAGGAGACGGAGCGAGTTCCTCCGGGGTCCGCGTCCACATGGGTGCCGAATCCAGTTCGTCCACCCATTTACGGTTTTTATCGACCGAATAATCCATGGCATCAGGCAGATCAGTCACGGTGCTTCCTGGAGAAGAGGGACGGTAGGACGCCTGAAGGGATTTGGTTTCTTTGCCGGTTGCAGAAGCGTTTGAAGTCTTTGGAGAATGAGTGGGCGAATGGCTCACTTGTTTGTGGTTGGCCGCGCCTAAGGTGGAGCAGGCGCCGAGTAGAACGCAGAGCCCTCCGCATAAAACCCATTGTCCAGCGCGTTTTAATTGCATTCTCATAGTAGTTTGAGTGTTGTGCATAATCAGAAGAGTTCGTCGACACCCTGATTGGCGAGTACGTCGGCGCGTTCGTTTTCAGGGTGCCCGTTATGGCCCCGCACCCAGATCCATTTGATTTTGTGGCGGTCGTTCAACTTCTTTAGCTCCAGCCACAGGTCCTTGTTCTTGACGGGTTGCTTGGAGGCGGTGACCCAGTTTTTGCGAATCCAACCGTTGATCCATTCCGTCATGCCCTTGACTACATATTGTGAATCGGTGGTGAGCTCTACTTCACTGGGCTCTTTCAGTTGTTGCAGGGCGACGATGATGGCGGTCATTTCCATGATGTTGTTAGTGGTGCTTTTATTGCCGCCTTTCAGTTCCAGCGTTTTGCCGTCCTGAACGATAATGCATCCATAACCACCGGGACCAGGGTTGCCCTTGCAGGCCCCATCCGTAAAAATTTTAACTTTCTTCATAAGGTGTGAGCCTGTTCCTGAATATAGGGTAATTCATTGATTTTAAAAACGTAATAAGGAAATTAATATAGCATACTCTTGGCTGGAAATTAAGATGAACGAAAATTTTTAATTTACAAAGAAGCCGTTGAGCATCACAGGGCCTTGTCGCGAAACTGTGTGGTTAGAGTTTTTGATTAAAAGGGGT
>Ga0224506_10002726_pt1 | contig 11942 bp, 6 predicted proteins | sample SF_Jan12_sed_USG_2_FD_169108 | JGI IMG/M metagenome (GOLD analysis project Ga0224506, IMG submission 169108) | Sediment microbial communities from San Francisco Bay, California, United States - SF_Jan12_sed_USGS_8_1 | ecosystem: Environmental > Aquatic > Marine > Sediment | place: USA...
CAGATTTATCTTTTGGATCAATGATCCAAACCTCTAGGACACCAAATTCAAGATATTTTGGTAATTTTTCATTAATATCAGTTTATCGATTAGAGGGCGATAGAATTTCTACAACTAAATCAGGACCTCCTTCAAAATAAGTAGGTTTTATGCGTTGTTTATTTTTATTGGAATAGAAAATCACATCAAGTTCAGGTGCCCACTCATCATTTAATTTAACCATAAATCTGGATCCTATTGCTCCACCAATTGATTTTGATTTACCAATCGAATCTAGGATAACTAAAACTATTTTAAAAATTGTCTCATGCTCAAAATTTGCAGGCGGAGTAATAATTACTTTACCACCTCTTAATTCACAAGATATATCTTCCTCGTTAAAAGATAGGTAATCTTTAAAGGATACATTATCAATTTCTATACAATAATTTCCTAATATTGGCTTATCTCCAACGAGAATGGACATGTTCTAATTTCCATATGATTGATTTAAGTATAAATGCTAATGTAACATTATGTAAAATAGTTCTAATTGCTAATTATTTCAATGATGAATGCATTATCATTTATAAATCCCTCAATATTTCAAGTGTAAAAATTGATTAGAGTTGATCTATAAAATCATAAATCTAGATTCATTACCAAATATTAGATATTATTTAATTATTAAGTTGATAAATAATATCTAATTCTACTTTCTTAAATTTATCTTATTTACCTCTAAAATACATTGCAGAAATATATATTGGATATTTTGGATAAACTTTAAACCTATTATAAACTCATTGATTGGATTTAGTTTCTTACTTATTCTCAAATGAAAATTCTATTTGAAATATTTGTCTTTAACAAGATTGGAGAAACTGTCTATAAGTGTAATATCCAAATTAAAATACTGCTGTAAGAAATAATAATCAAACCCAAGGCCATTCATATGCTCAATGCGATCCCTAAGTTGCTCAGGTGTGCCGACCCAACTTCCAGGATAGTGAGGATCATAAATACGAGTACGCATTTCATCTGTTGTAATTTTATATAACTTAGCACGTTCTTCAATAAATTTATCTATTTCTTCTTGTGATTCACTTACAAAAGCTCCGAAAATAAATAGTGACTTTCCAACAGATTCATAATCTCTTCCAATTGTATTACAATGATTTTTCAGAGCTGCTAATTTTTTATCTATTTCCTTGGGGGCTATACTGAATAAATTACAATAATCTGCATATTTGGCTACAAGTTTTAATGTTCTTTTTTCTCCACCTCCACCTATCATAAATAATGGGTTATCTGGTTTGGGTGATAAAACAGCATCTTTTATTCTGTAATGTTTGCCTTCAAATGTAGCTCTTGGTTTAGACCACATCTCCTTTATTATTAAAATAGATTCCTCGAGCATGTCCATTCTATCCTTAACTGCTGGAAAATCATAACCATAGGCTTCATACTCAATTTCTTTCCATCCAGCTCCAATACCAAATTCCATCCTACCGTTAGATATCATATCTAGTGTAGATGCAATCTTTGCCAATAAAGCTGGATTTCTATAATTATTTCCTGTTACTAAAGTTCCCAGTTTTATTTTATTCGTAAGTGTTGCTGCAGCACTTAATACACTCCAGGCTTCCAAAGCATGTCTATTTTCTGATTGATTGTCTAAAAAAAAGTGATCACAAATGTAGAAAGAATGGTATCCTAATTCCTCTGTTTTATGAATGACTTTTTTTGTCAATTCCCAATCATATCCAGCCTGATTTTCAATTTGAATAGAAAACTTGGTGGTCATAATTTCAATTTAATTATCATCATTATAAAACTTGATATAAATGTAGAATGATTCTATAAAGTTTTACATTTATTAATCAGACTAAAAATATGAATTAATCAAAAAACAATAATTTGACTTTCTTAACATTATTTTTTTATTTTGATCAATTAGAATAAAATTCTTAATAATTTTAGTTCATTGAATTGTGATTCCATAAACTTTGGTGGAATATCATTCCTATATCCATTTTACGTGATGATTTGATTATTACTTCATTCTGATCAATGACTATGGTCATAGTATCAACAGATATGATTTCTTTAATAAATATAATTAAATAAGAATTAAATCTATTATATATTCGCGAAATATTTATTTGTCTCTCTTATGTTGAAAATTATGAAAGACTCATCATCAACCTCGAGTGAGATGGGTTTTAATAAATATCTTCATTCAAGTTCTAAAAAAGAAGAAATAATTAAATTATTCACAATTCTTGGCTATGACATAAATAACAAAGAATTATCAATTGATAGTTTTGAAATACCCGTATCTAAATTTAACTTTATTATTGAATTTTCATTATTATGTGAATTTGATCTGATTAGGATACTGTATTTGAAATTAGATAAACCTGCAAATGAATTCGAAACAAACATAATTCAGCAAATTAGTAAATTCTATCCTTACACTATTATCTTTCTCACATATTTCGATGTAAATACTGTTAGTTATCTAATTCACCCTGTACAAATTCAAAAAGCAATACAATTGCAACGTTATATAATTGATACTATACCACATGCACGAAATCGAATTGAACAACTCTGTTTACTTGAGATTTATCATGATGACAATTTCAATTCTGTATTAATGCGAATCCAGTCTGCATTTAGTGTGGATGAGCTCACTACTAAATTTTTTAAAGATTTTAAACAAACTTATAAATTAATTCAATCCGATCTCGCAACAGATCTCTCTTTAAAGGAACAGCCTGGTTCAATTCTGTCAAGTATCTCTCTACAAATACTGAATCGATTGATATTTTTATACTTTATTCAAAAGAGAGATTGGTTTGATAATAATGGAAACTATTTGCAAGTCTTATTTGCAAAACACAAAGCAAATGGCACTAAAAATTCAAACTTTTACCAAGATTATCTTTTACCAATATTTTTTCTTGGCTTGGGTGGATTAATTAAACAAAAAAATAACGAACTTAAACATGTAAATTCGAAATTTAACTCCTACATCAGTTCCATTCTAAATCGATTAACTCCAGATATATCAAAAGTGATTCAATTATTTCCTAAAGTAGGTGGTAATTTATTTGAGGTAAATGACCTAGATCTACACAATTACATTTTATCAGATAATATAGTTGAAATTGTTATAGATAATTTATTTGAAAAATATGACTTTATTATGAAAGGAGATGATATCTACGATATTTGCATTGGAGTAAATCTTGATATGCTCGGTGATATCTATGAATCACTCATTTCTGAGGATGAAAGAGGTCAAGCAGGTATATTCTATACTCCTCGAGTAAAAGTCTTATTCATCAATCAATTGGCTGTGTATCAGAACCTAAAAGAACAAACATCTATACCATTATCCTTACTTCAAGTACTGATTTTTGATCCAGCTAGAATTTCAACACTTCAAATTAAAAATAATGATAGACTCACTTTAATTGATACCATTGAAAACTTACGAATTATCGATCCTGCTTGTGGAAGTGGAGCTTTTCTAGTATCTATGGCTCAATTGCTTGTGAATATCCTAACATTACTTGATCCAATAAGACCACGAATTCAATTAAAATATCTAATCCTTCAGAATATTCTATTTGGTGTAGATGTTAAGCAATGGGCTTTGCAAATGACTCAATTGCGTTTGTGGTTGTGGTTTCTATCTGACTACACAAATGGTGATAATAAAGATATGCAATTGGATTATTTTGATTTAAGTAGGCATGAAAGTGATATACAACCTGTACTTCCCTTATTAAATCTCAATTTACAAGTTGGAGACGTATTATTATCAGAAGTTATCGAAAAACAACAGATGTTAAACATTACTTCTCCAACTCAATTTAACTGGCGTAATAAGTTTGTAGATGTATTTCGGTTAAAAGGTGGATTCGATATAGTTGTAGGTAATCCTCCTTATATTCGATCTGAAGAGATATATCCACCTTATCTAGATATTAATCAATTAACTTACATACAAAAAAGGAAATTAAATAGTTTATATAAAGAGCAGTTGAAACAACAAATGCAACGTATACATTCAGAGTACTCACACAATGAAAAACAAGATTATATGGTTTATTTTATTTATCTAGGTATTTATCTTTTAAATCAATCTGGTGTACTTTCATTTATAATCTCTGATTCATGGATGAATATGAGTAATGGTTTTGAACTTCAGAAATTTTTAACTAAGAACACTAAAATCATAAATTTCATCACAAATATTTCTCAGCGTACTTTTGATGCACAGGTGAATACTTGTATCATGACTCTTGTTCATTCAACAAAAGATAATGATAGAAATCTAACAAAATTTATAAGCTTCAAGGGATCTAATATTGATTCAGAATATGACCCCAAATTATACATTAAATTACTGAATCTTAATCAAGATTATTCAACAGATACTTATAGTGTAAGAATTCGTACCCAAGCAGAAATTCATAATAGTTATGGATTTGAGCTATTGGAAAAAACAAATGAAATTCAATTTAAGAAGTTCAATGGTAATAAGTGGGGTAATCTCTTGTTTCGTACTCCTGATTATTTTATTAATTTAAGACAAACTTTGCTAGATCGATGTTCAGACCAAATTATAGAAATGAAAATGATCCCCGGATTAGAAATAATTTATGGGAATAAAACTGGTTTTACTAATTTTTTTTTCCCCACACAAGATTTAATTAAACAGTTTAGATTACCTTCAAATTATCTACAACCATGTATCAAATCACCAAAAGGATTTCATTTTTTATCAACATCAAAATTAAATAAACTTGCTAATGGAAATCAAATTTTGGTTATACCTCAGACTTCGAATCTACCCGTAGAGTTACATCAATACATCAAAATGGCAGAAACAAATCGAAAATTCAATAACAATAACCCACCACAATTTCGACCTTCATTGAATTGGGGTTTGAATATTCCATGGTATTGTATTCCACTGAAAAATAATCCACCTCGAATGATGGTTGGTCGATTTACATACGATATGTACCGTGGTTATTACAATGATGATTTTACACTTGCTTCAGATGCTTTTTACTTACTCGATATTCCTGACAAAACCACAATAGAGATCAAGGCTGTCTGTGCTATTCTTAATTCTTATTTTGTTGGAATCAATTCTGAGTTATTGGGGAGAATTGAAGGTGGTGGTGTATTACAGGTACTTAAATGGGAACTTGAACGATTTTACATTTACAATATCAATAGTTTCAATGATTATCAAATTCAAGTATTGGCAAATTTATTTGATAAACTTAATACTGTATCTGTAATCAATGAGTTTTCAAAATATAAAACTATCAAACAAGACATTGACGACACCATTTTGAAGTTTTTAGGTTATTCCGATCATAGCTTAATCGCGTCTCAATTAAAAGAATTCTACGAAATACTGGTAAATTATCGAATTGTGAGTGGTCGAGGTAGTTGATTATTGTAATTGATAAATTGTATCATAAATCATCTTAGAGCTGGTTTTGAATGTTTTTATAAATAAAATTATTTTTCATTTTACTTCTTAAATTGTTTTATTATTAAGATAATCATTATAACAAAAGGGATTACCATCCATTTAATATAATGTGAAATAAGTAATATTCCATCTAGACGCAATTTTACTATATTATTTGAAGGATTATAAATAATTAGATTTATTTTATCCCTTGGTACTTTATAATCTCCCTTGATTTGTTGTAATCCAGTTACATCAATTTTTGTAGCATTAAATGAATAAATGACATCAGCAGACAGATTAACGGACATGGAGTTATATAATACGAAATAATAATCTGATGATCTATTTGTCATGAGGTGATAGGTAAAATCCATACTATTAATACGATAATCTGCAGATTCAGTATTTGCACCTTTGCTATCTTCCCATTTATCATAATTAGTTGTAGAGTGAAAAACTAAAAAGGTGACTGAGGTGTCTTGAGATACAAATGAAAAGGTTATATTGGAATTCGGATTAAAATATCGATAAAATCTATGAAAGCCATTATTACTTATATCTACTGTTTTGTAGGTGGTGTTATGATATCCATCAATGTAGTTAAATGATTGGTCTTCTGAAACAAAAAATTTAATTTCTTCATGATCAAAATTGTACTGGATATTTGGTGTATCAAGAGTAGTAACGACAGTGGTTTCTGGTGTTATATACATCGAAATATCTACGGTAGTACTATACATAAAAAAAAAGAGCTGAATCATAAAAAAAATTAATATGTACAATATTATATTATCTGATTTGGAATTAGATGATGATTTGTTTCTACTTTTATTCGAATTATAATCTCCATCATCTCCAAAACTATCAAAACTACTACTAAAGTCAAAAGAACCACCACCGTCCATCATTAATTGGAGAATCAAAAATTCATAATTAAATTTTATTAGAATCTAATGTACAATTGCACATAATAGACCTGTATAATCGCATAATGTGGAGATAATAAAAACATAAAATGTTAATAAACTAAAACTCATTAATTTGATAAATATTCAAAGAATAAACTAAATTAAATAACTTTATCCCCAAAAATTCTCTTTAGTTAAGTTAGTTTAATAAAATAAAAATAGTAATTTAGAATTGAATTTTATGTTATCTAAATTGTCGAGACAGAAAGTTACAATTGAAGAATTCAAAATTATCGATCCTATTACTGAAGAGAAAATAGCTGTTTATTTCAGTTTGTTCTATATTTTCCTTGCAGTGATTATTGGTTATCTAATCACATTATTTCCACAGACAATTGCAGGAGCGACTGATTTTACCCTAAGCTATGTCTATATGATTGTTTTCAAAATTTTCTTTCTTTTAATTTTACCTTTGATATGGTTTTACAGAAGTGATTATTCAATCAGAGATATTTCACCTAAATGGACTTCATCATTCAGAAGTTATCTTGTGTTATTCATAAGTCTAATTATTGGAATATATGTAAATTTAATTAATTTAGAACGTCTAGACTTACTCAAATCTGCAATGTCAAATTTCAGTACTCAAGAATTAATTTTGCGGATATTTCTAGGAATCTTATTTGCTTTGATTGGGGCAGGAATACCTGAAGAATTAGTATTTCGAGGATTTGTTCAAACAAGGATTGAAAAAACTAGAGGTAGAATATTTGCAATATTCTTTACAACTTTATTTTTTACTTTATGGCATTTACCTACAAGATACTTTAATGCCAGTGGTGTAGAAGGAACGGCTGGTGACTTAACATCTGTGATAATTGGAACTGGAATACCTGTTTTTATTGTCGGATTAATAATTGCCATTTTTTGGGATAAATTTAGAAATCTACCCGCATTGATTTTATTTCATTGGGGTGTTGATATTATTCCATTTATAGAGGCTTTTCTTCAAATTGCTCGATAATCTCCCACACGAAATAACTAAGTTAATTATCATATTATTACTTGCTTGAGTTGCTTGTTTAAGACTATACGTTAATTTAAATTTATAATTTTGGTCTATCCTTTTATTTTTATTTATTCTTTAATCAATATTGTTAATGATTTCCTTTTATTAAAGATTATTGTAATAAAGATCAACCCAATCAGTGAAATTAGATAAGTTTGTATGGATTGTTAAAATTTAATGAATTGGTAGAATTGGTAATAAGATTGACTATTAGGTTATTCATCTAGTAATTGTGTTTGTGAGGAATTTACAATTATTATTTATTGAACCAAAAATATCAAATCTATTTTCCCATAATTTCCGACCAAAATTTATTATATCATTACTTAGTTTTATTATAGTTTTTTACTGCTACTAAAATAATGAAAAATAACTTAATAACAATTGACACAAAAGTAATGACAGGAACCCCATGATGATTATCTCAGGGCAGAAATTGAGTACTTATTTGGTGAAATCAAACTCCAGTATCCAATTATCAGTGATAAACTTGAACACAAAATGCATAATTCCTGGTAGTGTCAATTTTAATGGTATAATCACAAAAATCAATTAAGAAGGTTGAAAAAAGAGTTAATGAATTTTGGAACTAGCTTAGAATCCAATTATTTGATTTCACCTGTTTAATTAATAAAAATTGTAATTATTTCAGTAGTCTATTATGGTTTATATAATCCGCAAATTCTGTTACCAATTCCTCATATCCTGCTTGAAATTCTAAATTACTGTGATCTGCTTCATCATAGAATTGTACTTTACAATCAGATATGGTTTTTTTAAATCTATTTGATTTATAATATGGAAAAACATCATCAAATTTACCATGAATTATTAAAGTTGGTGTATTGACATATTTTGAGGAATGTAATGGGGAATAGTCCTTTCTTCGTTTATCCCAAAATATTATTAGTTCTGTTATCAATATAATTGCTAATGCAAAGAAATACACTGATTGTTTAAATATTGGTTTGTAAACATCAATTAATCCTCCTGGGACTGAAGACATTGGTGCCTCTATAATTGATCCCAATACTAATTTATTTCTTGAACTAACTATAAGGCTTGCACCTCCTCCAATTGAATGTCCATTAAGGATTATTGGTTTTCCCCACCAGTTAACTATTGCTTCAATATCAATACTAAATTTTACAATACTCATACCAAATCTTTCTTTATCTGAATTTCCATGGTCTCTGGCGGAGATCAAAATAGTGATATATCCTTTTTTACCATAGTATCTTGCTCTGTCCACCATTCTACCTCTATTTCTTGCCCAGCCGTGTGTGAGTAAAATTGCTGGTTTAGATTCATCAACATTATTCGGAGTAACTATCCATGCCTCAATTTCTTTGTTTTTTGCAGTCTTAATTTTTTTATCCTGAATAACTCCCCAATCTGGTGTTTTATCCACTGGTTTTCTCGGAAAATTAGCACCAATTAGAATGAGGATGAAGGTAAATAAAAAGTAAATTAGAAAACCTATTCCTAACTGGACCAATACATCAATAGTTTCCACATCTATTTTAATTAATCGTAAAATTTCAATGTTTTTATAGTTTTAGAAAAATAAGTTGTTAAAAGAAAATTAGATCTTGATTTGGTTAGAATATAAAATCCAAAAGGGTTGTGGATTCTTCTAATTTTCTAAGACGATTTGAAAGATTGAAGATTTCCTTATTATTTTCCAATGGTGCTAATATTTCTTCCAGCACTATTTTTGCTTTTGATGTATTTATATCTTGATCATTTGTATCAACAAGAGATAGAATTTTTAATGATTTCCATAAAATAAATCTATAATTCGTTTTCTTAGCTAATTCTCTAACCAATTTCAAATGTTTTATTCCTTCTTCATGATTTCCTTGTAACAATTGATTTAGCCCAAAAATGAAATAAGATTGTTGTCCAAAAATGTTTATCATATTTCTTTCATTAATATATTCAATACATTGTTCAATGTACAAATTGGAATTCTGAAGATCGTTTTGTAGAATTTTACACTTCGCTAAATTTTCTAACACATATGGTCTAAATATCCACATGGGGGCACTGTTAACTTCTAGTGCACTTTTCAAGTACTTTTCTCCTTTTTCAAATTCTCCTTTTCTTAGGTAATACAATCCAAGATCCGCAAAAACTAAAGTTTCCCAAAACTTACCAGCATTTGTTGTTAGAGTTTCATCTATTTCACTCATCAAACTATCAAAATTAACTAATAGAGAGGTATCAAATACTTCACTCAACAATAAAAGTCTTGAATCAATAATTGAGGTCATTCCAGCCATGTTTGTAACATCCCTTATTTCATAGATTTCTTTTAAATTTGACCAGCATTGAACATAATCTGCTGTTAATTCTTGAATGAAGATTAAATTTATATTTGCATTAACAAATGGCTTGCCTGCATTAATTTCTGCTGCAATGGCCTTTGCTTTTTCAAGAAATTCAATTGCTTTATTTGGATTTCCTTCAATATATTCTATATATTGAACACCGAATACATAAAACATACTGGTTATAAATGGATAATTTTTTCCTTCTAAATCCATATGAATCTGCTTAAGAAAGTCTTTAGCATCATCAAATTTTGTATTGAAGATTAATGAATTTAATTGCACTACTTTAAAATAAATTGCTGTATGTTCATCATTTGCTTGGGAAGATATCTGAGAAGCTGTTCGTTCTGCTTCAAATGAATCTGCGAATCTTCCATCGCTTTGATACATAACACATCTTAATGCAGCTATTTCAATTAATCCCTCATTAAATTGAATAATATTTGCTATTGCATCAGCCTGTTCAATATATTCTTCTGCCTTAGTAATCTCTACATTATTTCCATAGATGATATTAGAGGCCAATTTATTTAATGAAGTGACAATTCCTTTTTGATCTGATTTTTCTTTTGATTTTGTATAGAGCTCATTAAATATTTTATCAGACTCTTCAATTTTTCCATTCAAGGTTAAAGCAGTACCAAGTCCAACCAAAACTTCTTTTGTTAAATCAAAATGTATTTCATCTCCCATCACTTGGTGTACTTGCTTAAATATTTCAATAGCTTCTGAAGTAGCATTTGCTTTCAATGCTTTATTTCCATTTTCTATTATAAATGGAATTGCTTCATGGTATTCGCGTGCTTCAAATAGATGTCTACCTATCTCTGCTATTTGTTTATGGTTAATATTCATTAAACATTTAGCCGTGCGTTTATGCAGGTCTCGTCTTGTTTTTAATAATAACGAGTTATAAGCAACTTCTCTAGAAAAAACATGTCTGAAAAAATACTGCTTGTCTTCATTATAAACATCCTGTAATATTAAGTTTTTATTTTCCAAATCAGCTAGACTAGTATCAACATCAATTTCAGAGGTTAAGCAATTTAGAATTTCATATAAAAATTCTCTACCAATTACAGAAGCAGTTTGGGCAACTCTTCTCGACATTTCATTCAATTGATCGAGTCTAGTTTGAATTAATGCAGCTAGGTTATCTGGTATTTTTATATCTTCTATACCAATTTGAACAATCCAAGTATCTCCCTTTTGAGTTATTATATCCTGATCTATCAAAGAACGAATTGTTTCTTCAACGAAGAATGGATTACCTTGACTTCTCTCCACAATATTATCTATTAATTTGGTAGGTAAATCTTCACTTTTAAGTAAATTTGAGATTAGTTGTTTGGCTTTTTCCTGATTCAAATTCTCAATTGGAAGTTCAAATTTATTGTCGAAAATTTCACCATTCAAATAATGGAACAATGGAGAAGCAGCAATTATATTTCGGGACAAGAATATTATCAATATGCTCTTATCTTTTGTTAAAGTACTGATGAATTCTATTATTTTGGATGAAGAATGGTCTATCCAATGTACATCATCAAAAACTAATATTAACGGATTTAAATTAGCAATTATCTCAAATAATTGATTCAATGCAATATTTGTATTTCTCTGAATTTCATTAGCCTCAAGAAATACTATTTTTGCTTGATCTTCTGGTGGTAGTGTAATATTCAATATAGTAAGAATATATGGTCTAAGCTCTAAAGAAGCCGCTATTTCATTTAATTTCTGTGTAATTACATCTGCTCTTTCATTATCGTTCATTGATAGCTCTATATCAAAATATCTGTTGAGTAAATCAATAAGTAATGCATATGGGTGATTTATTTGGAAGGAAAATGCTTCTCCAAATAACCACTTAATATTTCCTCCAACTTCCTGGAGAGCTCCTTCAATTGTGAGATTATTATAAAATTCTCTAATCAATCTTGATTTACCAAGACCTGCTTCTCCAGAAATATATACAATTGAACCTTGGTTAATTTTCAAATCTTCAAATCTATCAAGAAGTACATTTATTTCTGCCTCTCTACCGATAAATCTTATATCAAATCCACTTAATCCTCTTTTCTCTTCTGGTTTCTCCTTTTTCTTTAATATTTTATAGGTTACTATTGGTTCTTTCT
>Ga0224506_10002727_pt1 | contig 11941 bp, 15 predicted proteins | sample SF_Jan12_sed_USG_2_FD_169108 | JGI IMG/M metagenome (GOLD analysis project Ga0224506, IMG submission 169108) | Sediment microbial communities from San Francisco Bay, California, United States - SF_Jan12_sed_USGS_8_1 | ecosystem: Environmental > Aquatic > Marine > Sediment | place: USA...
TTTTTTAACTTCCGGTTTGCTGGAACGGATACCCTCTCTGTATTTTACGTCTCTGCGGAAGATGTGAACTCTGATTTCGTGGAGAAACGGACGGGCATAACCGGGAAAATACTCTAAAAAATCAACATATTTCTTTTCGGACCACTCATCGAGAATAAAACCATACTCTTCTGCCCTTTCCTTGTCGATTTTTTTTAATTCTTCGAGTGTCAGGCGGGAATAGAAAATTCCGATATCTGGATCTCTATGCTTATGAATATCTTCGGTCATAGGTTCCTCTTTCTGGAGAAAGGAGAGAAAGGGCAAGAATTCAGAATAGGTTTTCACACGTTTAGGTGTGTTGGAAAGGCTGAGGGAAAGCAACATGAAATTGGCCACAAGAAACCAAGAGACCATCTGAAAAGACTTTGGTCGAACATGAGATGAAGGAAGTTTAGGCTTTATCCCCTTCCATATGGCGATCTGGCATAAGCCGCAAGAAAGAGCGTTTAGCCCGATATCGCGCATATCCCAAATGCGCCGCGGGATCATCCATTGAAGAACTTCATCGAATATCCCGACAAGTCCCCCAATCAGGAATGCCGCCATATAGATGCTTTTGTCATCGATGCGATGCCGAAGGGCTTGGAACAAAAGAAGTCCGAGTAATCCATATTCCAAGAAATGGATAGCCTCTTCAGGGCGCTTCCAGAGTTTTAGGGTAAAGTAGACATAGACGACTGCAACGGCAGCCAGCCATAGATAATTTGAAACGGCTCGAATTTTAAATCTGAACCAGAGAAAGTATAGACTGATCAAAAATGCTGCACAGACGGTGAAAAGCACAGAGTATCCAAAGAGAGAAACGTTCCAAAGCTCTTCAACAAAATTACGGACCGAACGGGCTATAGGAACAATGAGAAAAATGGAGAGAATGCATAGAGCAACCCACAGCCAAGAGAAGAACATCTTTTTTTTAGATGGCATAATTTATTTATTTATATTTTGACATTTGAATATTCTTTTCATTATAATATAATTAAACTGCTGGCTGGAGAGGAATCCTCCTTAGCCCCGCTTCCTTTTCTAAACCTTGGCGCCTCGACAGCCAGCACTCTGAATCCAATCTTTAAACATCCTGAATAAGATATATTTCTATCCATCTCAATTCCTTCTTTTTTTGATATTTTTATGAGGTTCTATTCCAGACACACCGGATAGGCTTTATTGCTGGAGATTCATCCTCACAGAATGGAAGAGAATCTTTAAAGATAATATAATATCAAAGGGTGGAACTAAAATACATATTTTCTAATAAACACAATTCACGTTTCAGACGTAATACTGCTGTGAAAGACGGATCCTATGACTGATCAACAGCTTTTACAGAGCTGTCTTCAAGGTGAAGTGGAGGACTATCACAAGATCGTTGAAAAATACAGGACGAAAGCGATGACCATGGCCATGAACATTCTGGGAAACCGGGAGGATGCTGAGGATGCCAGCCAGGAGGCTTTTATCCAAGTCTATCAGAACCTGGAGAAGTACGACTTTAACCAGAGTTTTCCCAATTGGTTGTATTCCATACTCTACAAGAGATGTCTGGACCGTCTAAGAAAGCGAAAAAGATTTTACAATTTTTATCAGAGGATGAAGGTGGAGCCGTCTCAATCGTACAGCGTTCAGCCGCCGAATCCTTCAGCCTTTCCCAAACTCAAAGAAAAGATGCTGGGTTATCTCAATCCTAAAGAGCGAATCACTCTTTTTCTTTGGGCAGGCGAGGGATACACGAGTTCAGAGATAGCCAGTGTACTGAAGTGTTCACCGAGCACGGCAAGAGTCTATTTATTTAAGGCTCGCAAGAAAATTAAAGCCCTGTTGGAGAAAAAAAATGTTTCTTTGTAAGCTTGTAAATTTTTGGTTCTCACTCTTTCCCGTTAAGCTCTGGCAAGATTTCTTGGTCAGGGCACACATCCATAAATGCCCGGCATGTCAGGACCGGTTGGCAAGTTTGGACGAGGTTAAGGCGTTGCTGATGTATGAGAGCGATATCCGCAGTTCCCGGGATCTCTGGCCAGATATAAAATCAGCAATCATCGTGAAAAAACCAGAGAAACGCGCTTTTCTCTCCGGTTATCCGAGATGGGCATTTGCCGCGGCCGGCCTGATGGCTATCCTGGTTGCTGGATTCTTGTTCTACACTATACTTGTTCAGAATGGAGGACTCATAGAACAAGAAGAGGGTGCAAGGTTTCAGATCAATTATATAAGAGTGGGGGATGAGCCAGCCACGCCTTTTCTGTATCAGCCAAAAGATTCGGATATGATCATCGTTTGGGCAGAAAAAAGCCCGTAAAGGAGGAATGTATGCATAAGAAAAAAATGTTATGGCTTGTTTTTGGGAGTGTCATCTTTTTTTCTTTCTTCCTACATGCCGATTACGAATTGGAGTTGAAAATGCGGTTTTATGAAGGTGTAAGAGAGGGAAAATCTGGACCGCCTGAGTTTGTCACTTCTTCCTATCTCCAGCCTACTGTAACAGCGACAATACCTTCAAGATTTCTGTTAGCCGAAGAAAAGGAGCAAATCGGAAAAGTTTTTAACCTGAAAGATGTGAATCTGATCACTGAGGCAGACCTGAGGTGGAGTGCCAAGAAGGGTGATATTATCCATGTCTTTCGCCTAGACGGCAAGGAATATCGCATGACGCTTTCTGTCGTTCCCAAGGAATTCAAAGTATCCTCGGATGAGGCAAAAAAAGAGGCCGTTCATCAAATCAAAATCAAAATTCTTGAACAGCTTGGTGATAGAAAGACCGATCTGATGGATACAGAAGTCATTCTTCCGGAGAAGAAGATGGCTGTTCTCGGATTTGAAGACAAAGAAGGAACTCCCTATTTTCTTTCCTTTCATGTCGTTAAAGCGACAGGTGCACCGCCACCTCCCCCGCCGCCGCCACCCCCTCCGCCGCCTCCACCTCCATCCAGAGAGATCAAACAGGCCGAGGAGAAAATCAAAGAGTTTGAAAAGGGAGCTGTTCCGTGTGTTGGAGAAATCAAGCCTCCAAAACTTCTTAAAAAAGTCAATCCTGTTTATCCTGAAGAAGCCAGACAAGCAAAGGTCTCTGGAGTTGTGATCCTTGGTGTCAGGACAGATACTCAGGGTCGTGTTAAGAGTGCGATGGTGTACAGGAGTAAAGATCCTTTGTTGATCGAACCGTCTATTGATGCCGTGAGGCAATGGGTGTATGAACCTCTATATATCAAGGGAGAACCCGTGGAAGCCGTGTTTACGGTCACAGTGACCTTTAAACTTAACGGCAAGGAAGAAAAAAGTGTCGGTGGAGTAGCTGGTGGTGTTGTGCAAGCCGTGGGTGTGAGACCTCCTAAACTCATCAAGAAGGTCGAGCCTGTTTACCCAGATGAGGCAAAGAAAGAGGGAATCCAGGGCGTTGTAATCTTGGAAGCCACCACGGATAAAGAGGGTAATGTCATCACGCTGAAGATTTTAAGAAGCGAGAGCTCCTTGCTCAATCAGCCTGCTGTAGATGCGCTAAGACAATGGAAATATGAACCCTTTTATATTAACGGAAAACCTGTGGGTGTGAGCTTCACGGTTACTATGACGTTCAAACTGAAATAAATATAGAGATTAAAACCACCTGAAGATATTGAATCCGAACCGAAAGTCGCCGTCCTGAAGCTTCAGTTCGCCTCCGGGAACGAATTGTGAAGAGGTCATGCCAATCGAACTAATGAAAAAAATGTATGGGTGATTGTGAAGTGTATGAGAGGTTGTGAAGCTGAGGCGTTTGAGTAATCCAGCTCAGACCCCAGGAGGCTGTGGGGGATAAGGAACACGATGAGAAGCAGAATCGCGGCAGCCAGGACCCATCCTCGTGCAGGCTTGCCTTTTCGGCCTGCGATGACAGCTACGATCCATCCGATAAAGGCAATAAGCGTCTTATTATCCGTGAGATCATAGCCAAGAGGAAACCCAGTCCATAAAGAGCCGAAGGCCAATTTTTGGACTACGGGCCCGAGAATGAAGCCTCCGATAAAAAGCAGCCCGGTTGTCCAGAGTGCCAGCTTACGCGGATTGCTTTTGGGCCTGAGCGCTTCGATCCCTGCCCGGGCAGAGAACAGCATGGCCAGAAACATCACGATCACATGAAAGATGAGGATCCATAATGGAACAGTACCTTTGAAGCGTATGATGACTGGATTTTCTCCAGAGAGCGAGGTCTCTTTTCCTTCGAGTGAAAGGACGACTTTGTATTCCAGCTTTCCTGCTGGTGGTTGATGGGGGAGCGCTCCGACAAGAGCATCTTCTTGTCGTTCCATAGGAACATTTGTCCATGGATCTGGTGTCTTGTGCCTTTTGTACAGCAAAACTCCGCCAATATCGGGATTTTGTATTTTGATTCGGACCAAGCAGTCTTGTCCGGTCTCATGGGTTCGCAGCAATTCATAGCTGATTTCTGAGCTGCCGATAGTTGTTTTTCCTTTGATGGGATATGTGGGACCTGTGCGCCTCTGGTAGACGGCTGTTGAGGCAGTGATGAGGAAGGCAAGGACCCATAACGCAACTTTCTTCATCTCTCTCTCCTTTATGTCAAATAAGAGTCTATAAATTCCTACTCTTTTTATAGACTTTATAACAAATCACTTTTTTGTTCAACTCAATTTTTTAAGGTTACCACGGTTCTGTGGCTCCCTTTAGAGACAGAATTAATCCCTGATAAATGGGAACGTTCTTTGGAAAGTAAGGGAAAGAAAGACTATAATTTGTGGGGATCGGATAAGTAAGGTGGGCCCTTATGTCTTAAATATGGCTGGCTTAGAGTCATACGGATTCATTCTTTCTAGCTTGCTTTTTCCTGAGCCGAGTCTGATTCTTTGGACCCGCTCTGTTTTTTTGCTTCTTTGTTCTCGTTGCTTCCGTCTTCAATGTCTGTATCACTTTTATCATCCTTTAACTCGACTTCGATTCCTAAAAGATTCGCTGCGGCCTCATAGATCTGCTGGAATGATTTCTTTGATTCCTGCAGCTTCGCTAAGATTTCTCTGGTCTTCTGAATTTCCTTTTCCATTTCTTCATCGATCGAATCGTGCTGAGCTCTTGCTTCAGCCATAGTTTTTCTGTAAAGCTCTTCTTGTTCTTTCGTTAGGGCCATCGTTTTCTCCTTATTGGAGTTTCGTTAGTCATTTTATGGTTAATCGATTTTGGTCGTCAATCACCCTTAGAGGGGATTCAAGCGGTGAATTTTTTGCTGCTTAGAGAGGAAAAAGGAAGCAGGATTGGGGTCAGGCCTTAATTTTTTTGTTGGAAATTTCTCATCCTTAGTTTGTGATCGACTGATCGATAACAAAAGGAAGCGGGATATCGATTTCGTTTAAGGGGCGTGTGGAGTTTTGGCAGAGTGACTTTTTCAGGGTTGTGAATCCACAGCCTTTGAGAACCATTTCCAGGGTTCCATGATCGAAACAATGGGACAGAAACAACTGAAGTGTTTCTTTCAAATTATCCACAGCCGCTCGCTGTGTCTCACCATAAGACCATACGTCTAAAACCGGACAGGAGGCTAAATAGTACCTATTTTCCTGTTTTACGTCGATCGGAAAAGAGACGGTAAATGTGACTGTTGCTTTCATTTATCTCACCTAACTCGTGAATTTCATTTTTTATCTTCCATATAATAATACGAGTCAAGCGAGGATTTTGTTGCCAAAAATTAGACATAGACATCAATCTGTTTTGTATTTGACCCGCAGCTTAGCTTCGATCAGCTCGTTGTGCTTCAATTGGAGAATCTTGGCGAGTTTGTGGACAAAATGATCCTCATACTTGTCCAATTTGTCATCGGCGTAGATAATCCTCCAGGCCGCTTCGACGATTTTTATTTTCTCTTCTTTGGTGTAGGTCTCGTTAATCAGATGAGTGAACTGCCAGAGATCGATGCTTTCTTCCCGCCGTTTACTGGCCATCTCCATCAGCTCCTCTATGTCTTCGGTTGACAAATCGAATTTTTTTTGCAAGATGGCTGCTACGGTTGTCTTCTCGATACTGCTGAATTCGTCATCTGACTTCGCTACCTCAAGAAGGATTACGCATGTTGCCAATTGGATCCGTTCAAATTCATCCTGTTCCGGAGCAGCCATATCTGTGACATTTGTTCTCTGCAATCTTTTTTTTAAATTGAACATGGCCAAATCCTACCCATGAGGCTTAAAGACTCACAATTACGGGGAACCAATTATACTTGCTAAGGTGAAAAAGAATAGCAAGTTCCCAGGATAGAGTCAAATATTTGATTTAGTCCATTCGCATATAATTTTTTTTATGGTAGAATGTCTATGTACAGAAGAGAATGACTGTTTCTTCTCTGTGGATTATAATTCAGTGGAGGTTGAGCCTGTGAAAAAAGCAAAGGGTTTTACACTCATCGAATTGCTTGTCGTTGTCGCGATCATAGGAATTATTGCCACGGTCTTGGTTTCCTATGGTCCCCAATATATTCATAACGCAAAGCAGAAAGGCACGATGAAGGACATATCTGCCCTCGCAACAGCCTGTGCCAGTTATGCCGCAATCAGTGGGGAGGCTCCTGCATCAGGAATTCAAGAGGGCATCCTCACACCAGGTAACGCATTTATCATGGCTGTTTCACCCGAACACATGCCTGTTTGTCCGATTAAAGACAAGTGGGGTAATCCGTTAATGGTTTACACTGGAGTGAAGACAGCTCGCATAGGAGGATTTACCCCTGAGATGGTAGGGAAGGAGGATTTTATAATCATTTCCTATGGGAGAGACGGCGTAGAAGAAGCATTCGTCTATGATCCTTACGATCCTGAAAAAGGATCATTTGATATCGTCACCATGGCTGATTACGGAAAAGACCTGATTAATTGGAACGCCAACTGGATCCGTGGACCTTTTGTGAAATAAAAGCCCGCCTCAGACGCAGGAACTCCAACATGTCGAAAGGATCAACAGGATTTCCTTTCATTGAATCGATGATTATCGTTACAATCATCGTGATATTTATAGGACTCATCATTCCTGATATCAATGTGAAAATACAGAAGGACAAGCATAGAGGGACTTTGAAGGATATCGACAGTATCGCTAAAGCTTGCCTCGAATACATAAAAGAGAATGGAGAAGCCCCGGCAGCTGGAATTCAAAATGGACCTCTCAGGCCAGGTAACGCTTTCATAAAAGCTCTCGAGGAAAAAAACCTCATGACTTTCCCCATAAAAGATCGCTGGGGGAATCCAATAATTGTGTACTCTGGTTCAGCATCCACTCATGTCGACGGTTTCACTGAAGACATGGTTGGAGGAGAAGACTTTATCATCGTTTCGCATGGACGCGATGGGATGGATGAGGAATTTAATTATGACCGTGCTCATCCCCAGGCAGGATGGTTCGATGTGGATTGTATGGCTGATTTTAGAAGAGATCTAATCAACTGGAACGGAATCTGGATACGCAGACCGAAACTTTGATCAGTTGAACGGCTCTGGAAGAAATCTAAATCCCTGTGATTAAAACAAAAGAATAGACCTCATAGAGCACAAGTACAAAGTAGATACAAAAAACAAGATAGATTAGCCGATTGGTTTTTATTGCACCAAAGAGTTTGAAATTTTTGTGGATGAGAAGAAAAACAGAGGCCGCCACTGTTACAAAAAGGCGGACAACCAGTGTAAGCACCAAGTTCTTTTGCATGAAAAAGGACATGAGCAGATTCTCCTCTGACCCTCCGAGTTGAAGGATTTTAAGGGTGAGATAAGCATCTAGGGCACAAAAAATCATGATTAAACTTGTGACAAACAGGAGATGCCACTCGTACTTGTCCACATAGTAATTATCCAGTTCGTCGGAACGCCGGGCTTCTCTTCGGCGGCCAAAAAGAATATGACGACTGATCGGTGGAGTTGGTTTTTGTCTGCGGTCTTCGTACTGACGTTTATCCATCCTCACGGCTTTTTTAGGGCTCGGTTTGCGGTTAATTTATCATAAATTCGAGTCAATAGGAAGCTTTTTATACTAAAAAATTTCATTCTATGACTAGTGTTATACAGTCCACATTATGCTTTTATTTATCCGTACTCAAATTTGTATCGGCTTTGGTGCATGAATGCGTTGCATTGTTGACATTACATCGGGGGACCATCATTCACCAAGGGCCGAGGTTATCGTGCCGCCGAGAAAAGACGCGGTGTTGTCCAACAATTCCACCAGTGTTCCCTCTAAGCGAGACCGTCATATTGCGGAGATCCGGAGCAAGGGATGGTCCGATTGGAAACGTCAGTCTGGATACTATTTGCAGAGTCACGCGGAAAACGCATTCTATCGTTACAAGAAAATCATTGGTGGACGGCTGAGAGCCAAGAATGACGATGCTCAGAAGCAGGAAGCTGCAATTGGTTGCGCTATCCTGAATCGGATGCGCGAAATGGATAAACCTTTGTCCTATGCGATTGGATAGAATTGTTGGTTAGAAGGAGAGATGCTCATGTCTTCGATTCATGCAACAAAGCCGTTTAAAGCTGTATTTTTCCAGTAAGAAGTCATAGTAGGTGTTGATATCCACTTTTCGCCATCGTAATAAAGAAGACCTTTTTTTAGGTTTTCTTCATATTCCTCATTTAGTTCACTTTTTATTTTTCCCTCTAAGTGAGCCAATCCATGTTTTTGTTGGAATATATGGCTGAGGGTGATACTCTGAATTTCAAGATCATAACTCAACTCAAACAGAATTCTGCCGACCAAACTCAATAATAATAAACGATGGTTTTCTAAATCATCTATTGTGCTGATAGCTTCCACTTTAGCTTCTAGCAAATCAAGATCAGTTCTAGGAAAAAGAATGTAATATTTTTCTGTGCCGGGTTCTAACTCTTTACATATAAATTCTTCAGTATTTTGGGGAGACCCACCTCTTATATGAGCTGTATCGAAGACAATAAGACACCCTTTTCTATATTCATTATTGCAACCAGAGAGAACGATTTCAGCTCTTCCATCTTTATTCAAGTCAATAAATTGAAGATCGGAGAATCTGCCTGAATTCCAATATTCACCTAACCTCTGGCCTTGAGAATTTAGAATCACTAATTGAGTGGGAAACCGGTACTGATGAGATGCGATAATAACAATTTCAAAGTTCCCATCACCATTCAGGTCGGATACATCAAATCCACGTATTCTATAATCTTGAGAGATTGCTTTTTCTCCATATGTTAATTCCTTGCCGGTTTTAAAATCCCAAACAAGATTGCCTTTATAGTCGAAACAAATTAATTTTCCTTCATCGAACTCATCCTGAGTTTGTATGCTGAACAATACTTCTGGTTTTTTATCATTGGTTATGTCTTTTATAATAATATGTGGGAGATAAGATACTATAGTATTGATTCTTCTTCTGTATTGAAAATGTTTCTTATAGTGTTCATCTCCAATAAGATTTTCTATTCCAGTATAAAAGGACCATAAATATCTTCCTCTTTTATTAATAATAAACAAGGTTGAGCCTTCTACTTTAAAATCAGCTGGAATTCGATCTTTCACAATCCTTGTTGTAAAAAGGAAAATAAGAAACAATGGAATAGTTAAGAGCAGAAACAATAGGAATTTAGATATAATTGACTTAGGAAGAATAAAACTTATAGATTTAGTTTTATCACTTGTTCTTTCGGAAAGCCATTTATCAAGTTCATTTCTAAAAGCATATACACGTGCTGTTGAATTCTTATCAATCCTGTTAATAGGCAATCCATGCTTTTTTTCCCATCTGCGACATGTCCTTTCATCACAGTCTAGATATGCAGCTATCTCTTTCCAAGATGAGAGAAGGCTTTTTTTCTTTTGCCCCGATGACATGAGTATTTTAAATATATTTATTTGATTTATTAAAGTCAAGTGATTCAAATGTTCTATTTATGGGATAAGGCATTTACGGTCATTAGCTGGTAAATAAGGACATCCGATTCAATATTATTGACTTTGCTATAAAAAGCTTCATTTTAATGTTAATGGGACGAACAGGTGCGGAGCTCTACCCAAAAACTGGTTCAGTCAAAAATATAGTTTTCTGGCCTTGTACACTCTCTGCAAACTGCCGTGGCGTCAAGTCTCCGAGCGAGCTATGCGGCCGAAACTCGTTATATTCCTCGCGTCACATCTCTATTTTCTCTCGTGCGTCCTCAATTGACAAGAACCAATTTACATTCAGACATTCGTCCCGAAACGTTCCATTGAACGACTCGATCATAGCATTATCCATAGGCTTACCAGGCCTCGAGAAATCCATCGTCACTCCATTCTCATAGGCCCACTTGTCCAAAATTTTTAAAATAAATTCAGATCCGTTATCGCATTGAATGCGATCTGGAACGCCTCGTTCTTTAATAAGTCGATCCATTACAGCCACAACATCTTGTCCCTTGATGCTTTGGCCGACTTCGATCGCCAGGCATTCGCGACTATAATTATCGACTATCGTTAACGCCCAGAAACGACGCCCGTCAAAGAGGCTATCGGAGACAAAATCCATACTCCAGCAGGCGTTAGGACATTCGACTTTCGGCCGATCCATCCGTCGGCTTCCTGTGACATGACGACGAGGACGTTTCCTGCGCAAGTTCAGCCCCTCCTCCCGGTAGATCCGGTATACCCGCTTGTGATTGACGCGCCAGCCCTCACGTCGAAGCAGGATATGAATCCTGAAATATCCGTACCGAACACGCGTCTCTGCGATCTCACGGATTCGCATCCGCAGCGCTCGATCGTCTCTCTTCTGAGAACAGTATCGGTGGGATGAACGCCAGATCCTGATGACCTCGCACGCCCGCCGCTCGCTCACCCAATACGCATCCATTAGATGCCCCACATTGCTTCGCTTCTGGGCTGGCTTTAGAGTTTTTTTGATAAAACATCCTGGAGCATCTGCTTATCGAGGCTTAAATCAGCCACCATGCGCTTCAGGCGCCTGTTCTCCTCCTCCAGCTGCTTTAATCGACGAAGCTCGGAAACTCCAAGCCCTCCGTACTTACGCTTCCAGCGGTAGAACGTCTGCTCTGTGATCCCCAACTTCCTGCAGACTTCGGCCACCCTTGTGCCCGTCTCCGCCATACGCAAGGCAAAGGCGATCTGCTCCTCTGAGTACTTTGACTTCTTCATAGACAAAACCTCCTCCTAGAGATTTTGCCAGAAAAACTAACATTATGCGTGGACCATTTTTCCGGGAGGAGGTCCCTTTCAATCCACCCCGCAAATCAAAGCGGGGCTTATGGTAGGCTTATTCTGGATTGGTGGGATATTGGTTAATGAAATGGCTGAGGATCACACTCAAAATGAATATATTAACCGACTGTGACATCCCAAATATGAATTCCCTCATCTGGAGTGTCACCAATGTATTCCCACTCCTTTTGGAAACCTGTTCCAAAGACGACATGATATAAAAGGCTTCTTCTTCCTACACTTCCGGTTCCGATGATTTCTTCTTTCTTATCATTATCGGAATCCGCGACATTGAGCTCGAAAATAGAAATATCATCCTGAAGAACGAGAAAGTCGCGTAGGCCAACATTCAAATTGTAGACGACGATTTTCTTTTCTGGAAATTTTGTCGTGAACACCATTTCATCTCCAGGTGCCCCATCATCCACATTGCCCACATCCATATTCAGAGAATTTGGTGAGGTGTATGAAGATCCTGTATCTATTTTTGCAATACGATATAGTGTATTGTCCCACACATAAATATAACCATAAAAGAGACCATCCGATTCTTTTCTGTCGACAGGAGAGCAGATTTCATATAATCCATCGCCGTTGACATCAGCTGTGCAAAGCGACTCGAAAGAAAATTTTGCATCGACTTCTGTAATATTTGGATTGCTCAAATCAGAATACCCAAAAGTTAAGAGATAACCTAAATTGTCTA
>Ga0224506_10002728_pt1 | contig 11938 bp, 10 predicted proteins | sample SF_Jan12_sed_USG_2_FD_169108 | JGI IMG/M metagenome (GOLD analysis project Ga0224506, IMG submission 169108) | Sediment microbial communities from San Francisco Bay, California, United States - SF_Jan12_sed_USGS_8_1 | ecosystem: Environmental > Aquatic > Marine > Sediment | place: USA...
TGACGACAGGTGCAAGAAAAAATCTAAAAGAAACAAACAATAAAAGAAGAAAGTTACTGCATAAATTTGATCACCTTGCTTCATTCGATGCCCAAATAAAGGGGTATTTATTGGTTCTTCCGATATACCGAGTGGTCTCATGCTAACCAATCTCTTATCTGAGCGCCTATAATCTGGCAGCCAGCTAACGATTTATAAAAATGAAATAAGTCATTTGATCCATTGTGTCGTTTAATCGCCCATATATTATTGACACGACTATGTTCCAAGTAGGAAACAACTGCTGAGGTATAACCAGCATCTTTAACCATGTGTTCGATTTCGGGCGAATAATCTTCCACATTACCATTGGGGTAGCAAAATGAACGGGGCATTGTTCCTAAATTATCGTTTAAATAATTTAGCGATGCTCTAATTTCTTTATAGGCTAGTTCAGTACTTACATTAGTCAATATAGGGTGGTTTACAGTATGCCCCCCGATTTCTATACCATAGTCCTGCATTTCTTTGAGCTGACTCAGCCTACAGGGCTGGTATTCGGAGACTGGGTCTTTTGGGACCACTAATTTCCAGTTTTCAGCAATACGAGCCAGTGCATGCCATTTCTCATCATCATCAAGTGTTAACAGGTGGTTATTAAGTGCATAACTACGCTCTATCCAGGTTCTGTTATCATTCCTGGCGGCTGGAAGATAAAATTCATTCAGCTGAATTTCTTCTGCTGATGCTCCCTTTTCGCGAAACATCCAATGTAATTGATCTGTCCATAACCAGGTATCACCCGCAATAAACCCGGTAGTCACATAAAATGTTGCGGTGAGACCAAATTCTTTCAGAATTGGAAATGCAATGTCGTAAAAGTCTACATAGCCATCATCAACTGTAATAATAGCTACATTGTTCAATTTTGATGGAGATTCACTTTGTCGTTTGACTAGCTCACTTGTAGTCATGGTGGTGAAGTTTTCTGCAAGGTAGCGTGCTTGTTTTCTAAAATTTGTTGCGCCAGTACTAAACTTATCTCCTTGAATTGAAAAATGATGATACATCAGTATTTTGGGGTGACTGCGTGTTAAAATTCGGCACATATAAAACCCGCCAATCGGACCTAGATACTTTACCAGACTGGATGAAATACTCATGCCGAATACTCGCTCAGGTATTGCTGATAGATCTCCTCATAAGAGTGCACCATACTCGAAACAGAATAACGTTGTATCGCGTTCAATTGGCCAATTTTACCCAGCCACTCCCTATCTTGATGACTCGATGCTAGCCTATTTAACTTCTGTGCCAGAGCGTTGATGTCACCTACATCATATAAATATCCGTTAAAACCGTCTTTTATCGCCTCGGGATTACCTCCTACATTCGTACATATAACCGGAATTCCAGCCAGTGAATATTCAATAATAGAATTAGAGAATCCTTCTGATTCAGAACATAGCACTGCAATATCAAAATATTTCAAACAACTATAGATATCGCTTCGTGCACCTAAGAAATGAACACGATTATCAATTTCAAGTTCATCAGCAAGACGATGCAATTCATCTACATTGCCGTCACCGATGTGTACCATAACAAGTTCAGGAACCCGATCTTTCAAATGAGCCAACGCCGTTATCAGGTCAGAAACCCTCTTAAGTGGTCTTATATTAGCGACAATACCGACAATTAATTTTTTTTCCTTCACCAGAGACTCTAGCTCATCTACCGATTGCCTACTTTTTACAAAAGGTTCAAATCCGTTGTATATAACGTGAACATTAGTGGGCGAAAATCCCTCAAATTGAACAGTTTTATTTGCAACAGCCTGACTATTCACCAAAACGCCAGCACAAAAATATCGAGTGACATTTAATATTTTTAAAAGTGTTGGTGTATACCAATACCCCAAGTCTCTTCTGGATATGAATGACTTTATTCCGCATAACCAAAATACCGGTGGGCAAACTATTGAAGGGTCGTTGAAGAATATGTGAGCGAGCCGACCACCAGATCTTCTATAATTCAAAGCGAAGAGCAACAAACGCCACCAGGTAACAAGCGATAATAGCGATTGACTATTGAGCACAGATACGGCGCAAGGAAATTCATTATTTTCCAGCCAGTTTGAGTCACTAAAGACTAACAATTGCGGTGCAAACTTGTCACGGTCAAGATGCTCCACAAGTTTCAATAACTGGCCTTCTGTACCTGCATTAGGGTGCTTAAATTGATCAATGACAAATAGGATGTTTGCTGCCATTCTCCATTCCATCCATGAACGCCCACACTGAGTTTATTTATATTTTTCCGAGCCAAATGCTACTTTTATTGAACGAACAGGATCCAGCAAAGAGCACAAGATTAAATTCAGTATAGCGGAGAATATTCGTTTCTGAGAAAGACGAACCTTACTTAAACGGTAATGCAAAACCGCTTTACGTTTACGAATAATAGTTGGATCATATTTCCAACGCATTTGAGCATTTTTTAAGATGTCAAATCCAGCCAGCCATCGCGTTTCAAGTCCTTTTTGACTGATGCTGTCGTCGTGTTTGCGATAATAAAATGCAACGTTGTTTAAATAAGCAACCTTGGTAGTCTCGAAAATTCTCAGCGCCATATCGTGGTCCTGTGCCGCCCGGTAAGATTCGTTAAAATACCCGACCTGATCCATCAGCGTTTTACGAATCATCGCACCGCCAGGAATCGCGATATAACAATCGAGAAGTATCCTGTTAGGGTCGCTGGTTTCAATATGATCATCCGGTAATGTGTTATATAAAAAGCTCCCAGTTGCATCTACAGCGACACCCTTACCATAAACCATTCCTATGTCTGGATGTTTAATTAAAAAATCGAGTTGTTCAGTAATTTTTTGTGGCGCAAAATAATCGTCGCTATCAAGAATACAAATAAAGTCTCCGGAAGCGTGTCGCAGTCCCAAATTAATTGATGCAGACTGGCCTTTATTTTCATAATTAGGATGGGTTATCAAATGGATCTCACCACGATCGTGGTATGCAGATAGCTGTTCATAGCTACCATCATTTGAACCGTCATCAACAACAATACATTTCAACATATGTAACTGAGGATGAGCTTGTTGCAGAACTGACTGTATGGCCTGTTCGATATACTTTTTACGATTAAAGGAAGGGATGATTATCGAAACGGTAAACGTTGATTTCATCTGGTTTCGGCTCCAACAATTAACGTTGCCCAACCAAGAAAAAATAGTACCCCGTCTGCATAATTGCAAACGGGGGTAGAAATTTAACTCCTTTTAACACAAATTACACAGTAAGAAACCTTCTTCATTGTGCTCATTATGTTCATTGAAGATATAAACATAGAGTGGATTGCCGGAATCTAAAGCACCATAATTTAGCTCAAAGGTTACTTCGGTGTCAGCCCACTGAATTGGATACTGATATTCGATATTGCTAGTTGTCTGGCCGTAGGTTGGTGACTCACTAATTACGACCCTTTGTGGTGTTGAATCGAAGTAAACTTCACCAAAATTTAACGCTGCATTTATTCCTTTGGAACCTCCAGCCTGTTCCCAACCAATATTAGCTATAGTTGGTCCACCGTTTTGGTCTTTATAGGCCATATTCAAATGATCGAACCACTTTTTATTCAGATTATCCACATCGTTATAACCCTTACCTTTTGCGCCTCTTAGGTCGATATAGGTTTCCATCAATCGCCAGTCATTCTGGTCACTCACCCATTCAACTCCATAGCCTCCATCACTTTTATCTTCCAATTCAAACTGTCGATCCATTTCAACGCCGGCTTCATCAGATACAGTACTAATAAATCGATTTACAGATCGTACAACTTTAACGCCTCCACCTACTTTAATGTTTTCATAAGCTCTAAGGTACTTGGAGCCTACGCCATTTTTAATAATGGGAGTATCACCAATTTCAACAATCGCACCACTGGTATACCCCACTATAGTACCGCCACTTAGTGTTAAACTATTTGCCCCAACAATGGATATGTGGAGCAAATTCTCTATAGTATCAATATGAACTATATTACCAGTAAGTTGCTTACCGTTGGTGGTGGTAAGTGTAATCATTTCCCCTTCATCATGCGCATTTTTACCCGTATCAAATTGTCCAGTAAGAGTAGTAAAAGTTACCGTTGAATAAAAATCGATATTACCCCAAGGTTTAATCCTCAGCGCGATATAAGCCTGATTTGCAAATTGAGTATCTATTCCTCCCATTGCCTTCGGCCAACCCACCCAACCGTAATTTTTTGCTACAAATGATGAGTTTAATCCATCGTGCCGAACTTCATCATCAAAGATAACACCAATTCCTTTGGACCAAACTTGTCCATCACCTACCGGGACTAATTCGCCACTTGCTGAATTGACATAATCAAACTGAGACACTCCATTTTCCCGAACGTCATCGCCCATCATCCATAAAACCGGTTCAGCCTGTTTTTTATTACCGAATCCCTGCCCTTTAATAGTTACCATCTGTCCTTGAATACTAACTGCTGAAGTTACTCCTTCACGGGGGTTATCAACCGGCGATTCCACTTGAGGGACTTCATTGCATGCTGTTATTATTACGGCTGCGAATAGTGAAGAGATCATGGTTTTAATATTCATTTGAACACCTAATGACTGTAGTACATTTAGGGCAGAGTGTACTAGGAGTCATTTGGTTAAAATTTGAACAGATAGACACTTTCAACCTGTTTATATGTGCTAATAAGTCGTTATTCTTAAATTTGTGGGTCAGTTCACGTAAGGATTGTGATATAGGCAATGTATATAAAAACATGCTCTATTTTAACGCGCGATATTTACTTATTCCTTTTAACATCAGTATCATAAATTTTTTATAATTTTGGCAGGATGCCCACCAACGAGTGTGTTGGGCGGAACATCTTTAGTCACAATGCTACCCGCTGCAACAACAGATCCTTGTCCTATGGTTACACCTTTTAAAATTAAAGAGTTTGCACCTATCCAAACATAGTTTTCAATTAGAATTGGGCTAGGGGTGTCTTTACAATGGATGCGATTTTCTGGATGTTCCAAAAGTAGTTCATGACCATTGGAGTCAATAATATTACAATTTGCAGCAATTAGACAACCTTCTCCAATTTCTATTTTCGACCTGGCATGGATACAACTACCATGAATTCTTGTCCCTGCTCCAATTAAAATAATGGATTCCCTACCCTCTGCATAAAGACGAGTTCTTGAATGCATATTCATGTGATATCGAATAGAAATAGAATTTATTGTACATTTATCTCCTATCTCTATTTTTCCACCATCCTTAGACTCCAAAAGTGGAAGCCCTCTAAAATAGGTCGAGACAGGAAATTTTATTGCCGGAAAAAAAGAATATAGCGCCTTTATAATCAAGCAAAATAGTAACTTCATTTAGACTGCCTTTTTATTAAAAGGATCAAAGAATAAACTAACCGCCAAACCAGATACCCGGCTGTATAGGTAAAGCAAATCCAGCAATGCTATTTGTAATAAAAAGACCAGTTTGATAGATCTGGACCTTGCCTTAAATATCCTGTTTGTCGTTAATAGTGTCGAATTAAATAGCAGGGGTAATAATAAATACAGACTAAATGGACTACTTAACGCAAATAAAGTTATACAGGCTATTAGACAAAACAAGGTAAAAACCGTCAGTAAAAAAACTTTGTCAATCAGGTTAAACTTGGCCTTGCCGTAGCTGGAGGACTGCCAATACTGTCTTTGGCAAAATGCTTTAACCGTTGTAGGAAACCCTAAATGTATGATTGCACAGGAAGGTACAAATTCAAGTTGATATCCTCTTTCTGTGATGGCTTTGGACAGTTTGGTATCCTCTCCGGCATTTAGAGATGGATCGAACCCGCCACATTGTAAAAACAACTGTTTGGTTAAAATAAAACTTCCACCCCCTAAACTGTTTACTCTGGATTTTATAGGAAAGTTATCAATAACCCAGGCTGTTTCTACCCAGGTAGGATCGGGTCTTAACATTCCGTTGCCACCCACTGCGCCCACTTCAGCAGTTTTCAACCGCTCAACTGAGGCAGAAATCCATTCTTTTTGGATCAGACAATCAGAATCCAAAAATGCGAATATGTCACCCTTTGCGACATTTGCGCCTGCATTTCTAACACCTCCAACTTTTAAATCTGGCTCTTCAATTAAATTTACGTCGAAAGATGATGCAATCTCTCGTGATCGATCAGTTGAGCCATTGTCTACCACTATGACTTCATATAGATCTCTGGGGTAATTAACTTCCTGTAAGGCCTTTAGGGTGAGTCCAACATAGGCTTCTTCGTTGAAAAGAGGAATAATGACCGATACAAAGGGTAAATCATCTAAATTTGACATAACTCTTCACCGCTCTAAATTTACCATTCAGGGATTTTTCAATAACATGAGTCGTGGTGATTTTAACTTCAAGTTCCTCTCCAACTCGTTGCTTCATTGCAGAGATTAGCTGTAATTTTTGTCGTGAATCAAATCCATTTCCAGTCTCTACTAATATCTCAAGTGCAAAGTTTTCATGTTGAATAATTTGAGCATTTTTAATACTGAAATTTTGTTTAAAAACAGGATCAAGTCGACCTACTGGAGTACCGTCTTTTCTATAAATTAAGTCATCGGTTCGGCCCACCATGTCCATAATTCTGGGATAGGCATTCCGCCCCGACTTATTGACATCAATACTGCGAATCGAGATTGTATCCCCGATACGATAACGAATAAGTGGCATTGTATAATTAATCAAACCGGTGGCAATAAACTCGCCTACGCCCTCACTCACAACTTCGCCAGAAGTAACTTCCACCTCTGCGATCCCATGTTCAGGATGGAGTCTCATTTCTCCATTCTCCGTTTCATCCGCAAAAAATGCCATTTCTGTACAACCATATTGATTTACTATAGGTGCATCAAAGGCAGATCTGAGTATTTCCCTCTGATAATCTGGTAAAGGCTCTGCTGTTGTTATTAATAATTTGAGTGGTATTTTGCGCAACCCATTTTCTAGAATATAGTTCGCAATCGGCATAATACTGGACGGATAACTAAAGATTTCTTCAGGCTTATAACTGAGCAATTTCCGATAATAATGGGGAATGTTCGCTTTGGATAAATGATATGATGACATCAGTAAATTTCGCTGCGCAATATCATACCGCCAAAACGGTGGTACGTTCTGCTCAGGCAACATAATAATTCTTCCAAATAGGGTTGCCCGTTTACTAGTAGAATCCAAACCGTATTGTCTGCGTAACCGGCTCAAAAAAGCATAATGGTGCGTTCTGGAATTTTTATCACAGGTTATAAGAAGCGGGGTTCCAGTAGTTCCACTTGTTGCCAGTTTTATAAGTCCGTACTGGCCTTTATAGTTGTCCGCAATAAAACGCTCTGGAGATGTTTTAACAACTGTCTTATCAATTATTGGGAATAGATTGAGACTTTCAAGGGAACGAATATCTTCGGAACCGAACCCGTTTTTCTTCGCCCAGTTTCTGTAGTATGGGACCTGAGCAATAGCATGGCGGGCAAAATGCACAAAGCGCTCGGACTGCAAATTGAGTAAAGCTTGTCCATCTAATTCTTCGCTCTGACGTAATGACTCCACATATTTATTAGCCACAACGCCATAACGTTCCCGATACAGCTTGTAGCCCATCAAGCTCACGGCTACATTTTGTAATGCAACGGGAAATGTAAAATATAAACGTTCAATAAGCCTGTTCAATATTGTTCTCCGCCTCGAAAGTACGAATTGTTTGCTCGTAACACCTTAGGTAACGGGTAGCCATTTCTTTGGCTGTGTAATGACTTATCAAATATTGATATGCGACAGATGCCTTTCGCTTTGCCAACTGTGAGTCCTTCATGACGGAGTACATAGCATTGGCTATTTGCTCAAGATTACCCACATCACAGAGGTAAGCAGAATTATTAGTGACAACGCTTGGAATGCCCCCCACCTTGGTTGAAATGACGGGACACCTTGCATTCATTGCTTCCAATAACGTGATTGGAAGACCTTCGGTTATAGACGAAATTACCAACCCATGAAACATACGCAAAGTGCTGCCGACGTTTTTTTGATAGCCTGCTAAAAGTATATTTTTTTGTAGTTGACGCTGGTTTATCAATAATCTCAGAGGCTCTTTAAGACCCCCTTCACCAAAAATCACCAACCCAACCGTTTCATTGGTTAATGGATTAAGCGTGAGTAATTTTTCAAATGCCAAAATTAAATCCATAAATCCTTTTTCGGAAGATAGCCTTCCTACAGCACAAAAACAGTATGAAAACTTCGATCTGAACAGGTCAGCGTCTAACCCGAGGGTTTGTTCCGAATTGGAATTAGAAATACCATTAGGAATACAGGACACCTTTGATAGGCATATTCCCTTTAGGTAGGGATGCATTAACATGGGTTTGCTTACCACACAAACCTGATCTGATTGCTTTAATGCATAGTGATCCAATTTTTCGTATAGCCACATTTTTTTAAAACGTGCAGCTTTAACATAGCCATGAACCGTTACTAAAAAAGGCAGCTGTTTTTTTCTTTTCCTGAGAAGCATCCATAAAATATTAAATTTGTATCCATGTGAATGAAGGAGTGTATAACCTTCTTGCAGTGCCCAGAGTTCTATACCTAAAGCACCTTTAAGGTTTAAACCAGATTGCATTCGCCATGGTTTAAGCGGTAATCCTGCCTTGTTAGCTTCGTATTCAATTGCTTTTTCATTCTCTCCAGGTAGACCCACACTACAGATTGTAGCCTCAACCCCCATTGCATTTTGCTCCGCAACAAGAGCCAACAGCATTTTCTCAGCACCATACAAACCGCCCGAGTCAATCAAGTGCAGCACTTTCATTAGCTCACCCTGGGTTTCCAAACAATGATTTTTTTACCCCTTAAGAATTGTATTGTGGCGGCAGCGGCTGCGAAGTTCACTAAACAGAAATACAATGCTAACTTTACCAGCCCACTATCACTTTGGAATTTATTGCCATAGATTGCTAAGCCATAAAAGAATAATTGCCCCCATAAAAATACAATGTAGAAAATGTGTTCCGAGGCTAATGTATAATTACTAACGAGTAATAACGCCATTGGAATAAATGCCAAATAGCGGATGAGTTTGTGCGAAAAGAGTTGAAGTGAAAATAATTTATATTTAATGGGATTCAATAATATTTTCATATCCCAAAGTGCCCACAGTGCTCGCAAAGATACCCTTACTCGCATTCTAAATTCTGATGACTCGTCACTCAATGCACTTTCATGAAGCAGCGCAGTCTCTTGATAGACAACTCTAAACCCCTGCTTAATGACCATTAGGGGCTGTACGAAATCTGGTAACTGATCTGCATTAAGTGGCGTAAAAAGGGACTTACGCATGGCATCGACTCCACCGTCTACACCCACTACTGAGCCCACCTGAGTCTCTAACGACCTAATGGTATTTTCATACGACATATATGTGCTACAGCCATCACCAACCATGGTTCCGTCTGCATTGGTATAAACCATTTTGCCGGTCACAAAGCCAACCCTGTTATCTGCAAACGCAGCGACTAACTCTGAAATAGTATTAGGTGCATACATCGAATTGGCATCGGCAAATACAAGAATATCTCCTTTGGCCTGCGTTACCGCCCTATTTACACCCGATGTTTTTCCCAGACGTGATTCCTGTCGAATTAACTGAACAGGAATGGATGATGATGCTGAAAACATGAGTACGATGTTATCGGTTTGGTCTATCGACTCATCCGAAACAACGATGATTTCCATTTTTTGATGGGGATAGTCCTGTGCCACTTTATTTTGAAGATTTGACAATATGCTGTCTTGCTCGTTAAAAGCCGGAATAATGATAGAAACGACAGGTAATTCAGATAATTTGGTAGATGGTCCAGATTGCTCAGTGACTTTTCTGATGGGTGAAATTTTACTAATACACCAAAGTAAAACTGGATATCCAAAATAGATATAAAACAATATTAGAAAGCTGAAGATAAAAACACTCTTCATGTTTTACTACTCCCTATTGGAAATTGCTGCAGTTTCTCCAATGTAGTCGTAACTCTTGCTTTTTGTTCGTCACAGCGACTGGTGCTGCATTGTTCCAATATACTGATGATCGAAAATCGATTCTTTCGAGTTACTAATGCTGGTATTTGATACAACTTCGCTTGAGTATAGGTGGTACTTTTAAAGTCTGCTGTATCAAACCAGTATCCATGTACCCAGAATTCATTCCTGCCTTTTTTCTTGTAGGTGGCAATGAAATAATTTTCATTGTTTTGGCCTGTTATTGTCTTGGCAGTTACTCTTTGCCAATCTTGATGATCATAGAGTCGTGTGAAATACGGCACCATTTTGAGTGTTGTATTTGAACGACCATAATCGACAATGATCAGTTCCAATCCATCAGACTGGTATTGCCTCAGTGAATGAAAGTTGTTTGGCCATTTATACGGAAACTCGGTTGTAGAATTTGATGTCTCTTGCCAAGTTGAATCGATATTGAGCTCTATAGACTCAACAACGCCAAATTCACTTTTGGTGAACTGAAATACCATGGGACCAAATGCAAGCAAAGTCAGCGACAGCAATAGAATCGATAATCTGGGACTCGCACCCTGTGTAATCTTTTGTTTGATATTATTGGGTCGAGGTGAAAAATACATTAATGGGATCAGGAGAACTCCGAATAGAACCCATCCAAAGAATTCATGGTCTCTCATTAGGGGACTTTGCATTTCACTGAGATGACCAATCACAATTAGTAAAAATATACGGAGCCAATTAGTAAACAGACCAACGAGACCGGCAATCGCAATGACTATCATGGCTTGTCGGTAACTATAGCGGTTATATAAAACCGATATATAACCAAGCGACAATGCGATAACAAAGTATCGACTTCCAGAGCAACCATCAGCTATGACGACGACACCATAAGGGAGGGTGATGCTATTTCCTTCAATGAAGGCAGGCATGGATAGCATGCCTACCGCGCCCCCGACGATAAATGAACTTAATTCAACCATCGCACCTGATGCAAAACTCCAAATTGGAATTGCAAAATAGAGAAGTCCGATAGTGGGTATAACTTGCAGCGAAACCTTCCAGCCCTGAACTGATGCTAAAAACAGAGCAAGCAAAACAGGCAGCACCAGTTGTTCTAAAATATCGATATCTAACGACCTAAAGACCCACCAAAATAGTGATAGGAATAGAATAAAGGCAGATAAAATGATTTGAGATCTAATATTATTTTGTTGAACCTCAAGCGGAGCTTGCTGAAATAATAAGATCAGAAAAGCCGCGATAATCAGCAGACCATGGGACATGTCTTGGTCCATAATGACCCACAGGGTAAACAAGTGGTACCAGGTGTCAAAGAACAATACGACAAAGAGTGTTAACAATACGATAAGTGTCATTGTGCTTTTATAGTGTTGTTTTGGTAACAATAACCGCTTAACCATCACTTCCATGCTTAACTCTTTTAGACTCTATGTGGCTGATAGGAAAAGATTGCTTTAGCACTATAAGTGCTCTGACCGACACTGAATGAAAATGTATAGTGAGTCTCTGAATTTAACACACTGGAATAAGCAAAGACTCCTGACCAACTTGCAGTGTCATCCAAAATACTATAGTTCAATTCAGAACTAACGTGACTTTTTGGATCGACATTCCAGACCAATTTAACATCACCGGCATCATATTCCGTGTCAAACCGCTGCTGTTCATCTAGTAACTTATTAATGGTTTCTATTCGTCCTACCTCATATCCAGCAGTAAGCGTTATTTGCTCTGACAATTTAACTTTCTGAATGGAAAGTTGTGCATGACTAACCATGACTTCTGACACCAGATTTAGTGGTATTGTTTGATCTGTG
>Ga0224506_10002729_pt1 | contig 11936 bp, 8 predicted proteins | sample SF_Jan12_sed_USG_2_FD_169108 | JGI IMG/M metagenome (GOLD analysis project Ga0224506, IMG submission 169108) | Sediment microbial communities from San Francisco Bay, California, United States - SF_Jan12_sed_USGS_8_1 | ecosystem: Environmental > Aquatic > Marine > Sediment | place: USA...
CGGGTTTCTGTTTTGGCTTGTCTATTTTTGTTGTGTCCTGTTTATTTGTTGTTGCTGTGTTGCCACTTGCGAGTGGCTTGGCGACTACTATGTCATAGCCCGAGCGTTGAGGATTATCTTTTTTAGTAACCGTTTTATCCGCCGTTTTCAGAAAATGAAAAGCCAGTAGTTCCGGTTGCGATTGCTCGTTGTTGGTTTGGCTTAATACTTCGCCGCTTAGCAAAGTCAGAGTCAGTAAGCTAAGTATGTAAGGTGTTTTCATGGTATTTCCTTTTCAAGGTCGTGATGTGGCAGGTTAATATTCACTGCATTCAATTCCTTTGCAGAATGCAGCATCGAAAACAAATTAAGCAAATGTTTCTTGCTAGTTTTGTTATGCGTTAGCAGTGTTTGCTGTTTGTGAGACACCTGGGCGTGGCTTGGGTGATCTGCGAATAATGAATTCCCCAATGAGTATTTGTACGCTGAATGAAAACCAAATCAATGCTGGCATAATCGGCATGATTTTGTCCTCTCCTAAAATGACAAATAAGGGCAGAATAAAGACGCGCATACTTGCTGGTGTCAAGCCAATCACATAAGCGCGTATCATCCATTGTCGATGTGCAGCAATATTGCCTTGACGAACAAACCGATAGGCTACGAGTAGGCACAGAATTAATGCAGTCCCAAATAATGCATTGCCGATTGTGGAAAACGAGTTAACAATGACCGGAAATAGGATGGCCATGCTAAGAGCGCTAAAACCCACCATTAAGCCTGCGACAATGAAAATTTTGCCAAAGTTACGGTGCAATGCAGGCGCTCGCTGTCTAAAACGCTTGTTAAATTGAAACGGGCCTAATAATAAAAATAGGCTACCCGGAATTAAATGCATTAAGGAGATTACACTGTAATCAAGATAGTGTTGTAATCCAGTTTCATCGTTTGCCGGTATGCCATGTAGACTGGCATCATTCATCGCAAGTAAACGAATCGTCGCCGATGTTATCGCAATCGCACCTAAACTGAGCAGGAGAAATAGTACTATCCAAGATCGGCGTGTTGAATTCATTTTTTAGTTCCTTTTGTTTGTGCGATTAAAATAATTAAGCATCCAGTAATCTTGTCTGCGACGACAATAAACAAACAGCATCATGGAAAAACCAACAAGCTGATTTAGACAAATCATCTGTGTATGTTTGTTGATTAGCTTAAAGTCATGCACATACACTTGTCTTTTCCATCGCGCTTAAGCCTGCTTAGTTTACGCGAGTCCAATTGACACTTCGCAAGTCACACTTATTGTTGAATTTGTCATTTGCGACTAGATTCTACATTGATCATTTAGTGAAGACTGTAGCGGATGGATTGAACCTAGGGTTAGCTACCAAAGTACTGTTTTAAGGTAGCGTTTTAATCAATGAATCAGGTTAGGAATGGTGGAAGGAGGGAGGGGAGCGGAAAACCGGAGGCAGATACCATTGCCAATTGCAAACCACTGACTACTCAATAACCGAATGCACCGATGATGAGTTCAATTGAAGAAGGATTACTCATATGCGAAGTTTAATAAAGAGGCGTATACTGTTTTTAAGTTCTACATCACTTATAGTGACTTGCTGTGCTCGTTTTGTGGAAGCCACTAGTGCGTTTTTCGCAATCATTTTAAATATAATCGGATTAAACAATAATATTTGAGTTTACAAGCCGCAAATTGGTGCCACTAAATGTGGATAATTGTAAAATACATTTTATCTCAATTGTGCCACATAAAACTAACCAGTATTTTTAAAAAAATAACAACGAGCTATACGCAAGAAAGGTTTGATGACTCGCAATAAAACGAGTGTGTATGATATGCAAATGTTAGCTGTATAAAAGGACTCAAATATTATATTCATTGCATTTATTGCTTTGCTAAGAAAGGTTAAATGGGGAAAGGCCAACAATGACAATGGGTGGTCATTTGTTGGAAATGCAAATGAATTCCCTACTTTCCTGGCGCAAAAGAACATTGACAAATACTTTCAAGATATTTTGTTACAGATCGCCATAAATCAGAAGAAATTTCTAAAAAAAGCGCAGCATGTAAAGTTAAAGCAGCTCTGGATAATTACGTTATTACTCTTTGCGACAAAGCGTTAAAAAAACTTACAATATTTAGTTACATTGGGACGGCAAACAAGGTGTATATTACAGCTATCCATTGATTCAAGGACGTACTCTCTGGTTACTGTGACTTAGCTACTTGCTCGCCAAGGTGCTAGCAATAAACGTTAAACGAGGTATTATCATTTATGTTTCCGACGGTAGAATTAGACAAGAGTGGAATATTTATTGAAACCCATGTTGATGAGTTTGTCACGGTTAACTTGGCAATTTATGTGGCTGAAGAGCGAAAACGAATAGCAGGGAAAGAAAAAAAACCACTACTCGTGCTGTTTGAAAAAATGGTAGGTTTTGATCCAAAAACAAGAAATTATACAGATCAAATATTAGAAAATGTAAGTGCAATAGGTTTCTATGTTAATTGTGAGACAGACGAAGGAAAAAAAACTAAAGAATTGATGGAAGGATTTTATGAAATTACACCTTACCCGGTACCAGTAAAAATATTTGACAATAAGACCGAAGCAATCGATTGGCTAAAGACATTGATATAAGTTAGAAGCGAAAAAGTAAAATAACCTAGATAAGTGCTTCAGCAGCCTCAAAAGCGCAACACTGAGTTTGTGGTTCCGATCAAAGTAAAATGATTTATGATTCAATCTTCGGAATCGAAAAAATCATACCTACCTATGCGGCTGTTGATCGCAATGTTTCTTTGAAGCTCAATCTGCGCGATGGAAATCGTGTTCATCCAGTAACCTTAACATCCCAAAAATAGTTAATAAGCATATTCAACAATAAAAACAGCTTTATCGTCGATGTTAACCATGGAATGGGTTATCATATGCTTATGCGTGAACTTTCTGAGGGTCAATGGAAAGACCTTGTTAAGAATAATTTACTAGGGAATAGTCATACATGGCTACAGGAGATGTCATAAGGATTCAACATAACAATATGCGTGCTCATGTCGGCTTATTGTTACTTCTCCTATTGTTTTGGCTACCCATCGATCTCTATGCAGAATCTAAAACTCAAGACTGTGTGGAATGCCATCCAGATTTTAAACATAAAGACTTGCGCTTGGCTGATGAAAACGCCTGTGATAGTTGTCATCGTGATTTGCAAGACCAGCATCAAAAACAACAAACAATAAAAAGTAAAGATAAACCCTTAACTGAACCAAAGCTTGGTTTATCCATGCCTCAATATTATGCAGACAGTCGTATTGGTGCAGACCCTAATAGCATGATTAGCATTCCTGCGGGCGAATTTATTATGGGCACCAATGGACGTCTTCCCGATGAAGGCCCAGAGCATAGCGTCAATCTTCCAGGCTTTCAAATTGATAAATATGAAGTCACCAATTTACAATATAAAAAGTTCATCGACGACACGGGGCGTCGCTCACCTAAACATTTTCGTAATCGCACGTTTCCTGAGGGCAAAGCCGATCATCCAGTCACTTATGTTTCATGGAAAGATGCTAATGCATATTGTCAGTGGGCGGGCAAGCGGCTACCTACGGATCAGGAGTGGGAGAAAGCGGCACGCGGTGTTGATGGACGGTTTTTTCCTTGGGGTAATGAATTTGAAATCGCCAATGCGAATACACCGGTGCGCTGGACTTATCTAAAAATCGACGGCGATACCACGCCTGTTGGTGCTTTTGAAGCTGGGAAAAGCCCTTATGGGCTTTACGATATGTCGGGCAATGTATGGGAGTGGACCGCGTCCTGGTATCAAGCATATCCCGGTAATACTCATCTCACAGAAAATTATGGTCAAAAGTATAAAACCTTAAAAGGCGGTTCATGGTGGGATTGTTCGTTTTATCAATGCGGCATTTCAGCGCCGGTTTATAATCGTAGTTTTTTCCTGCGGTCAACTAAAAACAGCAGTTTTGGTTTTCGTTGTGCCAAGAATGAATAATTTGTTAGTTTCAGAATAATGTTTTTGCCAGGGAGGGCAGATCATGGAACATCGGATTCTCTTTTTATTTTTGTTTTTCTTTTCCGTTAATAGCATGGCCGCAGAGGCTTTACCTGATCCGGTAAAAATGGTGCGCGTACCGGCTTCTGAATTTGTAATGGGCAGTGATAAACAACAACAAGTTGCATTGCAAACAGAATTTGGAAGTTTAAAGCCCTGGTATATGGATGAACATCCACAGCACCAGGAATTTGTCGACGAATTTTTTATTGATGAAACCGAAGTCACTAATCGTCAATTCCGCGAGTTTGTGGTGGCTAAAGGGCAACAACCACCCAAACATTGGTTGGAAAATGGCTATTTGGTTTCGCTAAAGAAGGATAAACTAAAAGCGCTTTCTGTGGTGCGTTTACGTCATGTGGCGGTGAATGTGTTTCGTATGGACCTCGACGTGCGTGACATGAGCAAACTACAAATTCTTGCGGTGATTGACAAATATTTCGCAAAACTTGATGTCTTGCCGGTATATAACGTGAATTGGTTTACTGCACAGGCCTATTGTGAATGGACCGGTAAACATTTACCCACCGAAGCGCAATGGGAAAAAGCTGCGCGGGGTGTTAAAGGTAATGAGTTTCCTTGGGGCAATCAATGGAAGCCGGGGATGAGCAACACGGGCGATGAAGAATGGGATTTTGGTGTTGCGCCTGTGCATTCGTATGAGTCCGATCTGTCCAGTTTTGGTATATACGATTTAGCTGGTAATGTATCCGAGTGGGTACAAGACTGGTATCAGGCCTATCAAAACTCTGATTACCAAAGTGATCAGTTTGGACAAAAATTTAAAGTGGTACGTGGCGCTGGTTGGGGGAGTGATGGTCATTACGCCTTGCAAATGTATCAGCGGGGCGCATATCGATTATTTCTAAGTCCGGATGCCGAGCATGAAGATTTGGGGTTTCGTTGTGTGAAAAATACCACACCTGTGAAAAACAAAAAACAGCTAGCGGCGCATTGAGAAGAGAATTAATTTATTCGCCAGTGAAATTGGCGGCTACATAGTCGCCTTTCAGGCTTAAGAAAATATAGAGTGTGCGTTTGCTGCGGTCGAGGATAGCGGGGTTATAAACACTAATTACCCATTCGGTAATCTCTTTATAGGTTTTGGTGTCGGCTTCGATTTCATTCGCCATGGCCCAGCTTTTTGGCAAACTGCCGCGCTGAACCAATTTTTCAACAATCAATTTGCCGCGTTCTTTGGCTTTGTAATAATCAATATAACCTTGTTTATGCTTATGCGCCAGATGGCCGGGACCCGTGGCGAAGCAGGGAAAAGCCAAACTGAAAAGACCAATGAATAAAAGATGTTTCAACATGATACAGCTATTTTTAATAAAATTTGCTAATATTTCTTAAATGATTGTATGTCAATCAGTCTAACCGATTTACTCAAGAGATACCACCACCACTATTCCCATGAAATTGCGCGTCTGGATCAATAACTTAAGCGACTATGTTTGGAATTCGTCGGTTAACACACCGAGCATTTTGCGTCGAAGCTTGCAAATAATCAGCCTCTTGATTTACGACATTGTTGAATCACCCTTAATGCTATATGCCGGCAGTTTGGTGTATACCACGTTAGTCGCATTTGTGCCGACCTTTGCATTATTGTTTTTTTTATTGCAAAGCTTGCAGTTGCATGTTTATTTTGCGCCCTTGATTTTAGATTTTGTCGAGCCCTTGGGCGAGGCGGCGACTGAACTTGTAAGCAACATTATTGCGCACATTGGTTCGGTGAATTTATCAGTTTTATCATTGCTTGGTTTGCTTATGCTCGTATCGACCATTGTCATGCTAATGATTAAACTCGATGTTAGCGTCAATATGCTTTGTTATGGCGAGCAACGTCGTGCCTGGTGGCGTCGTTTAAAAACTTATCTCGGCGCTTTGGTGTTAACCCCTTTGGTGTTTAGTTTGCTTGCCTTGTTGATCAGTTTTTTTAATTGGCAAGTGATTCAAAGTGTGGTGCAGCATCCGTTTTTGTATCAGGCGCTCAGCTTTTTCCGTAGCTATTTATCTTATGGAATTTTTCTAGCCGTGATGACCCTATTGTATTGGTTTACGATTATGTATCCCATACGTTTTAAAAATGCCTTGCTTGGTGCTTTTCTCGCCACCAGCTTATGGCATGTCAGCGGTTGGGCGATGGCCAGTTTTTTAGTGTCCTCAACTCGGTTGAATATTTTATATTCGGGTTTTGCCATTAGTATTTTACTGCTGTTTTGGTTATTTTTTTCTTGGGTGGTTTTTCTCATTGGCGCAAAAACCGTGTTTTATTTACAACAAGGTGTATTGCTAAAGCCAAGCCAATTTCGCCAGTTGCAAAATAAATATCAAGATGATTTTCGTGCCATACAATTATTATTATTACTGGATAAACAAGGCGAACTGAGTGATCAGCAGATTATGCTTGAGCTGCAGTTTCCAGAAATGGTAATGAACCGGCTAGTATCGAAACTTAAACAGAATCAATTAATTCAGGTGAAAAGCAATCACGGTGAAACCATCCAACTACACAAGCCTTTGGTTGATATTCAATTACGCGATATTAGCGAAGACATTTGGAAACAACGCAGACTCAGTGAACAAGCAAGCAATCCGCAGATACAGCGTATTGTCGAGTTAAGAAACGATTTGGGTGATCAAACGAATTTGTTTGACATTAAACGCGCCTTGGCTAAACCCTAAGCTTGTTTCCAATGGCGTTTGTTTATCCAAACACGATTGTCATCTGTTTTTTGCACCAATGCCGCTTGATTCATGGATTCGGGTTTTTTCAGTCCCATGAATTGCAGAATCGTCGGTGCGATATTGGCTAGTGTTTGTTGCGCTAAGGGTTGCCATGCATCTTTATCAATAATCAAGCAAGGCACAGGAAAATTGGTGTGCTGGGTGTGTGGTTCGCCGGTTTCTGGATCGACCATTAAATCACAATTACCGTGATCTGCGGTCAATATCACACTGAAATGATTGCGCACAGCGCTATCCAATACACGGCCTACTTGTTCATCTAAAACTTCAACTGCTTCGATAACCGAATCAGCAATTGCGGTATGTCCGACCATGTCGCCATTGGCAAAATTGACTACAACAAAACTGTATTGATGGCTTTCTAGAGCATCGATGACTGAGTCCGCGACGGCGGCTGCGCTCATGGCGGGAGCTAAATCATAAGTAGCAACATTGGGTGAAGCGATCATGCTCCAATCTTCACCAGGATTCGGCTCTTGTCGACCACCGTTAAGAAAAAAAGTCACGTGCGCATATTTTTCGGTTTCAGAACAATGAAATTGTTTCAAACCGGCATCACTAATAACCGATGCGAGGGTTGATTTGGGAAAGTCGGGTGCGAAGGCAATCGGTAAATCCAGTGCCGGGTCATATTCGGTCAAGCAGGTTAAACGTGCACCGGTAAATTGACCACGTTCAAATGGTTTAAAATCCTGACCGGCTAAAACATAGGTCAGTTGCCGAGCACGATCATTGCGAAAATTGTAAAAAATGACGTCATCATCGTTTTCAATTTTTTCACTATTGGCGATCACCACGGGTGAAATGAATTCGTCACTCACGCCTTGCGCATACGCGGCTTCTAGCGCTTCTGGCACTGAGTTCGCTGCTTGGCCAATTCCGAAACAGCATGCCAACCAAGCGGCCTGGGTGCGCTCCCAGCGTTTGTCTCTATCCATGGCGTAATAACGTCCACAAATAGTTGCAACCTGACCGTTTGCTTCAGCTAAGGCCGGCTCAATAAATCCATAAGTATCCATCGCTTTGCAAGGTGCGGTATCACGTCCGTCGGTGATCATGTGAACCACTGGGATAACCTCATGTTGCGCACATAATTGAATAAGCGCTTTGAGATGGCGCACATGACTATGCACACCGCCATCAGAACTCAAGCCTAATAAGTGCACGGGACGATTGCGCTGTTTGGCACGTAACACGGCTTGAACTAATACTGGATTGTGAAAAAAACTACCGTCTTCAATGGCAGAATCAATGCGTACAATATCTTGTTTCAATACTCGGCCTGCACCAATGGTCATATGACCCACTTCCGAATTGCCCATTTGGCCGTCGGGTAAACCAACTTCCAAACTAGAGGCATGTAACAAGGTGCTGGGGTAGTTGGAAAAATAATAATCCAGTCTCGGCGTTTGAGCGATTTCAATCGCATTATCTTTTTTATCGGGATTGTGCCCGACGCCGTCCATAATAATAAGAAGGGTTGCTTGTCGTGGAGCCAAGCTGGTAGTCAACATTCGTTCCTCAGTTATAAAAAAAACAGCGTTATTCTACAATATTTGATCGGTAATAAGTGAAAAAATTCAAGTTTTATGCCTTATTGATTCTCTGTGTCGGCAGTAACCTGGATCATATTAACCACACTATCTGCATTGAGTGAAATGCTATCGATTCCTTGGCGAACCAACCATTGTGTGATTTCCGGGTAGTCTGAGGGTGCTTGCCCACAAATTCCAATATATTTGTTTTGTTGTTTGCACGCTTGAATAGCGAGTTCCATAAGTTTTAGAACCGCTGGATTACGTTCATCGAAGGTGTTTAGCTTGTCGGAATCACGATCCACACCTAAAGTTAATTGAGTTAAATCATTGGAGCCAATTGAAAAACCGTCAAAATGCGCGAGAAAATCATTGGCTAATAATGCATTTGCAGGTATTTCGCACATGAGATAAATCTTTAAGTTATTTTCACCGCGTTTGAGGCCGTGTTTTTCCATCATTGCTAGCACTTGCGTGCTCTCATCAATGGTGCGAACAAATGGAATCATCAAAGCAACATTATCCAGACCTTTTTCTTCACGCACTTTTTTCATCGCCTGACATTCAAGTGCAAAACACGCTTGAAAATCTTCGGAAAAATAACGCGCCGCGCCGCGAAAACCAATCATGGGATTTTCTTCAATAGGTTCATACGCACGTCCACCGAGCAATGATGCATATTCATTGGATTTGAAATCACTCATGCGTACGATGACCGGTTTGGGATAAAACGCCGCTGCAATTGTGCCGACGCCTTCGGCTAATCGGTCGACATAAAATGAAATTTTATCGGCATATCCCGAAGTCAGTTCGCTAATCTGATTTTGGGTGTCGCTATCGAGCTGATCAAAATCCAATAGTGCGCGCGGATGCACACCGATGGTATTGTTGATAATAAATTCCAAACGCGCCAGGCCAACCCCTTGCACAGGCAAACTCGCGGCTTCAAAAGCTTGTTCCGGATTGCCTAAATTAAGCATGATTTTGGTTTTGGTGCTGGGCAGATTATTATAATTGATGGTTTCCACATCAAATGGCAAACAGCCTTCGTAGATGTAGCCATTATCTCCTTCGGCGCAAGACACTGTAATTTCTGTTTCGTCGCGAATCACTTGAGTTGCATTACCGCAACCGACGACTGCGGGTATGCCCAACTCGCGTGCGACGATTGCCGCGTGACACGTGCGTCCGCCTCGATTTGTCACAATCGCAGCCGCAGTTTTCATAATCGGTTCCCAATCAGGATCGGTTATTTCAGTGACGATGATATCACCGGGCTGCACTTCACGCATTTGTGAGGCTTCGTGAATGACTTTGGCTTTACCGCACGCAATGCGTTGTCCCACGGATTTTCCAGTGACTAATAGAGGGCCTTTTTGTTTTAAACGATAAATGGATTGTTGTGCTGAATCTTGTTGTGCTTTTACGGTTTCGGGACGTGCTTGCACAATAAATAGTTCACCGGTGACACCATCTTTAGCCCATTCAATGTCCATGGGCATGGGTTTGCCGTTGAGTTTGGAATAATGTTTTTCGATGGTTAAGGCATAAGAGGCTAATTGTAAAACTTCATTGTCGGTAATCGAAAAGCATTCGCGGTCTTCCACATTCACCGGTACATTTCGTGTGGAGTGTCCCGCCAGAGTATCGTGGGTGTAAATCATTTTTATGGCTTTATCACCACGCTGACGTTTTAAAATAGCGCGGTGTTGGGTTTCTAACGTAGGTTTAAACACATAAAACTCATCGGGATTTACCATGCCTTGCACAATATTTTCACCCAAGCCATAAGCAGAAGTGATTAATACCACGTCTCTAAAGCCGCTTTCGGTGTCTAGGGTAAACATAACGCCGGAGCTGGCTAAATCCGAGCGCACCATTTTCTGTACACCGATGGATAAGGCGACTTCACTATGTACAAAGCCTTGATCTTGACGGTAGGCAATGGCTCGATCAGTGAATAGTGATGCAAAAACCGTTTGGCAGGTTTGAATTAAATTCAAACTACCACGAATATTCAAATAGGTTTCTTGTTGTCCGGCGAAGGAGGCTGACGGTAAATCTTCGGCTGTGGCGGAGCTACGCACAGCAACATCGGGGTTTAAACCGTACTCTTCTTCCAACGCTTGATAGGCATTGCGGATTTCGTCAATTAAATCCTTAGGCATACGACCATTACGTATCCAGTGACGTATTTTGGCTCCGGCGAGGGTTAATTCTTCAATATTGCGGTGATCAAGATTGTCCAGGCGTTGGTTAATGCGATGTTCCAATTGATTATAACGGATAAAATATTCATAAGCCTGGGCGGTAACAGCAAATCCGTTGGGAATATTGACTCCAAGTTGGTTTAGGGAGCAATACATTTCGCCTAAGGACGCGTTTTTGCCACCGACTGTGGCAACATCATTCGCGGAAATATCCGAGAAAAAACGAATATAACGCATAAGCTCTCCCTCCTAATCACCAAGGCCTACATATTAAAGATCCCGTAAGCCATGTCAATGTGAATTTATTGAATATATTTCATGAGCAGTAGCCGCGGTTGATGTAGCAATTTTTTATGGGGAACGCCTGTGGAGTAATTAGAGCAATTGAAGTGACTGCAAGGATATCAAGTACACGCATGTAGATTAGTGCTTCTGAAATTAATTTTATTGCCAAAAGCTTTGGTTACTAATGTTATCACTCCGTATCGCATCAATGAGAAAGTCACCCTGCCGTAGTTACCGCACACCGAACAATGTTGGGTGTAAGAGATATTGAAACGTAACGCCATTACCAATCAATAGCCAGCAATAAGGCGTTAGCCTGCGGAAAATTCCTCGACTTAAACACCATAAAAAACGCAAACGTCGCTATATGAAAAGTGATGAGTGTTAATTTGCTGGGCAAGCGTTTTAATTAGTAAAAAATATTTCAGGTTCAATGTTTTTTAAACGTTGGTCAATTTCAGCAATTTCCTGGGCTGCAACGAATAATGAACGGAAAATTTTCTCACCGCTAAAATGATGTTTATCTGCATCTTTGAAATAGCGTTCACAATAAATACGTAAACTCATGCGACCGATTTGTTGGTTGCTTAATTGGAAGGTTGCTTTGGAATGGTCTTTAAACCATATGCGTACGCCAAATTGTCCCAACACTTTATCACTATGGGGATCGTGATAAACCAAATCTTCGGCACGTCTCACTTCGTGAGGGCCGAAACTGACATCGACAAGTTTTTGCAACCGCTCTCGCAATGAAACCATGAGCGATTGAGCCGAACCAATGGTTAAATCGTTATATTCAAGTTTGCCTTGATAATAACGTCCATGTTCATTCCAGAGCTCATGGAGGAGTTGTTCCATGCTTTTTTCCGTTTTTGCCATCATGGTAAGCCAGAACAAAATACTCCAAATAGCGTCTTTTTCCCGATTGTGGTCGGCACCGACTGCGGATGCCGCTTCACCGCAAATATTCACTAGATTGGACTCCAGCAGACGCGCAAAAAACTGCCAGCCATTTGGTGTTTCATAACAAGGTATTTTCAAGGATTTTGCCACACCGTCCACGGCCTGG
>Ga0224506_10002730_pt1 | contig 11934 bp, 14 predicted proteins | sample SF_Jan12_sed_USG_2_FD_169108 | JGI IMG/M metagenome (GOLD analysis project Ga0224506, IMG submission 169108) | Sediment microbial communities from San Francisco Bay, California, United States - SF_Jan12_sed_USGS_8_1 | ecosystem: Environmental > Aquatic > Marine > Sediment | place: USA...
TCGGCGAGCTTCGCAAGCTCAGCGAGGTGGTGGGTCGTGAAGCTGCTGAGAACTTCTTCAAGGAGATCAAGGCTGAGGCTACGGTGGACGCGCACCTCGCTGACATGCTGGTTCCCTATGTTGCACTAGCTGACGGCAACTCGGTCTACCTCGCCCGTTCTATGACTGAACATCTGGACACAAACCTGTGGCTTACCCAGAAGATTCTGGGCGTGAAGTTCCAAGTAAAGAGGGTTGGCAATCTCTATCGAGTCGAGAAGATAGGACCGTGAAAGAGAGAGGATTCGGGTTGGCGAATGCTCGGATTCGAGGGATTTATTCAACCGCCCTAACGAAGCTTTTCCTCGATCATGGATTCGACATTGTTCAACCTTCGATCACTACGAGGGAAAGATTCGGATTGAAAGACTGTGACGAGTCGCCTGACCTTGACGTCTATGATCGACGTGATCGACAGGGAGTTCAAGCCTTTGGGAGAGCCGAGCTCATCAACACGTTTTGCTCCATACTGCAGTCATGCCTAGACGACGTTATCGTCAGGAGGTGGGCTGTTACGGCTGATGGAATCTATAAGGGGTTGATAAAGGATGTGGATCCCACAACTCAATCGTTTTTGGTTGACGTCGGGTCGGCGGTGGGCAGGATCGTTGATGAAGAGGTTTTGGATCCTGAGCTGAGGCAGATCGTTGTTCAGGTTGAGAGGAGGAGAGTGGGAGCTAAAGAGCCTGTCTTAACCACGAAGCTAAAGATTCCTGGGAGATACGCGATTTTGACACCTGAGCGTCAGGTCAAGGTTAGCCTAAAGATTCGAGACTCGAAGGTTAGGTCTAGACTTCTCAAACTTGGGGAGGAGCTGATTCCTCCAGACTGGGGCGTTCTTTGGCGTACCGCTGCTGCCGATCAGTCGGCTGACGTGTTGAGGGAGGAGATCACTCGTCTCACTAGAGAGGGGCGAGATGTTAGAGAGAGAGCTGAGAGTATGGAGGCTCCCGCAACGTTGTGGGAGGGAGGAAGCCATATGAACGTGGAGTTTCCCTCCTTGTCAAAGAAGAAGCTGGATGAGTTTCGTAGGTGTGTTACGCCGACGATGGATGGGCATCACTACTATAAGGCTTTTGGGAGGCGGGTTTCATCGGCGCTAGACATGGCGGAGAAACTGTTGGAAAAGGGCTGCTCTCTCAAGGAGGTGGAAGACCGTTTTAGGCAAACCATCGAGGCCGAGTTTCCCATAGTGGGTTCTGTGATAGGGATGGAGCATGTGAAACTTGACGGAAAAGTGTTTCATTTGGGAGAAGCTTTGGTTGAAGCCTTTGATCGTAATCAGTTATCGCTTCGACTAAGCCGAGTTTTTGAGAGAGAAGGAGTTTACGACGGCCTTGGAACCCCGAAAGAGCCGGGTGACCGTGCGGTTACTGAAGCTAAGGTTGGGGACTGGCACTTCAAAACTCAGTACTTTTCAAGAGATGGAAGATATAAAGGAACGTACATCAACTTTAACACGCCTATAGAACTTTATCCGCGTGGAATTCGTTACGTGGACTTGGAGGTTGACGTTTGCGTTTGGCCGAACGGTACGGTTAGAAGGTTGGATGAGGAAAAACTGAAGAATGCAGTGGGAGAGGGACTGGTCACGGAAAAGTTGGTTAGAATTGCTAAAGAAAAATTGCGGGAAGTTACCACGACATTGTGTTAGACTGTCTCATCTCGTGCTTATTTTGCTATTAACCATGCTCCGAGCATTATGAGAACAAATGCCGACATTTTTAGAGTTATTGCTTGTTTATCAACTTCTTCCTTCAACATTCCAGACATAAGGGAACCGAGCAAAACTGTAAACAGAAATACGAAGAAAGGTTCAGTTGACGGTATAGCAGCGACCAATGAGATGGATTCAATCGACACTGCAGCATAGTAGGAAATCGCACCGATAAAAAACAAGCAGGTACAAAAGCTTCTCCAGAAGAAAACACCTTTGCTGATAGTACGCAAATCACTTAAAAAATCGATCCTAACTCTTGGAAAACAGAGAAGCAGAAATCCTCCAACTAAACCGCCAATGAGCCACCAGAACAAGAAACACCAGTAGTCGATTGAGTCGAGGATGTGCTTTGCTAAAATTTCGTATCCTGCATGTATCACAGCAAATGTCAACATGAATCCTAGCGCTGGGGAGATTACTAAGGACTTTTTTCCCTTAGTTTTTCGATAAGACACTAGGATGGCGCTCAGAACAAGGAGCGCGACTCCTAAATATTGGGGTACTCCCAATGTTTCTCCGAGAAATATGAAAGCTAACGGCAGAATAAAGATTGGACCAACATACACAAGAGAAGTAACCCTTGAGGCTTCTTCCACTGCCATAGCTTTGAAATAGAGCAGAAAAGACTGGAAGAGAATAAAACCGGCAAGCATCCCTAATGCAGACCAAGGAAAACGGAATGAAACTGGTGCCAATGCTAATAGTAAGAATGGAATTGGGATTTCCGTTAGTAGAAAAAGAAGCTGATATGAGAAAGGATTCCTTACATGCCTAGTCAAAATGTATTTGTCTATCACGTCAGTTCCAGCCCAAAGAATCGGAGCAAACAAAGCAAACACAAACCATTCCATGATTTTGCCGCTCCACAATAGATTAACGTAGTCTCAGAGTCGTAGTTATTATTCATTTTGGAACCTAGAGTCAAGGCTTGTTTTCCCATGTATGAGCCACTGTAAGTTTCCAAATGTGAGAAATGTGGAAAAGTCATGGCAGAACCAAAAGAACTAATAGAATCACAAAATCCCAATATTGTGAGGAAAAAGAGATGAAAAATCAGCCCATGTGGAGGGCAAAGCTAGCATTGGCCTGTTATTTCGCCTTGATCGGTGGAATTTTCGTAGGCGCTCTCATAGTGGACCTCGTATTGCTTGGCATGAATATAGATTTCTTAAATTTGCCCTTTCCGATTGCACTCATATCTGTGCCCGTCAATGAGACCATTATCCTAGCAGTTACGCTTCTATTCGCTAGGCATAAAGGCGCAAGTTTGAAGAACCTAGGCCTGAAAAAGGCAAGCTTTAAAATCTTGACAATTGTTTCGGTTGTTGCAGTTTCTCTTATCTTACTGGCTGTAGTCATTTCAATCGGTCAAGAAATTGTTTTTGGCCCTGATCCCACGGCGGAACTCGTTGAGGAGTCACTGATTCCTAGAGACTCTTTTCAACTGTTTGCATTGATTGCCCTCTCTCTAGTTCTAGTCGGACCCTGTGAAGAGTTGGCTTTCAGAGGTTTCGTTCAAAAGGGTTTTGAAAACTCCTTTGGAAAGATGAAAGGACTGTTGATTGCTTCTGTCTTATTTGGGCTTTTACATGGTCTTAATACTCTATATGCAATTCTTCCCATATTCGCTATCAGTATAGTTTTCGGCTATGTGTGGCAGCAGACGGATGGAAACACCACCGCCGCGGCTTTGATGCATGGAGTATACGACGCAATAACCATTGCAATAGCGTATTTTCTAACCGTCTGAAAACGTCACTCACTTCAGATTCTACTAAGACCCGCAGGCAAATGCTAGAACGTTCAAAAAGAAAAGAACGAGAATAACCTAGACCATTGATTTAAAAGCCTGCCTCTCAAGGATTCAACACTGCGATAAGTCTGGGCTTAAAAATAGAATGTTGAAAAAAGGCGGAAGAAGAGGGGGGCTATAGGGAGATCTATAAAAGAGAGAAGACCAGCCAAAAAACAGTAAAGAATATATATCATTTCTCCTCTGAACTCAACTCTGAGGACAAGTATATGAGCATATGGAAACTCCGATTCTCCGTAATAGGAACACTAGCAGTCATAATAGGCATATCCACCCTCTTCTTCACCATCCTACTCACGCTAACCCAAGCATTCAACCTCATAACACTAGTCATCTTTGTCGTAATATTCAACATCGCACAATGGCTCTTCGCCCCCTACCTCATAGACCTAATATACCGCGCGCGAATCGTAAAGAAATCCGAAAACCCAAAACTATACGGAATAGTAGAGATGCTAAGCCAAAAAAGCGGCATCAAAATGCCAAGGCTCATGATAGCCAACATCCCCGTACCCAACGCCTTCGCCTACGGCTCACCCATCGCCGGAACCAGAGTAGCAGTGACAAAAGGACTTTTAGAAAAACTGGAAGACGAAGAAGTTGAAGCAGTAATCGGACACGAGCTAGGCCACCTAAAACACAGAGACGTCCAAGTAATGATGTTCGTCTCCCTCCTACCAGCAATATTCTACTTCATCGGCTACTCCATGATCCTCTCCTCCATGTTCGGACGCAGAGACGAAAGAGGCAGCAGCGGAGCAGCCATAATCATAGGCATGGCGAGCATGCTTGTCTACTGGATTCTCTACATATTCACCCTTTACCTAAGCCGAGTCCGCGAATACTACGCTGACCGCCACAGCGCCACAATCGTCGAAGACGGCCCACGCAAACTCTCCGAGGGCCTAGCCAAAATAGTGCGCTCTTCCGGGAGGATGAAGAGAGCCAGCCGACAAACCAGTAACTTCAGCTCCTTCAAGTCCCTTTTCATCGCAGATCCGGACCGCGCCGAACTAGACACAGTAGCTATTGGACAAGCGAAAGCGTTCACAGCTGATCGGAAACTTGTGGAGGAAGTTCTCAGAAGAAAAGTGACCACACTTGACAGAATAGCGGAAATTCTTTCCTCACACCCAAACATAGTGAAGCGCTTAAGGGCTTTGCAGGAACTGGCATAATCGCCCAAAATTTAATCACCATCTCCCTTATATCCTCCTCAGACAGTCGAGTGGCCATTCTATTCCTCAAAGGTAAACTTTAATAGATCCTCAGATGCTTGAACTCTGATACTTTGAAGTGGCTGGACATGACCAAAGAACAAAAAGAACTCGCGGAGAAAATCCTCAAGCTGAAAAGAGAGAAAAAGGCTCTCTTACTCGCTCACAACTATCAACGCCCAGAGATACAGGAGATCGCCGACTACGTGGCGGACAGCATCGGACTCTGCCGAAGGGCTCAACAAGAGGAAGAAGCCCGTCTCCTAATCTTTTCAACGGTAGATTTTATGGCTGAAAGCGCGGTGATTCTGAACCCTAACAAGAAAGTGGTGATTCCAGACAAGGATGCACTGTGCCCCATGGCAGCCATGCTCCCAGCTGAAGACGTTAAGTTAGCGAGAAGAAAGCATCGGGACGCGGCGGTGGTGCTCTACGTAAACACTCTGGCCGAGGCAAAGGCCATGTGCGACGTATGTTGCACCTCAGCGAACGCTGTTCAGGTTGTCAACAGCCTACATGAAGAACGGGTTATATTTGGTCCTGACCGCAACTTAGCATGGCATGTCCAACAGCACACCAACAAAGAGATCATTCCCATACCCAAACACGGGTTCTGCTATGTCCACAAGCTTTTCTCAGAGGGAGACATCCTCCTCGCAAGAGAACAACACCCGGACGCCGAGGTTTTGGTACATCCAGAGTGCAATCCGAAGGTACAGCTCCTCGCCGACTTCATAGGAAGCACAAGCCAGATGTACCGCCACGCAAAAGAATCACCGAAAAAAGAGTTCGTGATCGCAACCGAGATCGGACTCATCGACCAGCTGAAGAGAGAACTGCCCGGAAAAGAGTACATCCCAGCGTACACAGAGGCCATCTGTAGTAGCATGAAACTCAACACGCTGGAGAAGATCTATCTGGCGCTAAAAAACGAAGAGCCAGTGGTAACAGTGCCCAAACCTATCGTGCAAAGGGCGCGCAAGGCGGTTGAAAAGATGACTGAAATCATCGGGTGTTAGAATATTTTAAAAGTAGATTTTTATTACTTGTTCGCAAAACAAATAAATGAATCTCAGTAACTATGTCTGATGCCATATGGGAATAACTATTCTAAAGAAAAAGCCTGGCTACACTGTCGCGCTTGCACTCTGCATTGTAGGAGCACTCATGTTACTTATCGTGATATGGAAGACGTGGGAAGATGGAGTTTACAGCTCTCCAGACATTCTCTCTGCTCTCAACAACTCTCTATTTACTACAAATCTATGGCTCGGACTGCAACTAATACATTACGCAATCTTGGGATTCGTGTTGCTCATTGTAGGAGCTGCAATTTTAGTGGGTAGAAGAGAAAGAGTCACTGTAGTTGAGGAGGTATCAACGTTGCTGGAGTGCCCCTTCTGCAAAAATCAGTGGAGAGAATCCCTTTCCAAAGCACACCTAGAGTCTATGGGCTACCCAAAGGTTCGAACGCTCTCCCGACGAAAATGTTCCAAATGCGCCAAATTCATGCGCCCAAAAATCGTAAGCACAAAATAGTAAATCCTTCCACGCACATAGGGGCGACAAGGCTTAAATCGCTTCACCGTTTCACTTATTTTTGCCTCTCTGGAGAAAAAACACCTTGAGTTCGGAGCTAGAGTTTGAAATCCCTACATGGGAACAAATCTATGAGTCACTTCTAAACCTCGCCGATAGAGTTCGAAAAGCCAACTTCAAACCCGACGTTATCGTGGGCGTTTCACGCGGCGGGTGGCCCCCAGCGCGCATCATGTCTGATCTCCTTGAAAACCCTCAACTCGCAAACGTCAAAGCCGAATTCTACGTGGGAGTTGCCAAAACCAAGGGTGAGCCCGTGATAACACAGCCCGTTTCCACATCTGTGATGGGGAAGAAGGTTCTCGTTGTGGACGAAGTCGCCGATACTGGTAAGAGTTTACGTCTAGTGAGGTCGCACCTAGAGAAGCAGGGCGCAACCGAAGTTATGATCCTAACTGTATATTATAAGCCTTGGAGCGTTGAAGTTCCAGACTGGTACGGAAAGGAAACAAGCCGCTGGATCGTCTTTCCCTGGGAGAGAAAAGAAACCATCAGACAAGTCCTTAAACAGTACAAGATTCGAGGAAAATCTATCGAAGAAGCCGTGGAGAAACTGGTGCATTCTGGACTAGAGCGAAAACTCGTGGAGCGGTTCATCCGAGAAATATCCGAGGGGCAGACTTGATCAAAAAACTGGAAGACTTTGACAGGTACGTCGCCACTGCCGGCTTCAGAAACGTAAAGATCCAAGACATCAACAGCTTTTTCGGTATGATTCGAAGAAAGGCGGGAGACGCCCACGTTCAGTTTTTTGATGCCAAGCTGGTAGCAGCCTGCGAACATCTGTACTTTGCCGCCCTTAACGCCCTTAACGCCTTCAAAAACAAAACAAACATCTCAAAAAGCGTGGCTGTTGAAACGCTTCTCTACGCTTCAGCTCAACGACAGATTGAGAAAGCTGTGGAGCTGCTGGGGATAAAACCGGAGTTGTCGCAGGTCGCGGTTCTCATCGTAGCTGAAACAGAGCAGAAGGCGGCTTCGACCTTAAAAGCAGTTTCCAAGCTAATGATTGGTGAGCGCGATGACAGCGTACTTGAGCTGACTGATGGAAAAGTCAAAGGCATTAAGGGGTTGTTTGGCATTTCCGATCTTGAACTGGAGGCTAAGCTGGAGAAGGAGGGCTTTGAAAAGGAGGCGCTGATCGACTTGGTGATTGAACACATTGCTCTGTTAGCAACCCAACGTTAGTACTGGATCTAAAGATTTAAGAAAGAATGTTTAGTTCAATAGTTTTTGTGTAGTTTTGGGTTTGAACTGAAATGGTTGGCAAAGCGACTTTATTGGAAACTCTATTGGACTCGCTTCTTTTTGTAGCAATGATGATCGCTTACGCATTCATTATGGCTGTGGCTGTTTTGGCTGTTGATGCTATTGTATTATCGTTGCTCAACCTATGGAATGTATACACATGACTTACCCTTCTATGGTGGGAAGGTGTCGTCATGGGATTTCTTGGTGGAGTTGCTGGGTGGACTCATCGTCGTGCCCCAGTTCCATGGCCCACACCAATGGGCACACGTCTATACAGAATAAAATGGGCGGTTCGGAAGCTTTTGTTTTGGGCTTCAATAGGGATCGCTGGCTTAATGTTGATTGTTTTTGCATATTTTATTTGGATAACCAGTTAGTGAGCTGGATAATACGCCCTCCATTTACTCTTATGGTTATGAATTTGATTTTCATGGTCATAGTTGTCATTGTTATTGTTGCAGGGATAATGATATACAGACGTTACAAAGAGCCATCGACTGCAAAACCTTCAACAAAATAGAATTTTTCTTTTGTTTCATTTCAAGTTGCACTAAAGATTAGGGAAGCACTAAGAAAGCTACTCATTGACCGAGAAGCTCTTCCAAACTTACCGATCCTTCGCGCAGGATTTTCGGTTTTTCATGGGTTAGGTCAACCACGGTTGACGGTGCGCCGAGAGGGGTGGGTCCCCCGTCCAGAATCATATCCACCTCTTTTCCAAGCTGTTCGGCAGCCTCTTGAGCAGTACACGGCGGTTTCTCTCCTGTTTTGTTGGCGCTGGTCCCCACGAGCAGTCCGTTAGACAGGCTGATGAGCCTTAGCGCTACGTTGTGTTGAGGAATCCTTACCCCAACCGAATCGAGGTTGCAGGTAACAATGTCTGGAAGAAGGGGTTTTTTTGGAACGACGAGTGTGAGTGGTCCGGGCCAAAACCTCGCCGCAACCCTTTCAGCCCTTTCAGACAGAAAGGCTATCCTTTTAACACTTTCAATGTCGGACGCCAGTATGGGCAAAGGCTTGTCCCTCTCTCCTTTCACCTTAAAAACCCGGGTAACCGCTTCCATGTTAAAAGGGTCGCAGCCCAGCCCGTACACCGTGTCGGTTGGATAGACAACCAACCCTCCACCGGTTACTATCCGCGAAACCGTTAGAATGTCGTCCTCTGTTGCCTTCAAAATCTGCATACTCTTCCCGCACAAGCTTTACTCTAAGAATATCTTTGAGGCAGCTGCTTCAGCGGCCTTTAATAATGGTTGTCGACACTGGAGAACAGGGCACGCAGAGACGGGAACCTTAGCTATCTTTTCAACGGTGGTGCTGACGATTGGAGCGCAAACTATGGCTTTAGCTCCCTCCTGTTGCGCTCGGACAGCCGCGATTATAACTTCCTCTATGCTTGTGGCGGCGTACTCCTTAAGCTGGATTTGATGACCTCGAATCTGGACGTATCTCGTTTCGATGGCGTCAAGCGTGGGTCGAGCAGCGATGACAGCGATGAAAGGCTCGCCCTCTTCAAAGCCTTCTAACCTCTTCAACGCTTTTACAATCTTGCGGTAGGTGGAGAGACGTGGGTTGGCTCTCTCGCCTGAGAGAATCTTGTAAAGGGAGCTCTCTGAAACCCCGGAAAGCCTACTGAACCTTTTAGCGTCTATACGTGATTCTTCCAGAGCTTTCTTTAGGGCCTTTCGAAACTCTTCATCAGACTTTAAACTCGAGTGAACCAATTCTTCCCAAAGAGATATTCTACTCACAATTTATTCCCCAAATGTATTTTTCTAACCGTACTGTTTTCCTTATTGTACATTAAAATCGTCACATTTATAAATCTTCACCCGTGTAAAAGCATAGACGAAAACATCGAACAAATGTAGGTGAAAAGATGATGCCTAGGTTGCATGTTTATGCAGCGATAGTTATTATAATAGTGGCAGTAGCTTCAACGGGGGCGTATTACTGGCTCTCCAGAGCTCCAGAGAAGCCTTTCAAACCGAGGACCCTACGCGTGGGACATCTCTTAGCCGATCAACTTCACCAACCGGGTTGGGTCGTGGCCAAAGAGAAAAACTACTTTACGGATGAAGGATTTGAAGTTGTTCACAGCGAATACTCATATGGTTCTGTGGAGATGCAGCACTTCGCCGCTGGAGAACTCGATGTCGCCTACGTCGGAGCAGTACCATTCCTGTCTGCTCGTGCCGCTGGAGTAGATATAATCGCCGTAGCTTCATCGAATACGGAAGGTTCGTCCCTAGTTGTTGCAGAAGAAATACAAAATGTCGCCGACCTGCAAGATAAAATTATTGGTTCGCCAGGCATTGGTTCAATACAAGACTACATGTTAGACAAAGTTAAAGACGACTACAACATCGAATTTACTGTCCACCGCGCCACGGTGACTGTTTTGATCGAAAAATTGTCGACGGGTGAAATCGACGGCTATATCGCGTGGGAACCTCATGCCACACGCGCAGTTGTAGAAGATATACGCGGGGCACATACACTGCTAACTTCCCATGATATCCTAGCTGGTCACCAGTGTTGTGTCGTGGCAGTTCGCGGGGACTTGGTGAGGGAGGCGCCGTACATTGTTAGAAGAATTATCCGTTGGCACATGAAGGCCATGAAATGGGTGTTGGAGCATCCTGAAGACGCTGAAAACCTCATCGCTGTTTACTCAGGTTTGTCAATCGACTTGGTCAAGGCGGCTCACCCGATTGTGAAACATCCATATCCACCACTCGTGGATGTACCAAGTTGCAAAATCATGTTAGAGGGACAAATAGCAGCTGGTAAAATAAAGAGTGAAAATGTCCCCAACATAGACGAGTTCTTAAGTGAGGCCATCAATAACTCGTTCGTTGAGGATCTAGATGAGGAACTTAGACCTCTAATGTATTTGGGTCCCTACCATGAAATTTGGGGTCTAAACATTGAAAGTAGAATGCCGACGCTTCTGTCGATACCTCAAAGTATTCTGAAGGTTTCGAGAGCCAGATCAAAATGAAGAACATCGTTGCCTCTAACAAAATACTATTAAACATACTAGCCATCGGGGTTTTCATCGGCCTATGGGAACTAGTGGCTATCACGATTAAATCCCGCTTTTTTCCAGACGTTATAGAAACTACAGCGGCGTTCATTGACTTAATAAAACACGGAGACTTGGAGGGCTACACGCTCCTTGCACACATAGAGGCGAGCTTAGTGCGCATCGGAGCTGGCTTCGGTCTTGCATGCTTGATGGGGATCCCACTCGGATTAGTAATGGGTCTATTTCCTATAATCTATGAGGGGTTAAAGTCTGTTATTGAACCGATCCGGTACATACCGCCAATAGCTTGGATACCCCTCACCATAGTGCTTCTCATAGGTTTCTCACGGTACGTCTTCATAATATGGCTTGGAGCCTTCTTTCCGATTCTCATAAACACCATTGCAAGCATTCCAAGAGTAAACCCTGTTCACATTAACGTTGCCAGAGTTCATGGCGCCGATAGAGGCTACACAATACGGCATATAGTGATACCATCGGTTTTGCCTGAGGTCCTTGCGGGCATGAGGGTGGGATTAGGAGTAGGGTGGATGTGCATCGTGGCCGCCGAAATGATTGGAGGAGAAATGATAGGGTTAGGCTACTTTATACGGAAATACGCAGAATTCCTTGACATGCCAGAATATTCTATAGTTGGCATGGTGCTCATAGGCATCATAGGACTTGTCATGAATGAGGTTCTTGTAAGAATTGAAAAGCGTCTCTTCAAATGGAGATGGGAAGTAGTTGTCTAGGACCACAAGAAAGGCAGCCCCTAAAGGGAAAAAAGTAAAGATTCAAGTTAAAAACGTCACCAAACGCTTTGGAGACTTGCTGGTCTTAGACAACGTCAGTTTCTCCGTTTACGAAAACGAGTTCGTGTGCATTTGCGGCCCAACTGGTTGCGGCAAAACCACCTTACTCAACATTATAGCTGGACTTATTCCCGCTACTGACAGTGCTCCCATCCTCATTGACGGTGAACCCATCAACCCTCAGAGACGTAACATATCCTTTGTTTTCCAAGAACCGTCCTGTTTACCTTGGAGAAATGTCCACGACAATATAAAATTTGGCTTAGAGATTAAGAAGGCGGTTCTTAAACAGAGCATCTCTGAAAATGAGGTTGAAGAGAAAGTTAGGAGGACCATCAATCTCGTTGGTTTAGATGAATTCGAGGAATACTACCCTCACCAAATCTCAGGAGGCATGAAGCAGAGGGTGGCTATCGCCCAAGCCTTCGTTACGGATCCTGACCTCCTAC
>Ga0224506_10002731_pt1 | contig 11934 bp, 7 predicted proteins | sample SF_Jan12_sed_USG_2_FD_169108 | JGI IMG/M metagenome (GOLD analysis project Ga0224506, IMG submission 169108) | Sediment microbial communities from San Francisco Bay, California, United States - SF_Jan12_sed_USGS_8_1 | ecosystem: Environmental > Aquatic > Marine > Sediment | place: USA...
CCAGAACTCAGACGCGCATATGAAAGTGACCTTGAAGATGTAAGACAGTCATCTGAGAAAAATTCAGCGCAACAGAACTTTAGTCACATCGAAAAACTCATCACTAAAAGCGCCCAGCATTGGCAAAATCTGGCTGAACAATGTCTTGGAATTTTTGCAAAAAATGAGAAAGACTGGATCCAGCAAGTAGAAAGCTTGATTGAATCAAACCGTCTATAAGACAATACACTTTTATCGCTGCAGTTAGCCTACCTAATTATGGAAAAAACCATCAAACCACTGAGCTCGATCACTGAGCTAGCGCCGAACAGTTTCATTTTTGAGAAGAAATCAGCCTTACCCACCGAGGCCTGCGAGGAAATGATTCGTCGTTTTGAAGAACATACTGATGAGCAGTATGCCGGTCGCATTGGTCAAACGGTGTCACAGGATCAGAGCATTAAAAAAACCACCGATATTGTTGTCAGTGGTAAGCCCCACTGGAAAGATGTTGATCGTGCCCTGTTCCATTCTTTGGGAATGGCGATCAAAGAATTTCGCGAAACCTATGAATATTTTAAAGGGCCATTTAAGGACATGGGTTATGGCATTCAGCGCTATCATCCTGGTGAACACTATCACTGGCATATTGATGGCGGCAGCCACCAGTTTAGTCAGCGTCAATTAGTGGCGCTGTGGTATCTGAATGATGTGCCAGGTCCAGGCGGCGAAACGGAGTTCCTGTTCCAGAATCTTAAAGTTACCCCTGAACAGGGTAAGTTGATCCTGTTCCCGCCTTTCTGGACTCACGAGCATCGTGCAGTTACGGTGAATGAAGGGATAAAATACATCGCCACAACCTGGGTGGTGTTTGCCTGATAATATCAGACTCATTTACCTGGATTTGGATAGTGTGACTCTGAGCCCAAAAAACCTGTCTACACCTTAACCAAACCCGTAAATTAAACGATAATACTCCATTCAAATTAGACGGATTTGTGGGTGAAGCAGTAAATGGATCTCGATCTTCAGACAATCATTTTCTTTTCATTACCGATTGTATTTATCTTTATTTATGCCCTGATTAAATCATCTCGACATAAACAGAGTGTGTCGAGTTTGAAAGAAACCCAAAAGGCGGGAATCGAACCCGCATCCCTTCACCCTGTAACCAACCCTGGTAAATGTATCGGCTGTGGCGCCTGTGTCACTGCCTGCCCGGAAGGTAAAATACTCGGGCTGGTGCATGGCAAAGCACAGCTCATCAATCCAAGCAAATGTATCGGCCATGGTGCCTGTAAACGCGCCTGCCCGTTTGATGCCATTGAACTGGTATTTGGTACAGAAAAACGCGGCGTTGATATCCCGCATGTGAAAGAAAACTTTGAAACCAATGTGCCGGGCTTGTTCATTGCAGGTGAATTAGGTGGCATGGGACTGATTCGTAATGCGGTTGAACAAGGTCGTCAGGCCATGGAAGCAATACGCAAACTCAAGGGCATTGGTAAAGGCACAGGTCTGGACGTTGTTATAATAGGTGCCGGTCCAGCAGGTCTTGCTGCAACGCTGGGAGCAAAACAACACAAACTGCGCGCGGTAACCATTGAACAGGATTCACTCGGGGGTACGGTGTTTAATTTCCCTCGGGGTAAAATTGTCATGACCGCACCCGTTAAAATGCCGCTGGTGGGTAAAATCAGTTTTCGTGAAACGACCAAAGAAAAATTACTTAAGCTTTGGCAAAAGATTGAAAAAGATCAGAGCTTAAAAATTAACTATCGAGAAAAAGTTGAAGACATTAAACCCAGCGCTAATGGTTTTACTGTGACAACAACTAAATCGATCTATGAGACCAAAGCCGTGCTACTCTGTATTGGCCGACGTGGAACGCCACGGAAACTGGGCGTTCCCGGTGAAGAACTCCCCAAGGTGGTTTATAACCTGATCGACCCAGAGCAATACAAAGGCCAACATGTACTTATTGTTGGTGGTGGAGACAGCGCGCTTGAGGCTGCCACCAGTATTGCAGAACAACCAGGTAGTACGGTTACAATTTCTTATCGTAGTGGAAATTTTTCCCGCGCCAAACCAAAAAATCAGGAAAAAATTGATAAAATGTCCAGATCAGGTCAGATCAAGCTTTTATTATCATCGACTGTTGATCACTTCAGCGCCGATAAGGTCGTCATTAACTGTGAAGATAAAAAAGTTGAAATCGCCAATGATGCTGCCATTGTCTGTGCTGGCGGCATCCTCCCTACCCCATTCCTAAAACAGATTGGTATTGAAGTAGAAACAAAACACGGCACTGCCTGAGTTGTCTCATGAAGTTTAATTCTTTACCCATATATATAGTTGCTGCGATTATTTTTGTTGCTGTGACGTCGCCTGTCATTAGCAGTGAAATTCCTGCCGAAGCAAAAACGGCCATCAAGTTAAAAAACTATACCAAGGCAGTTAGTCTACTAAAAACCCCTGCAGAACGTGGCAATGAAGATGCGCAATACCAACTTGGCGTTCTTTATCGAAATGGACACGGCGTCAAAAAAGACTATCGAGAAGCGAGAAAATGGTTTACTAAAGCAGCAAATAAGAACCATACCAAAGCGCAATATGCACTAGGCGTCATATACCATAAAGGACTGGGTGTAAAAGAAGATGCCAGAGTTGCAAAACAGTGGTATCGACGTGCAGCCGCTAAAAAACATCGCCTTGCACAGCGCCAGCTTACCAAGCTGGCTTCAAATGAAGATGACAGTTACGTCATCAACAGTTCAAAAGAACGATTTCTGGCATTAAGAAAAAGTATACGCAAAGGAAGCACGACCGAAGTGCTCGCATTGGTCAACATTAACATAGACGAACGAGATCAGCATGGCTATACGGCATTATTAATCGCTGCGAATGAAGGTCAAACATCGATTGTGCGCGAGTTGACAAAAAGAAGTGCGAGCATTAATGCAACAAACAATAATAACGATACAGCATTAATACTTGCCGCAAAAAATGGACATGCCGACACAATCAGATTACTTATCGACAAGAACGCAAATATCAACAAATCCAACACACAGGGAAATACTGCCTTACATTTAGCTGCCCGAAATGGTCGTGAATCAGTTGTTGCGATACTTCTAAAAGCAGGCTCTCATATCAACGCTAAAAATTATAATAAACTCACACCATTAGCCCTGGCCACGCAGCGTGGGCACAAGTCTGTAGCAAAACAATTATTGGCGTCAGGGGCAACCCCAATAATAAATGCAGAAAAAAATAAACATCAACTCAGCCTTGGAAAAGGCGCAAAAAATAACACAACGGGATGGACGCCCCTTATGCTTGCCGCATGGCGCGGGCGTCACGATGAAATCAAAAGAATACTTTCACGTAATCCACGCAGCATAAACAACAAAGACAAATTAGGCTTTACGGCTTTAATGCGAGCCGTAATGAAACGCCACACCAAATCTGCAAAAACACTTCTAGCGAAAGGCGCTCATGTCAACGCCAAAACAAAAAATGGTGATACTGCCCTGATGCTTGCGGCTCAAGCCGGCCATATGGATGGAGTAAAAATTCTCATTAAGAGCGGTGCCGACATTAATAGCCAAAGAAAAGATGGCTCAACGGCTCTTATTCTTGCATGTCAGTACAGCCAGTCAAATGTTGCCACACTGTTATTAAAAAATGACGCAAAATCTCACTTCAAGCAGAAAAACAATGGCTACACTGCAGTAACATGGGCGGCACAGTCAGGATCAGCCAAACTTATAAAAACAATAATTAGCAGCGATGCCGTTCTAATAAAGAAGACAAAGGAAGGAAAAGCACCGTTATGGTACGCCGCCAACAATAACAATTATCGAGCGGCTAAACTATTGCTCGCACATCATCTCGACAAAAATGATTTAGACAAAAACCAGTTACAAGCAAGCTTTCTTACCGCAATAAGAAAGGGACACACTGAAACAGCAAAAATATTTATTCGTCATGGGTTCGACGTCAACACGAAAGATAACATATTGAACACACCATTAATTCTTGCCGCCAATGTCGGCGATCATCTGACAGTTGAACAACTTTTGTCTAAAAATGCAAAAATCAATCACAAAAACAAATTTGGTAACACAGCACTGATTGTAGCTGCCGCTAAAGGCCATAAAGAGGTCGTTAAATTATTATTAAGGAAAGGAGCTAACTCAAATATTCGAAATAACGATAAATTTAATGCTGAAGACACCGCCCGAAATTCGGGGCATTCAACAATCGCTCAATTAATACAGGAATATTGATTTAAAAATCCATCAAAAAACCAGCACTGAGAATATATACATTTTCTGAAGTATCAAATGCTGCGCCCGTGGTGTCATTCATTTCATATTGCAATTCACCTTCGAATTTGATGTCACGTTTATATTTGTAATCAACTTTCAATGCGGGTCGTAGTGAAACTGTTTCCGAGCCATTATTTCGTGTTGTGTTTTCCAAAATAAACTTTGGATTAAGTCGCCATTTTTTATTTAAATTAAATCGGTCATTGACAAATATTGAATTTCTCTCATAACTACTAGTATCCGATATTTTTGCGCCGACAATAAAAGTATCAAACTTCGTAAATATACTAGTACCAATCAACTGCACACCATAATAATATTCATCACCCGTCGATGGCTGGGCTTCCACTCCTGCAGACGCTGGTGTACCCGATAAATTCGACAGTGTAATATCACCATTAATTGCAAAAGACTTACTGACGGGTGCCGTAGCCGACACGGTAATTGAGCGATAATCCGCTGTTCGATCACGTGCAATCTCGCGAATTTCAGTTTCTGTAAAACCACCCGTGGTCATCATATCTGCAATGCTTGTATGCACCTGGCCCTGTAATGCGTTTGTCGTTAACATATATGGGCTTTTACCGTAGTTAAAGCTTACATTAAGCGATTTGTTATTCTGATAAAACCAGGTACCAACAAAAAATACCCTGTTTATTTCTTTATATGATTGATCATAATCTAGAAGTGTAAAAAGCGCTTTATCCTTACTCACATAACGAATCTCACCACCTATAGCATCTCGATCGAGAATACCATCTACCTCCTGGGTCATATAAAAGACATTAAAGTCCCAATATTTAAAGAAGGTACCAAAATCCATACTAATTCCGTGAAAAGGACGATGATCCTGAATCTGGTTGGTTTGACTGGTCTGAACGGGATAACCACCAAATATATTAAGCTGCCAGTCTGGGTTTAAACGATATTCTGCCCATATACCATCCATACGTCCTAAAATGCCAGAACTGTTTTTTGACTGGCGACCAATCTTGGCTCGCATTGACTTGGGTCTATCTGCCATATCAATAAATAGTGCAGATATTCTTGCATCACTTTCTTCACTTGGCTCTTCGAAATCATAGAGATAACTGCCAGAGAACTGCATTTTAATATCACTGCTGTCACTTCTTCGCCGTGATATCATATTTAAACTACTTGTTAAGGTGGAAGCATCAGTTGTTAATACATTCGAATCACGGCGCTCAAATCGATAGTACTCATAAAGACTGCCATAATGATCCCAGCTTGCTTTTCTTTCTTTTCTTTTTCTGCTTAGTTTTCTTTTTGGTAAGTGTTTTGCTGTAACAATTGCTTCCAGCCTTTGTCTAACCCTGTCTGCCCCCTCGCCTTCTGGGTACAGACGAAGATATTCTTTGTATTCCGCTTTGGCGTGAGCATATTGGCGATTTTTTTCTCTAGCCACCCCCAGATATTCCTGGGCAATTTTTCTGTATTTCAAACTTCCTCGACTCAATAAGCGGGTGTATGATCTGATCGCCTTATCATATTGGTCCTTTGCCATTTGCACGCGGGCCTGCTCAAGCACCTTTGCCGAGGTTTCTTCATCATCAGCCAGAAGCCCTGTAATATTTTTCTTTTTGGTTTTACTAATACTTTTTGGCGTCAGCCATGATTTTCTATATTTAAGATCATATTTTTTTACTGTATCAATCCACGCACCACGATAGTTTGGACGTATTTTTTTGATTATCCTGTTTGCTTCCTTTCTGCTTTTAAAAAACCCAAGCCGCAGTCTATTCCATGTTTTTCCTCGACTCTTAACCTGCACAGAATAAACTGCATATTTTTCGTCTAGTTTTAATTCATCAAGTGTTGATGTTTTATTTTCCCCAAAGGCGGATTCGACATTAATGACGTACTGATATGAGGACTCTTCTTGTGCGACAGAATACTCAACGAAAACAAAAGCAAGCAATATTGCTATTAATCCACGGCCAAACTCAAATCCATACAACTTTTTTGGAAACATAAATACTACTCTTTAAGGTATGTCACCAACTTGGGCTGTTGATAGTGTGTTGACTACCCGCTGGCCGTGATTCAGTTATGGTTGTAAACGAGTTGTTTTGATATATATGACATGCTGTTGAAGCACAACTCTGCAACTCATTAATCGTATAATTAATTCTTGTTGGGTTTTCCGTTTTTATATGCGGATCTGGTCTGTAATCGCCAGAATGACATGAAATACATGAACCCGCCGGGTCGATTTCATTATGGTTAAACGTAGCTGGGGTCCAGGCATTGGTTGTATGACAATCTTCACAATTATTACTACTGGCTATATGGCCCCCATCCTTACCCTCGGCAATCGAGTTATTGTGACAAGAGAAGCATGAGCCTGACACACAACCATGATCGACTCGTGACACATCCCATGATGATGTTCTGTGGCAACTATCACATTGACAGCTGGTGGCAATATGGCGATTAGATTTACCCGTGGCGCGAGTTCCATCATGACAACTGCTGCAGGTTCCTGCCACATTTGAATGGTCGAATCTGGCCGGCGTCCAGGCATGGGTTGAATGGCAGTTCTCACAATTATTGCTGCTTGTTATATGCGATGGGTTTTTACCTGTCGCAGTCGAGCCGTTATGGCAACTAAAACAACTACCCGTAATATTCGAATGATCGAAGCGCGCAGGCACCCAGGCCGATGTAATATGACAGTCATCACATGAGCCATTTGTGTTGACATGATTAGGCGGCTTACCGGTTGCTGTGACGTTATTATGGCAATTTCGGCACGTCCCCATCACATTACTATGATCGAATCGTGTGACATCCCAGGTTGAACCTGAATGACAGGACTCACAATCTCCTGATGTGCGGACATGGTTAAGCGGCATTTGTGTTGTGCCAATCTGACTACCTCGGCCATGACAGTCAGAACAATGTTTAGGAATTCCTTTGAAAATACCTCGGATATGACAACTATTACACTCCAGTCTCTCATGTGAGTTTGATAAAACAAAACCCGTCGTTGAGTGATCAAAATCTTTTTTGGCTGCACTACTGCTGTTCGCAGTTAACAATAAAACAACGACCAGACTAATAATAATCAGATATAAAAAAGAATTGAGAGGTTCACGATTCGGTTTTATCCATTTTATACTCATTGTCTTTCCCTTCGCCTGTTATTATCGCCGCATTTTGATATCTGAAAACGATTTTGTCGTATGACATTGAACACACTTACGACCAAATTCGCCATCATGTGCATCATCACCACCATGGCAGTCGCCGCAGGTACTGAACTGTTCTTTTACATCGGAAATTGATCGGTTGTGACAGTCATGACAATGAAGCTTTCTATGCTTGCCTGTAATTTTAAAGCTGGTCTGCCGGTTATGGTCAAATCGCCACACTCTCCAGCCATTTGGATTATGGCATAGCTCACAACGCACCCCTAATTTTTGTTTGTGCACGTCATCTGATTTGTGACAGGCTGTACAGTTTTTCTTTGCATCCTTGTACCGATTCGTTAAGTGACATTCTTCACAGGACACCGCAGAATGCAGCCCAACCAACGGGAATTTGGTTAAGTCATGATCAAAAATCACTTTCTTCTCCCAGCCATAGATATTGTGGCAACGTTGACACTCTTTTCCCTGCTGACCTTTATGTACATCATCTTTTTTGTGGCACTCGCGGCACTTCCGTCGGTTTTCATTTTTGTTTGGCTTGCTGGTATGGCAATCCTCACATTTTGCCTTTTTATGTTTTCCTTTTAATGGAAACTTGGTTTTCTTGTCATGATCAAAAAATGACTCTTTCCATTTTATTGACTTGTGGCAATCCTGACATTTTTTACCAAACACCCCTTTATGGCTATCATCGTTTTTATGACAACTATAACAATCTTTTTTCAGTTTAACTTTATAAGGATCTTTTCTGTGACAGTCATTACATTGTATTTTCTTGTGCCGCCCCTTTAAGGGAAACTTGGTCTTTTTGTCATGATCAAATTTCATTTTCCCCCAACTTTGCGGGTTATGACATTTTTCACAGTTGCGGCGACTTTTCTTTTTATGAACATCATCAAATTTATGACAGTCATAGCATTTGTTTGTTGTTTTTACATACCGATTCCCTGGATGACAGTCTACACAAGCCGTTTTTTTGTGTTTTCCTTTTAATTTAAATTTTGTTTCGTCGTGCTTATAAATAATAAGCTTCCAGTCTTTGCCTGTATGGCAATTGTTACAGCTTTGCTGTTTTTTCTTTAACCGATTAAAACCGCCTTTGTGTGGATTCTGTTTTTTATGGCACGATTCACAGCGAGAATCTGCCTGTCGATACTTCTTGCCCTTTTTATGACATTGCTTGCATTCCACATGCTGGTGTTTCCCCAGCAATTGCATGTCGGTTTTATCATGATCAAAGGTATACACATTTAGCTTTACAATATCTTCCTTGCGGCCCTTATGATCGGTGTGACAATCTTTACATTTTTGTTTTTTATATATTTTTCCGTGATAGCCGTTTTTGTTTTTAATATCTTTCGATACTTTCTTATGGCACTTGCGACATAATGCGTCCTGACTCACGCGCCCAAGTACATTATGGCAATTGCTACATTCTTTCTCGTATTTTTTATGTCCCTGAATTACCTTGCCCGGCATCACCAGCGACTCTATCGACGCTGCAAATGCTCCAGAATAGAACAGACACAAAAAAACAATAATAAACCCTGCAAATCTATTCATTTAATACAGATGCACGACAAATACATGCACTATCCCTGTCAGCACCAGCATTACGAACAATGGATAATGCAAATAATGCCAGATGGAAAATAATCTTACATATGCTGTAAACCCCGAGAGCTGCTTTACATTTTGAATATATATTTTTATTGTCTTCTTTGCCTTTCGTTTAAGATCTCTATATTCAGAACCTGCCAGTCCTTTTTTTTCTGCATATCGTTTTATTATTTTATTGGTGTATGAAGTTATCCGAAAATAAATGATGCGTGATAACACCATAACAACGGGCAGCCTTAACAGACTTAAAATAATTCCCCGATGGGTAAGACAGCTTGCCTCATAACGCTGCATCGCCGTTATAAGCTCATCACCTAATCGCAGCCGTTTGCCGAGCTTACCTTTATTGATGTTTAAATGTTCTTTCAGTTCCTCAAGGTTTGCGTGGCGCCCATAGAGTCCATAATGAATTTTTGCGTAAAAAAATCGGCCAATCAGGCCGCTACTCGCAACAACAATCATGGCAAGCATTGCCAGGGTGCTATTTGCCGAGCCTAGTGAAAAATTGGAATGAAACAGAATCATCACCGGGCCAACCACACCCATGATCATATGGGCCTTAAACCAGGGTTTTACTGATCCCCAGCTTTGCATTACGCGCATTTTTTTACGCATCGGGTACAACAACAGCAAAAGCATCAAGCTCCCACCCATGATGCCGAGGTAATAACCTAACCCCGATTCCGCTGACAGATAACTTTGGTCTCTTGTTAGCCAACCAGCAATAATAAGCAGACCCGTGAACAGAAAAAAACCAACTTTAGACAAAGTATAAATATTGCGAAACATAAGCCACTGAAAACCCTTATAAGTGCGCTTATTTATACCAGCATTACACGTAATAACAATGCTATTGGTTCCCTGTTTTAGAAAAATCCCTGCTGAATTGAATAAAAAAGGGGTGGTCGCTCGACCACCCCCTATAGCACTACTACTCGTTACGATACTAGCTGTTAATGCGCACCCTCCTGAGCAGATAGATGATGCTCATCAGTATCAACAATGGGAGTACTGGGTCAAACAGCGCACCCTTTCTTACTGTACAGCCTCCACCGCCATCAGCAGATGCGGCCCCACCCTCACCAGCGACATCACGGTCGCGACGATCACCATCGTATTTGTCAGATTCATCCGAACTCTGGTTATTTCCATCGTTCAGATAGCTGGCAATGTCATCAATGGTGCTATCTGCCAATAGTGCATCCAGATAGTTCATCGCGGTCTCACCACTGATGGCGCTTCTGATTTCACCCGCTGAGGCACCTCGCACATCTCCTTCAGCACCACCACGACCTTCGGCACCGTGACAGGCTGCACAGTAAGTCGCATAGAGTCCTGCTGGTGAGGTATCGACCACCACATTACCACCGCCAATTGCGGTAGCGATTGCGGCAAGCTCTTCAACAGTTAGACCGGATAGACCATTCATTGCAGGTACACCATTTATCGCAGTCTGGATCTGATCAGCTGACCGTCCTGCTTTACTTCCTGGGGCTGAACCATGACAACTTGCACAGTTATCGGCATACAGCTGAGCACCGTCGAGAGGTACATTACCTCCTCCACCAGAGCCACCACCGCCTGAACCACCACCGCCACCAGTGAATATGGCTGCGGCAATTGCATCGATTTCTGCTGCAGTCAATGACAGGCCGTTCATCGATGCCACATTTCCGATTGCAGCGGTTATTTCCGCAGCTGTTCGGTCCGCCTTTGCGCCGGGTGCTGTGCCATGACAACCCGCACAGTTATCAGCATAGAGCTGAGCACCATCGGGTGGGGTACCACCGCCGCCTGAGCCACCGCCACCGGAGCCACCACTGCCGCCGATTGCAATTGCAATAGCATCCAGTTCAGCCTGTGTCAGGCCACTTAGACCATTCATCACACCGACATTGCTGATGGCTGCGCTGATTTCAGCTGAGCTACGACCCGCCTTGGCACCGGGTGCGTTGCCATGGCAACCAGAACAGTTCAGGTTATAGAGCGCCAGACCATCAAGTGAACCGCCAGCCCCAGGGTCGGGAACCATGATGCTACCGTTATCACCATTGAGGAAGTCAGTAATGGCTTGTAGCAGTTCTTCACTTAGCCCAGAGAGATAGTTCATATCGGTTTCACTATCAATGGCACTCTGAATACTACTGAGCGATGAACCGCGAACATCTTCTTCAGCACCACCACGACCTTCCGCGCCATGACAGGCCAGACAGTATTGATCGTAGATGGACTCTTTGCTGACTTCGATCATGCCATTACTACCACCACCGGATTCACCATTCAGGTAAGCTGCAATCAGATCGATCTCTGCATCCGTGATGAGCGCAGTAAGATAATTCATATCTGCTTCACCATTGATTGCATCTTTGATTGAGTCCGCAGTCTCACCGGTGACGGCTTCTTCAACGCCACCTTCACCTCCAACACCATGACAGCTTGCACAGTAAGAGTTATACAGGCCTTCACCATCAGATGCCTGACCGCCACCACCACCACCATTATTGGCAATCGCATCAGACACGGCCTGAATTTCGGCATCGGTGAGTGAAATGCTGGCCATTGCCTGCACTACACCAATTGCACTCTTGATTTGAGCAAAGGAACGACCGGCCTTGGTACCCGGCGCTGCACCATGACAGCTCGCACAATTGGTGTTATAGAGTTCCAGTCCATTCAGTACAGGGTCTGGATTATTAACGGCACCAATATTTGCTGTCGTTGTTGCTGTGCCGGTCAAACCATCATTGTCTGTCACTGTCAGACTGACGTTATACAGGCCAGCAGCCGTATAGGTATGTGTTGGTGTTGCACCGGTTCCAACAGAACCA
>Ga0224506_10002732_pt1 | contig 11930 bp, 9 predicted proteins | sample SF_Jan12_sed_USG_2_FD_169108 | JGI IMG/M metagenome (GOLD analysis project Ga0224506, IMG submission 169108) | Sediment microbial communities from San Francisco Bay, California, United States - SF_Jan12_sed_USGS_8_1 | ecosystem: Environmental > Aquatic > Marine > Sediment | place: USA...
TTTTTAATCTGTTTTGTTCCTTCCAGTGTCGCTCAAGGTTTTCTTTGGATAGTTCGACTTTGCCTTTTTCGACTTTTAGAGATTGGGTCTTATATTTTTTTTGTCTTACTGTAAATTGATGACTCATTTTTTGACCATGACGGGTCTTTATTTTCAGACGTTGTTTGCCGGGTTTGGTAGCTAGTGGAATTCCCACAATAGCCTGCCATTGGTTATTGCTCGACACCACCAGAACACGTTGTTTGTTATAGGTGACTATCGGCGGGGTCGGGTCTTTGTTTTCCAGCGGGATAATTACAATTCCACCCGGAACGTTTTCAGACAAAGGGATTGCATGACTGGTGTTAAATATCCCCAGCCAGAATAATAGAATCAGGTAAAGTGTATAACGTTTGCATATCATGTCTTAATTCTAGCTCTTTTGTTCTGTGACGGTAGAGACTATTCTGCCTTTTCCCAGTCGGGTTTCAATTTGATCACCTGTTTTTAGTTCAGTTGCCATGCGTATCAGTTTGTTTTCCGGTAATTTATTAACGATAGCATAACCGCGATCCAGTGTTGCTAACGGGCTAACGGCATCCAGTGCGCGTGCCAATAGACTGATGTTCTGCTGTTTATTGTTAATGATATCAGCCTGTGAGCGTTGCAGACGGTGGGCCAGGTTGAGGCATTGTTGCTGATGTTCCTTGATGCGATGCAAGGGTGTGTGGCGTCTGATATGTGCATGTAATTCAGAGATCCGGCTAGCAGCATGTTTAATGGAGGAACGAATAGCATTTTTTATACGTTGTTCCTGCTCATCAAGTTTTTGAGCAATGTCCTGTAAGTAGCGACCAGGGTGACGTAAACGTTTTGATAGCCAGTCGAGTTGTTGTGTTTTGGATTGCAGATCTTTTGTTACCCGATTAAACAGACGTGTTTGTAAGTAAGTTAGCGACTGTAGCCATTCCTGTTGATCCGGTGTGGCCAGTTCAGCCGCCATGGAAGGTGTCGCTGCACGCACATCAGCGACAAAATCGGCAATGGTAAAATCCACCTCGTGACCGACCGCACTGATTACCGGAATAGCACAGTCAAAAATGGCACGTGCCACGATTTCTTCATTGAATGACCACAGGTCCTCAAGTGAACCGCCGCCACGCGCGAGAATGATGACATCACATTCATTGCGTTCTGATGCTTGCTTCAGCATATGTGCAATTTTTGTTTTGGCATCCTCACCCTGTACAGGTACGGGATAAATTACAACCGGAATAGCGGGAAAGCGGCGTTTTAAAACTGTCAGGATATCCCTGATAGCAGCTCCACTCGGGGAAGTGATAACACCGATTTGTCTGGGTAGTGCCGGTAATGGTTTTTTATGCGCATCTTCAAACAAACCTTCATTCGCCAGTTTTTTCTTCAAATCTTCAAAGGCGCGCAGAAGTGCACCGTCACCGGCTTCTTCCATGTGTTCAACAATCAGCTGATAATTACCACGCGCTTCATATAAACTGACCTGTGCACGTACCAGCACTTGCATACCGTCTTGCGGTTTGAATCTGATTAACTGATTGCGGCCACGGAACATGGCGCAACTCACTTGTGCCGATGCATCTTTAAGTGAAAAATAAATATGACCAGATGCAGGGCGTGCTACGTTGGAGAGCTCACCTTCCAGCCAGATAAGTGAAAAGTGACCTTCAAGTATGTCACGTGCTTCACGGTTGAGTCGTGAAACGGTAAATACATCGCGCTGAATTTCAATGATATTGTTTTCTTCCATTATGAAAATATAAAAGGCCGGGATATCCCCGGCCTTTTATTTTACTACAAGTCAGGGTTATCTCAGGTAACTGGGTGGTTGTGCATCTTTTTCAGCCATTGCCTGTGCGTAGCCCATTTCGCCTTCACGTTGTGCTTTGATGGCCAGGTTGATAGCGGTTTCATAGTCACCGGCTTTGGCTGCGCTGGCTGCCTTTTTGAGAAAATCGCCGGAGTCACGCCATTCGCCGCCGACAGAAGCCGCTTTCTTAATGGCCGCCTTGGCTGCCGCTTCAGCTTCTTTAAATCCATCTGCTGTTGCCATAGGAGTGGTTGCGCAACCTGCGAGTAGAGCCAAAGATACGAAAGCAGCACTTATAATAGTATTGAATTTCATTTTATGTCTCCTGTTGGTGGTCTGTTGTCTGTTAACTGGCACCGTTCCCGGGCCCCTGTTCTATATATATCTGAATATATATAGGCTAACCAGTTTACCCGCCCGCCGTCAAACTCTATAATTAAGCGCTAACATTCACACACAGCGGAAAATTCCATCATGCAGATAGTTGAAGAAGCACTCACATTCGACGATGTACTATTAATTCCTGCCCATTCGACTGTTTTGCCCAAAGAAGTATCCTTAAAAACGCTATTTACGCGCGAAATTAGCCTGAATATTCCTTTGGTCTCCGCAGCCATGGATACCGTCACCGAGGCCGGACTGGCCATTGCCCTTGCTCAGGAAGGGGGTATCGGGGTGATACACAAGAATATGACAGGCGAAGCCCAGGCGAACGAAGTCAGAAAGGTGAAGAAATTCGAGAGTGGGGTTATCAAGGACCCGATCACCGTCTCACCCAGAACCAGTATTCGGGATGTGCTGGAGCTGACCCGTGCCAATAACATCTCGGGTGTCCCGGTGGTTGATGGTCAGGAACTGGTTGGTATTGTGACTCACCGTGATTTGCGTTTTGAAACTCGTTACGACGAGCCGGTTTCGGTAGTCATGACACCCAAAGACAGATTGGTAACAGTTAAAGAGGGTGCAGATAAAGACGAAGTGCAATTCCTGTTACACAAGCATCGTATTGAAAAAGTACTGGTCATTAATGATAACTTTCATTTGCGTGGCATGATCACAGTTAAGGATATCCAGAAAGCCACAGACAAGCCCTTTGCCTGTAAAGATGATCAAGGCCAGTTACGTGTGGCCGGTGCAGTTGGTACCGGTGCTGAAAGCAAGGAACGGGTTGATTTGTTGGTTAAGGCCGGTATTGATGCCATTGTCGTTGATACCGCGCATGGTCATTCTCAGGGGGTACTTGATCAGGTGAAATGGGTCAGGGATAACTATAAAGGCATTCAGATTATTGGTGGCAATATTGCAACCGCAGATGCTGCCAAGGCACTGGTCAAGGCCGGTGCAGATGCTGTGAAAGTCGGGATTGGCCCAGGTTCTATTTGTACAACACGTATTGTCGCGGGTGTTGGTGTACCGCAGATCACCGCGATTTCCAATATTGCCAAAGCATTAAAGGGAACCGGTGTGCCATTAATTGCCGATGGTGGCATTCGTTTCTCGGGTGACTTATCCAAGGCACTGGCAGCGGGTGGTTATGCTGTGATGGTTGGCAGTATGCTCGCGGGAACTGAAGAAGCACCGGGTGAAGTTGAACTCTATCAAGGGCGTTCCTACAAGTCCTATCGAGGTATGGGTTCATTAGGTGCGATGTCCGGATCGCAAGGTTCCAGTGATCGTTATTTTCAGGAAGGCAACCAACCCGACAAGCTGGTACCGGAAGGCATAGAAGGTCGTGTGCCTTACAAAGGTAGCATGATTGCAATTGTGCATCAGCTCATGGGTGGTGTTCGTGCCAGCATGGGATATACCGGTTGTGCATCTATTGACGAGATGCGCACCAAACCACAGTTTGTGCGTGTAACCAGTTCCGGCTTACGTGAAAGTCATGTTCATGATGTGACTATCGTAAAAGAAGCACCAAACTACCGTACCGATTGATGTATACATCTTTCAACCTTACACATTTTTAACCTGTAAATTTATTATGTCAGACATTCATTCTGATCGAATCCTGATACTGGATTTTGGTTCACAGTACACACAATTAATTGCACGCCGTGTGCGTGAAGCCGGTGTCTATTGTGAAATCTATTCATGGGATAACGATGCCGATACGATTAAGGCATTTGCACCTACCGGTATTATCCTGAGTGGTGGTCCTGAATCTGTGAATATGGATGAGCCGCCACGTGCTGATCAAATCGTATTCGAACTCGGTATACCGGTATTGGGTATTTGTTACGGTATGCAAACCATGGCGGCACAACTCGGTGGTGAAGTCGAAAATGCCGATCATCATGAATACGGTTATGCACAGGTACGTGCACGCGGTCATTCGCAATTACTTAAGGACATAGAAGATCATACGACCGAAGAAGGTTATGGTTTACTGGATGTGTGGATGAGTCATGGCGATCGGGTTAATAAAATCCCTGCCGGATTTAAAATCATTGCCAGTACGGATAACGCACCAATTGCCGGCATGGCTGATGATGAACGTCGATTCTATGGTGTGCAGTTCCATCCTGAAGTAACACATACCCGTCAGGGTGAACGTATTGTTAATCGTTTTGTACATGATATCTGTGGTTGCAGTGCCTTATGGACACCAGATAATATTATTGAGAGCAGTATTGCGCAGATAAAAAACCAAGTCGGTAAAGATGAAGTCATATTGGGTCTTTCCGGTGGTGTGGATTCCTCAGTTGTAGCGGCCTTGTTACATAAGGCGATTGATAAACAATTAACCTGTATCTTTGTCGATAACGGTCTGTTGCGTTTGCATGAAGGTGATCAGGTTATGGCGACCTTTGCTCAGCACATGGGTATTAAGGTGATTCGTGTGAATGCAGAAGAACGGTTCCTGTCTGCGCTGAAAGGTGTGAGTGAACCGGAAAAGAAACGCAAAATCATCGGCAACATGTTTATCGACGTGTTTGAGGAAGAAGCAGCCAAACTTAAAAATGCCATGTGGCTGGCGCAAGGCACGATCTATCCTGATGTGATCGAGTCAGCGGGTTCAAAAACCGGCAAGGCACATGTAATCAAGTCACATCACAATGTCGGTGGTCTGCCCGATGACATGAAGTTGAAGCTGGTTAGCCGCTGCGCGAATTATTCAAGGACGAAGTACGTAAGATCGGTACCGAACTGGGTTTACCTTACGACATGGTTTATCGTCATCCATTTCCCGGGCCTGGTCTGGGCGTGCGTATTCTGGGTGAGGTTAAAAAGGAATATGCGGATATCCTGCGTCAGGCCGATGCCATTTTTATTGAAGAACTGCACAAGAATGATTTGTATAACAAGGTCAGTCAGGCTTTTACTGTTTTTATTCCGGTCAAGTCAGTGGGGGTTGTCGGTGATGCGCGTCGTTATGACTATGTTGTGGCGGTACGTGCTGTTGAAACCATCGATTTTATGACCGCACGTTGGGCACATCTGCCTTATGATGTTCTGGGCACTATATCCAATCGTATTATCAATGAAGTGTCCGGTATAAGTCGTGTTACCTATGATATTTCAGGTAAACCACCTGCCACCATCGAGTGGGAATAATAAAACAAGTTTGAAGGCTTCAAAGTGATGAGTGTGGAACACTTTGGTATTTTCTATCTTTAAGTTTCCAAACATTAAAACTTTCTTTTATCTATGCCACATCTAACAAGTGAACACTGGATGCACCACGCACTTTCCCTTGCCGACAAGGCGGAACAGGAAGGTGAGGTGCCGGTGGGTGCGGTGCTGGTCAGGGATAATGAAATTATCGGTGAAGGCTGGAACTATCCGATTTCCGGAAATGATCCTACTGCACATGCCGAGATCATGGCATTGCGTAATGCCGCTCATAAACTGGGTAATTACCGTTTAACTGATTCTACACTCTATGTCACACTGGAACCTTGTACTATGTGTGCCGGTGCGATCATTCATGCACGTGTCCAGAAGGTGGTGTTTGGTGCCCGTGATCCGAAAACTGGTGCCGCAGGCAGTCTATTTGATATTCTGGGAACTGATAAACTTAATCATAAAGTAGAAATACAAAGTGGCGTACTGGAAAAGGAATGCGCCGAAAAACTGACTGCTTTTTTCAGGGCAAGGCGCTAGAGCACGTATTATTCCTGGTTAAGTTTACGTCTTTGTTTAATTTCACTTATTGTAATCCTGTTTCGGCCGTTAGCCTTTGATTGATAAAGTGCATCATCCGCTGTTTTTATCAATTCCTCATCAGTGTGTCCTACTTCCTTCATACAAGCGATACCAATACTGATTGTGATGTTCAGCTTGTTGTCATTGGCGGCTATTGGTGCACCGGATATGGATTTCAGGATACGTTCGGCAACATGAAATGCATCATCAGTTGTTGTGTTAGGCAAGATAACAGAAAATTCTTCACCACCATATCTCATGACACTGTCTTTTGGCCGAATGTTTTGTGTAATACGATATGCTATTTCACGTAATACAATATCACCGGTTGGGTGGCCATAGGTATCATTGACAGATTTAAAAAAATCAACATCAATAATAAATAAACAGAGAGATTGTTTGTGTCGTGAAAAATCTGCAATCTCGTTATCGATTTGAGTATGAAACTCGCGCCGATTAAGCAGTCCGGTCAAATCATCACGGGTTGCCTGATGTTTTAAAACACTTTGTGATTCCTGAATTGTTTCTGCCATGTTGTTAAAGGCAATAGCCAGTTCAGCCAGTTCATCATGGGTATCTATTTCAATCCGGTGGCCTAGTTTTCCATTTGAAAAAATGCGTGCGCCTTCGCGCAGTTTGTTAACAGGATCAAGTATTGATCTGGATAGAAAATAGGCAGTTGAGATAGCAATTAATAGACCAATTAAAAAAACGGAAAGAATAAGTATTTGTACTTCTGTGCGTGATTTTTTGGAAAGCAGATGTGTTTCGTTGATTTGCGCAACCAATACCGTAATGATTGAATTAAGACCATCAGCGATTGAGACAAAATCACGATCCATTTTTTCCATGGTTAGATGCAGTTCAGGGAGATTGTTTTTATTTGATTTTAGTATCTGCAGACTTAAGGTATCTGCTTCTTTCCATGATGATTCAAGAGAGCCGATAATGTTTACCAGTTCTTTATATTTTCCTGTGGTTTTCTTTATGTGTAAAAATGATTGATGAATATCTTCCCTCATTTTGTTGTAATGGTCGCGTTCGGATTTATCCCAGTGAATCAAATAGTCATTTGCCGGCATGGGTGCCTGTAACAGGGATTTTTGTAATTCAACGACAGCCAGCGTTTCCGTGTTGATTCGGGTAATGGCATCATCCAGTTCTTCTACAGTGGAAGAAAAAATGGCGTAACCGATGATGGCCAGGATTAATTGTGGAATCAGCATGATGCTTGTTCCAAATAACAAGCGGGACTTAATGCGTGGGTGAATACGTGTTTCCGATTTATTATGTATGGGATTCTGTTGCATTGAAATAGATTAACGATACATTATATTTTTATATTTATAGCACAGGAGAATCAATGGCAACGGCTTTCGGTTCGACTTTACGTTCATTTCCTTCAGTGTGCCAAACGAGCAAGTCATAATAGGAACGTATATTTTCTACATAGCGTACTGGCTCCCAGCCTCGCGCATAACCATGTTTGGTATCCTGATACCACTTTTTACGACTGAGAAGAGGTAGATTTTCTTTCACATCATTCCAGCTGTTTGGATTACCACCGCGAATTTGTGTAATTACACGAGCATCTTCCAGATGCCCATAACCGACATTATAGGAAGCCATGGCCATCCAGATACGATCCGGTTCTTTAATTTGTTCAGGAATTTTATTGATCATTCTTTTAATGTAACGTGAACCACCATCAATGCTCTGAGCCGGGTCAAGTCGGTCATTAATTTTCATTAATTTAGCCGTGTTCTGGGTGAGCATCATTAGACCCCGTACACCTGTTGGTGAAACAGCACGTGGGTTCCAGTGTGATTCTTGATAGGCCATTGCTGCCAGTAGACGCCAGTCAATCTCGTTTTTCTTTCCGGCTTGTTCAAATAGTTCACGATAACTGGGCAGCCGACGATTAATATGGTTTTTGTAAGTACGGGTACCAACATAATCAAAGTTCATAACATGGCCATAGTAACGTTCCAGAATACGCTCTATTTCACCATTTCTTTTCATATTATCAATAAAGATTGAAGCGGCATTAAACAAGGTGTCGTCCTTGCTTTTGGGAAAGGCCCAGGCAATTGGTTCTTTTGAACTTAAATTAAATGCAATACGTAATTCAGGATAGTAGCGACGGTTAATGGCCATTTCATTGGAATCGGCCACGGTATAATCGAGCATGTTTTCGGAAACCAGATCGAGTAATTCCTCACTGTTCAGTTCTTCATTTTCCAGCCAGTCAAGATCAGGGTATTTTTCCTTCAAGTCCTCTAAACGTTCGGCATGACTGCTGCCGGCAACAACTTCGATCTCGTGATTAAATAAATCAGTAATTGTACGCGGGCGTGCAAGACCGGATTTTGAACGATAAATCAGCTGTTGAGTAACGTGCTGGTAAGGGGTAGTGAAGCGCATTATTTGTTTGCGTGCTTCAGTAATGGTTAAACCGGCGGCAGCAAAATGAACTTCATTATTACTGATCATGGAAATAAGGCGATCCAGAGAATCGGGTACGGTTACTTCCAGTTCTACACCGAGATCATCAGCAAAGCGTTTGACGAGATCATATTCGAAGCCACGCTCACCTTCAGGACCTTCATAATAGGTTGTCGGGCTGTTGCGAGTTGCAACTGCCAGTTTGCCTGCAAATTTGATCTCGTTGAGAATGGACACCTGATTATCCACACTTAGTAGAGTCAGTCCCCCGACGATCAAAATAACGGCAGATATGCCTCGAAATTTTCTATCCATATATAGTTTTCTTAACAACAATAGTACTTCTTGGACCCGATACTATACTGTGTGTCACACCGATAGTAATATTCCTTCTTATACAATAAGTTAGCGGCATTTTAATCCTGTGCTTGAGTACAATCGGCCTTTCTGGTGAATATTAAGAACTTACATGATCTCACGCGGGGCAATATGGATTTCTTTATTTATAATGGGGTGTAACATGCCTGTTTTAAAGGGAAAATTAATGTCGGTTCTGGTATGATTTGCCCCTTAAATCGACGATTAAACCATCATTTCGCTGTTGAGACTAAAAAATGAGCAAAGAATTAAACAAATACAGTAAACGTATTACACAGCCCAAATCACAAGGTGCATCACAAGCCATGCTATATGGTACTGGTATGTCCGAGGCTGACATGAATAAGGCCGAAGTCGGTATTGCCAGCGTCTGGTGGGAAGGTAACACCTGCAATATGCATCTGAATGATTTGGCTGCCAAGGTAAAAGAAGGTGTAGTCGCCGCTGATATGGTCGGCATGCGGTTCAATACCATTGGTGTCTCGGATGGGATTTCCATGGGCACAGACGGGATGTCTTATTCCTTGCAGTCACGTGAAATTATTGCTGATTCGGTGGAAACGGTGATGGGTGCGCAATGGTATGACGGCCTGATTGCCATTCCCGGTTGTGACAAGAACATGCCGGGCGTGTTGATTGCGATGGGTCGTTTGAATCGCCCTGCGCTCATGGTTTATGGTGGCACGATCAAGCCAGGCAATTTAAATGATCAGCCACTGGATATCGTGTCAGCATTCCAGAGTTATGGTGAATTCCTTGCAGGCAAGATTGACGATGATACGCGCAAGGGCATTGTGAAAAACTCCTGCCCGGGTGCTGGTGCCTGTGGTGGTATGTATACCGCCAATACCATGGCCTGTGCGATTGAAGCATTGGGAATGTCATTACCTTATAGCTCATCCAATCCGGCAGTAGACAGGAGCAAACTGGATGAATGTATCGCTGCCGGTGCGGCGATTCGTCACCTGCTGGAGAAAGACATCAAGCCACGCGACATCATGACGCGAGCAGCATTTGAAAATGCGATGGTCATCGTGACAGCACTTGGCGGCTCTACCAATGCAGTATTACACCTGATTGCGATGGCGCGTGCAGTGGATGTAAAGGTCACGATTGATGATTTCCAGCGTGTCAGTGATCGCATTCCATTCCTTGCCGATCTCAAACCAAGCGGCAAGTATGTGATGGAAGATTTACATAATGTGGGTGGTACACCGGCGGTAATGAAGTTCCTGCTGGATCAAGGTTGGCTTAATGGTGATTGCATGACAGTCACCGGTAAAACCCTTGCCGAGAATCTGAAAGACTTGCCCGCATTGAAAGCCGGGCAGGATGTCATGCGTCCGGTGAGTAATCCTATTAAGGAAAGCGGTCATATCCAGATTCTAAAAGGCACGTTTGCGCCAGGTGGTTCGGTTGCAAAAATCACAGGTAAAGAAGGTCTGGTATTCAAAGGTCCTGCGCGAGTGTTTGATGGCGAAGAACATATGTTAAAGGCACTGGAAGATGGCAAGATTCAAAAAGGTGATGTTATTGTTATCCGTTATGAAGGTCCGAAGGGTGGGCCGGGTATGCCGGAAATGCTGACACCCACTTCAGCCATTATGGGAGCCGGTATGGGTAAGGACGTTGCCTTGATCACCGATGGACGTTTCTCCGGTGGTTCACATGGGTTCATTGTCGGTCATGTTGTACCGGAAGCACAGGAAGGTGGCCCGATTGCATTAGTGAAAGACGGTGATGTGATCACGCTGGATGCTGAAAGGAATATTCTTGATGTTGATGTCAGTTCAGATGAAATGGAGAAACGTCGTGCCGCATGGACCATGCCAGCTTATAAGGCAACGCGCGGCACCTTGTATAAGTTCATCAAGAATGTGAAAAATGCATCGGAAGGTTGTGTAACAGACGAATAGGAACTTTTTTAAAAAAAGTGAATTTTGTTTGCCGAATATCTTCTCCCTTCCTGGTGAAAGAAGGGAGGAGATTTTATTTAAAAGCAGTTTCGGGAAACTTTTCCGTAATCAACATCACAGGTTGTTGATGAGCAAACACACGATAGGTTCTGGATATCAGATTTGAATTTGGCGTAACATCAAAATATCCTGCTAGCTCTTCCGCCTTTTCCAGATCACAGGATAAAATTTCACGATAGGTTTCCAGTCGCTCTTCGTTAATTAATAGTCCCAGTGGTTTTTTTGCTTCCCGTAGACCTGCGCAAATTTTTTCACCTAGCCTTTCAGGGACGATAATGGATTCGGCGTAAACATAGTTTTTGGCTGAATCCTTGCCTTGTAATAATACTTTTCTTGCCAGTATGTCGGTATTTACACCAACATCGAGATACGGGATTAAAGTTTCAGTGGTGATCTGTTCCTGATACAACTTAACAATCTGAATACCTTCCCATAATTGCGCCTCCAGAATATCGGTCACGGTACCGTCGGTTGTGATAAGAATACGCTGGAATGAAGACAGGTTTTTCGGATCAATTCTACTTTTGCGTAATGAATCCTGCAGATCAATACGCATCATATCGAGTTTGCCAGTGCTTTTAATAGGGGTGACCTTGTTCATATGGCTGATTATAACGGATAAATAACTGGTTGATTAGAATAAGTATATGCATGTGAGTATTCAGGATCAAACTATCTTAATGTAGATTATTAATATTGGTTCAATAAATGACTGTATTTAATAAGCTTTGAGCAGTATTATTTTATTGTTGGGATACAATATATGCGAGCAAGTATGCTGAGGGGATGTGTTAACCATACGGTCAGGTTACATATTTTTTTGGCCCTGTTTTCAGGGCTAGTGTTGAGTAGTGCCGTTTTTGCGCAAGACCATATTCCTCGATCAAAAATATTTACATTGGGTATCCACCCTTACCTTCCCACACAAGAATTAAACATGCGTTTTCAAGGGCTGGTTAATTATCTTGCAGAACAGCTTGGTGAGCCGGTTAATCTGAAAATTTCCAGAGACTATGAATCTCATATTGAACTTGCCGGTAATAATGCATATGACATTGCCTATATGGGTCCTTCCAGTTATGTCACCATGACAAGTCGCTATGGTAAACGTCCGTTATTGGCCAGAGTCGAGGTAAATCATAATCCGTTTTTCAAAG
>Ga0224506_10002734_pt1 | contig 11926 bp, 11 predicted proteins | sample SF_Jan12_sed_USG_2_FD_169108 | JGI IMG/M metagenome (GOLD analysis project Ga0224506, IMG submission 169108) | Sediment microbial communities from San Francisco Bay, California, United States - SF_Jan12_sed_USGS_8_1 | ecosystem: Environmental > Aquatic > Marine > Sediment | place: USA...
TTCTCGATATATTAATGTTTGAATGGTCGGGACGGCAGGATTTGAACCTACGACCACCACACCCCCAGTGTGGTGCGCTACCAGACTGCGCTACGCCCCGAAATTGATTTAAAACAGGTTGGTGATAATACTCCAAGCTGGATAGCCAGGAAAGTTTAAACCTTGAGGATTTCTGCTATTTCTTCCAGTTCCTGACGGATTTCCTGGAGTGTTTGCTTGTTTGTAATTTCGCCTTCTTTGTCAGTATCGGTTAACTGGATTCTGGCACCACCAATTGTGTAACCCTGCTCGTAAAGCAGGCTACGGATTTGGCGAATCATAACCACATCCTGACGTTGATAATAACGTCGATTACCACGACGTTTAACAGGCTTGAGCTGTGGAAATTCCTGCTCCCAGTAACGCAGAACATGCGGTTTTACATCACACAGATCACTGACTTCGCCAATAGTGAAATAGCGTTTGCCGGGGATTGGCGGAAGTTCGTTATTCTGACTGGGTTCCAGCATAGGCCTCTACCCTTGCCTTGAGTTTCTGTCCTGGACGAAAGGTCACGACACGGCGTGCCGTAATGGGAATTTCTTCGCCTGTTTTTGGATTACGGCCTGGTCGTTGCTTTTTGTCACGCAGATCAAAGTTACCGAAACCGGACAGCTTGACCTGCTTACCGTTTTCCAGTGCTCCGCGAATTTCTTCAAAAAACAACTCGACGAGTTCCTTGGCTTCACGTTTATTCAGCCCAAGTTCCTCAAACAAGCGTTCCGCCATTTCAGCCTTTGTTAGCGCCATATGCCCCTTTCTCTTTTATTCTCTTAAGGTCGCCCCAAGCTCTGACTGTAATACCTGTACAATTTGTACCATTACAGTATCGACTTCAGTGTCTGTAAGAGTGCGCGAAAGATCCTGTAAGGTCAAGCCTAAAGCCAGACTTTTTCGTCCAGAATCAATACCTTCGCCGGTATATACGTCAAACAACTCGATGTTTTTTAGCGCGTCAGGAGCCGATTTTTTTATCGTCTCTTCGACTCGCTGTGCTGTCACATCTATGTCTACAATAATTGCCAAATCCCTTCTAATTGCGGGGAATTTAGATAACATTTCAAATCTGGGGACCTGCCCCTGTTGCACCACATCAAGCTTGAGCTCAAACAGGATTACGCTTTGTTTAACTCCCAGTTTCTGAGAGATGGATGGATGTAAGACTCCCAGCCAACCAGCGTCTCTGTCGCCCCGTAACAGCCTTACAGACTGGCCTGGGTGTAATGCAGGATGTGTCTCGGCATTGAATTGGTATTCAGTGGCTGAACCCGCTAGCTGCAGCAATGATTCAAGCTCTTTTTTGACATCGAAGAAGTCAGACTTCTCTGAGTCGAGGCCCCATTGTTCCGGATAGCGGTCTCCATAACGCAATCCCGCAACGACCATTTCTTGTTTTAATTCAGAACCTTGACGGACAAATTTAAGACCGCACTCGAATAAGCATATACGATTTTGTTGGCGGTGCAAGTTATGCTGCATGGCCTGTACCAGACCAGGCCAGATCGAGGTACGCATCACGGCCATCTCCGCCGAAATGGGGTTTAAAAGTGGCAAATTCTCCAGATCTGGTTCAAAAAGTGACTGGAACTCTGGCTCGACAAAACTATAGGTAATGGCCTCCTGGTACCCCAGATCGGTCAGCAGCTGACGAATCCGACGTAAATCGACTCTGGATTCAGGCTTCGGATGCATGATCAGTGGGCTCACTGGTCGCGTATAAGGCAGATTGTCATAACCAGAGATTCTTCCCAGCTCTTCAATCAAATCAACTTCCTGCTCGATGTCGAATCGGAACGCGGGTGGCGTTACTTTCCAGTCATCACCTTCTGAGAAAACCTCCATGCCCAGTCGTTTTAAAATTGATTTCACTTCCTGAGGAGGAATATCGATGCCCAGAACACGGCTAATTCGCTGAGAGCGAAGTTTAATGGCCTCTTTGTGTGACAAGCTTTCTTTCGACTGTCGTTTCACCACCGGCCCCGCTTTACCGCCAACGATATCCAGTAATAGTTCGGTGGCTCGTTCAATTGCGCGTTGTTGTAAATCAGGGGCAACACCGCGCTCGAATCGATGTGATGAGTCAGTGTGCAGGCCATAGCTCCGTGCTCGTCCCGCAATCGCTAAGGGTGAGAAGAAGGCACTTTCAAGAAAAATGTCCTTTGTCGAGTCCTGTACGGCCGAATCAGCGCCGCCCATGATCCCGGCCAGCGCAACTGGCGCTTTTTCATCAGCAATAACCAGAGTACCTTCGGTCAGCTCGATAATCTGTTCATCAAGCAATTTAATCTTTTCACCCTGCTTTGCATGACGCACGACAATGCCGCCGGATAGTTTATCCAGATCAAAGGCATGCATGGGCTGACCGAATTCAAGTAGAACGTAATTGGTGACATCAACAACCGGTCCAAGACTACGCAAGCCACTACGACGCAACCGTTCCTGCATCCAGATAGGAGTGGCCGCGGCCTGATCAATACCACGGATAATTCGACCAACATAGACTGGACAGTCTTCACTGGCTTCAACATTGACATCAAATTTATCGACCAGTGCAACCGTTGGATTTTTTCCATTTGGTACTGACACATCGAGCTGGTTCAGCACACCGACTTCTCGAGCAATACCAGCCAGACTCAGGCAGTCGCCACGATTTGGGGTTAAACCGAGTTCAATGCTGACATCATCCAGCTTTAGATATTTGCGGATGTCTTCACCGACAGGGGCATCATCAGGCAGAATCAATAAACCATCGGCCTGCTCCACCATGCCCAGTTCCTTGGCGGAACATAGCATGCCATGTGATTCAACACCGCGGAGCTTGCTTTTCTTGATTTTCAGGCCACCAGGAAGACTGGCGCCTACCAAAGCAACAGGAACACGCGCGCCAGCAAATACATTGGCTGCGCCACAAACGATACTGAGCGCTTTTTTATCACCAATATTGACCTGACAAACACGCAGCTTGTCGGCATCAGGGTGGGCTTCTAACTGGCTTACCTCGCCGACTACAACCTGATCAAAGTCTGCTGCGACTGCTTCGATTGCATCGACTTCAAGGCCGGCCATGGTGAGTTGATGAGCAAGCTGCTGTGTACCAACATCAGGATTAACCCATTCACGTAACCATTGTTCGCTGAATTTCATTGCTCAGATTCCAGTTTGAAAAATGTATTAGCTGAATTGCTGCAAAAAACGCAGGTCGTTTTCAAAGAATAAACGTAGATCGTTAACGCCATAACGAAGCATAGCCAGTCGCTCAACGCCGATTCCAAAAGCAAAGCCCAGATATTTTTCATTATCGATGTTCACATGCTCCAGCACTTTTGGATGCACCATGCCGCAACCAAGAATTTCTATCCAGCCGGTATGACTACAGACACGACAGCCTTCACCACTACACATCACACATTGGATATCGGCTTCAGCTGATGGCTCAGTGAAGGGAAAGTAAGAAGGGCGAAAACGGACGGCCAGATCATCTCGTTCAAAGAAATAATGCAGGAAATCGCTAAGAACACCCTTGAGATCGGCAAAAGTCACCTGTTCATCAATCAGAAAGCCTTCGACCTGGTGGAACATCGGAGTATGGGTTAAATCTGAATCACAGCGATAAACACGGCCCGGGGCAATCACCCTTAATGGCGGTGGTTTATCTTTCATCACTCGAATTTGGACGGGTGAGGTATGGGTACGCAAGAGGCGACCATCTTCAAAATAAAAGGTATCATGCATCGCACGTGCGGGGTGTGTCGGTGGAATATTCAGAGCTTCAAAGTTATGATAATCATCCTCAACTTCTGGGCCTTCCGCAATCTCAAACCCCAGCTGCAGAAACAGATCTTCGATACGTTCCATGGTGCGCGTAACAGGATGTAAACCACCTGTCGACTGACCTCGTCCTGGCAGAGTGCCATCGATTTTTTCTTTGGCAAGACGTTCTGCTAACTCGGAATTCTGAATATGTTGCTTGCGTGCTTCCAGTGCCTGCTGGATTTGTTGCTTGGCCTGATTAATTGCCTGCCCTGCTTTTGGTTTTTCTTCCGGCGGCAGCTTACCGAGCGATTTCATCTGCTCAGTAATCAGTCCCTTCTTACCCAGATATTCAACACGAACCTGATCGAGCGACTGGATGCTATTCGCATCATTTACCGCTTGCTGGGCTGTTTTAATGAATTGTTCCAGTTCCTGTAACACGCTGACTCTTTATTGTTATTTTCGTTTTATAAACAAAAAAGGGAAGGCACCAATGGCCTTCCCTTTCTACTGCTGCGCAAATCGGTGGGCTATGAATAGCTCACCAATTTAGCATTAGCCCTGCAGGTTAGCCTTTGCCTGTTCGGCAAGCTGGGCAAATGCGTTCTTGTCGAATATCGCCATATCCGAAAGAACCTTACGATCGATTTCGATCTCGGCACGCTTCAGGCCATTGATCATACGGCTGTAAGACAATCCACATTCACGCGCAGCGGCGTTAATACGGGCAATCCACAGGGCACGAAACTGACGTTTGCGCTGACGACGATCACGATAAGCATATTGACCGGCTTTGGTTACCGCCTGGGTCGCAACGCGATAGACATTTTTTCGACGGCCTGAATAACCCTTGGCCAGATCGAGGACTTTTTTGTGTTTGGCGTGTGCTGTTACGCCACGTTTTACTCTTGGCATCTCTTCTTACCTCTGAATTAGCTGTACGGCAACATTCTGCAAACTGCAGCTGTATCCGATTCATGAACTTGCGCAGCCGCACGTAAATGACGCTTACGTTTGGTGCTCTTCTTGGTAAGTATGTGGCGACGGTGCGACTGGGCACGCTTAAAGCCACCGGATGCTGAACGTTTAAAACGCTTGGCAGCCCCACTGTTTGATTTAATCTTTGGCATTACTTCGAACTCCGCATTCGTTAATTAACAACTGATGACAGGTTTGTCATCTCACTTTTTCTTCGGGGCGATGACCATGACCATTTGCCGACCTTCAATTTTTGGAAACTGTTCAACAGCTCCATACTCAGCTAGATCACTTTCAATCCGTTTTAAAAACTCAAGACCGAGTTCCTGATGTGCCATTTCGCGGCCGCGAAAACGCATCGTGATCTTGGTCTTGTCCCCATTCTCAAGGAAACGTATCAGGTTGCGTAGTTTTACCTGATAATCCCCTACGTCCGTCCCTGGGCGAAACTTCACTTCTTTGACCTGGATCTGTTTCTGTTTCTTTTTCGCCGCATGCTTTTTCTTGTTCAGTTCGAACAAGTATTTCCCGTAGTCCATAATTCGACATACAGGTGGCGATGCTTCAGGTGAAATTTCCACCAGATCCATATCGGCTTCGAGAGCCAGCTCTTGTGCCTTCTCGATCGGTAGAACGCCTATCTGTTCACCGTCGGCACCAATGACACGCACTTCCGGAATCCGGATATCTTCGTTTATGCGCGTTTCTTTCGCAGTAGCGATATTCTAGCCCTCCAAATGACTACGGCCGCGGCACGCGACAGATCTGGTGAGTTTCTGAGCAAAGTCCTTTACGGACATTGCGCCGAGATCCTCACCTCCTCGCGTACGCACGGCCACAGTACGATTTTCCAACTCCCTATCGCCGATGACCAGCTGATAAGGTACTTTCTGTAGCGTATGTTCGCGAATTTTAAAGCCTATCTTCTCATTTCTCAAGTCAGATAGAGCCCTAATCCCTTGTTTTTTCAGCTCTGCGACCACTTCTTCCACATAGCTGGACTGGCTATCGGTGATATTCATCACCACGGCCTGAACCGGTGCCAGCCAATCAGGGAAGATTCCGGCATGTTCTTCGATAAGGATGCCGATGAAGCGCTCCATGGAACCAAGGATAGCGCGATGCAGCATGACGGGTGTTTTGCGCTCGCCATCTTCGGCGACATACTCGGCGCCGAGGCGTCCTGGCATTGAGAAGTCAACCTGAATGGTGCCACATTGCCAGACGCGGCCGAGGCAATCCTTCAGCGAGAATTCAATCTTGGGGCCATAGAAAGCGCCTTCACCCGGCTGCAATTCCCAGTCGAGCTTTTTATCATTCAAGGCGGTCTCAAGTGCACTCTCAGCCTTGTCCCAGACCTCATCCGATCCCACACGCTGTTCGGGCCGGGTTGATAATTTGATCAGCACATCGGTGAATCCAAAATCGGCATACACTTCAAACAACAAATCGATGAAGCTGGCAACCTCTGACTGGATCTGTTCCTCAGTACAGAAGATATGCGCATCATCCTGGGTGAACGCGCGCACGCGCATCAGACCATGTAATGTTCCCGATGGTTCATTTCGGTGGCAGGAACCAAATTCTGCCATTCGTAATGGCAGGTCACGGTAGCTCTTCAGGCCCTGGTTGTAGATCTGCACGTGACAGGGACAGTTCATTGGCTTGACGGCGTATTCGCGATTCTCAGACTGAGTCGTAAACATGTCTTCACGGAACTTGGCCCAGTGACCTGACTTCTCCCATAGCACCCGATCGGCCAGATTAGGTGTGTTTACTTCCTGATAACCATGCGCACGAATCTTTTCACGTACGTATTGCTCAATTTCCTTGTAGATGATCCAGCCCTTGTCATGCCAGAACACCATTCCGGGGGCTTCTTCCTGAGTGTGAAAAAGATCCAGCTTACGACCGACTTTACGATGATCGCGCTTCTCAGCCTCTTCAAGGCGGTGCAGATAGGCCTTCAGCGCCTTCTTATCTGTCCATGCGGTGCCATAGATCCGCTGTAACATCTCGTTATTACTATCACCACGCCAATAGGCACCCGCCACCTTCATCAGCTTGAAAGCCTTCAGTTTACCTGTGGATGGGACGTGGGGACCACGACACAGATCGATGAAGTCACCCTGCTTATAGAGGGAGATATCTTCATTAGTCGGAATACTGGCAATGATCTCGGCCTTGTATTCTTCGCCCATATCACGGAAGAATTTCACTGCTTCATCACGTGGCATAACTGTTCGCTCAACCTGAAAATCTTTTTTCGCCAGCTCGGTCATTTTCTTTTCGATCTTTTCCAGGTCAGCTTCGGAGAAACCGGCTTTATATGAAAAATCGTAATAGAAGCCATCTTCGATCACGGGACCAATGGTGACCTGAGCATCAGGGTGCAGCTCTTTTACCGCCTGCGCTAACAAATGTGCTGTTGAGTGACGAATCACATCAAGTCCATCTTCATCACGTTCAGTGATAATGGCAAGATTGGTATCCTTTTCGATGATATACGAGGTATCGACGATCTGATCTTCGACCTTCCCGGCAAGTGCAGCCTTGGCCAAGCCCGCGCCAATATCAGCAGCGACATCGGCAATAGTTAATGGCTGGGGATAATCACGCTTGCTGCCATCAGGCAGAGTAATGGTTGGCATCTCTTCGTTCCTTTTCGCAGTGGCGACACCATACCAAGGGTCGCTTGTTTTAGTTGGACGGCCCGTACGCAAGGTCGTCCGCAAATTAAAAGGCGATCCATACAGTGGATCGCCTCTATTCAGGTTAGCTAAATTTAGCCGACTTACAATTTGGTAGTCGCGATTGGATTCGAACCAACGACCCCCACCATGTCAAGGTGGTGCTCTAACCAACTGAGCTACGCGACTGTTGTTCTCTGGAATATATTCTCAGGGGCGGGGAAGATACTAAATCTACCCTGATCTGGCAAGCAGCTGGACCTTATAAGCGGGTTATCCGCCAACGACGGCCAGACCGTGCTGCCGTAGGCGTTGTAGCTCATCGCGCAAACGCGCGGCTTCTTCGAATTCCAGGTCCTGGGCATGCTGGTACATTTGTTCTTCCAGTGCTTTGATCTTTTTAGCCAGCATCTCAGGGGTCATCTCATTGTATTGATGAATTTCCTCCGCAATGCGGGCGAAGTCCTGTGGTGTGCCACTGCGCGCTGCATAGGCCCCTTCCATGACGTCGGTGATGGCCTTGGTGATGCTTAGCGGCGTAATGCCATGCTCTTCATTAAAGACCTGTTGTCTGTCTCTGCGTCGCTGCGTCTCATCCATGGCGCGCTGCATGGAGCCCGTCACTCTGTCCGCGTACAGAATGGCCTTACCCGCAACGTTACGAGCGGCACGGCCGATAGTCTGGATCAAGGAGCGTTCTGAACGTAGGAAGCCTTCTTTATCGGCATCGAGGATCGCCACCAGCGAAACCTCGGGGATATCGAGTCCTTCTCGCAACAGGTTGATCCCAACCAGTGCATCGAATTCTCCCAGACGCAGATCACGAATGATCTCGATGCGCTCGACCGTATCGGTGTCAGAATGCATATATCGAACCCGCACGCCGTGATCACTCAGGTAGTCCGTTAAATCCTCAGCCATACGTTTGGTCAGGGTCGTGACCAGAATGCGTTCACTGCGCTCAGCGCGCTGGTTGATTTCCGACAACAAGTCATCGACCTGTGTGCCAGCAGGACGAATCTCAATTTCTGGGTCAATCAGACCCGTCGGCCTGACGACCTGCTCAATGATCGCGCCAGAATGTTCTGCCTCATAATCTGCCGGTGTTGCTGAAACATAGATCGTCTGTGGAGCAAGGCCTTCGAATTCGGCAAACCGTAGCGGTCGATTGTCCAGTGCCGATGGCAATCTGAATCCATATTCGACCAGATTTTCCTTGCGTGAACGATCCCCCTTGTACATGGCACCCACCTGGGGAATGGTGGCGTGGGACTCATCGATCACCAACAAAGCATCTTTTGGTAGGTAATCCATAAATGTCGGTGGTGGTTCACCGGGTTCACGCCCCGACAGGTATCGAGAGTAGTTTTCGATACCGGAGCAATAACCCAGCTCCATAATCATTTCGATATCAAACTGTGTCCGCTGTTCCAGTCGCTGAGCTTCTACCAGCTTGTTAACACTGTAGAGCTGCTCTAACCGCTCTTTTAATTCCACTTTGATTAGCTCAACCGCAGCCAGCAAAGTCTCCCGAGGCGTGACGTAGTGTGTCTTGGGGTAAATCGTGGCTCGTGGTACACGACGCAACATTTCGCCGGTCAAGGGATCGAAATAACTGATTTTTTCAATCTCTTCATCAAACATCTCGACTCGTATTGCATCCCGATCCGAATCAGCCGGATAGATATCGATCACTTCACCACGAACCCGATACGTACCGCGTCGCAACTCAACATCGTTGCGCTTATATTGCATTTCGGCCAGTCGTCTGAGGATCTTACGCTGATCAATGATCTCACCCTTCTTCAGATGCAACAGCATTTTCAGATAGGACTTGGGATCACCCAGACCATAGATGGCAGAGACAGAAGCGACAATGATGGTATCCCGCCGTTCTAACAACGCTTTTGTGGCCGAAAGCCGCATCTGCTCAATGTGTTCATTAATGGCCGCGTCTTTCTCGATGAATGTATCAGAAGAAGGCACATAAGCCTCTGGCTGATAGTAGTCGTAATACGAGACGAAATACTCCACGGCATTCTCGGGAAAGAACTCACGCATCTCGCCATAAAGCTGAGCAGCCAGAGTTTTATTATGGGCCAGGATCAATGTCGGTCGCTGTACATTCTGGATCACATTCGCGATCGTGAATGTTTTACCCGAACCCGTCACACCCAGTAAGGTCATACCCGCCTCACCATCATTCAGACCGGTAGTCAGTTTTTCGATTGCTTGAGGTTGATCGCCCGCAGGTTGATAATCGGACCGGAGAATAAATTTTTTTGTCATAGGATTCTGTCAGGGCGAAGTTTCATATATATTACACGCCTTTGTGCCACCAACCAGATAATTGAGGTCATTCTTTGGATATCAAGCTAGCCGATCGGGTCAAGCGCATTAAGCCCTCGCCCACCCTGGCCGTAACTGCACGCGCCAATGAACTACGTGCTCAGGGCAAGGATATCATTGGTTTGGGTGCGGGCGAACCCGATTTTGACACGCCGGATCACATCAAGCAGGCCGCAATTGACGCACTTGGTCGTGGCTTTACAAAATACACGGCTGTTGATGGTACTGCTGAACTTAAAGCCGCGATCGTCAACAAATTTAAAAACGAAAACAGTCTGGATTACGAAGCCAATCAGGTACTGGTCTCCTGTGGTGGTAAGCAAAGCTTTTTTAATCTGGCACAGGCCTTATTGAATTCGGGTGATGAAGTTATTATCCCTGCCCCTTACTGGGTCTCTTACCCGGATATGGTTCTGCTCGCAGATGGCAAGCCTGTCATCATTGAAACCAGTTATGATCAACAGTTCAAGATCTCCCCCGAACAACTGGATAAAGCAATTACGGCTAAGACCAGATTGCTTGTAATTAACAGCCCATCAAATCCAACGGGTCAGTGTTACACAAAAGATGAACTTGCTGCGCTGGGTGAGGTTCTACGTCAACATCCACATGTACTTATCGCCAGCGATGATATGTATGAACATATTCTCTGGAGCGGTGAACCCTTCATCAATATTGTGAATGTCTGCCCTGATCTTTATGAGCGCTCAATTGTAATGAATGGCGTGTCCAAGGCTTATTCCATGACGGGTTGGCGTATTGGTTATGCCGCGGGTCCAGCCCCTCTCATTCAATCCATGAAAAAGATTCAGTCACAAAGTACATCGAATCCTACTTCCATTGCACAGGTTGCGGCACAGGCGGCACTTGAGGGTGATCAAACCTGTATTGCCACCATGCTGGAGACATTCAAAACACGGCATGACATGGTCGTTGAGGGGCTAAATAAAATTGAAGGTGTGCGTTGTTTACCTTCACAGGGTACGTTCTATGCGTTCCCTGATGTACAGGAAATGATCAACAACATCGATGGCGTTGAAACAGACGTTGACCTGGCAGAACACTTGATCGAACAGGCAGGCATTGCGCTTGTACCAGGGTCTGCATTTGGCGCGCCGGGTCATATGCGGTTGTCATATGCAACGAGCACTGAGAATCTACAACAGGCACTTGAGCGCTTAATGAAAATTGTCTGATCTGATTTATCAGACAAATCCTACAACACAAAGCGACAATATCCTACAGACCCCCTTAAGAGATTTCCGTATCGTAGACACACTACACGGATGAAGGGGGGTTTGACATGGATGTCTATTCAAAAAAATCCCATGGCAGAGGGAAAAGCCATGGGTACTTTAATCAACTAACTTATCGCTTTTGTCGTGGTTTAACTCTACTTGAGTTGATGACTAGTATTGCCGCGTTAAGTATTACTGTCTCGGCTGGTGTCCCCAGCCTAATCAATGTTGCCAATAACAATAAAGTCAGGGTTGAAATTAACCAACTGCGTGAATCTCTGCGCTATGCATGGTCAGAAGCCATCCTGCGCAATAAGGTTGTAGTCGCCTGTCCATCACCGGACGGTAAAAACTGTATCAGAAGTCAGAACTGGGAACAGGGCTGGATCCTGTTTGTTGATAATGATGGGGACAGGGTACTAGGGGAAAACGACGCCATAATGCGGGTTTATGAACCCATGCCAAAGGCCATTACGGCAACCTATCGCGCCTTTGGTCCAAGAGGCCAATACATTCCTTTTTACCCAACGGATGGGATGAGAACAAATGGAACATTCAGTGTCTGTGTGGCAGGAAATGTACCGGAGTTGAATCGAGCACTCATTGTTTCAAAGGCCCGACCACGAATCAGTAAAACAATGCGTGATGGCAGCCCGGTTAGGTGTAAGGAGTCGTAAATTCGGCTCCTGGGTCTATTGACCTCGCCGCAGTGCACCATTACCATAGCGCCCTCATTTCCCCGGTAGCTCAGTCGGTAGAGCAAATGACTGTTAATCATTGGGTCGGCGGTTCGAGCCCGTCCCGGGGAGCCAAAATCTTTTTTAATTAAACCAGACTTCGATCTGGTTTTTTTATATCTGTGATTTTTTCGGCTCAAAC
>Ga0224506_10002735_pt1 | contig 11923 bp, 10 predicted proteins | sample SF_Jan12_sed_USG_2_FD_169108 | JGI IMG/M metagenome (GOLD analysis project Ga0224506, IMG submission 169108) | Sediment microbial communities from San Francisco Bay, California, United States - SF_Jan12_sed_USGS_8_1 | ecosystem: Environmental > Aquatic > Marine > Sediment | place: USA...
CGTAATCAGCATTGAAATGACGGCCAATAATGAAATCACCGTTAGTGATAATGGCCGCGGCATTCCGGTTGACCCACACCCCAAGTTCAAAAATCTTTCCGCCCTTGAGGTCATAATGACCACACTACATTCCGGCGGTAAATTCGGTGGCAAGGCTTATGCCACGTCCGGCGGCCTGCACGGGGTAGGTATTTCGGTGGTGAACGCCCTTTCCGAATATATGCGCGTTGAGGTCGCGCGCGACAAACAGCAATGGGTACAGGAATTTTCCCGCGGCAAGGCCAAAACCAAACTTAAAAGTGCGGGCAAGGCCATAAACAAACGCGGCACCACGGTAACGTTTAGGCCCGACCCGGATATTTTCGGTTCGCGCACGCATTTTCGCCCGCATCAGCTTTTTCGTATGGTGCGTTCAAAGGCATATCTGTTTCGCGGCGTTAAAATGCGCTGGTCATGCGATAAATCACTGCTCAAGGACAAAGAAGAAAAAGACATACCGGAAAAAGCCGAATTGCACTTCCCTGGTGGCCTGCAAGACTACGTCGAAGAACGCTTGGGCAAACGGCGCATGGTTACCCCGAGGCCGTTTTCCGGCCGGGTTGAATTCGCAACCGACCAAGGCCGGGTTGAATGGGCGGTGGCGTGGCCGGCTGACGAGGATGGTTTCCTTAATTCATATTGCAACACCGTTCCCACCCCACAGGGCGGAACCCACGAAAGCGGTTTTCGCTCGGCACTGGCCAAGGGGCTTCGCGCCTATGGCGAACTAACGTCTGTTAAGGCTGCGGCTAAGCTAACCGCCGAAGACGTATTGGGTGGCGCCATGGCTATGATGTCTTTGTTTATTCCCGAGCCACAGTTCCAAGGGCAGACAAAGGAAAAGCTGGCCACCGTTGATGCACAACGAATTGTCGAAAATGCGCTACGTGACAGCTTTGATCACTGGCTATCATCCGACCCCAAAGCCGCCAAAGCATTGTTGGAAAACGCGATTGAACGGGCCAACACCAGACTAAGGCGCAAAACCGAACTTGAAACCAAACGCAAATCAGCCACCAAAAAACTTCGCTTGCCCGGCAAGCTGGCCGATTGTTCAAACACCACGTCAGAAGGAACCGAAATATTTATTGTCGAAGGCGACAGTGCGGGCGGATCTGCCAAGCAGGCGCGCGATAGAAAAATCCAAGCCATTCTTCCGCTACGCGGCAAAATTCTAAACGTGGCATCGGCCACGGCAGATAAAAAAAATGCCAACCAAGAACTTTCCGATTTGGTTGAGGCCCTTGGCTGCGGGACGGGTAAAAATTTTGATGAAACCGCGCTTAGGTATGACCGCATAATCATAATGACCGATGCCGACGTTGATGGTGCGCATATTGCGTCACTTTTGATGACATTTTTTTACCGGGAAATGCCGGCGCTTATTGAAAATGGACATTTATTTTTAGCCCAGCCACCGCTTTACCGCATTAGTGCCGGGGCAAACGTTGAATATGCGCGCGACGATGCCCACAAAGACGAGCTAATGAAAACCACATTTAAGGGAAGAAAGGTCGACATTAGCCGCTTTAAAGGTTTGGGTGAAATGCCCCCTGCCCAGCTAAAAGAAACAACCATGAGCCCGGAAAAAAGAACCCTGCTTCGGGTTACGGTTCCCGGTGGTCACGGCGAAGAAGACTGGGACGACCAACACGACACCGAAGAACTGGTTGAAAGCCTGATGGGCAAAAAAGCCGAACTTCGCTATGCCTATATTCAAGAGCATGCCCGTTTTGTGCAAGACATAGACATTTAATTTTTTTTCAAGGTATCTCTATTGAGTGATTATGACGCAATTGTAATCGGCGCCGGTGCTGCCGGGCTTATGTGCGCAATCACCGCTGGGGGGCGCGGAAGAAATGTTCTTCTGCTTGATCACGCAAATAAAATAGGCGAAAAAATTCGCATATCGGGCGGCGGGCATTGTAACTTTACCAATTTGGACGCTGGGGCAAAAAATTACATTTCACAAAATCCAAAATTTTGCATATCCGCCCTAAAACAATTTGGTCCAGATAAATTTGTCGCCATGGTGGAAAGCCACAAAATTGAATATTTTGAAAAAGCAAAAGGACAACTGTTTTGCAAAGGTTCTGCCAGCCAGATTATCGAGATGTTATTGGCTGAATGCCGTGAAGCCGGGGTTGATGTGAAAAACCCCATCAAGGTTGAAAAAATAACTAAAACCGACGCAGGCTTTAACGTTAAAACCGATAACGGTGAATTCAAATCCACCTCGGTCGTGATTGCCACCGGTGGGCTTTCCATCCCCAAAATCGGGGCGAGCGATTTTGGCCACAGTGTTGCACGTGAATTCGGTCACGAAATAATACCAACCAGCCCGGCCCTTGTTCCGTTTGTATTTGCGGGCGATGAATTAAAATCCATGAATGTGCTTTCCGGCGTTTCGCTTGAGGCATTGGTTAATTGCAATGGTGCCGGTTTTTCCGATGGGTTGTTATTTACCCACCGTGGCTTAAGCGGGCCTGCCATATTGCAAATATCAAGTTACTGGAAACCGGGCGATAAAATTATGATTGATTTAGCACCTAAAACCGATGTCTTTGCCGAATTAAAATCAGCAAAAGAAAACACCCCGAAACAATTACCGCAAACCGTTATTGCCGAATTTTTGCCAAAGCGTTTGGCCCAAGGAATTGTTGATGAAATGGGTTTTAGTCAATCAATCGGGCAAATAAATGACAAAAATTTAAAAAAACTGGCAGATAGAATAAATGGTTGGCGCATTATTCCCGCTGGGGTCGAAGGTTACCGCACCGCCGAGGTAACACTAGGTGGGGTTGATACCAATGGTCTTTCTTCCAAAACCATGGAATCAAACAATATTGCGGGGCTGTTTTTTATTGGTGAAGTGGTTGATGTTACCGGACAGTTGGGCGGATATAATTTTCAGTGGGCCTGGGCATCGGGGTTTGTTGCCGGGCAGTACGTTTAAAAAATTAAGCTCAAAAAGTTTCCAAGTGTTCGCGCAAATGGCGAACTGTTGGGAAGCGTTCAAGTATAAGATCACGTCTTAGGCCACGGCATATCTCTTTAATTTCTTGTGGTGCTTTGGAATACCATTTATTGCCGCCTATTGCTTCGTGCAGCAAGGTTATGGTGTCTTTGATGTCTTCTTTGCGCCGCTCTTTGTTTGAACGCCCAAGATTGTAAAAATCAACTAACTTTACATCAAAGAAAATTCCCTGCGGACGGATAAGTATGTTTTCCGAATGAATATCACCGTGATATTCGTTTTTCCAATGAATTTCTTCCAACCCCACAACCAAGGCATAAATAAGACTTAACGCCTTATAAGGCGGCATGCGTTTGCCCGGATGCGATGCAATATATTTTGAAAGAATAATTCCATCAACATATTCAGAAATAAGACAAGTTACCGCATGGCGTTTAATGCGCAATGTTTCAACGTGGTGATATTGAATAACAATTGAACAATCACGAAGCATTTCCAGCTTGCGGGCAAAGTTCATTGCATCGCGGTCATTTTCGTTGCGGTGGGGATAATATAATTTTGCCGTGCGCGGAACGCCCGTTCTGAATTCGGTTACCTTGTAAACCTCGCCCTCGTAACCGCCACCCAAAAAGCTTTCAACCTCGTAGGTGCCGCCAATTATGCGCCCGGGCTGAAGGTCGAATTTTTCAATTTTAGGCGGTTTTGCCATTGCTTAGATCACCTGTTTTTGGATGACCATTTTACTATGCCTATCAAGAATTTCACGCAAGCATTTTTAAGCGCATTTTATCCTTAAAATTGCTTGGGCAAAATTAAGGCCCTAAAGCCCCTAAAGCCCCGCCCCCTCGTCCACGCCCATCATCAGGTTCATGTTTTGGATGGCCGAACCGGATGCACCCTTGCCCAAATTATCAAGCACCGCCACCACCACGGCGTGGCCGTGGTTTTTATTGGCAAGCACATGAAGCCTGAGCTCGTTTGTACCGTTTAGACCGTCCGGGCGGATTTCGCCCATGGCCGCGGTTTTGTCCATGGGCTCAACCGAAACAAACCGTGCGGACGCATAATGCCCTGACAGGCAGGCATGGATATCTTCGGGCTTCGGGCTACCCGGCAATTTGCCAAGCTGCAATGGTAACTGCACAATCATCCCCTGGGCGAAGCGCCCGACCGAGGGCACAAATATTGGCCTTTGCGAAAGCCCACTGTGGGCCACAATTTCCGGAACATGTTTATGTTCAAGGGTTAGCCCATACACAAAAAAAGGTGCATCATTGTGCTTGGCGGATGTTTTGTCTTCAAAGCTTTCTATCATTTGCCTGCCGCCGCCGGAATAACCGGATATGGCATTTATGCTCAAGCCTTCGTTTGGGGAAATTATTCCCGCGCCCACAAGCGGGTTAATAATAGAAATACTGGCAACCGCATAACAACCAACATTGCTGACTAACCTTGCGCCAGCAATTTTTTTTGCCTGCCCTGCGTTTAATTCGGGAAAGCCATAAACCCAATCGGGGTTGACCCGGTGCGCGGTAGAGGCATCTATCACCTTGGTGTTTGGGTTGCTTAACATGCCGACCGCTTCTATTGATGCCGCATCGGGCAAGCACAATATGGCTATATCGGCGCTGTTTAACATTTCGGCCCGCGCACCGGCATCTTTGCGGTTTTGTTCAGGGATGCTCAACAATTCAACATCACCCCTGCCTTCAAGCCGGGATTTTATTTGCAAGCCGGTTGTGCCGACCTCGCCATCGATAAAAATTTTTGTTTTCATTTAATTTATTCCATAAACAAATCGGGCGCCCCCCGAAGGAAGCGCCCGATGATAGGACAAATTCCAATAAAGGGGAATTAACGTTTCGAGAACTGGAAGCTGCGTCGTGCCTTGGCGCGACCGAACTTTTTACGTTCAACAACACGGGAATCACGTGTCAGGAAGCCACCTTTTTTGAGCGTCGGGCGAAGTGCCGGCTCATAATTGGTCAGTGCCTTTGAAATACCGTGACGTACCGCGCCTGCTTGGCCTGAAAGCCCGCCACCGGTAACGGTAGCGACAACATCAAACTGGCCTTCGCGAGCGGTGGTTGAAAACGGCTGGTTAATAAGCATGCGCAAAACCGGGCGAGCAAAATATGTTTCTTGTTCGCGACCGTTAACAACGATTTTTCCGTTGCCGGGTTTAATCCATACGCGGGCAATTGCGTTTTTCCGCTTGCCGGTTGCATAGGCACGACCCTGTGCGTCAAGTTTCTGTACGCGTTGGGCAGCTTCGGCAACAACAGCGGCTTCGGCCGGTGTTGTGCTAACCAGATCTTTCAGATCTTCGAGTGTTTTGGTTTCTTCACTCATAACACTTACGCGCTCCTTTTGTTTTTCGGGTTCATGGCTGCAATGTCCAGAACTTCGGGATTTTGTGCCTGATGCGGGTGATCCGCCCCTGCATATACGTGCAGTTTGCGCATTTGCTGGCGGCCCATGGGTGAACGGGTAATCATGCGTTCAACCGCTTTTTCGATAACGCGTTCCGGGTGATTGCCGCCAAGGATTTTTTCCATGGTGCGGTCTTTAATCCCGCCGGGGTGGCCGGTGTGCCAGTAAAAGCGCTTATCGGTCATTTTACGGCCGGTAAGCTTTACCTTTTCGGCATTGATTACGATTATATTGTCACCGCAATCGATGTTGGCGGTGTACATTGGTTTGTGCTTTCCGCGCAGACGCAGGGAAATAATGCTCGCCATACGGCCAAGGACTAATCCTTCGGCATCGATGACGAACCATTTCTTTTCGACTTCGCTGGGTTTTGCAGAATAGGTTTTCATTTAAAACCTCGTCCTTTTTTCAAAATACTTAAATTAAAATCTGGCCCCACATCAGGGCCAGACCAGATAATTCAGGGCCCAAGGATTTAACAAGGGTTCAACAAGAGTTTAATAAACCCCAAGGCAGGCGCGTTTTTTAGACTTATCATCATTCCCAGTCAACATTTATTATTGCCCCTATTGGGAAAAAACCCTTTAATTTCAATATATTAAAATTATGGTATTATTTTACCGCAAAATATAGGCCTAAAAACACTAAAACATTTCGCCAAATGGTCATTTTTCAAGATTTGCGGCCTTGGCATTGGCTCTTGCCTTTACCTGAGGGTCAACCGAACATATATCCTAAGGCTTGAATTGTTTGTTTTTATCATTTTTGAAAGACCCGCCATGTCAGCAGAAAAACCGGCAGTATTAAGAGACGACATCAACCAAGTTGCGTGGTTAACCCTTAACCGCCCCGAAAGAATGAACGCGCTTAGCCGCGAAATGATATCAGCCCTTTCGTCCGAGTTGGGTAAGCTTGCGCAAGATAATTCCATAAGGGTTGTGGTTTTAAAAGGTGCCGGGGTTGCTTTTTCATCTGGTCACGACCTGAAAGAAATTATGCAGGCATCGGATCGCGATGACAGCCAAGAAATAGAAGACACTATTTCGGCGTGCACTGATTTGATGTTGAAAATACAACGCCTGCCCCAACCGGTAATTGCATCCGTTCACGGCACGGCAACCGCCGCCGGGTGCCAACTGGTTGCGGCTTGTGATATTGCCATTGCCGGCAGCCATGCCCGGTTTGCCACATCGGGAATAAACCTTGGGCTTTTTTGTTCAACCCCGCTGGTTCAACTTTCACGCAGTGTTGGTAAATCAGCCGCGCTAGAAATGGCATTTACCGGAAAATTTATTTCCGCCGATGATGCGCTGCGAATTGGTCTGGTCAGCAAATGCGTTGGCCCAGAAGTTCTGGATGCGGAAGTTGAAAACATTGCATTGGAAATTGCGTCAAAATCACCAACCGCAATAAGGCTAGGCAAAGAGCTATTTTACAAACAACGCGAATTAGGAATTGACGGGGCATATGCATTGGCAATGGAAGCAATGAATGCAAATTTACAAGACAGCGATGCCCGCGAAGGAATAAAGGCATTTATTGAAAAAAGAACACCACCAAAATGGCGTGATGCGGAATAAAGCAAAATGAACGACAATAAAAATGAAAATGACGATCTAATAGTGGGAATTTTGGAAAGCGTTAAAACGATTGCCTTGGTTGGGGCATCAGCCAATTCATCGCGCCCATCGCACGGGGTTATGCAATACCTTCTGGCCAACGGATACACCGTTTATCCGGTAAACCCCGGCCTGGCGGGTGGCGAATTGTTGGGGCAAACCGTTTATGCGTCTATTGCGGATGTGCCGTCACCTTGCGATATGGTCGATATATTCCGCAAATCAGAAGATGCCGGAAAAGTATGCAGTGAAGCAATTGACCTTGCCCCGGAAAAAGGATTTCAGGTTATATGGATGCAGCTTGGCATATCAAACAATGCTGCGGCCGAACAGGCGCGCGATGCTGGAATGGTGGTAATCGAAGACAAGTGCGTTAAAATTGAGCACGATCGATTAATGCGCTAGCTTTACTCTGCCGGCTGTAATATTTCTTTTGGTTTTTCCGCTGGAAGCAAAAACGCGGTAGCAAAACCAACCGTTGCAATTGACGCAAGCGTCACAAACAGCCAGAAAAACTCACCGGTTGATTCAAATATTGCCGCTTCCATCAATACCGCCAGACCGCTAACCCCGAAAGCAAGAATAAATTTCAGGCCAAACGCAAGGCCGCGCCACTGTGCCGGGGCATAACGTGCGACAAGGCTGTTTTCTGCTGGTAGCGATGCCTGGTTTGCCGCGACCATGAATATAACAACAACCAACAACCCCGTGCCGCCCATGCTAGCGGCAAGAAGCATTACCGGTATTTGCGCAATAAAGCTTAGGATGTAAACCAATTTCAACGGGTAAATATCACAAAGACGCCCGGCGATAATTTGAAAACCCCCTGCCACTATGTAAACCATGGCAACCATCACCGAGACACCCATAATGCCGTCGGCAAAAAGACCATCAAGGCGCAGCGAAAGCATTTTTGGAACGGCCGGGCTGGTTGCTTGATATATCATCCCGGTGCAAAGCATGGTAATTGACAAAACCATAATGGTGCGAATTATTTCGGACCTAGCAACGGGTGGTTGCGGGGACATGTCTTGTTTGATTTCGGTTATTTCACCGCGCCTTATCATTAAAATAAACATTATTCCGGTAAGTAAAATTACCCCGCCGGGAACAATAAATGCCGCGCGCCAGCTTATCATGTCGGTTAAAATACCGGCGCTAAGCGCCGCCACCGATGGGCCGATTGTGCCAAATACACCGTTTATGCCAAGCGCGGTTCCACGGTTAACCGCATTTCTGACCAGCCAGGCAATGCCAACCGGATGATAAATTGAACCGAACAGTCCGGTAAGCGCCAAAAACAAAGCAAGCATAACTGGGCTGGTTGCAAACCCGGTTAACATCATGGCCAAGCCCATGCCGATAAAATAAACCGACATCATACCGGTTGCGTTCCATTTATCGGAAATCCACCCCGCAAATGGTGCGCCAACACCATAAAGAACGTTACCGGCAACAATAAGGCTTACGACCTCGCCATGGCTAAGGCCCATCTCGCTTTCAAGGGCAAGGGCGACCACAAAGAAAATTGGCGCAAACAGGTGTGCGTAAGTGTGCCCAAAAGACGAAAATATCAGTGATAGCCTGGCTGATTTTTTGCTCACAATAATTCCAATGAATAAATTTAGGTTTTATTCTGCCGCGGCAGTATCGAAATTATCACGGTATTGGTCGCGAATATTACAGAGATCATCAATAAGTTTTAAAAATATCTCGACCAGTTCAGGATCAAAATGTTTTCCGGACTGTTCCTTAATAAGATCAACGGCCTTTTCTACTGGCCACGCCTCTTTGTATGGGCGTTCGCTGGTCAGGGCATCAAACACATCGGCCAGTGCGGTTATTCTGCCGACAAGCGGAATATCTTTTCCACTAAGCCCACGGGGATAACCGCTGCCGTCCCATTTTTCGTGATGGGTGAGCGCAACCTGCCTTGCCATTTCCATTAGGGGTGATGGATGATCACCAAGAATTTCAACGCCCATTTCTGCGTGGCGTTTCATTATTTCCCATTCATCGGCATCAAGCTTGCCGGGCTTGAGCAACACTGCGTCTGGTATACCTATTTTACCGACATCGTGCATGGGACTAGCATGCAAGATAAGCTCACAATCGACCTCGCTCATGCCTGCTTCGCGGGCGATTATCTGGCTCATCTTGCTCATCCGAATAACGTGCATACCGGTTTCGTTATCTTTGTATTCAGATGCGCGACCAAGGCATCTTACGACCTCAAGGCGGGTTTCCTGAATTTCTTTTGTTCGCTCAGTTACTTTTTGTTCCAGCTCATCATTTTGCATCAACATTTTTTTATGCAAAAGATGGGTTTCAATCATGTTGCGAATGCGGGTAAGAACCTCAAGCCTATCAAACGGCTTGTGTAAAAAATCGCGCGAGCCAAAATCAAGCGCTTTTAATTTTGTTTCTTGGTCTGTTTGCGCGGTCAAAACCATTATATTGGGTGGCAGGGCCGAATCAATTTGTCGCAATTGCTCCATCACATCAAAACCGTCAAGATGCGGCATGCGAATATCAAGCAAAACAAGGTCAAACGGAGATTCTTCGTAAAGTGATTTTACTTCGCGTGAATCGGTTATGCCGGTAACATCGGTGTAACCAGAGCCTTCCAATAGCTTTTTTAGCAAAACAACGTTGGTAAGGTTGTCATCGACAACTAAAATTCGCGAACTAATTATTTCTTCAGATAAACTGTTCATTCTTTGGTATCCACCAATACGTTCCGGCGTATTATTTAATTATAATATATTGATAATATTTATCAGATATTCAACCGACCTTGTGAAAAAAACTTCCATCATATCATTGTTTCGGTCACAGCCCACATCATTGCGCGAAAATAATGATTACATAATGATTACAGTGGTATTCCCTGATATACTTTGCCGCCTAAATAGTATTGCTAATTTTTTGCTTAATATAGGGATTGCGCCCCAGAAATACACCACCACTTTAAGAGTAAATTCAATTGGCAATTGGTCAATAAATTAAAATATTTACATTTTATTTAATTATTACAGTTAGTTAAATCAGTTGATAATTTGGTAATATACACTAATAATGATTTGCAAATTACCCAAAATGTTCCCATCTGCACCCATGATGCACCAAATATTTTTTAAGGCCTTGAAATGAATAATTCCACCACCCCATCTTCCGGGTCATTGAAAATATTGCTGGTCGAGGACAGCTCCACCTCTGCGATGCTGGTGCATAATGTGCTTGAGGGCGGTGACGATGTTCACGGAAAATTCGCCCTAACCCACTGTAAAACCCTTGGTGAGGCCGTGAAATGCCTTAAAAAAGAGGAATTTGACCTTATCCTTCTTGATCTCACCTTGCCCGATTCATCCGGTCTGGAGACCCTTAGCCGGATGCGCACGGCGGTTCCAGATATTGCCGTTGTGGTACTAACCGCGACGGATGATGAATCAATCGGGCTTGAGGCGCTACAGACCGGGGCGCAAGATTACCTGATAAAGGATGAAACCTACCCGAAATTGCTGAAACGTTCGGTTAGTTACGCCAGGGAAAGATTTTTAATTGAAAAATCCCTGCGCAATGCTCGTGATAAAGCGGATACAGCCAATAAGGCAAAATCTGATTTTCTTGCATCCATGAGCCATGAATTCAGAACCCCGATGAATGCTATTTTGGGTTTTGGTCAGATGCTGACGTATAACAAGGCGTCGCCGCTGGACCCAACCCAACAAGAATACGTTGATATAATTTTGCGTTCGGGCGAGCACCTGCTCGACCTGATAAACGACACGCTTGATCTGGCCAAAATAGAGGCCGGAATGGCCGAAATAACGCTAGAGCCAATAAATATTGCCGGCTTAATATCTGAATGCATTGACCTTGTATCGCCGCTGGCGAAAAAAAGATCGATCACCATAAGCACCAACGCCGCAGGTTCAGATTTTGGGCGGGTTCTTGCCGATGAAACAAGATTAAAACAAGTTTTAATCAATCTCTTTTCCAATGGAATTAAATACAACAATGAAAACGGCAGTCTAACCGTAACTGTAAAACAGGTTAATGGTGACTGGGTTCGGGTGGACGTAACCGACACGGGCAACGGCATTGCTAAAGAAAATTTTGAAAAAGTATTTGTCGCATTCGCAAGGCTGGAGGCGGAAAGTTCTGAAATAGAAGGAACCGGGGTTGGCCTTGCGGTTACCAAAGAACTGGTTGAGCGCATGGGCGGAACAATTGGGCTTGAAAGCACCGTTGGCAAGGGCACTACATTTTGGATTGAAATGCCAACTGACACCACAGACAGTGCAGCCAAAAAAAGCGAAGGCAAGAAATCGGGTTCAATGGATTATTCGGCCAAAGGTTATTCGCTTTTGTATGTTGAAGATAACCCCGCCAACAAAATGCTTATCGAAAAAGTTATAAGCCGGGTTGAGGGGGCAAAATTCATCTGGGCCGAAACTGCCGAAGAAGGCATCAAAATAGCGCAGGAAGAAAGCCCGGATATAATAATCATGGATATCAACTTGCCGGGAATGAGCGGGATTGAGGCTCTTAAAATCCTTCAATCAATGGAAGAAACAAAACACATTCCGGTTATTGCCCTTTCCGCCAATGCCATGCCAAACGACATTGAGCGCGGCATGAAGGCTGGGTTTGTTCGCTACCTGACCAAACCGATTGATATAAATATGTTTCTCAAGTCGGTTGATGGCGCGCTAAAAACCGCAAATTGGTCAAATTAAGGGGGTTTTTGCCCCTGTGCGCGGGCGCATTCGCACCACAGCTATTTACCTGCTAACATGCTGTCATTGTAGGATTTATGCTATATAAATTGATATGATGTCAGTCGGAATTA
>Ga0224506_10002736_pt1 | contig 11923 bp, 9 predicted proteins | sample SF_Jan12_sed_USG_2_FD_169108 | JGI IMG/M metagenome (GOLD analysis project Ga0224506, IMG submission 169108) | Sediment microbial communities from San Francisco Bay, California, United States - SF_Jan12_sed_USGS_8_1 | ecosystem: Environmental > Aquatic > Marine > Sediment | place: USA...
TTCGCCTTTGCGATGCGCGATAGCGGCTTTGCTTGCTGGTAGTACGGCCAATGCATACCTTGCTCCCAGCGTTCCTTCGTCCTCAGCAATAAAATTTCGAATACGACGGACTAACTCATCCGCTTCGTTGAACTGACCAGCCGCCGCCAACGCCAGAGCACTATGTGCGCTGGTGAAGGGGCTAAAATGGTTACCTATTCGAGCTTTGGCCAGTTCTGCAATTGGTTGCCATCGGTCACCAATGTCTACCCCACGTAACTCGAGTCGCTGTAATAAAGCAGTATCGTTTTGAATATCGACATAGAAATCCGGCATCGCCTGCATCAATGGTGAGTCCAGATCGCGTAGTTGTTTATCGTAAACTGACAGGCTCGCGTCGAAGTCACCGCGCTCGGTATAGGCTAAAGCCAGGTGCCACCAGAGATGATGTACGATATGGTTTGCCCCCGACCAGTTATCGCTTAACCCCGATAGCCATGTAATGCCTTCGTCGAGTCGCCCCTGCATGATTTGTACATGGGCAATCGCATGTGCTCCCCAGCAATCGGTGGGGTCTAACTCCACCGACTCGCGACCGTATTGCTCGGCAAGAATGAAGTCGCCGTTTTCTTCCAGCCCGAAGGAACGAATCGCCAGGTAAGCAGAGTAACTCGGAATCTGCTTATTCCATTGAAGTGCTGCGCCTTCGGATATGTCCCGCATCCATCCGACTTCACCGATCCAGAATAATTCAGACTGGGCCAGTCGCATGGCGAACAGGTCGTGAGGATGATCCTTCACGATTTGCTGATAATGTGTAGCAGCGGCAGTGACCTGGCCTGCTAAGGTTGCCTCGAGGGCAGAGATGTAATGTTGTTCGCGGGGCGAGGAGGGTGGCCGGGCGTTCTTTGCGGCCTCCAGTTGGTTAAATGCTATGGGGTGAAGTTCAGGTTTTTTCAGGCTTTCTAGCAGGATACCTTTCGCAGCATGTGGTAGTGCAAACTCGCCGTCTGCTGCAATCGCGGCATCCAGGTGCTTCATGGCATCGGTGCGGAAATGAAAATAGGCGCTACAAGCCTGATTGAGCGACTCGACTGCGTCTGCACTATCTGTCGTAACAGGGTAGTTCCATTGGTCTTTTTGCATGGTATGCTTTACTAATATGTTCCGCGGGTTCTACACTCTCATTTCAAACTAACACTCAAAAAGCCTGAATGCAATTCCATACAAAGATTAAATCCAGATGCCTGGTATAGCAGGTCCATTTAAAACCACCCGGGGTGATCACCTCCGACGTACCGGTGTTCGCGCTGGAATTGTGGCACCGAAAAACGAGCTGGAAATTTTTTGTAGCCTGTGTGTGGGTTGTGTATATTTTCGTGATGAAAATCGTACGCTGTATTTTGTCGATTCACCCGATCTGTCGATCAGCGATATTATCATTCAGGTATTCGAGGGATTGAATCAAACACCGAGCATCCGGCAACTCTATATGGACGAGCATAACCTGTTTAGCGCCGCCCGCTGTGTGCAAATCAGCTCTGTGCAGGGAAAGGCCCTGTTTCCTGCGTTTACGCTCAGTGGCGTTCACATCACGAGGTCCCTCGCCGACTAAACTGGCGCAAATATCTCAACAGTATGGTTGACCGCAAGGTCGATGGGTCGCAACATAGCTGGATCTCAAATAATACTCACGATCTATGCGACCAGCTCACATTACTGCTGTTATCGAACAGGAATTTTCCAGCACCCAACAGGGTTATCACACGCCGGTTATGCTCTGGGGACCGCCGGGAGTCGGTAAGTCTCAGATTGTTGCCCAGGTGGCCGATAAACATGCGGTGGCCATTGTCGATATCCGTCTGTCACAAATGGAACCGAGCGATTTACGCGGCATCCCGTTTAAGAACGAGCAAAAGGTCGAATGGGCGATCCCGGCGATGTTGCCCGATGTCGAGGTGCATGGTGAAGCCGGTATTTTGTTTATCGATGAAATTACTTCGGCGCCACCCAGCGTATCGGCGGCGGCTTACCAGTTGATTCTGGATCGGCGTCTCGGTGAGTACCGGGTGCCTGATCACTGGGCGATTGTGGCGGCTGGTAACCGTCAGGGTGATCGTGGTGTCAGCTATGTTATGCCGTCACCACTGGCGAATCGCTTTTCGCATTACGAACTGGAAGTCAATCTCGATGACTGGGCCGGCTGGGCTTACCAAAATAATATCGACGAGCGAATAATCGCCTTCCTGCGTTTCAGACCCGATCTGTTATTCGATTTTAATCCTGAGCATAACCCGGTCGCTTTTCCATCACCGCGCTCCTGGGAATTTGCGCACCGCGCGCTCTATAAGTTTAACGATACGCCGGTTCTATTGCCGGGTGGTATCGAAGCCTGCGTCGGCAAGGCAGCCGGTGTGGAACTGTTTGCCTTTATTCAAAGCCTGGAAAATTTACCCGATATCGATGCCATCGTCAGCGGTCAGTCGCAGGAATGCCCCGATGAGATCGATTTACAGTACGCGATCGCTTCGGCGCTGGTAACGCGAGCGATTCGCTCCGATGGTGATGCCCGGATTCTGGGCAATTTGCTCAATTATGCCAACCAGTTCAAGCAGCGTGAAATGGGGGTGATGCTAGTATCTGATCTGCAACGAGCAGTCGGTTCGGAATTGTTCGCAGTGCCGGAATTTTCCGAGTGGGCTGAAAAGATCGGTGACATTCTGGTTTATTGATCGTGGATGTTTCGACCAAAATGGCTGCGGCGCGCACGCGTCTAATCCTGGATAAGCCATTTCTCGGCGCGCTGGCATTGCGTTTGCCATTGGTTGAAGCGGAACAGGGCTGGTGCCAGACCACCTGGAGTAATGGCAAGTCACTTTATTATAATCATAGCTACATCGATTCGCTTGATGTCGCGCAGACTCAGTTTGCCCTGTCACGGGAAGCTATGCATTGCGCGCTATTACACTTTTACCGGCGCGCCAATCGGGTGAAAAAACTGTGGGAAACTGCCTGCAACTTTGCCGTCAATCCGATTTTAATCGACGATGGTTTGAAGCCGACACCGGATACCGTTTTTCTGCCCGAGTTCAGTGGTATGACTGCCGAAGAAATCTATCCGATGTTGCAGGAAAATGAATTACAGCAGGAAGAGAAGCCGCCCGGCGCTGGTGATGATAATTCAGAGCAATCCGAGTCCCCGCAGCAGCAGCAAGCAAAGTTAAAGCCGGGGGAAATGGAGATGCTAGCCTCGCAGTGGCAGCAGCGACTCGCGGCGGCGGCACAACAGGCGCAGCAGGCTGGCAAGCTCAGTGCCGAAATGATGCGCCTGGTCGATTTTTTTCTGCAACCGAAGTTACCCTGGCGTAGCTTGTTAGCCCAGCATTTAAATGCTACCGCACGTAACGACTACAGTTATATACGCCCCAGCAGTCGGCGCGGAGATCCGGCAGTCTTTCCCGGCTTGCGCAGTGAGGAAATCGATCTGGTGGTTGCTGTTGACACCAGTGGTTCGATTCGTGAGGCGGAAATCGAACAGTTTTTCTCCGAAATTAACGCGATTAAGGGGCAGATTCGAGCACGCATTACTCTGGTCTGTTGCGACGCTTTAATCGGCGACGATTTTCCTGTTGTTTTTGAGGCATGGGATGAATTTAAATTTGAAACGCAGATAGAAGGTGGGGGAGGTACAGATTTTCGCCCGGTATTTCGCTGGATCGAGCAACAGGATATGAATCCCGATACGCTGGTATATTTTACCGATGCCTGCGGTGAGTTCCCCGAATACGAACCACCGTATCCAGCTCTGTGGTTGGTAAAAGGCAAGGCGAAGCCACCTTTTGGCGTCCGTATTCAGTTGAACGATTAACCATGACAGAGACCAGTGATGTCAGTTCTGAAGATAACCTGCGGCTTAACGTCATGCTGGCGCAAAAACCTCAGGCAGTGCGCATCGACGAGTCGAGTATGGTCGTGCGTGCTCTGACTGTAAAAGGTGAAGCCAGAGTAGAGCTTAGCCCTGATTGCGAAGAGGCTGCTTACCTACGTAAGGTCAAGGCAATGCTGTCTTCGCGTGTCATGGGTTCACCCGGCGGTTTTCCGGTCTTTCTCAAACGTTGGACACGCATGGGGCAGACTCGAGATGATAATCTCGAACAGCTTTTGCTACTTGGTGAGAGTGAGGCCGTGGTTGCGGTCGCCCATGCACCGGGCTTGACCAGTACCCTTGCAAAATATGTCTGGTGGGCCTTGCCGGATGCTAGTAATGCGCGAGTTATGCTCAGGAATAAGGCAGTCGCCGACAGTGAAATTGGCCGCGAACTTGCGTCTTTTCTACTGGAGTTTTTACCCTTCGAAGAAGAAGCCAGTGATATGCTTGAGTCGGTTCGGCTGGTGTTACAGAATGGTTTGATCGAAGAGGACGAGAAACACGAGCTCTGGCGCAGAGCTCAAAGTAAACGCAGTATGCTGGTTGGATTCCTGCACGCTCTACCCGATGCTTTACCTGTAACCGTTCCGGCACATGCCGACTATACCTCGTTGTGTCAAGCGGAGGGAGAGAGACAAGACCCGGTGATATCGACGCTGGTTAGAGTATTTTCTCCACAGGGCCAGGCTTTTATTCAAACCAGTGAGTTAGCCATGGCGAAGGTATCGGATCAGAATGTCACGGTGTTGTTGTTCAATGCCATCGCGAATTATTTTCAGCTGGCGCGGCCGGGCGATATGGTTTACCAGGATGTTGACGAATTAGAGCAGGCGATAAACAACCTGGAATGGGAGTATGGGCCTGAATTCGATGCTTATGCGCGCTCTATCTGGTTTCTGTCGTCAATATCTGAAGCAATGCTGAATCCTATATTTGCCAGAACCGATGCGATTGGGTCCGGTATGCGGCGAAAAATTAAACCTGTAACCGACCGGATATTTCACCATTTAGGCTTGCTTAAATCCCTTAATCGACCTCTACCACCCGAATTAAATTAGTACTTCCAGCCTGCCGGGAACTGCCTGCAGTCAAAATAACCAGATCGCCACTCTCGACCTGACCTATCTGTTTTGCCGCTCGAAGTGCAAATGCCAGACGGTCTTCGTCTGAACCATCTTCGGTGTAGAGAATGCTGTATATGCCCCAGCTTAGTGCCAGTCGATGGGCCACGACCGACGAGGAGGTGATTGCCAAAATGGGGCAGTCGGGCCGGTATTTGGATATCAGCCGTGACGAAAATCCGGTTTCAGTGAGGGCCAGGATAGCGGCCGCATTTAAGTGTTTGGCCATGGTAATGGATGCCTGTGCTACCGCTTCGGTCACTTCGTTGGCAGGATTCGGTTTAATCTGTTGAAGGTTGCCGAATTCTCGCAGGCTTTCCTCCGCTTCCAATGCGAGGCCTACCATGGTTTTTACCGTTTCCACCGGGCGTGAACCTGAGGCGGTCTCTCCGGATAGCATGATCGCCGAGCTGCCATCAAAAATAGCATTGGCGACGTCGCTCACTTCCGCCCGGGTAGGTCGAGGATTTCGTTCCATGGAGTCGAGCATCTGTGTTGCTGTGATAACGGGCTTGCCGTTGGAGACGGTGGCACGAATGATTCGTTTCTGGATGGTGGGACCTTCACCCATGCTCAGCTCTACGCCGAGGTCGCCCCGAGCGACCATGATGCCATCGGCGGCCTGGATAATTTCCTCGATGTTATCAACGCCTTCGCGATTTTCGATCTTGGCGATAATCGGAATGTCTGCATTAAAGCGCCTTAAACTATCGCGTATACCTTGAATTTCCCCGGCATTACGTACAAAAGATGCGGCCACAAAATCGACACCCTGTTCGGCGGCAAATCTTAATTCGTGGCTGGTGTCATAGTCGATGTCGTCCAGGGCGCTGGTTGTATCGGGCAGGTTGACGCCCTTGGTATTGCGTAGGGGACCACCGCATTCGATATTACAATGTACTTCACCTGGCTTAACCGAAGTGACTTTAAGTTCTATCTGGCCGTCATCAACGAGTACCCGGTGCCCTGGTTTAGCGTGGTTGGGTAATCCGCTATAGGAAATAGACACACCGCGACTGTCACCGAGTTGATCGTCAGAATACAGAATGAATGGCTGATGTCGTTCGAGCAAAACCTCGCCATTATCGACCTGGCCGGTGCGAATCTCTCGACCTTTTGTATCCAGCATGATGGCGACAATTGCATCACATTCGGTCGCTGCGCTTCGGATTTGGGCGATGGTTTGCGCGTGAGAAACTTTATCACCGTGAGACATATTCAGTCTCGCGACGTTCATGCCGACACTGATCATCGCCTTTAAATCAGCCATTGAATTGCAGGCAGGACCAATCGTCGCTATGACCTTGGTTTTTCTAAATCGCTTACGTGTGTTCAGGGTATTACTCTTGATATAAGAAAGGTGGACGGCGAAGTTACTCGAATCTCCAGACCTGGGATGATCTGTATTCAGGCGTTTTCATCCCGTAAAACAACGATATCATTGCAGACAGTTGCGAGCCTGGCAATCGTTGTGTTTAGTAACTCATCGATATTGTCTGCCTCTGAATTACAGGCTGCCTCGAGCTTAACGACGATGTCATATATACTGGATATCCCCAAATTTCCGGCTACGCCCTTGAGTGTATGAGCGACTCTCGACATCGCTAGATGGTCCTGTTGACTCCGGGCTTCGGCAAACTGGTCGAGATAATTTTGCTGGCCATCGAGGAATTTTAGTAAAAGCCGACGGTATAGCTGAACATTATTACGAGTTACCTTGAGGCCCGCCTGAACATCGATGCCGGGTAGGTCGGGAAGCTCATGGGCTTGATCTGTATTCATAATGCTGGTTTGCCCATTTTAATTTGCTTTTTACGGAGTATAGCTACAAAAAACCTTTTTGACATATTCATCGTTTTGCCACTGGTAGCCCATGCCGATTGGCACCAGGAAGGTATCACCGGCTTTAAAATTAAATACCACCCCGTCGGCATTCGTAATTGAGCCGCTACCTTCGAGAATATGCATCAGTTCGCTGCGAGCGAGGGTACCCGGGACACGCTTCATCGGACTGCAATCCCAAAGGCCGATGGTCAATTTTTCGGTAGGGTCTGAATATAAAATATTCATACCCATATCCGGCATAGCACTCATAAACTGAGACGCATCCAGATCGGTTACTCTGGGCAGTTCAGCCGAGTGGTCAACTCTAATCGCAGCGAGGTCTCCGGCATTATCTGGCGCACTGCTGGCAGGGTTGTCGTGAATAAAATAAAATTTGAGCGCCAATTCGGATTGCTTCCAGGCGCAGTCGGTATATTTAGGCAGGATAAAGCTCTCTCCCGCACGGAAGGTTTCGGTATGACCGGACTCGTCCTCTATCGATATGGAGCCTCCGAGTACCAGCATGAATTCGTCGACATCGTAGGGGAAACGTTTTTGTTCGAACGCCGTGCAGTCCCACACGCCTGAAATAACTCTGTCTTCTTCCGTGCCGTAGTACTGGTGACCTCGTTGTACAGGGTTACCAGAGGTAATAATGTCCTGCGGGATTGGATCCCAGGTCTGTAATCCGGTTTCAGGGTGTCCCTGAGGGTCATACTTGATGACGGTTTGGTCGGGCATTGATTGCTCCTCTAAGTGCTATATTAATAAATATAACATAACTAATTGGAAAATTGATTCAATAAGCCAGGCGGCCCTGCAAACTGGAAAAATCACTCATCGCCCAGCGTTTATACCCCGGAAACTTTTGTAATTCCTGATACCAGAGCATGACCCGGGCTGGCAGAGATATATCTAAATCGATTTCGACCAGTCGATATAAAAAAATACCGGCAGTAACATCCGCCAACGACAGGATACTGCTAAGCAAAAACTTTTGGTCACCTAATTGATCATCAAGTCTGGCGAGGCAATAAAGACAGTCGTCCAGGCTTTTGGTAACCGCTTCCATATTCCTTAACGTCTCTGGAGTTCGGTAGTAACCCCAGAACACGCCGACGAAGGCTGGCTCGAATCGCGTTTGTGACCAGTCCATCCAGCGCTCTACTAACGATTGGTGGTAAGCATCGTCCGTATTCCATTGATCATCCCCGTATTGCCTGGCGAGGTATCTGAGAATACTGTTCGACTCCCAGATGGTTTTCTCGTCATCGCACAACACGGGTACTTTTCGCATCGGGTTAAGTCTACCGAACTCTTCGGTTTCGGTATCGCCGGGATTGCTGCCTAATTCGATATGCTGATAGTCGAGCTCAAGCTGGTCGAGCAACCAGAGCACCTTTTGTACGTTGTACGATGTGTGTCGGCCGTACAATGTTATTGCCATGCTGTCTACTCTAATGTTTTTAATACATCCGCGAAAGTCTTGATTAATTGCTCTGCATGCTCGCGCCTGAAAGCCAGCGGTGGGCGCACTTTAATGATATTGCCTGCTCGGCCCTCGCGACCGACCAGCACGCGATTCTCGCGTAAGCGGTTGCGGATAGTATCGGCAATATCGGCCGCGGGCTCTTTGCTCGCTTTATCGCGTACGATTTCAACGCCACAGAATAACCCCTGTCCGCGTACGTCGCCAATCACGGGGCATTGTTCGGCAAGCCGACTTAGCTCTGCGCGAATATAGTCACCCGTATCTTTTGCGTTTTCACGCAAGCCTTCCTGTTCGACGACATCGAGAACCGCATGTGCCGCAGCGCAGGCGACCGGATTGCCGCCGAAGGTACTGAAGAAGTCGATTTGCGTGCCGAATTGTTCTCGTATGTCGGTTGTTGTAACCACTACGCCGAGTGCAATTCCGTTGGCCACGGGTTTTCCGAGAGTGACAATATCCGGAATTATATCCTGCGCTTCAAAACCCCATAAATGTGATCCGCTGCGCCCGAAACCAATTTGCACTTCGTCGGCGATAATCAAACCACCGGCAGCACGGACCTTTTCTGCCACCGCTGGCAGATAACCGGGTAACACCGATAATATACCGTTGCTGCTGAATGATGAGTCAACCATGAAAGCGGCGGTGCCATGGCCGCTTTCAGCCAGGCTCTGTATGGCGCTATCGGCACTTTCTGCATACAGCCGCGCGGCATTCTCGGGATTATCAGCAAAACGGCCTCGATACATGTTTGGCGCTTCGAGGGTCCTGACTCTTGCTGCTATTTCCGGGGCTTCCGGCCCGGGATATGCCGCCGGTGATAATTCATCGATCGACTCTGTAATGCCGTGGTAAGCATCTTCGAGAATGATCGCGCCCTGATTTCCTGTCAGCGTGCGAGAGATGCGCATAGCTGCATCGTTGGCTTCGCTACCCGAATTAACGAAGATGCAACTATCGAGACCGTCTGGCATGGTAGCCGTCAGTCGCTCCGCGTAGCTGACAACATTATCGAAAAGATAACGCGTATTGGTATTCAGCGTCGCCAGTTGGCGGCTGACAGCTTTGACGACATGGGGATGACAGTGGCCGACATGCGGTACATTGTTATAAACATCGAGATGACGCCGACCATCTGCATCGTATAGCCAGACACCCTCACCACGCACCACATGAAAGGGTTGGTCGTAAGCTAGTTCCAGGGTTTTGCCAAGCGATGCCTGACGACGTTTTAACAATGGTTTGATGTCATCCTCTTTTGCACCCGGAACCGCTACACCTGTTGGGCAGTCGGTTGGAAACTGGCAGGCATCACGTAATCGCCCACGTATATGCTGGTGCCCCAGGCTCAAGAGCTGATCGAGTGCCTTACGGTAGGCTGCCTGATCATCGACAACATAGGCCGGAGCGTCCGGGTCATCGGCCTGCCGTTTGGCTGCAATGAGTAACTCCTGGGTAATGCGACCGACGGCGAGGTGCGAGAGTAGATTCACTTCGTCATTTTCCAGTGCACAGACGCTATCGTAACCCGCTGCGACATCGCACAGGGTTTCGACAGGATCATCGCTATCCAGGGTCATAGAGCCAGCCGATACAGCGAGATCGAAGATTAGCGGTGCGTGCATCATATCGCCAAAGTCAACTAACCCGGCCACCTTTGTCGGGTTGTCGGGGGACACGATAATATTATGCGTATTGCCATCGTTATGGATGATTTGACTGCGTAGTCCAGCCAGCCGCGGGAAAATGTGTTCCAGCGTATAGTCGAGGTCGCGTTCGATGGCCTGTCGTAACGCGGTATCTTCAATGTAGATGGTGAGCGGGCGTAATTTCACCAGGTGGCGTAAATCCCAGAGCAGGTCGTAGCCCGCGGCGGCATGAAAAAAGCCACGTAATGCAACACCCGACTGAGCAATTACAGCCCCCACATTTTTGAATAAAGCTCTATTACGCGGTACTTCGGTAAGGATAGTTCCCGGCAGGTAACTGAGGACACGAACCAGATGTTGTGTTCCATCGGCGGATGTCATGAATGCCTGCGGATGATTATCCCGGGTCAGAATAACCTGTGGGATCGGTAGCGAAGGGTCGCTCCGGGCGATATGCAGCAGAGATTGGGTCTGAAAATCGATTGCAGTAGGGTCTTCTTTGGCATTGGATATTTTAAATACATAATCGCCATTGTCGGTTTGGATACGAAAATTTTGATCACGTTCACTATTCAGCTGCTTGAAAGTCCCTTCGAGGCCGAACAGTTCAGATGCTGCCTGTTCGGCCTGATGTTGCGAAAATTGCGGCGGTATCGGCGCAAGGAATCTGATATTACTGGTCGGTTCTGGTGTCATTCAAAAAATACCCGGTCGTGTTTGAAGGGATTGTCTGCATCGATCTCACAGTCCAGTTCACGAGCATATTTATGGCCGGCAAAAGTGGCCGCCGCGATTATTGACGGGGCTTCGGCATCGCCGATCCGCTTAACTGTTTTGGGTATGCCATCTCGATTGTTTTCGATGGCGTCAAGTACATTGTAATAGAGTTTGTCCTGAGGGTTTCGGCATGTGACCATGACGATGTTGTCAGCTTTTACCTCGTATTGTTGGCCCGTGAAATTACAACCCAGGGTCGCGGTTTCGCCATCGAAGCTGTCCAACCCGTGATTGAGTATTATTTCTATGTTTAATTCAACCAGACGTCGATGGACGCGAGGCTGCTCGGCATTATTGACACTCCAGGTCGAGACTTTCGATTCCGGAGTTAGGTAAATCACATCGTTACCCGCTTGCTGCAATTTTTCGGCGATGACGCTGCCCATGTAAAATCCGTCGTTGTCGTAGACGATGCTACGGCCTTCGGGTATTCGACCTGACATGATGTCGTCTGGAGTATAAATGGCGTTGTCAGGCGTTAAAGATTGCATAGGGGTAGTGTGATAACTACCGTAGCCATCTCGACGCCATTTAGCCCCAGTGGCTATAACGACATGGTCAGCCGCTATCTCCAGGATATCTTCCACTGCGAGTTTATTATCTGGAAAAATTTCGACATTCGGCAATTTGGCTAGCTGCGAGACCCGATAATCGCGCACCCGCGCCCACTCAGAAAGTCCCGGCAACTGGCTCTCGAGGCTAACCCGCCCACCCAGCTCACGCTCTGCTTCGGCGAGCATGACAGCGTAGCCACGCTTGCCCAACGCCAGTGCCGCTTCGAGTCCCGCCGGACCTGCGCCGACCACCAGTACTCGACTATCAGAGCCTTTGCTGTCGATTTTTTCCGGGTGCCAGCCGCGCCGCCACTCTTCGCCCATAGTCGGGTTTTGCGTACAGCGAATTGGTACATGCTTGCTGTCACCGGTATAACAGATATTACAGCCGATGCATTCTCGGATATCTTCGGGCCGCCCCTGTTCTATTTTCTGTGGCAGAAAGGGATCTGCAATAGAAGGGCGAGCCGCACCGATAAAGTCGACAATGCCGCGTTTTACCTGACTGACCATGGTGTCGGGTGAGGTGAATCGCCCGACCGTGACCACCGGCTTACTGGTTTTTGCTTTTACATTCGACATATAGGCTTCGAGCGCAG
>Ga0224506_10002737_pt1 | contig 11923 bp, 8 predicted proteins | sample SF_Jan12_sed_USG_2_FD_169108 | JGI IMG/M metagenome (GOLD analysis project Ga0224506, IMG submission 169108) | Sediment microbial communities from San Francisco Bay, California, United States - SF_Jan12_sed_USGS_8_1 | ecosystem: Environmental > Aquatic > Marine > Sediment | place: USA...
AGCAGAAATTATGAATTTCTTAGAAATGAATTGAAAATTCGATTAGTAGATGATATAGATATATTAATTTCAAGACTACACCAACACTACAACTAAAATATAATAATTATAACGTTACTTCCATGGAGTATATGAATTTTTAATTAATAAACAACTTTCTTATTATTTTATGGTATGAGATTGATGAAAAGTGAATAATATGGACTTACAAATAAAAGACTTAAAGAAACTAAACTATACGTATTATTTTAGTAGATTTAACTGGCTTGCCGGATGTATTCCCTCTGTCTTCTTAATATGGCAAAGAGATGGTTTGGAATTTTCTAAAATAATATATTTACAAGGATTATTTGGACTAATGATAATTATTCTTGAATTTCCATCTGGTATTTTAGCAGATAGATTCAGTAGAAAATCAATTTTGTTTTTCGCGACAGTTAATATCGCATTAGGATCACTTACGTATAGTTTTGCACACGGTTTTAATCAATTTCTTTTTGCAGAATTTTTATTTGCAATTGGATTTGCTTTCACCTCAGGATCTGATACTGCATTAGTTTGGGATAGCTATGTATCTGTAGGAAAGGAAAATAATGCAAAACATATTTTAGCCAAGGGTAATTCCTTTATGGCAGGTTCTGCAATACTTCTAACAATATTAGGTGGTATTCTTATGAATTTTGTTCTTACATTACCCCTTTTAATCACATCTGGTATGTATTTGACGCTTGCATTTATGTATCTGACGGTGAAAGAACCTGAACGCGTGAAGCAGAAAGAAACAAAGTTGATTTGGATTCATACTCTTTCTAAATTAAAACTACCTTACATTTGGGCAATTATTTGTTTTGTTATGATTAATAATATCGTTCTACGAATTGTATTCTGGGGTTATATTCCAAAGCTACAATCAATCAATGTGGATCAAATTTGGTTTGGTTTTGTACTTGCTGGTGCAAACTTCATCATGCTGATAGTTTCTTTGTATTATCAAAAAAATACCGATCCTTCAAATAAAATAATTAGTTTATTTCTAATGTTAACCGGAATTGGTGTTATTTTATTTGTCTTTGAGTTAAATTTGATGATATTATTACTTGCAATTATGTTTCACCAATGTGGTCGAGCAACAATTAGGTATCTCTCAATGGTCAAGATAAATGAGAATGTAAGTTCTGATATTCGTGCTTCTGCTATATCTATGATCATGAGTGTTAATTCAATACTATATTGGTTAGTAGCTACACTGATTAACCATTTTGATTTAGAGCTAAAAGACGTCATGATTTTGCAATCTGGTATTGTAATCCTCATCTTTATCCTAATTCCCATACTTGGAAAAAATAAATTTCAAGAAGTGTCAATTGATTAAATTTCTAATTTGTTAATTAAGTTGAATATTGAAAGCAAGATTTGCGTTTAGTGATTGTTATCCGCAATTATTTCCTTGAATAAATTATCCAGTATAATCCACAATTATTGGTGATGTCCATGCTTTTTCACCGTCTTGTTGGATGACTCGGAGGTGATATCCCATCTTACCCGAAAGAGGGAAGAAATCAGCAAAGGTAAATTTAAGATTTGATTTATATCCGTCAATTGGAATCGGGTAAAATTCTAATTTCTGTCCTATACCACCTGCATCAAATGATTTAACTGAAGTTAATTCGTTTAATCTTATCTCTTGATTGATTAATAAGCTATTGAATTTAATTATCGTTTGTTCATTTCCATCAATAGTCATAATTATTCCATCGAAATCTCCTGCTGTTGTTGAGTTGAATTCTAGTTTTGTTTCTGAATGGTGATAGATTCCTTCCCAAGGTAAGTCAAATGCATATTCTTGGTGTTCTACTATTTTTCCACCTTCAACTTCAATACTTCCAGACCAATCTGTATTCCTTCTTCTATTTTTTATTCTAGCTCCAGTCCATCGAATTCCAATCTTTTTAGTGTTGAATTTATCATCATATCCCATTTTTGTGTATATAATTTTATTTCCTCTATATACTTCTACTTTTTCAATTCCAGTAGATCCGTTTACTTCTATGTTAAACTTTGGTTTATTTGATGTTTGTATGTAATCACCCATTATTGCATTTTCGCATGAAAAGTGAATGATAATTCTTGGACCTGTGGTTCCATATACATTTTTTGCTTTAAATGCCTTCCATAAATCTTCTCGAGATAATGAATTTGCATACACTGCTGTAATGCCTGATTTAACGGCTTCTATCTTGGACACTGGGTAACTATTTCCTGGTTTACAAGAATGTGTGTCACTAGATGCGATAAAACCTACATGTAGGTTTCTCTCAATTGCCTCCTCGATAAACCATTCAAAATGTCCATGCACTGATGCTACCTCAATAAATGGAGTTAGTTTTTCATCAATTACATCGAGTGAAGCTCGTCTACCACCAATATGTGGTATTATAATGACATCATCTCTTCCTTCAAATTCATCATAGAGTTTAGATACCGGATATCTATCACTATCCAAGTCTGTTTTATCTGGAATTAATGCATGAGAACATCGATGTATTGGCATATCATCATTAAGATAATAGACATTATGGTCTCCTCCTGCTCCTGGATTACCTGACCATTCGTATCCAAGAAAAGTAATAAATTTACCTGGTTGATGGAAATCTTTTATCATTTGAGTTAATTTATTCCAAATTTCCTTAGTTACTTGAAATGCATTTGCTGCATGGGAAATAAAATCCAATACTGCAACATCCCTACCATAGAGAAAATATTCTTCCATGGTACCACTACCAACAGTTTCATTAGTTTGACCATGTAAATCTCCCCAAAATAAAAGTTTCTCCTCTGTTTCCTTTATTACTTTAATAGGATTTGAATATGCTTCTCCTATTGAGTTAGTAATTACCTTTAATTGAAATTCTCCTTCCTCTTTAATTTTTAATTTTTCATTTCTTAGTATTCCATTATTATCTAAACTGACGCTAAACCTTGAGATTTGATTATCATTGATTTGTAGTATAAATTCACCACTATATCCTGGTGATATATTTCCCCATTTATCTTCTATTCGAATAATTCCCCAAAAATTTTCGTTTACTTTTACTACAGATTTAGTTATCATTGAAATTTTGGAGGGTGATCCTGGTATGATATTTAACTTAGGTGAATCAATTAATTGTTGATAAAGATTGGTACCAAATGGATCTAATACAACTTTTAGAAGCACATCATACTCTACATATGTTTGAATTCTCCATCCAGATGACCCTTTGGAAGCATCACCTATTCGAAATACTATCCAATCACCTTCTGATAGATAGCCATCATAGATAGTTAGGGTAATAGCTGGCATAAAAGGTCGTGTGTAACCTGCATAATCATACTGTAAGTTGAAATTTACTTTTTTACTTATTTCAACAGTTGTATAATTTTCTCCGTCAGGTTTAATAAATTGTGGTTTACCAAAAGGATTTGAAACGGGCCATGCGATTTTGATATGACCACCATCATCAATTCCATACTTACCTATATGTATTTTTAATTCTACGGGATTAAATGAACCTACAGGAATATTTTTAGGAGTTATGAGTTCAACTGTTCCATAATTAGTTTTTACAAATTTAGGTGAATATCCCATGACTTACAAATATTGTTTCTTTTAAAATACTTTACTAAGTGAATTGATTATTTTTGCTAACACAATTATATTTCCTATCCAATATCTGTATAGCCATTTGTATTATGAGTTTAGGATATTTGTATAAAAGAAATGGTAAGCTCTATTTTGCGGTATAAATAATAATATTTACTCGTCAGTCTCCTCATTATCTTTTACATCTTTATCTGGATTCTCTTTTACAGATTCTATGGTTTTTTTAACAAAATTAGAAATACCTTTGGTAAATTCATTAGGGATGTGTTTAGCAGTTCCTTTTTGTTTGATATTGGTACTTATATCATTAGCTGTTTTGGATATATTTTCCATAAATCCTTTAGAGAGGTTTACTGCAGAGAGAGATAAACTTTTACCAATTTCTTTTTTCAGTGTCGATATTTCTTCCTCCATTGATTTCATAAATTCTGCAATATTTTCAAAATCATTTTGAATATCTAATTTAACCTGAAGATTTTCATCGAAATCAGTGTCATCCCATATTTGATTGGGATTTGGTTCTCTGATCTTTTCTCTTTTCTCTTTTTCTTCCTCGTTTTTCCTCATATTTTTCTCTATTTCTTGCTCTCTTTTCCTTATTTTCTTATTTATTTCAGCTTCTCTTTGTCTCATTTTATTTTTTAATTCATTTCTCCTTTCTATATTTTTTGCTAATTCTGTAATTTTTCTAATTGAATCTCCAAAATTCTCTGGTAGGAAGTGTTGACCTTCCATGTTTAAATTTTCTAGTTCTTGTATTTTAGCATCCATCGCAATTTGTCTACCTACAGGGTCTTCAATACTTTCTTCATTCATTATTTCTTGTAAGTCATTAAGATCATCTGCAATTTCTTGAGAATAACTATCTCTCATTTTATTTTTGAATTTTTCTGATTTTTCCATATCTAGACTATCTAAAATAGCTTCTAGCATCATCATTTGTTTTTTCGATGTCTCTATACTCCATCGATTTAATCTTTCTAGCTGATAACGTTCAGCTTCTCTTTGATGTTTTTCTTGTTCACGTTGATATGTTATATTAGATTCATGCTGTTTTCTTTGCCTTTGATCCACAACTAATATTAATACAGCAACTCCGATTTCGAGTAGTAAACTGAAGGTATTGGAAACGTCTGTGAGAACCATGAATCAAGTGAGGATTACTGATTATTAATTCTTTTTAATCTTTCAAGTTATAGACTAATAGAGATGGATTAGGTTTGATCATTTTCTTTTTGTGTTTCACACCAAGTTTCATGAACGTGCATCCATTTTATAGAGGTTAAATCAAATGAAAATATAGCAGTAGATATTCTTCTTGTTTGTTTTGCTTCTGATTTATGGCATTCATAATAAGTAGATAGAACAAATTCACCAAGTATTCTAGAATCAATATCTTCTACCCACATATTCAATTCTTCTGTGCTATTGTAGCTTTTTCTTATATTTTCTAGAACTGTTTTTCTATCATTAATTAATCCAGACGGATGAATTAATTGGAAGTTATTGTCTAATGCGTTTTCTACTCTAGTATAGGATTGTTCCTCTACCTTTCCAGTAAACCAATTTTGAAAATATTGATGGAGATCTATTATTTCAAATTCTACTTGTTTGAAAATATCTTGTGTTTTCATAAACTAAACTAATAATTATCTAAAATCAATGTTTGGAATGAATATGAAAAATATTGCTAATTCTAAGAAATTAAATATTAAAATATTTCGCATTTGGATGATGAAATACAATCGCGGAAACTGACGCTTCTGGAATCATCATATAGGATTCTGTTAGAGTAACTTCAATTTCCTCAGGTTGTAATATCTGCCAAATTACTTCTTGATCTTCCATATTAGGGCAAGAAGGATATCCAAAGCTATATCTATTTCCAAGATATTTCCTTGGTGGTCCTGCATCATAAGATCTCTCAACCTTTTCTTCTAATCCCCACATAATTCTCATCTGATGATGTATCATTTCGGCTAAAGCCTCTGATGTTGCTATTGCAAGACCTTGTAAAATAAATGCATCCTTATAACTTCCTTCTAATTCGATTTTTTTAGCATAGTCAAGTATTTCATGACCTGCAGTAACAACAAGGAATCCGATTGTATCATTACTTTTCGCTACATAATCACTAAGACAAAGAAAAGGATCATTTTCTTGTCTTGGAAAATTTAAAACAACTTCTTTTCCATTAAAATCAATAAATATTTCATTATTAATCGCATGGCATTTAAAAAATTGATACACTGCTTTAACCTGCATTAAATTTTCATCTATAATTTGATTCTTCAATCGTTCTACGTCTTCTATTAATGCCAATGCTTTTGGTTCTTTGTTTATAATCGATGCCCTTATGTTTTTATTATAGCCAAGTAATTTTTGATAGAGAAAAGTCAATCGTATATATGACCATATTTCTCTTAAGTTAAAATCTAACTTTACAATTCGTTCAAATGTGTTTGGTATTGGAAGTTCAAATTCCATTTTAGTATCATCTGTCATAATTTATACTACGCTTCCTCAAATATCATATTAACGATAGATAAACCTGCCATTGCATCTCTTGCATAGTGAACTTGACCTAAAGCAGCAGGTTTAATCTCATTTTCCACGAATTTCGGAGTGAGAGCAGCACCTCCAACTAGTAAAGGAATGTCAATATTTTCTTCTTTAAAATGTTCAGCGACAGAAACCATGTATCTGCTACTTTTAACCAATAATCCGCTTAATCCAACGGCATCTGGTTTGTGTTCCTGTATTGCACGTATTAACTGAGTACTATCTATTCTAATACCAAGATCCACAACCGCATATCCATTACTTTCCAATATTATGCGGACTAGGTTTTTTCCTATATCGTGAACATCTCCTTTAACAGTTGCCAGTAAAACCTTTTTCTTAGTAAATGTTTCACCAGTGAGCATTAATGGTTCAAGGTGTGAGATCGCTAATTTTACAACTTCTGCACTTTGAAGAACTTCAGTAACTATCATTTTGGCTTGTTCAAATAAGATGCCAACTTCACCCATACCTCTCATTATCACTGTATTTATAATCTCTAGTGGGGTCATCGTTTCAAGTAATTCATCTAAATCGCTAATGACTTCAGTTTTGGTACCATTAACTATTGCTGATTCTAATGATTCTGATGGAGTCATATTTGCCCTAGCTATAACGTTGTCTTTAGAAGGGTCTCTGTCTCTAAAATGATTAGAAAATGTTGTTAATGCCTCTAGACTTTGTGAATTTAGAATTTCTTCTGCCATTTTAATTTCTTCAGGAGGAATTGTATTATATCGCATGAGTGTTGCAGGATTAACAATGGCAAGATCTAATCCTGCTTGTACACAGTGATAAAAAAATACTGAATTCAGTACTTCTCTACCTGCTGGAGGTAATCCGAAGGATACATTACTTATACCAAGTATAGTGCTTACTTGGGGATATGTTTCTTTAATCCATTTAATAGAATCTATTGTTGCTCTGGATGTTCCCTTTAGCTTCTCGTCATTACCAGAATCTACAGTAAATACCAGCATATCAAAGATAATGTCTTCTGGTGGTATTCCATATTTATTGACCAAAAGATCATAAAATCTGGTAGTCACTTCTTTCTTTTTCTCTAAGGTTAAGGCCATTCCTTCTATTTCGTCTATCAAACCAACTACTGCAGCTGCATTATAATCTTTCATAATTCCTATTAATCTCTCCAATTTCTCAAATCCACTTTCCAAATTAATTGAATTGATTATTGCTTTACCTTGTGTGTGCTTCAAAGCAGCCTCCACTGCATCAGGGCTGGTAGAATCGATCATTAATGGTAATTTAATTGATTTTGATAGTAAGGGGAAATATGTGTTGATGGCTTCAATTTCATTGAATTCAGTGTCTTCAAGGCAAATATCTAATATCTGAGAACCACTACTAACTTGTTGTTTGGATACCTCTAATGCTTCCTCAAACTGACCTCCTCTTATTAATTCCCTGAATCTTCTACTACCTTGAACATTAGATCTTTCTCCTACAACAATAGGTTTAATTTTATCATCAGGTACTAATCTATCTACTCCTGCAACAGTAAATTGTTTCGGTAAATCGCCAACTTGTCTTGGTGGTTTACCTTCTACTGCTTCTTTTACTTTGATTATGTGTTCTGGTGTGGTTCCACAACAACCTCCTGCAAGGTTTAAGAGACCTGCTTCGGCATACTTTCCAATTTGTGAAGCAAATTCTTCTGGTGTTTCGTCATATTCTCCAATATCATTTGGTAATCCTGCATTTGGAAAAATAAAAATTGGCACTTCACTAAGTTGATTTAAGCTATTTAATGGTTCATGTAAATCTTTAGGCCCAACAGCACAGTTCATTCCAATTGCAAAGATATCTAAACCGTTTATTGTTGAAAAAAATGCATCGATATCCTGACCTGCTAGCATTCTACCAGCCATTGCAATACTGGTGGATAGTAATATAGGAACCTTAATCCCTACTTTTTCCTCTGCCATTTTTACAGCCTGATATGCGGCTTTGATGTTTAATGTATCATGTGCTGTTTCGATTAAAAATAAATCTACTCCACCTTCAAGGAGACCTAAGGCCTGTGGATAATAACTATCTCTCATTTCATCGAAGGTAATATCTTGGGTTACTACAATTGATTTAGTTGTAGGTCCCATTGAACCTGCAACAAAACGGTTTTCATATTTTGCAGCAGCTTCTTTGGCTAATTTTGCGGCTTTGAGATTTAATTTATAAGTATTCTCTGATAATCCATATTCTCCCAGAACTATTGAAGTTGCTCCAAATGTATTGGTTTCAATAATATCAGATCCAACTTTTAAGTATTCATCATGGATCTCAGATATTACATCAGGTCTTGTTTCAACTAGATAATCAGTGCATCCTTCATATTGTTCTCCACCGAAATCTTCTGCACGTAAATTATACCTTTGGATCATTGTTCCCATTCCCCCGTCTATGATTAATATTCGTTTTTTCATTATTTCTGTTAATTTGCTTTCTATATTCATTTTGCAATCACCAAAGTAATAAGAGGAGTGAGACTTCCTCAGTTAAAATCAAATACGACTCTGAATTAAATTAATGAACTCGAAATATAATAAACTTTGTAATGATAACTATAAGATACATGTATATTCGTGATATAGGTATGTTTTGGAATAAAATTATATATATTGGAATATTCATTTGTTTGATAGTAAATAAGAATTCATTAAAAAATACGCTTTGATCTATTAAAATTCTTCCTTAAGTAGTTGATTGGTGCCATAATTATTAGAATAATTAATTGTTTCTTGATATATTTAGTTAAATTGGTGGTCTTTAAGTAATTATTAAAATAAGATCAACTTTTATCAATTTTAATTAACTAATAGATATTGTCTTGGTGTATATAGGTATGAGTATTCAAAATAAAGGAACTGTTTTTTTGCTATCAACATCGGTATTTCTAGTAACCACCGGATTTTCTATTATATTTCCCATTCTACCAAAGCTACTGGATAGAATTGGTGCTGGTGCATTTGAATTTGGTATTCTTGCAGCTTCTTTTGGTGTGACTTTTACTATTTTTTCTCCAATCTTTGGATATATCGGGGATAGACGGCCAAAAAGGTTAGTAATTCAAATAGGGTTATTCGGCTTTTTATTTTCTAATTTTTTCTATATACTTGCAGATAATCTTATACTGCTGATAATCGGGAGAATGGTTCAAGGAATATTTGCATCTGCAGTTATGCCTTCTGCTATTTCATTAGTAACTGATATAGTTCCAGATAATGAAAAGGGGAAAAATATCGGTTATATAATGGCAGGTAATGCAACAGGTTTTATTGTAGGACCATCTATTGGTGGCATTTTGTATGATTTTTCTGTTTATACTCCATTTTATACTTCAATCGGATTAAGTATATTCACCTTGATTTTAACGTTTAAACTGATTCCAAATATTCAACCTATTACCAATCACAATGGGGAAGATAATCAAAAACTTCCCTTTTCTTGGCAAGCCATTCCCAGTCCATTAATCGTTTTTGCTGGATTTGTAGTGGTTGATATCATATATTCTGTATCATGGTTATTTATAGAACCTGGCTTTATATATTACTTTTATGATGATTTACACTATACTCCATTTGAGTTTGGAATATTTGTAGGTGCTTATGGTCTTGCAATTACTGTAGTACAGCTACTTTTTGGTTCATTATCAGATAAATTCGGACGAAGACCAATAATAATGTTAGGTACTATATTTTATACTATCTTTATCGTAATGTTATATTATAATACAAGCCTCTTTTCTTTAATTATTGCGGCAACATTTGCAGGTATTGGTGGAGGTTTTTCTTTACCTGCAATGAAAGCTTTACTTGCAGATGCTGTAGATGATCATCAAAAAACTACAGTATTTGGTATTGAAACTGGGTTACTTAGTACAGGTATGATTTTTGGTCCATTACTTGGTGGTTATTATTATGATTCACTAGGAATGCTGGCAATTATTCAGATATCCATCATAATGTGCTTTGTCTCCATGTTAATTATTGGATTCTTAAAATTTCAAAAACCAATAAGAGGAGAATAATCAAATGAGATCGATAATTGATACCTAATATATTATTACTCAATTACTTTTTAGAGCATTAATCATGGTATTAATATTATTTGCATAATTTTGTGGAAATGGCCAAGATTTATATATATCTGGCAGAGCTAATTTGTCTAAATCTTCCCTAGATGCATTTTTCTCAATCATTTGACTTGCCATTTCATAAATATGTTTGATGTAGTTTTCTTGATTGTTAACAATTTCATTGCCACCTTTATTTCCATGTCCCGGAATTACGAATTTTGGTTCTAGTGCAGCTACATCTTGGATTCGATTAATCCATTCCAGAGGTGTAGAATCTCCCATATATAAATGACGACCATTTACAATCAAATCTGCAGTAAATACAACTCCTTCATCAGGTATAAAGAGAATGGCATCGCTGTCTGTATGACCTGCACCAAAAGTAAGAATTTGAGCTTTTCTCTCTGATCCATAAATTGTCAGAGAACTTTCAAACGTCATTGAGGGCAATGTTAAGGATACATTGGGAATTTCTTCAACTAATTTACTGTATCTAGTAATTAAAGATGTAACAATACCCCGTGAATCATCGTCTAAATCTTTTTTTAATGTTTCTTTCATATTGGTGAGTGAGTTTTGTAAACCACCTGCCTTATCCTTTGCTAAATATTCTTTACCATCACTTTCCATAATTTCACGCGTTTTAGTAGTTGAAATAATCTCAAATGTTGGATGAAATACTTGATTACCTCGATTATGATCCCAATGCCAATGACTATTGACAATAAGAAATTTTTCATTATTTGTTAAATCTTTGGCTTTTTCAACTAATTCTTTAGCAGCTAAGGGACTCATAAAAGTATCAAATAAGATGGTCTTATCTCCAAGATCAACAATCCCTGAATTTGATACGGCAACACCTCCTACTTTGGCAATAACAGCCCATATCCCCGGTTTGACAAATTCAATTGTAAAATTATCTGTTTCAACAATGATATCTTTTGACATAAAAAAACCACTTCTCATGATTTGTTATACGTTTGGATTAATGAGAAGAATATATCTATCAACGTATATTTCAATTTATCTCATAAGGAACTTAAATATTCTTGTAGTATAAACGATAATTAGTGAAATTTGTTACAATGCAGGAAGATGGTTCTTTGTCTGTAGAAGAAAAGAATCTACCTAATATCGAAATTGGAGCAATTCTAGTTAAGACATTGTATTCTGAGGTATGTGGTACGGATGTCCATTTATCTCATAATCAATTAGCAGGAGTTCCTTATCCTATAATTCCCGGGCATGTATCTGTTGGTGTTATTGATCAACTTGCTGGTGAAATTAAAGATGTAGATGGGAAATTATTAGCAGTGGGAGATACTATTACTTTTCTTGATGTTCATGAGACTTGTAATTCTTGTTGGTATTGTTTGGTTGCAAAAGAGACTACTAGATGTCCTAGTAGGAAGGTTTATGGTATTACATATAGTGCAAATGAGGGCTTACTCGGTGGTTGGAGTCAGTATATTTATTTGAAACCAGGTGTGAAAGTTATTAAATTTGAAGATGGGTTCGATCCTTTGTTTTTTATGGCTGGTGGATGTGGATTACCAACTGCTATTCACGCAGTTGAAAGGGCTAATATAAAACTAGGCGATAGTGTTGCAATTCAAGGTGCAGGT
>Ga0224506_10002739_pt1 | contig 11914 bp, 11 predicted proteins | sample SF_Jan12_sed_USG_2_FD_169108 | JGI IMG/M metagenome (GOLD analysis project Ga0224506, IMG submission 169108) | Sediment microbial communities from San Francisco Bay, California, United States - SF_Jan12_sed_USGS_8_1 | ecosystem: Environmental > Aquatic > Marine > Sediment | place: USA...
GTGGAATAGCAATAAATTTATCATTCAGAAAAAGGCCACTTATTGTGGCCTTTTTTTTCTTCAAATGGGAATACTTTCTCAAATCCTATGGCTGAACAGGTGATTTGTGACTTCTCGAAGATCAACTCCCTTATTATATTTTTCGATATGTATTGTACCATGCCTCGGCCATAAGTGCGGCCCCGGCAATGGAAGGGTGCACCCCGTCTGGGCACCAAAATGCTGCCGGCGCCTCCTCCAGTGCCTGATCGAAATAAGCCTGATAGGGGACAAATGCGCAGTTGTAATCCCTGGCAATGTTAAAAGAAGCCTCTTGGTAATCCTTAAATGCCGGATACCATTGTGCTGTAATGGCCGTCCCTCCCTTTACTATAAACGGTTCTCCAATAATTATTTTCACCTCCGGCAATTTCTCCATTGTATTATCCAGGAGCTTGCGGAAATCGCGTTCGTAAACCGCTGCCGTTCCATTATAGCTATTCGATAAGGTATGCCAGAAATCATTTACGCCAATCAGGATGCTCAACACATCAGGCTTAATATCCAGGCAATCGGCACCCCACCTTTCCGCGAGTTGAAACACTTTATTGCCACTTATACCCCTGTTGTATAGTTCCAACTCCTTATGTGGGGAATCTTTGAGCAGCATGCCCGCCAGGTGAAAAACATAGCCCCTACCCAGCCCTTCGCGGTGGTTTGGGCCGGAGGCATCCCTTTGCCGGCCTGCATCCGTGATGGAATCACCCTGAAAAAGAATAGTACGGCCAAGCTCAGTGATTGAATTTATTTCATCCTTCTTCCCTGCCGCCCAGGCAGCAGAAGGAGCCATTCCGGCCACAATGCCCGCTGCAATATTTTTTATTAACGCTCGTCTTTCCATGGGTCCAATGTAAAGAAAGATGAAGAAAGAATAAAGAAGAAAGACGGGGAATACGTAATACCGGAAGTTTTAATTCTGACGCGGCATGCTGATAACCTGAATAAAAAAAGTGAATTTGGGTGAAATGGAAAGAGCTTTCATCTGCTATTTTCAGTACAAGAGACTTCAGGCTTCTTCAGCGGGAAGGCTAAACCGGAAGGTCGTACCTTTACCTTCTTTACTTTCTACATGGATCGCCGTATGGTGGCCTTCGAGAATGTGTTTTACGATGGCCAGTCCCAGGCCAGTGCCTCCACTTGACCTCGAACGGCTTTTATCCACCCGGAAAAATCGCTCAAATATCCGTTTAATTTCACCCGGAGGAATGCCAATACCCGTGTCGCTAACTTTTATTTCAATACGCCCTTTACTTTGTGTCAATTCAACCTTAACACTCCCTCCTTCATTGGTATAATTGATTCCATTGGAGATCAGGTTGTTTAATACTTGTCGTATCCGCTGCCAATCGGCAAAAACTGTAACATCCCACTTCACAGGTGCCATCACCAGGGTAATGTTCTTTTTTTCGGCCTTTTCTTCAAACTGGTCTAATATATCGAGGGTCAGTTTATGCAGGTCAAAATATTCGAAATTCATTCGTATTTCTCCCGTTTCAATTTGAGATAACACCAGCAGGTCTTGCACCAAAACATCGAGTCCATCCAGGCTTTTTGCCGCTTTTTCCAGAAAATTCTCACGCACCTTCTCATCGTTCATTGCTCCGTCAAGCAAAGTATGTACAAAACCCTGCGCGGCAAATAAAGGGGTTTTCAATTCATGTGACACATTGGCAATAAATTCCTTGCGAAAGACCTCCATACGTCTGAGGTCATCAATCTCCTTCTGTTTGATGCGCGCATAAGAATATATCTCCCGATTGATCCCTTTCAAAGGATTAAGTTTTCCGGATCGTTGGTATTCAACAAAGGAAAAATCTTTGTTTTTCAATTTCCCTAACAAGCCATGGATCTTATTTACCTCCCGAAATACCAGTATTTCAAGAACAATAAATATGAGTAAAAAACTAACAATAAACGAAACCATAAATGCCACCATCAGGGTGGCGGTAGGCATATCCTCCACAAGAGAAAGAAACAACAAGGTCGCTGAAGCGATTACAAAAGAAAGAACCAGCGCTACGAAACGTGAGTTTAGGGCCATACAGCAAAATTAATCAATGACAAACTTATACCCTACCCCTTTTACGGTAACGATATGATCACTGCCCAACTTTTCCCTGATTTTTCGGATGTGTACATCCACAGTTCGGGCGAGCACATAAACATCCGTGCCCCAAATATTCTTCAGCAGGTCATCCCTGTTATAAATTTTGTTTGGATTTTCGGCCAGAAAGCGTAATAATTCAAATTCCTTTTTTGGCAACTGATATTCTATTTCATTTCTGCGAACAATATAACTTGCCTTGTCTATTTCAAGATCCGCGATTTTTATTAAACTTTCTTCGATTTTCTTCTCATTGTTACGCCGAAACAACGCGGATAACCTGCTCATCAGCGCCCTGGGTTTTATTGGCTTAGTGATATAATCATCAGCGCCTGAATCAAATGCCGCTATTTCAGAATATTCCTCAGACCTGGCCGTAAGAAATAATATATAAGTATCCGCTAATTTTGGGATGGCCCTGATTTGCCGGCAGGTCTCCACCCCGTCCTGTTGGGGCATCATGATATCAAGTAAAATCAGGTCGGGATTAACTTCTTGCGCCATTTTTACAGCGGTAATACCGTCAAGAGCCGTATTCACCACATATCCCTCCTGCTCAAGGTTATACCTCAACAAATCCAGAATGGGAGCTTCATCATCCACTACGAGTATTTTATATTTTTTATCCGTCATTTGACCAGGCATTGAAAGACCCAAAGCTAATGATTATGTGTTTCCATTAAAAAGCGTCATAAGAATTTAACAATAACTTAATTCCTGCCGGGTTTATAATCTGTTATATCGACCTCTACCGCCCCCAGAAACATAGCAGCCCTTATTTTGAGGGGTAATTTTTTTTCATCATCCGAGAGCCAGAATTTTATGGAATTTTCACCGTCAAATAGTGTGTTTTCCGGCACGATAGGTGACATCACCAAGGCAGACATGGTTCCTATTTTTGTTTTCAGGCGCTCTTTACCCAGGTACCTCACTTGTAAATGATACACTTTATCCTCCAAAAATCCCGGTATGTTCAGAATGTCACCGGGGCTCAGGGTGTCAAAGTCAATAAGCCGGGTGAAATAGTACCCACTTACCATATCGTGTGCATTGACGGGTATATCAAACTCCTCGGGTCCGACCCAGTACTTTCGCTTATAACTGTAGTTTTTCACAATGACCTTTTTGTTCAGGTGGTCATAATCTACAATTTCATATTTTTTAAAATTGCCTTCTTCCAGTATCCGGTAAAACCGGTGGGGTATGATGGCTGCGGTATCCAGATATGTACTCCAAAGGTCGTCAAGGTGCATAAAAAAATCGAACATACCTGTTGATTTCCCATGCACATCAATCTTATGGCAAGCTCGGCCATTTATGTATTCTAATTCATCAGAAATAACCATCTCAGCTACCCCTGCGTCTATAAATCCAAAATGTACACGGTAATTAATCACCTCACCGGGGAAGAACACATTATTTGGAATGAACCTGTAATTATTCATTTCATACACTACAAAAGAGCAGAGCAGTGTGATAATTGCCAATCCCGCTATTGTCTTTAACTTCTTCATTCCTCTGTTTCAAATTTTTCTTTCATATACAAAATGTATGCCTTAAGGTTCCCATGATATAAATTTTGTAACGTATCATAAAAATCATCCTGGTCTGTCCTGTACCTTTTCACTGACATAAAATAGGTATTATTAGGCAATTTTTCTTTAAAAATCGTCCCGTAGACTTCCTTTTTATTCAATGACAAAGTATCTACAAATTTTGTAATTTTTTTTATAAACTCTTCCTTTAGCTTCCTTTTTTTATCCTCCCCCCATTCTTCTTTAAAACTGAAATACAAACTATCAAGGCCATCCGCCCCCCTTAACATGTGGGCTACATAGCTTTTATAGTCCTTTTCAGCCTTTAAGTAACCCGAGTATTCATCATGCTTCGTGCCGAATTTTTTCTCCAGATACAGTAAGGTGCCAACATCGCCTATAAACGTGGCGAGGTTTTCGTTAAACTCCACGTCACTCTCCAGGAATACGGTACTATGGGCAAGTTCATGGATGATCAGGTTCACGATATCGCCGGTAGACCCCGATAACATTTCACTGAGAATCGGATCATCAAACCAACCCAGGGTGGACCATCCCGCAGCAGTTCGCAGGCCACTTTCATATCCTTCCGCCTCCACAGTTGCCAATTCTTTTTGTGCCAGATCACGATCAAAGAATCCTTTGTAGGGCACTTCCCCAACAATGGGAAAAGACCACTGTTTGGGTTCGAAGGCATAGGGTTTACATCCGGTTACCACCCACATCAGGGGCTTGCCCCCCTGGTCGAAATAGGAAGTATAGCTGTTGCTGCTTTTCATCCCAAGTTCTTCAATGGCAAAGGATTTCACATCTGCGATCAATTTAAATTTGGCTATCAGGGTATCATTCGTTTCCGGCTGATCCATTAACAATTCAATAGGCCGGGCATTCCAGAGGATATAAAACTGTCCCTGTCCCTGGCGAACAATGTAAGTCAGGAAGTCCATTTTGAACAATAAAAATCCCAGTATGGACATTGCACCCACCAAATACAAACTCCTGAATATATTTTTGTTTTTCATTTTATACGCTTGGATCATTTTAAAGAAAGGTCATTTCTCTTTCGACATAAAAAACCTCCCCTTACCTCTCTCCACCCTTCACCGGCAGCCTCCCCCTGAAATTGAGATATAACCCATGTGAAAACTCAACGCGCTTTCTTTGAAAATCATAGAAAGGCTCAAACCGCGAACTCAACACAATACCATCCCCTAAGGTGATGTCATGGAAAAAACGAATAAAAACGAGGCTTCGTTCCGGAACACTGAAATAAGGCTTTTTATAACTGGATGAAACAGATTCATAAACGGGCCCGCCCAGTAATGAAATAAATTCATTGCCCGCCCAATAACTCACCATCAGTTTGAGCCCCTTATTCAGGTTAGCTTCCACATTAAAATACCAGCCTCTGCCGTCTTTATAGTCCAACAAACGGCTTATACTGAAATCATTAAACCAGGCATAATATGCAGATCCACCCCAGGTAATACCCTGACGATCACCTTCTTCAATACGCAGCCCCCCGGCCAGGTTTATCATCGTTTGTAACGGTCCCGGATGATTATCTATGGCACCTCCTTTATGGTAAATAACACCCTGCAAAGGAATGGAAAGCAGTAAACCGGAACCAATCTCCCATTTTTTGGCTATGGAAAAGCCACCGTATACTTCTTCCTGCTTAGCGTCACCACGATAAATCATCGTCTCCCAATCCACCCATAAATCCAGAAACAGGCCATCGGTAACCTTAAACAATTGCACACCCTGCTCCAACCGGTTGGTCAGCACCCGCTCAAAGTCGAGCATGGGGTCGATCAGCCGGTGGTTCATGGCTCCGTCCAGGTTTCCGATCAACAGGTTATAGCCCTCGTGCTTAACCCGAAAAGTAAAAGTTGGCTCAAAGACCTGTAAACCTTTGGTGCCATAATCCTGACGCATATAAAATCCCGCATCAAACCGGAACGAAGGGATGGGCTGGTAGGAAAAATATGGATTAAATTGAGTGCCAAACAACGTATACCCATCGGCAATACGATTAAAATACTCGTTATTTTTGGTAAATCCCAGGGTTCGGAAATTGAAGCTGATCTTCACACTGTCCTTATCCTCCCATACCACACGATCTTCAAAAGGCTTATTGGGCAACTGCGCCCATGATGTTCCAAATATCATCAAAGTGCAAATCAGAAGCAGGCCAATATGACTCAAAGTATTTACCTTCCTTTTTAAAAAACCCTGTGTAAACAATTTCATCGGACTTTTAATCTTATTAATTTTGTATATAGCTAATTTTATTAGTCTTTGCTAATTTATTTAGTTTTTATTTTTTATATTTGCCACATCAAAAACATAAATATTTTAAAATTTATTTTTGTTATGATAAGCTAAGTAGTAAATTCACAACCTGTAAAACAAGCAAAAAAGAATCAAACAATGAGTGATAATAAAGAAAAACTTAAAGCCCTGCAACTTACCATCGATAAACTGGAGAAAACTTTTGGCAAAGGTACGGTAATGCGGCTTAGCGATGAAAGAGTTGTGGATGTTCCTGCGATTTCTACCGGATCACTGGGTCTGGACATCGCCCTGGGCATCGGCGGCATACCGCGCGGCAGGGTCATTGAGATATACGGGCCGGAATCATCAGGTAAGACCACCCTTGCCATGCACTGTATTTCCGAGGCCCAGAAGAAAGGAGGTTTGGCGGCCTTCATCGATGCTGAACACGCCTTCGACAAACTCTATGCTGAAAAGCTGGGCATTGACACGGAGAACCTGCTCATTTCTCAGCCCGACAACGGTGAACAGGCCCTGGAAATTGCCGAGCACCTCATCCGTTCAGGAGCTATAGATATCATTGTAATCGACTCAGTGGCCGCCCTGGTTCCCAAAAGTGAACTGGAGGGCGAGATGGGCGATAGCAAAATGGGTTTACAGGCCAGGTTAATGTCTCAGGCCCTGCGTAAACTGACCGGAACCATCAACAAAACCGGCTGTTCTTGTGTATTCATAAACCAGCTCCGTGAAAAGATTGGGGTAATGTTTGGCAACCCGGAGACCACTACCGGTGGAAATGCCTTAAAATTTTATGCTTCCGTAAGGCTGGACATCCGCAGAATTGGTCAAATAAAAGAAGGCCCCAATGACATTACCGGTAACCGCACACGTGTCAAAGTAGTGAAAAATAAAGTTGCCCCACCCTTTAAAGTGATAGAGTTTGACATCATGTACGGCAGGGGCATATCTAAAGTAGGAGAGCTCATTGATATAGGCGTAGAACTGGACATTATCAACAAGGCGGGTTCATGGTTCTCTTACGATGGCAACAAACTGGGACAAGGACGTGATGCCGTGAAATCCCTACTCGAAGACAATCCCGAATTAATGGAGGAAATAGAAGGAAAAATTAAAGTCAAAATTAAAGGGGAAGACGTAGAAAAACCCATCCCAAAGAAGGAATAAATGAAAGCATAACATTGTTTCTTCAGTGCTGAGGACTGAAGAAACAATGTTTCAAACGCGTCATGATCTAATCGCCATGACCGGATCCAGCCGGGCTCCCAACGCTGCCGGCACTATTCCTGAGATGATCCCGATGGTACCGGAAACGCCAACGCCAAGTACAACATTTTTAAAGGAAAGGATTACTTCAAGGTCGCCCATGGGAATAAAGGTGATCAGCCAGACCAGGAAAAGCCCTCCCAAACCTCCAAAAATACTTAAGAATACCGCCTCAAAGAGAAACTGAAACAGGATAAAATAGTTTTTGGCACCCAGGGATTTCTGAATACCTATTTGATTTGTTCTTTCCTTCACCGAGACAAACATGATATTGGCGATGCCAAAACCACCGATGAGCATGGCAAATATGCCAATAAACCAACCGGCCATATTCAGTGTCCCGAAAATACTATCCAGCACATTGCTAATTGCTTCGGGCCGGTTTAAAGAAAAGTTGTCCGGTTCTTTGGGCTTTAGCCCCCTGATTCTGCGGAGCAACCCGGTAAGTTCATTTTCCAATTCAACCAATCCCACATCATATTCCTTTCCTTTCAGTCCGATCGTAGAACCTGTTTCATTCCATCTACCTGTGCCTGTGGAGTACATTTTCCGAAAAGCATTATAGGGAATGATGCAATGATCGTCTTTACTTTGAAATCCTATAAAGCTTTCCCCTTCCTTTTTCAACACACCAATCACAACAAACTTCTGATTTCTGATCTTGAAGGTCTTTCCGATGGGATTGGGGCTACCCGGAAAAAGTTTTTCAGCGATATTAATCCCAATGATGGCCACATTTCGCCCCCCTTCCATTTCAGTCATGGTAAAATACCTGCCTACGGTGATATCCAGTTCAAACAGTTCCTTGTACTGCATGCTGCCACCAATCAATTCCACATCTCCAACACTGTTGTTCTCATATTTGGCAATTGAATTCCCTCTACTGGCAAAAATAGATATACCCGTGTCATTGTTCAGGTTGGCTTCCATCAATTTAAACTCACTGTAACTCGGATTAGGCCGCCGCCAAAAATCCCACCACCTGTATTCTCCTTTGGCATCGGCCGTAAAAGGCCATTTATCGACATAAATAACCCCTGACCCAAGAAAAGCCAGGCTGTCTTTAATATTTTTCTCCAGCGAATCGACCATGGTCAGCACAGCGATAATAGAGAATATACCTACAGTGACCCCCAACAGGGAAAGTGCTGTACGCAATAGGTTTAGTCGCAGTGCAGTGAGTGCGAACCTGAAACTTTCGATGACCAGCCTTAAAAAGAGCATATAGATATGTTATAATGAACTTGAATTTATTAAATATGGAAACATTTTGCTAACTTTGCCTGCCATTTTAAGACGGGTATTTTTTAAACATTAAAGTAAGTTATGAAATTATCAGAATTCAAGTACGATTTACCCACCGAGCTAATAGCATTATATCCGGCAGATAACCGTGATGAATCACGGCTGATGGTTGTACATCGTGACACGGGAAAGATCGAATTGAAGACTTTCAAAGATATCATGGACTACTTTGATGAAGATGATATACTGGTAGCCAATGATACTAAAGTATTTCCAGCCCGTTTATATGGGCATAAGGAAAAAACAGGAGCCAAGATAGAAGTATTCCTACTTCGTGAGCTCAATGCTGAGATGCATTTATGGGATGTTCTTGTTGATCCGGCACGTAAAATACGTGTTGGCAATAAGCTTTACTTTGGAGAAGGATCTGTAGTAGCTGAAGTTATTGACAATACGACTTCCCGTGGACGAACCATACGTTTTTTATTCGATGGCGATAATGAAGACCTCTACAAAACAATAGATTCCCTCGGAGAAACCCCGCTACCAAAATACATTGACCGTGCAGTTGATGAGAATGATCGCGAGCGTTTTCAAACTATATTTGCCAAAAACAAAGGAGCCGTAGCTGCGCCTACTGCCGGCATGCACTTCACACCCCAGCTGTTAAAAAGACTGGAAATCAAAGGTATAGGCATGGAGTTTATTACGTTGCATATCGGCCTGGGCACTTTCAGGCCTGTAGATGTTGAAGACCTCACCAAACATAAAATGGATAGCGAGAATTTTATGGTTGGAGAGCAAACTGTCAACGCAGTAAATAAAGCCCTTGACGGCAAGCGCAGGGTGTGCGCTGTAGGCACAACAGCATTGCGGTCACTTGAGTCGTCCGTATCAGCAAACGGGCGCCTAAAGCCCAGGGAGGGGTGGACGGATAAGTTTATCTTCCCGCCTTACGAATTTAAGATCTGTAATGCGATGATCACTAATTTTCACCTTCCCCAGTCTACGCTACTCATGATGGCCAGCGCTTTTGGAGGTTACGAATTAATCAAGGAAGCTTATGAGCTAGCCAAGAAGGAGAAATTCAGATTTCTCACTTATGGTGATGCTATGCTTATTATTTAGTATCCAGGTGAATTGGTGAACGGGGATATACCTCAGCACTTTTCACCAATACTTTCCTTACATTTGTCAAATGAAAGAATATGCCATTATAGTAGCAGGTGGTAAAGGTATGCGTATGAAACACAGCATACCCAAACAATTTATTGTATTGGAAGGACTTCCAATACTCATGCATACCCTTTTGGCTTTCTATCATTACTCCAAAGAAACAGCGATATACCTTGGTCTCCCGCAGGAAGAATTTGACCGGTGGAATAAGTTGTGTGCAGCATATCACTTTGAAGTACCCTTTACGCTGGTTTCCGGGGGAAATAGCCGCTTTCAAACGGTAAAAAATTGCCTCCACGCCATCCCTGACAAAAAAGGCATTGTAGCTGTCCATGATGGCGTCAGACCACTGGTAGATAACGCGCTTATCGGGCGGGCGTATCAGGAAGCCAAAAGAAACCATTCTGCAGTTGCTTCGCTGCCTTTAAAGGAATCCCTGCGGAAAATAGATCACACAACCAGTCGGTCAGTTGATCGTGCACAATTCGTCACGATACAAACACCCCAGACTTTTGATTTAGAAAAGCTGAAACAAGCTTATACTATTGCAGAACAATCCTGGATGACTGACGATGCCAGTGTTTTTGAAGCAGCTGGTTTCCCCATCATTCTGATCAATGGCAGCTACCGAAATATCAAAGTAACCACGCCAGACGATCTGACTGTGGCACAATCTTTCCTTCGAAACAATAACATGTAAATTCAGGAACAAAAGGCAACCATCAACAACTATTGCTAAACTGCGCTAATACTCATCTTCATTAAAGAAAAAATCTTCTTTAGTCGGGTAGTCCGGCCAGATTTCCTCAATATTTTCATAAGGTTGCCCATCATCCTCCAGTTCCTGAAGATTTTCAACAACCTCCAAAGGCGCGCCGGTACGGATAGAATAATCAATCAATTCGTCCTTGGTTGCAGGCCAGGGTGCATCTTCAAGATATGAAGCTAACTCTAATGTCCAATACATTTTATACCTATTATTTTTTTGACCTTAAAATTTTTGCAAAAATAAAATTTATTATAAGAAAAAAAACCAATTATAGAATTTTTAGTTTTTTTTCTCGATTTAAAACCGGGAGACAACACTTAGCAACTCCCTGCTTTAAACACCTATCAGGCTGAATTACGGCTTGCATTAATGTTGCCATACAACGACCTGACCACCATTTTCTCGTAAACCTCCAAATCGAGTTCTTTGTTCCTGCCCGATTCAATTTCATTAATTTTCATCAGTGCATATTGCTGCACAATTAACAATGGTAAAACGATACTTTCCCGCAGCTTTATCGACTCTCTGATCTGTGGATTAGACTGCAACAGCATCTCCTGACCGCTAACTTCCAGGAGATACTTCACTGTATCCTGATACTCTTGATAAATTTTCGACCAAAAATCGCCATACTCAGGATCAGATTTCATATACTGGGTGAGCTGAAAGTTAGTTTTGCATAAAGCCTGCATACTGTTTTCAATCAATGTACGAAAAAACAATGATTTTGAATACAGTTTTTTTACTTCATCTAACCGCCCGTATTCATCAAACTTTTTTAATGCAATACCCAACCCGAAAAATCCCGGAACATTCTGTTTCAGTTGGCTCCAGGCTCCCACAAATGGAATGGCCCTCAGATCCTTCAGTGTAAGCTCCGTTGTCTTTCCGCGTTTCGCTGGCCTGGAACCAATATTTGCCCGGTTATAATATTTAAGCGGGCTTCTGTTTTCGAGATAACGAATAAACATGGGATCTTGTTTAAAGTTAAGGTAAGCTTCTTTGCTTATCCCGGAAAGCTCCTCGATCAATTCCCGCTTATCTCCTTCTATTTTCTTATCTTCATCCTGGAAAATCATGTTTTCCAATCCGGCCGTAAGTAATTGCTCCATATTAAACCTTGAAGAGTCCCTTGTCCCGTAGTTGGAACTTATTGTCTGGCCCTGTATGGTGAGCTGTATTTCGTTACTTTCAATGTTTCCACCCAGGGAGGCATAAAACTTATGTGTATTTCCTCCTCCTCTTGCCGGCGGCCCGCCACGTCCATCAAAAAACACCGCATTAATCCCAAACTCCCTGGAAACACGTGTGAGCATTTCCTTAGCCTTGTAAATACTCCAGTTGGCCGTCAGGTACCCTCCGTCTTTTGTGCCGTCAGAGAAGCCAAGCATCACCACTTGTTTGTCACTTCTGTGCCTGATGTGTTCCCGGTATATGGGATTGGAGTATAGTTGCCGCATCACCGTACCACAAATTTCCAGATCA
>Ga0224506_10002740_pt1 | contig 11906 bp, 11 predicted proteins | sample SF_Jan12_sed_USG_2_FD_169108 | JGI IMG/M metagenome (GOLD analysis project Ga0224506, IMG submission 169108) | Sediment microbial communities from San Francisco Bay, California, United States - SF_Jan12_sed_USGS_8_1 | ecosystem: Environmental > Aquatic > Marine > Sediment | place: USA...
TCCAGAGCCCCTTTTACTACTTCTACACTCAACTCGATAGGTGCCTTGATCGATATCTCCAGAGGATTGACGACAACAATATTCTTTTCGCCATGAACCACGCTATAAATAATACCACTCTTGCGCTCAAAGAGAATGAAGTCATCATCATCTTTGTTGTAATCCATGCGCAGATAATCTGGCGTTATTATCGCTCTGCTCATATATGGCTCGGTAGAACTGTCCATCTCTGCAAATACAACACGCGTTACAGGTTCGTCTTTACCGCAAGCAGACAGTAATAGGGCAAAACCAACTAATAATATTTTCTTCACACTCTACTCCTTATCCCATACCTTCAAGGTAGCTTATCTCTTCTTCGCTAAAACCTGCTTTCAGGCGGGCTTCTTTGTGAAAGGGTCCTTTTAGTGAACCCTTCATATATTGTTCCAGTAATTCTTTAAACGTGGATTTTGGATCCATATTTCGCTCACGGCATAGATATTCAAACCAGTGAGAGCCAATCTCAACATGACCAATCTCATCTCGAAAGATAATTTCCAGTATCGTGACGGCTTTTCGATCACCAATCTTGCTTAATTTTGCCATTATTCCCGGGGTAACATCCAGACCTCGGGCCTCCAATACTCGAGGAACCAGCGCCATTCTTACCAGTGCATCATGTGCGGTCTTTTGCGCCATCTCCCAGAGGCCATTATGCGCATCAAAGTCACCATAATCATATCCCAGCCCCTGTAGATGCTCACGTAGCAGGGTAAAATGGTATGCCTCTTCATCTGCTACTCTTACCCAGCTATCATAGAACTCCCTGGGCATCTCGCGAAAACGATACACCGCATCCCAAGCCAGGTCTATGGCATTGAATTCAATATGGCAAATGGCATGAATGAGGGCTGCATGGCCTTCAGGTGTGGATATTTTTCGGGCATTAAGCTCTCGTGGCGCTACTAGACGAGGTTTTAGCGGGCGACCCGGTTCTCCAATTGGCTCTGGTGGTTGCTGATATTCGAGATCTAGCCCACCGCTGCGCCACTGCTGTGCGTAGCTCTGGCTCAGGGCCACTTTCTCGTTTAGGGATTTTGTACCAAGGCAGGCTGCCGCGGCTGTAAACAGGCTGGTAGGCATAGTAGCAGATTGTAACAGCTTAATGCCTTAAGCAGATAGCTCTCTGGTCAGGCGACAGAGCTATGGAAGTGTTCTGCCCACTGTATCGATTGCAGATAGGCCTGGCTGGTCTCTGACGCACTTGAGTCACTATCCTTTACATAGTCCCAGTCGCCCTTTTCATAGTGGAGGATCATTTGCAGGATTTCACCAATCTCACCACCCTCTTCCAATAATGCTGCACGAACATTATCGCTCAGCGGCATGTTTTTGATGATATCTTCCATACTCATGTCGAGTATTGCATCCAGCGTAGAGAACAGCCCGGCAAGGAAATAACTGTTGGGATCATCAGAATCACATTTCTGCGCCAAAAGCTGGCACATCTTCGCCCTTACCAGAGAGGTGTTTATCAGGTCTGCCGGTTTGTCGGTCATGCTCGACAAGGCGATAATATTAGCCCAGTTACGAATAACATCCATACCCAGGTAGACGATGGCATTGCGTATAGTCGACACCCGATTTTTTATCATAATAGAGGCTGATTCAAGATAACGTAAAAGCTTGTAACTCAGAGTGACATCACGGCTGATAATTTCATCCAGCTCTTCAACGGTAATATCAGGATTGTTCAGCTCTTTTAACAGCTGCATCAAATTGGTTTTAGTTGTCTCCATTGCATGAGACTTGATAATTCTGGGTTCATAAAGAAAGTAACCCTGAAACAACATAAATCCCAGTCGCTTGCACATCTCGAGAGATTCGTAATCTTCCACTTTATCTGCCAGCAGTTTTACATTAAATGCCTGTAAATGCTCAATCAGATGCTGAAGGATAAATTCATCCGCATTTTTTACATCAATTTTAACGACCGAACAATAAGGTAGCAGCTTGTCAGCATTAGAGCCAAGCGTATAGTTATTGTATATAAAATACGAACCCTCACTTTTCAACTGACGAATTTCATCCATTATGACATCGTCATCAACAAAGCTGTCATCCAGTTCGAGCATTACCTTATTTTTGGGCAATCCATCGATCACGCCCTCTAACAGGCTGCGTTTAGATAGTTTAAGAATGGCGGCATGGCCATCGACTATATTATTCAGACCGAACTGATTAAAGACTTCACTAAGTACACGGGCTGTGGCGATATCAGACGGGAGGGTATTAATATTACTGCTATCATCGTTTCTGGCCAATAATTCATAACCAAAGATGTCTAGATTCTTTTTGTAGATTGCCTGTCTGGCAATGTAAATCTTGTACATTTGGTGCTACCCGTTCAAAACCCAAATCCATTGTTTTCAGACTACGAACACTGATCACAGTGAACAATACCCCATATAAGGTATTAGTCGGCAGCTACGACCAAAAACTGTAATAAAATGCCGATATATTAGGCTACACGGTTATCATCCCATCAAACAGTGACTTACTCTTCATTTTTAATGGAGAGTCTGACGAAAGAAGGCCTTTAGCTCCTTCCAGGACTCCGTGTCTGCATTCAGGTTGTATTCCAGAGGTAAATTAAACTTCTTCCCCAGAAAGGTGGCACCAGGGTTCGTGAAGGCATGTTTGGCTTCCGGATAAGAAACAAACGTATAATCCACCTTTGCCTGCTCCATCTCCTGCTTAAATTCGCTAATTTGCTCTGGTGTAACGAATGGATCTGCCTCACCATTGATCACCAGGATTCTGGCCTTGACCTTACGCCGCTGAGCCTTTTGATTGGTAGTCAGACTGCCATGAAAGCTCGCCACAGCCTTGAGTTTTTCTCCCTGGCGGGCCATCTCCAGAACCACGCCTCCACCAAAACAGTATCCAATCGCTGCAATGCGATTATTGAGTACCGTATCGTGTTCCTTGAGAACCTTTATCGCCGCACGAAAACGTTCCTGCATCAGTGGCAGATTCGACTTAATTCTGGAGGACAGTGCACTGGCATCCTTGGGGTGTGCCGCCTGTTTGCCATTGCCATACATATCCACTGCGAATGCGGTATAACCCAGTTTGGCCAACTTACGCGCCCTGATTCGGGCATAATTATTGTGTCCCCACCATTCGTGTACGACTAACACGCCCGCGCGTCTGTTCGTCAAACTATCATCATATGCGAGATATCCCTTTAGAGTTGTATTACCGGCCTTATAGCTTATTTCCTGACCAATGATTTCCGATTGTGCAGGCAACGATACAAGCAGCAATAGCAGCATTAGCATAGTCTGTTGTTTCATAGTATCTATCCATAAGGTTCGATCTTCAGCATAATACCAATAGCCTCTTTTTCACAAACGATTTGTAGCTTTTGTCTGTGTCTGCCTGGCTGACATACCTGCTCACGAGGCTATAACCTATAACCGTAATAGAGATTTTATACGAGACGGAAAATGCCCAACCTGACTCAAATCAGTGCCATCATTCTTGCCGGAGGTGAAGGCCGTCGTATGGGGGGGCAAGATAAAGGCTTGATTAACTATCAGGGCAAACCCCTGATTGAGCATGTATTGAATGCTTTACCTTTGGAACTGGCAGCCATTAATATCAGCGCAAACCGCAATCAGGCACGCTATAGTCAATATGCTCCGGTAGTCGAAGACCTTGAATATCCCTTACAAGGCCCCCTGGCGGGAATTTACGAGGCCATGAAGCGTTGCCAAACAGAATATCTGCTCTGCCTGCCTTGTGATACTCCTCACCTGCCTGATAATTTGATCCCCAGACTCTATGCAGAGATGCAAACTAAACAAGTCGACGTCGCTATCGCTACCACCGCCACACGTAGCCACTTTGTCATCAGTTTGATGAAATGCTCCCTATTGGATGATCTGAAAACATTTCTCGACAATGGACAGCGTCGTGTGGGTTTGTGGTTACAACAGCAATCTCATTGCGAGGTCATGTTCCCGACGGACAATGAGCAATTTATAAACGTTAACCATCTACACGATATCGAAAAACCCGAGGCCTAGTCGAATCCCCTGGCCAGGTCGCGTTGGATATCGGCAATCGATTCGAGCCCTACTGCAACTCGTAGCAAACCATCCGTAATACCTGCCTCGGATTTCTGCTCATCTGTCAGTCGTCCATGCGTGGTGGTGGCAGGATGGGTTATTGTCGTCTTGGTATCACCCAGATTTGCGGTGATGGAACATATACGCGTACCATCAATAACCTTCCAGGCAGCCTCTTGTCCGCCTTTTACCTCGAACGACAATACCCCACCGAAGCCTGTTTGCTGGCGCTTTGCCAGCTCATGCTGCGGATGTGACGACAGACCAGGATAATTCACCCGGCTGACCTGGGGCTGTTGTTCCAGCCATTGTGCCAGTTGCAGCGCATTAGCCGAATGGGCATGCATACGCAGGCTCAGTGTCTCCAGACCCTTGAGGAAGATCCAGGCATTGAATGGACTCATGGTTGGCCCTGCGCTGCGCAGGAAGGCATATACATCGTTCATCTCCTTCTCGCGTCCTACCACGGCACCACCAACGGCGCGCCCCTGACCATCCAGGTACTTGGTCGCAGAATGAATAACGATATCTGCTCCCTGCTTCAGCGGTTGTTGCAGAGCCGGTGTACACAGGCAATTATCAACCACCAGTAAACAACCCTTATTGTGGGCAATGATAGCCAGTTTCTCCACATCCACCAACTGGGTCAGTGGGTTCGATGGAGTTTCCAGGAACAGCAGACGGGTATTCGGTTGTATCGCCGCCTCCCAGCCAGCAAGGTCGGTCAGATCGACAAAGGTCGTCTCCACCCCGAACTTGGCCATGAAATTGTTAAACAACACGACAGTGGTGCCAAATACCGCGCGTGAAGATACTATATGATCACCGGCGCGTAGCAGCCCCATGCAGGTGGTCAGGATCGCGGCCATACCAGACGAGGTAGCGACACAGCGCTCACCACCCTCTAGAGCAGCCAATCGCTGTTCGAAGGTACGTACCGTAGGGTTAGTAAAGCGTGAGTAGATGTTACCCGGCTCTTCACCGGAGAATCGTGCAGCGGCATGAGCCGCGCTATCAAAGACAAAGCTGGAGGTCGGAAAGATTGCTTCAGAGTGCTCGCCTTCGTTGGTCCGTGCGATCCCGGCACGTACCGCCAGGGTATCAAATTCGAATTCATCCCAGTCCATCATTCTCTCCCGCAGGTTAAAGACTATAGTTAACGGGCATAAAAAAACCCGCGTCAGCATTTGCCAAAGCAGGTTATCTTCCTCTTTAGCTGCATTTATATAGCGCCCGCAAGCTGATTCCTCAAATCGGCGCATTGGAGTCAGATTAGATTATCCGACTCCCGCTTGTCAACACTCTGCTACTAGTGATTATTGTAGGGATTGACCAAACCTTCACGCATGTTGGCCTCATCCCTGGCACGCTTGGCCCCGTCACTACGCAATTGTTCTATATGTTGCAGGTAGGCGCTGTCGACCCCGCCAGTGACATACTCACCATTGAAGCAGGAACAGTCGAAGCGTTCGATACCGGATTTCTTGCGCTGTACCGCCTCGATCAGATCCTCCAGGTCCTGATAGACCAGCCAGTCGGCCCCTATTGCCTCTGCAATCTGTTTTTCATCACGATTATGACCGATCAACTCACTAACGGTGGGCATGTCTATGCCGTATACATTCGGAAAACGTACCGGTGGCGCAGCGGAGGCGAAATAGACCTTGTTGGCGCCGGCATCACGAGCCATCTGTATGATCTGCTTGGAAGTCGTACCACGGACGATGGAGTCATCCACCAGCAGTACATTCTTGCCCTTGAACTCCAGCTCGATAGCATTGAGTTTCTGTCGTACCGATTTCTTACGTTCGGTTTGGCCGGGCATGATAAAGGTCCGGCCGATATAACGATTCTTGATAAAGCCTTCACGGTATACCACACCCAGCTCATAGCTCAGCTGTAACGCCGAGGTACGACTGGTATCCGGGATAGGGATCACCACATCTATATCATGCTCTGGATAGACTCGCTTGATCTTGCGTGCCAGCGTCTCCCCCATACGCAGGCGAGCCTTATAGACCGAGATGCCATCAATCAGGGAGTCCGGACGGGCAAAATAGACATGCTCAAAGATACAGGGAGAATAGAGTACATCGTCGGCACACTGTTGCGTGAAGATATTGCCATTGAGATCAATAAATACCGCTTCGCCGGGTTTTACATCGCCGATCAAGTCATAATCCAGGGCATCAATCGCTACACTCTCAGAGGCCAAAATATAATCTGCGCCCTCTTCATGCTCTCGTTTACCATAGACCAGAGGCCGTATGCCGTTGGGATCACGAAAACCGACGATCCCATAACCGGTGATCATTGCAGTGACGGCATAGGCACCCTTTACGCGCTTGTATAACGCACTCACCGCAGCAAACACATCCTTTTCATTGATCGTAAGCTTGCCCATCTTCTGGAACTCATCGGCAAGGATATTTAGCAGAACCTCCGAATCAGAGTCAGTATTGACGTGGCGCAATCCATCCTTAAACAGCTCTTCTTTCAACTCCGGTGCATTGATCAGGTTACCGTTATGGGCCAGCGCAATACCATAGGGAGCATTAACGTAAAAGGGTTGTGCCTCGACGGCAGAGGAATTACCGGCTGTAGGATAACGCACGTGGCCGATTCCCATATTGCCCGGCAGACGTAGCATGTGCTGGGTATCGAATACATCGCGAACCAGACCATTGTCCTTTCGCAGATAAACCCGTTCATCCATACAGGTTGCGATACCGGCGGCATCCTGTCCACGATGCTGAAGGACGGTCAGACCATCAAAAATAGATTGATTGACTGCACTTTTGGAGACTATGCCAATGATGCCACACATGTCGTAATAAACTCCGGATACTCTGTAATAGGATTAAAATCTAATCTTCCGCGCCACTCCGGACGGCAACCAATCTTTTACCCACTCTGCACTGCCCTGAAAATAGGGCATAAAGTAGGAATCTTTCCACCAGTCATCAGCCGGCATCGGTGTCAGCCCCAGCACACTCACCATGATGACACTGATCACAAAACCTCTCGCCGTACCGAACAATATTCCGATGGTCCGATCCGTGCCTGACAGGCCTGCTCGGTCCACCAAATCAACAATCAGATTACTGGCCGCAGAGGCCAGCATCATCGAGACCACAAACAATGCAACAAAGGCGAGGATAATCCGTAGAGATGGTACCTCGATATAATCGATCAGAAACTCCGCCAGTGGCTCGGCAAAGCCACTGGCCAGCCAGAAAGAGAGTATCCAGCTAGCCAATGACAGCGATTCACGTACAAAACCGCGCATCAGGCTGACGACGATGGAAGCCACAATGATCAGGAGAAAGGTATAGTCGATCCAGGTCATACTGTCTTATGCCACGTAACCACAAAGCCCTGGCTGAGTGATGAAAAAAGAGAATTCTACCAGAGCGGAGCTGACAACTGAACGGCTATTTATGACGCAAGACAAGCCCGTCGATCCCCATCTCCCGCTTGAGCTTGCTGGCCAGCTGTTTGGCCTTGTCAGCACTTAACTCCGGCCCGATTCTGACCCGGTAACGCACACCACTCTTGGCCTGATAGGCCTCTACAAAGGCCGCGTACTGCTTGTCTCTGAGTCGTTGCTGTAACGCCAGGGCATTTTTCTTGCTGCTAAAGCTGCCGACCTGTACTGCCCAGCCGGATAGATCCGTTGACAATATATTCTCCGCTGGCGCAGTGGCAGCGCTATCGTGTTTGCTTTTTACGACAGGAGGCTCTTCCTTGGTGACAGCGGCAGGCTTGTTATCATCAGGCTGGGATTCCGGTTGTGGAATCGCACTATCTACCTCTACCGGTATCGCCATAATAGGAATATTGTCCGGGCGCGGAGGGATTGGCTTTATCGGTATGATCTCGGTTTTACGCTGCTCGGGTTGCTGGGGAATATTGGAGGTGAAGATGGGGGCATCGAGACTATCGGGGCCTTTTAACAACATGGGTATGAAGATTACGCCTAATGAAATCAGCACCACGGCACCGATCAAGCGTTGTTTTAACCGTTTATCCTCCATCCCTACCCCTACCTGTTACCTAAAAAGCAGAATTATCCTGCAGTGCCATTACCTCAGCTACCGTATGAAAAGAACCAAAGACAACGACACGGTCCTCGGCAGCACTGTCATTGTAAGCCGCAGCATAGGCCTTGGCTACCGTTTCATACTTCTGACACGGCGCCTGTTGCTGTAGTTCAGAAATATACTGCGACAACTCCTCGGCACTGCCGCCTCGAGGAAGATCCAGCGAGGCCACATACCATGCATCAACCTGGGATTGCATCGCGGCAAGCACTGCGAGCCTGTCCTTATCCTTCAGCATTGCAACCACCGCCCGGGTACGACCCAGCGCTGGTTGTTGCTGCAGTGTCTTTGCTAACGCTATCGCCGCATGGGGATTATGTGCCACATCGAGGATCTGTAGTGGTGAGCCAATGATCATTTGCATACGGCCCGGATTGCGTGCAGCCAGTAGCCCAGTACGGATGTTAGTCACCGATAATGGCAGCGTATCCTTCAGACAGGAGACAGCCATAAGGCAGCCACAGGCGTTCTGACGTTGAAATTCTCCAACCAGTACCGGCTCGGGCAGCGCATGATAGCTGCCATAGGGTCCATCAAAAGACCATTGATTGGGGCCGGATATGCAGCGATAGTCGCGACCGGTAAGAAGCAACTCTATCCCCTTCTGTTTCGCATATTCCATCAGGCTGGCTGGAACATCTGTTTCGTTGAAGATAGCCGCTCGTCCAGGCCGGTATACACCGGCCTTCTCCAGTGCGATCTGTTCCCGGTCTTCTCCCAGCCAGTCTGTATGATCCAGTGCCACATTGGTGACCAGACTGACATCGGCCGCCAGAATATTTACCGCATCAAGACGCCCACCCAGACCTACCTCCAGGATCACGATATCCGGCTGTTGCCGATAAAAGATATCAAGTGCAGCGAGCGTCCCGAACTCAAAGTAGGTCAGTGAGACATCGGCTCTGTTCTCATCCACACGGGCAAATGCCTGCACCAGCGTTTCATCATCGACCTCCTCCCCGTTAAGCCGGATACGCTCGTTATAGCGAAGAAGATGGGGCGAGGTGTAGCTCGCTACACGGTAACCGGCGGCCAGATAGATCGCCTCCAGCATCGCCACAGTAGAGCCCTTGCCATTGGTGCCGGCGACGGTGATTAACTTAAACGGAGGTGGTTGTGGTTGTAGCCGTTGAAATACCAGCTGTATACGCGTCAGGCCCAACTCCATCTCGCTGGGATGGAGGGTTTCCTGCCAGCTCAACCATTCATTCAGGGTTTGAAATCTCATAGGATATGAAAAACCGGGCAAAAGCCCGGTTTTTTAGTCTCTTATGCTGCCGACTGGCGGGTCAGCATGCTGAGAATATTCGCCATCTTGTCACGCATATCCTTACGCGGGATGATCATGTCGATGGCGCCATGTTCGAGCAGGAACTCACTACGCTGGAAGCCCTCGGGCAAGGTTTCACGTACCGTCTGCTGGATCACGCGTGGGCCGGCAAAGCCGATCAGGGCACCAGGTTCGGCGATATTCAGATCCCCCAGCATGGCAAAACTTGCAGAGACACCACCCATGGTTGGATCGGTCATTACCGATATAAACGGAATGCCACGCTTGCTCATTTTCGCCAACGCGGCACTGGTCTTGGCCATCTGCATCAACGAGAACAGGGCCTCCTGCATACGGGCTCCTCCACTGGCGGAGAAGACAACCAGCGGAATATTGTGTTCCAGTGAGGTGTTCACGGCGCGAACGAAACGCTCACCGACCACGGAGCCCATCGAACCACCCATATAACGGAACTCAAACGCTGCGGCCACCACAGGTACCTGCTTGACGCTACCACGCATGACGATCAGGGCATCCTTCTCATCCGTTGCCTTTTGCGCCTGTACGATACGATCTTTGTATTTTTTCAGGTCCTTGAACTTGAGACGGTCTACCGGTCCCAGTTCTGCACCGATCTCCTGACGTCCTTCTTCATCAAGAAATTGCATCAGACGGCGACGTCCACCCACACGCATATGATGGTCACATTTTGGACAAACATCCATATTACGTTCCAGCTCTGGCCGATAGAGTACGGCACCACAACCCGGGCACTTGGACCACAATCCCTCAGGAACCTTCTTAGCGCCGCTATCGGGGCGAATCTTGGACGGCAGTAATTTTTCAAACCAACTCATGTTTATTCTCTGTACTTTTTGTGTGTTCGTAGCAATTGAACATCATTTTACGCTAATTTTAGAACAAAATGTATGAACTTGATCATCCTTTATCGCTGCTAGGTGGCATCCATAGCACTGCGCATGGCTGCCAATACCTCATACAGAGCAGCCGGGATCTGTTCCGGACTGTCGGCCAGCGCCTCTACCCTGTTCACCAAGGCACTGCCAACCACCACGGCATCACCAATGGCCGCAAACTCGGCAGCGGTTTGGGGATCCTTGATACCAAAACCGATACCCACCGGCAACTCACTATGCTGACGGATCAGGGCCAGCTTACTGGCAACCTCATCGGTCCCTGCGCGGGCTGCACCCGTTACGCCCTTGATGGAGACGTAATAGATAAAGCCGCTGGCCAGCCGTCCTATCAACTCCATGCGCTGCTCGCTGGAGGTTGGCGCCAGTAAAAAGATCAGGTCCAGTTCATTTTCTTTAAAGACTGGCATAACCTCTGCAGCCTCTTCCGGGGGCAGATCCACCAGAATCAAGCCGTCGACACCGGCGTCGCTGGCCGCACGGGCGAATGTCTCATAACCCATAACCTCGACCGGATTCAGGTATCCCATTAGCACCACAGGAGTATCATTATCCTTCTGGCGGAACTCGCTGACCATTTTCAGCACCATGGTGAGGCTGACATTGTGCTTTAGTGCTCGCTCATTGGCCTTCTGGATCACGGGACCATCGGCCATCGGATCGGAAAAAGGCACCCCCAGTTCGATGATGCTGGCACCCGCTCTGACCATCTCATGCATCGCGCCTACCGTCACCTGCGGATTCGGATCGCCGGCAGTAATAAACGGTATCAGGGCCTTCTTTGAGTCGGCTTGTAATTGTGCAAAACGTGTTTTTATGCGGCTCATAGTCTTCCCCTACACCTCTATGCCTTCGATGGCGGCCACCGTGTGTATGTCTTTATCACCCCGACCGGAGAGGTTGACGATAATAATCTGGTCCTTGCTCATGGTCGGTGCCAGCTTGGTCACATAGGCCATGGCATGGCTGGACTCCAGTGCCGGGATGATGCCCTCTATACGGGTTAGGTCGTGAAAGGCCTGCAGCGCCTCTTTATCGGTCACCGCCACATAATTGGCCCGACCGATATCCTTAAGCCAGGCATGCTCTGGACCTACACCAGGATAGTCGAGGCCGGCTGAGATCGAATGGGTCTCGATGATCTGACCGTTGGGATCTTCCATCAGATAGGTACGGTTGCCATGCAATACGCCCGGCTTTCCGGCACACAAAGGCGCGGCATGGTTACCGGTCTCCAGACCATCACCTGCGGCCTCAACGCCATAGATTTTGACCTCACGGTCTTCGAGGAAGGGGTGGAACAGGCCAATGGCATTGGAACCGCCACCAACACAGGCAACCAATGCATCGGGCAGACGGCCCTCCTGCTCCAGGCACTGTTCACGTGCCTCCTTGCCCAGTACGGTCTGGAAGTCACGCACCATGGCCGGATATGGGTGAGGACCGGCAACGGTGCCGATAATATAGAAGGTATCATCGA
>Ga0224506_10002741_pt1 | contig 11906 bp, 9 predicted proteins | sample SF_Jan12_sed_USG_2_FD_169108 | JGI IMG/M metagenome (GOLD analysis project Ga0224506, IMG submission 169108) | Sediment microbial communities from San Francisco Bay, California, United States - SF_Jan12_sed_USGS_8_1 | ecosystem: Environmental > Aquatic > Marine > Sediment | place: USA...
ATTAGTGCTGACAGTTCTGCGAAGGGGTTGCTGGTAATCATATGAAGCTTACCTCCTTAAGGTAGTATTTATATTTTTAGCGATTATCAAACATTCTGTTTACTACATCTAATCAATGATTTTTTGTTATAAACAAACCTGACTAATAATCCTTCATGCTAAAAATGGTTTTTTTAGTTAATAAAAACTTTTCTTACACCGTTTACTCACGAGCGAATAAACAACGACTTGTAATCTTGAGATATAGGTCGGGTAGGTGTGTATAAAACTGCCTGTATCCATCCCCAAATCACACTATTAGCGCTTTATTTATTTTTTGCCTAATACACTTTTTTCTTCCGCGCCTAACTTAGCGAGTTTTCATCTCTGAATAAAGTCATTTTTTCCCTTAAAAACCCTAGTATTACATTGACCTACATAAGAGGATTTTATGCTGAGTACTTCACCCCACGACCAACCCCACTAAGTCAATTAAAAACATAGACTTAGCTATCGTCATTATATATTTTTAACTGCACATACAAAAATTCAATAGACCAACCTTCCTGCTCTGTAAATAAGAAAAAACCCACCGACAAAATCTGTAGGTGGGTTTGTGTATTTACATACTTTCAATCGCTTGATTACAGGCTTTGATAGTACTCAATCAGGATCTGGGCTACCTCGGGACGGGAGAACTCCTTGGGGGGAGCGATACCTTCGCCCAGCATTTCACGGACCTTGGTACCGGAGAGCAGGACAAAATCCTCTTTGGCATGATCCGGAGCTTCACGCATCATCACAACCTTATCTAGCTTCTTCGAGTATGCAGTGTGGTCTGCCTCGAAGATTTCGATCTCCATTGCGCCAGCAGGCACTTCATCATGGAAGATAGTCTGTGCATCGAATGCACCGTAGTAGTCACCAACACCGGCATGGTCACGACCAATGATGAAGTGGGTAGCACCCATGTTCTGACGGAAGTAAGCGTGCAGTACTGCCTCACGAGGACCGGCGTAGAGCATATCGAAACCGTAACCCGTAACCATTGCGCTATTGGGTGGGAAGTAGAGTTCGACCATCTTACGTATCGCCGCATCACGCACCGGCGCAGGGATATCACCCTCCTTCAGCTTACCCAGTAACATGTGTATTACCAGGCCATCACAGCCGAGGCGATCCATGGCCATGTGACACAGCTCTTCGTGGGCCAGATGCATGGGATTACGAGTCTGAAAGGCAACAATCTTTTTCCAGCCGTGTTCCGATATCTCGTTACGAATCTCCACTGCAGTGCGGAAGGTATCGGGGAACTCGGTAAGGAAGTAGCTGAAGTTTAGCACCTGGATAGGACCGGAAACCGCGATACGGCCCTGGCTATTAAAGGCCGCAACACCGGGATGTGCCGCATCATCGGTACGATAAACCTTGTCAGTCATGACCTTCATCTGCTCGGCAGATACCTCTTCGATGGACTCGACATCCATCACTGCCAACACTGGATTACCGTCAACATTTGGGTCACGCAGGGCAATACGCTTGGCACTACCAATGGCATCGGAGTTTTCCAGAAGACATAAAACAGGAACCGGAAAGAAAGACCCATCCGTGAGTGTCATATTTTCTGCTGCGCCCATGGCATCAGCGACACTCATAAATCCTTTTAAAGGATTAAAATAGCCGGCACCCATCATCACCGCATTACCAGCCGCTTGAGAGCTGATGACCACAGAAGGTAGCGATTCTGCTTCCTTACTCAGATTGTCGTGCTCAGCAACATCGTAGACAAAACGGGGTTGTAACTCGTCAGAACCTATTGGTTTAATCATTCTTCTCACCCTCACTCTTCAGCGCCATCAGAACGCTTTTATTATTTGCCTACACATCCAAAACTCAAATAGAAGGTAGCCATAAAAGAAATTATTTGTAGTCTGTCACTATACAACACAATGCATAAGACGAATTAACAGGGAAATTTATGAGGGTATAGATTGCAAGCTATTTAATTTGCCGCAAGACACCCATATCACTCAGTGTGATTATTAAACATTTCCTTAACCCTATTAGATAAACACTCTGCCCACAAACCACTCTCCGGAAAATGAAAAAATCCAAAGCAATCTGCTATACGGAAAAACATTCGCACCTGATTCTTGTGAAAACATTGATAGTGGAAACGACACCCGCTGCACAATATAACACAATATAATTTAATGCTAATTAAGAACCAGTGCGGAGGATCCTGCACGAATAAACATTGACACTACTTACATCAAAACGTTTTAATGGAGCCGACAATTATACTAATAAGTGTACTGATAATTAAAGACTGCCCCGCCCGAACAATAAATAATCATGCGGATGGATGCGTATGCTTCGACTGCTTATACTATCAGTGGTTTTATTCTGCCCTAGCTATCCTATTCTGGCCGAAAAGAATGCGGCTGGCGCCTCAACCGCGACACTGCATGCGGCCAAAACTTATGTGTTTAGCGTCGTCCCACAATACCCAGTCAATGTTTTATATAAAGACTGGTCACCCTTACTGGAAGAACTTGGGAAACAGACGGGATTTAAATTCAAGTTACAGTTAGCTGATTCGATCCCGGAATTTGAGCGCGACTTACTATTGGGCAATTATGATTTTGCCTATGCAAACCCATTTCACACAGTCATGGCACATAAATCACAAAGCTATCGTCCTATTATTCGTGACAATAGTAGTCGTCTGAAAGGTATACTGGTAGTACGCAAAGATAGTAAAATTCACACGGTACAGCAACTACAAGATTCTTCCATTGCTTTTCCTTCTCCCAATGCCTTTGCTTCATCTCTATTCATGAAGACCCAGTTGATAAACAAGGAAAAAATCAGTTTTCAAACCCGTTACGCAGAATCACATACCAACACCATACGTTATGTACTGCTTGGCAAGTCGATAGCAGGTAGTGTTGTTAGCCGTACTTTGGAAAAACAACGCCCTGAAGCAAAAAACAACCTTCGTACGATTTATCAAACACCGGAGATTCTTCCCCATCCAATCCTAGCCTATCCTAGTGTTGACACTGAAGCGGCGCAGAGATTTCAACAGGGAATCCTTGAGCTCAGTAAGACAGCAAAGGGCCAACAATTACTTGAAAACGTTCACATGCAAATTCCGGTCATAAGCTCTTATGCTGAGTACAAAAATCTTGAATCTCTCAAGTTGAATTACTCTCTGCAGATCCACCAATATCAGGGAGGGCAGTAAAACATGTACGAGTTAAAAAAAATCAAGCCCTGGTGGAACCATCTACACCTGCACACGCAAATTGCATTACTCAGTGGCATCATCGTCTCGGCCACCATCATTAGTCAAACCTACCTGAATACCACTCGCCAAACCTTAGAGATCCGAGAACGAATCGACAAGGACATTCACGCACTGGTTGAGCACCTTAGTTTATCCAGCCAATATTCCATCCTGCGCAAGGACTATGCTTCCATAGAGGATCAACTGCTAAAACTGGTGAAATTTCCTCATATTCTATCCTTGCAGGTTACCGACATAGAAGGTGGAAATCTTGGTCTTGTAGTAAAAACGGAAAGTAATACCCAAGTAAAATATCCAACAGAAAAAACACCCATACCGGAGAAGGTAGTCAGCTTATTACGCAGTCCTCAGCCCCAGAAACAAGTGTTATGGTACCCCATCAATAATGTCCAGCACCTGGGGTGGATCCAGGCCACCTATACTACCGCAGAAATACTTACCATTCAGAGACAAACCTGGATTGAAAATCTATCCATCAGTGCTGCACTGATCATTCTTGATATCGTCATCTTGCTACTAATCCTTCACCCTCCCATGTTTGAACTACGCCGAGCCACACTATTTGCCTCTAACCTGGATGCAAATAAAGGACAGAGGTTAGCTCTCAAATTTTCATTCATAGAATTACGAGATCTTGTCTCAGCACTTAACAACACCTCCATCAGACTCAGGGAACAGGACGATGTCATTAATGCAAGCAATCGACGTTTAAAAAATATTGCTCGTGAGCTGCGAGAGTCAAAGGTAAATTTAGAAAAGCGCATCGAAGAACGCACACAACAGTTAAGCTGGCAGGCCAACCATGATCCACTTACCTCTCTATTTAATCGCTTTGAGTTTGAACGTCAGCTACATAGACTGAAAGAGTCTTGTCTCGAACATCCGGAATCAGGCCATGTTATTTTTTATCTGGACCTTGATCAGTTCAAGATCGTAAATGACACCTGCGGTCATGTTGCTGGTGATGAATTATTACGCCAGGTGAGTTTTCTACTTAGTTACCATTTACGTGAGACAGACATCATCACTCGGCTTGGTGGTGATGAGTTTGGTATCTTGCTGGAAAATTGCCATCTTGAAATGTCCACCCATGTTGCAGACAACCTGCTAAAGGAACTGCGTAATTTCCGCTTTTCCTGGAATAGTAAAATATTTAACATAGGTGCAAGCATCGGTATTGTGGAGGTAAACAATCTCTCAGGCAGCATTGATGAACTTCTGAGTTCGGCGGACATTGCCTGTTATACAGCCAAAGATATGGGTCGCAATCGCTATCATATATTTCATGCGGAAGATGAGGAATCGACGGAACGTAGCGATCAAATGCATTGGGTAAGCAAGATACACAATGCTCTGGACAACAATCAGTTCTGCCTTTATCAGCAAAGCATTAAATCTCTACATAACAAGGACATTCATTACGAAGTTCTCATACGCATGAAGGATGCTGACCAGCAGATACATTCACCATACTTATTTATTCCCGCAGCAGAACGCTACGGACTAATGCATCAAATAGACAAGTGGGTCATTAAGAACTTTTTTTCTCACTACCACCAATTGTCGAGCCAGGCAAAAGGCTCCATCTATTCCATTAATCTGTCAGGCGCATCGGTAGGGGAGGAAGCTACCAGAGATTTTATAAAAGATGCCATCCGTCACTATGAGATACCTGCGGAGCGCTTGTGCTTTGAAATTACAGAAACTGCGGCAATCAGTAATTTGGGCAATGCGACTGCACTTATTAGTGAACTAAAACGTCTTGGTTGTCTTTTTTCTTTGGATGATTTCGGTACTGGATTGTCATCCTTTAGTTATTTGAAGACACTAAAAGTAGACTACATTAAAATTGACGGCAGCTTTGTGCGCGACATGAAAAAAGATAAAACGGCCCGCACTATCGTCGAAGCGATCAACAATCTTGGGCACTCTGTCGGCCTGCAAACCATCGCTGAATATGTCGAATCAGCGGAACTCCTTCAAGCGGTCAGTGCCCTGGGCGTCGATTATGCGCAGGGATATGCCATAGATAAACCCAACCCTATCGTCCTCGAAAATGGTGAAATCATACCTGAACAAATTTCGATATAGTCAATCGGTTTCTATAAGAGATTCTGCCTGCAACCACAATTGTACCGCATCAGAAAAAGGTGGGGATATTCCCACATAACCAACACTTAGCAATACGTCTTCAGGGGCAATATTATTACCTTTTCTATCCTTAAATAAGGCCTTAACAAAGGCGATGGCAACAACTCGACTTTTAACCATAAAACGTTGTTCTACAATAAACCATTTGTCATCCCAACATAACAATCGACTATGTAATTGATATTTCTGAAACGGCCCCAGGGAACGACGGAAACGAATTTTGCTGGAGGCAACGATCGGCATCCACTGTGCCGTCAAAATCTTTTTACTAAAACCTGCGCGAAAAATCAGATCCAGGCGCCCGAGATCCATTATAGTGAGATAACGACCGTTATTCATATGGCCGTTAAAATCAAGATCGTTTATCAAAACCCTGAAGTTCACCACTGAAACATCTAGAACATTCAGTCTGGAACGAAACATACTAGCCAATAACACATAAATCAATCTTATTATTAGATTCACTACTCCTCCTTAAGTAGGTGTAAGCCTTAGCTTATCGGTATAGGCAATGCGTTGTTTCTTGCCTAATATATTTTGCAGTTGGAATACCAGTTTCTCAGCCGTCAATCTGTAAGTCGTTAGCTTGCCACCATATATGGATGACAGACGCTTGTCACTTTGGACTATACGCGTATCGCGTGGGCGGGAGAAATGAGCCCCCTCACTTTGTGGCAATATTCGTAAGCCTGCAAACTCTTCTATAATCGCGCTATTACTTAGAGATGGAAAATAGTGTTCTAATACGTGTAATAAATACCGCCGTTCTTCTGCCAGTACCATAACGTCCTCAGGACGACCATGGTATTTCACCTCGGTGGTACCCAACATTGCCTTGTCTTTCCAGGGCAGAAAAAACACCGCCCGCCCATCCACTGGTGCTTCCATATAATAACTACCGGCCTTAAGTTCTGTGTCTAAGACCAAGTGACTTCCTTGCACCATATCTACAGCAATATTGTCTTGCCTGGGTGTAATGTGATCTAATACCTCACCGACCCATGGACCTGCGGCATTGACAAGGGTCTTTGCCTGACACGACTTTTCCGAGCCTGCTTGTTGGTACACGATATCTACCCTGTCCTCTTCTACATGGGCGTGTAATAAACTGGCCCTCAATTCTAATTCTGCACCTAAAGATATTGCACTATCCATGACCGCTCTGGTTAATGCGGCATCGTCACTCATGCCATCGTAGTAGCGATATACCGATTGCAGCCCCTCTGCTTTTAGACCATCCAGCTCCGAACACTGAGATAATGGCAGCTGTTTAAACAAACTGGATTTATGCAGACCACCCAACATCGCATATAGGGAAAGGCCAGCACGTAACTGCCAGGGACGACGTACGGTGTCTCTGTATACAGGGATATGAAAGGCTTCCAGGCGCACCAGATCAGGGGCAAGCTTAAGCAGGCGTTGTCGCTCATGCAGGCATTCATAGACCAGTGAAATCTGTGCACTCTCAAGATAGCGCAGACCACCGTGTATGAGTTTGCTGGAACGGCTGGAACTACCTGCCGCCAATTGCGACTTTTCCAGTAACAACACACTATAGCCGGCAGCACTCGCTGCTTGTGCCACGCCGACACCGTGGATGCCTCCACCAACGATGACCACATCATATAGAGACATCGATAGCTATTCCTTGATAGTTAATATCGGTGCATCGTGTTTCTGCAAGCTCTCTAGCATCGGACAGATGTTATTTGTCTCCACCCACTGTATGCCCATCGCATACAAATCCAGAGCCTTATTCGCCTTACTCGTTTCATACACCACCCAAAGCCAGTCACCGGGCCATAGGTTTTCGTCGCCAGCAGGAAAATACTTGTGATTAACCACCAGATATTCGGGGCCAGCCTCAGTTGCTTGCAGGCGGTCCGGTTCGGACCATTGATGGATGATCCAGCCAATGGGAATGGCCGCCCGTTCACGGGCAGCGAGCAGTGCATCCAGATCATCAGAGATCAAAACACAACGTGACAGTATGGGTGCGATAGACTCAAGTACCACCTTATTGAACAACTCAGCACCAAACGCCTCGATACTTTCAATCTTAATCTCGACAAAAACAATTGCCTGTGGAAACTCTAGTAATAGCTCCACCACTTGATCAAGGCTGGGTAACAGGCAGTTGAGGAATTGATCGGCAAAACGCCTTGGTTCACCCACGCATATAGATCTCATATCCACATACTTGTTTTGCAGAATAGAGAAATCCACACCGGCGGTACGCGATAGATTATCGTCATGGCAGACCACCGCAACATGATCCAGCGTCAGCTGCACATCAAACTCTACCGCTGCGGCACCACATTCCAGTGCAGCCTTGAGTGACTCCAGGCTATTCTCCGGATAGGCGGCACAAAAACCCCGATGGGCCACTAAGGGAATCATTTTCATCGTCATACCTACTTAAGTTGGCTCTAAGTATAGCCAGTTTCTGCATATATCAGCTTTCGCCATGACTGATATCGCTGTTGCAATACCTTATTCTCATTGGCAGCAAAATGTCGGTCTATCGCAGTCGGCCACTCTTTAGGCATATCCGCCAGCAAATAGGCAAGCCCTTTGGCGGTGCCTTCCGTCTCGGCACTGCGCACAACATCGATACCACTAAGGTCGGCCAGGCGCTGACACAGACCATCTAGCGCTGCCAGTCCGCCACTAAGTAGAAGTTGTCTCGGAACCGGCAGATAACGATGCATGAGAGAGAGGTTCTCATTCAGCAGAAAAACGATACTCTCCACCACCGCCACCGCTTGAGCTGCAAGATTGCCCTCACCGATAAAACGTGGGCGAAAATCTGCTTGCCAAAAAGGTGAACCAAAACCAGACACCCCGTTGGTAAATAACGGCGGCTCGTTAACCTCTTCGCACCATAATGCCAGTTGTTGTTGCAGAACGCCTTGCTCCAGTTCCCTCTCAGAAGCAAACCAGTCCAGAGCACTACCTGCCCCATTGACGGTACCCTCGATACTATAAAGCCCCTGTTCCCCGTCATGCCACACAATACCATTGAGTAAACGCAGATCGGATTCTACGCGTTGTTGGCTAATCCTTTGTACAAACGCCCCGGTGCCGAGGGTGATATAGGCAACATCAGCCTGTGGCGCACCATGCACAAAGGCCGCAGCGGATAGATCACCCGTTACCACACGCAGTGGCAAACTCCCCTCCGCCCAGGAGAGGTTGCCAAAGTCGTATCGATTCGGAACACAGGTGGGCAGAAGGTGTTTGTGGATCGCAAAGTGGTGGCACAGTTCCTCATCCCAGTTTTGGCTCTGCAGGTTATATAGCATGGTGCGCGAGGCGTTGGCGGGATCTGCATAGGCCGGATGGCCCGTTAAACGGCTTGACAGAAAACTGGCCATGGGCCCAAGACACAACTCATCACTTTGTGCCGCAGTCATCACATCAGGCAGATTCCATAAACACCAGGCCAACTTGCTGGCCCCATAATGGGCATTGGGATAGAGACCGGTTTTTGTATGTATCCAGGCCGCATCCAGGCCCTTTAGCATCTCGCCAGCACGCCGATCCTGCCAACTGAGTATGGGTGCCAGTGGCAACCCTGTTTGCCTGTGCCAACAAGCAATGTTCGAACGCTGAGTGGCCAATCCGACAGCCACCACCCGACTGGCCTCACTACCCAGTTGCAGACAAATGTCCGTGATGATCTCTTGCATAGCCGTTAACAGTGACTCGGCTTCCAGTTCAACCCTCAGACCGTCGACCATTGTGACGGTGTCACAACTTCGTTCTGTGAGCTTTTCACCCGCGCGGTTAAATATCACCGCCCGGCTGGCATGACCGCCTTGATCGAGACAGAGAAATAGATCACTGGGAGATACCACGGCTTATAACTCCTTAAGGTAAAATGAACTTCCCGTCCCTACGCATATCAAAGTACTATATTTTCGCCCTACAAACGACACGAATCATGAGATTAAAAAAACGCTATATCCTCCTTATGCTACTCGCCCTTACGGCGGGAATGAGCAATACCGCCGTCAAGGCCAGCGACAAACAGCAAATAGAATCGATCCTGCTTATGTCCACCCCCCCAGAGGGGATAGTGTTTGAGATCCTCGCTGCTGAGGATGGATTGAGCTGGGCTATCCCTCGTGTACAACAATATGCCAGTCAATTGCGGGGGAGATTCCCACAACTGGCCATCGCCGTCGTCAGTCATGGTCGTGAGCAGTTTGCCCTACAGACAAGTCACCAGCAGGAAAACCGGAAGATTCATACCCAGGTAAAAAGTCTGTTGGGCAATCAGGTCCAATTACATGTCTGTGGTACCTATGCTGAGTGGAAAGGGGTGAGTCCGGAAGATTTTCCGGACTATGTGGATGTCGCGGCGGAGGGCCCTGCACAGATCAAGGCCTACATGGAACTGGGCTATATGCTGATCAAACTAGAGCAGCCACCCACCCCCTAAGTCTTATACCGGATGTTATTCCTTGGCAAAACCCAACAGGCTGCTGCGCAATTCATCCCTTAATATATTTGCCGCACTGTCCAATGCACGTTTTTGCGCCACATCCGCTTGTGTGGCCGATACCTTGATGGGCCAACGCTGGGTGCCACGTATACGCCCTTGAGGAGTACTCAACAAGATCTCCAGACGGCCACGCACCCAATACCAGTTTTGCTGGTATTCGGGCTCTGAAAGGATCAAACGGGTAGAAAGAATGAAGTCCGGCATCTCTCCCTTTTTTACCAGAAATCCTGCTTTGCCCACGGCCCCACTTAATGATGTCTGGAAAGACTCCGGCCCCTGACTCAGCCTTGGCTGAATCCTAACCCGTTCCAATTGGCCACGAAAATCACTGCTCAACTCGGCCAGATTCCAGCGTGGCGTAACACCACGACCACTGTTATCTACAACCTGCAGGCTGCGTTGCAGTCCGGCTCTTTGCATTTGCTGAGTCAATACAGACGAGGCATACGCCAGTTTGTTCAAGGTATCTTTACTAGTGCGGGCCTTTTCTAAATCCGCAGCGCTAGCGCTATCCAAATCCTGGATCTGTTGCCGCAGGGCATTCGCCGTACGTCCGCGATGTAATACTGCCAGGGCATAAAACTGCCCGCTCTTCTCATGCAACCAGCTATCAGCGATCTCCACGCCATGCAGAATCTTGCTGGTACGGCTGGTGGTATCCCGTTCTACGCGCTGGGCCAGCTGGCTTCCATTGGCATCAGACAGATATTTGAGGTTATCTGAGCTTTGCTCTGTCACCGCCACCTCAAACACCTTGGCAATCTCGGCCCGCGCCCGATTCTTAGCATCATCCAGACTCACAGAAGAGCCGGTACCGATGATGTAGGCAACAGAAGGATGCGCTTTGCTGCTACCATCCAACCAGTCCGGTCCACCTTCTATCACCCCGCCACGGCTGCCGCCACAGGCGACCAGAAATACCCCCAGACCCAGTATCATAATTCGTTTCATGTCTATTTCCTTTTCTGTTTCTGCGGCGAGACCCAATGATAATATTGGTATTGATTTTTACCTGCCTTAATCTCTATAGCGGGTAATACCATACTATCGACGACCCCACCGCGCTGACCAAGAAACTGCACCGTGATGTCGTATTTCCCTTGCGGCAGATTGACTCTGGCCATGTGAATCTCACTGGGTAGGGTCACCCAACTGCGGGTGTCCGCACGCTCGGTCGCTACTGTCGCAATGTTTACCAACAAGCCCAGCAAACCACTGCCATCATTCTTCTTTTCTTGCCGTCGGGTTTCTCTCACCATGGCATTCTTTGCCACCGCACGTGCCAGGGCACGCGCAGTAATCGCTGGCATCTGTTCATCCAGCGTCTTCGTGGCGATGACATCAATGTCATCCACCAGGTCTCCATCCACCCTCTGTTCCCCAGCCTGAATACGAATCCCGCCCAATAGGGCGGCACGGGAGCGATAATAGGGCAATGCTATGCGGTGTAATTGGCCGTTTTGATAATCGTTTACGGATATGCTTTTCTCTTGTTTCTTTGGCCCCAGGCCATTACCGAACAAAAAGATCAGACTGCCTTGTTTGCGTAACTCCGCAACCGTACTAAATTCGCGACGAGAAAATTCCTGACGAAATCTTTGGTGTTCATTATTCAGACCCATACGCAAACTCATGCGTAATAATGCCGATTTCAGCTCATCCGGCACGGCGACATGAAAGTGTTTCTTCTGCTTGCGGTAACTTTCATAGGCCTTGCGATAAGAGATCATCGCATCACTCTCTTCGCCTAATTCTTCATAGATAACGCCTGCCAGATAACGTCCAAAGGCATCCTCCGAATAGGCCTGCTCAGCACCGGCGCGTGCAGCCAATTCACGCAAACGTACATCCATCTGCAAGATTTCAACTCTGGCACTGTCACGCTGCCCCAATTGCAAGTAGTTGATGGCTTTCATCATGTGCACCATCACTTGCTCATGTGGAGCGCCCACA
>Ga0224506_10002742_pt1 | contig 11904 bp, 12 predicted proteins | sample SF_Jan12_sed_USG_2_FD_169108 | JGI IMG/M metagenome (GOLD analysis project Ga0224506, IMG submission 169108) | Sediment microbial communities from San Francisco Bay, California, United States - SF_Jan12_sed_USGS_8_1 | ecosystem: Environmental > Aquatic > Marine > Sediment | place: USA...
CGGCATCGGGCCGCATGGCCGTCGGTGAGGCATTAACCAATCTGGCTGCTGCAAGTATCAGCACACGTAAAAATATTAAACTTTCTGCCAACTGGATGGCCGCCGCTGGACATCCGAATGAAGATGCCGCGTTATATGAAACCGTCAAGGCAGTAGGTATGGAATTGTGTCCGGCACTGGATATCAGTATTCCGGTAGGCAAGGATTCGATGTCCATGAAAACAGTCTGGCAGGACGAGCAGGGTGACAAGTCGATGGCAGCACCATTGTCGTTGATTATCAGTGCGTTCTCTCCTGTGGAAGATGTGCGCAAGACGCTGACACCCCAGTTACGTACCGACGTTGGTGATACCGATCTGATTCTGATTGATTTGGGCAAGGGCCATAACCGTCTGGGAGCTTCATCACTGGCGCAGGTTTATAAAAAGATTGGTCATCATCCTGCCGACGTCGATGATCCAAAATTTCTGGCCACCTTCTTTGATACCATCCAGTCACTCAACAACAATAACCTGATACTGGCCTACCATGATCGTTCAGACGGTGGTTTGTTTGTTACTGTTTGTGAAATGGCGTTTGCCGGCCATTGTGGCATACATATTCATCTGGATGAACTGGGTGAAAACCATGTTGCCGTATTGTTTAATGAAGAGCTTGGTGCCGTGATTCAGGTACGCCATAGCAACACCGATGAAGTCATGAAAATACTGCATGATGCAGGTCTGGGTAAGCACAGTCACATTATTGGCCAGCCAACAGAAGATGATCAGATTTTGTTTACCTTTGATCAGGTCAGTGTATTGGAAGATTCTCGTATTGAGTTTCAGCGAGCATGGTCAGACACTACCTGGCGCATGCAATCCCTGCGTGATAATCCTGATTGTGCCCAACAGGAATACGATCATATTCTGGATGCGGATGATCCGGGTATTGATGTTTCGCTTACCTATAATCCCGATGAAGATATTTCTGCCCCCTATATAAATAAAGGTGAGCGTCCACGCATGGCCATTCTGCGTGAACAGGGCGTGAATGGACAAATGGAAATGGCGGCCGCATTTGATCGTGCCGGTTTTGCTTCAATTGATGTGCATATGAGTGACATTATTGAAGGCCGGGTTTCATTAAAGGATTTTAAAGGCATGGTCGCCTGTGGTGGTTTTTCTTACGGTGACGTACTCGGCGCCGGACAGGGATGGGCAAACTCCATTTTATTTAATCCACGCGCACGTGATGAATTTGAAGCATTCTTTAAACGTAATGATACATTTGGTCTGGGTGTGTGTAATGGTTGTCAGATGATGTCGAGTTTGCGTAACCTGATACAGGGTGCGGAACATTGGCCGTCGTTCAAGCGTAACTTGTCGGAACAATTTGAAGCCCGTTTCTCATTGCTTGAAATTGTGGAATCACCCTCATTGTTTTTTAAAGACATGGTGGGTTCACGTTTGCCGATTGCGGTTGCACATGGTGAAGGTCGTGCCGAGTTTACTGAAAATCACACATTAGCCGATGCTGCCAAGGCAAATCTGATCACCGCACGTTATATTGATAACTACGGACAGCCGACCGAAGTTTATCCAGCGAATCCAAATGGTTCACCGATGGGCGTTACCGGTGTAACCACAACCGATGGGCGATTCAGTATCATGATGCCGCATCCGGAACGTGTATTTCTGGCAAGACAAAATTCCTGGTATCCGGAAGAGTGGAATGAAGACGGTGCATGGATGAGAATGTTCCGCAATGCGCGAGTCTGGGTTGATTAAACCATAAAGAGTTTAAAAAAATAAAGTAAGGACTTATTTCCATGAGTGAATTCAATAACGTAACAGTAGTAAAAAAAGCCAATGTCTATTTTGATGGTGGTGTAACCAGCAGGACAATCAAGTTTGATAACGGTGACGTTAAAACCTTGGGGATCCTGTTGCCCGGTAAATATGAATTTAATACAGATAAAAAAGAATTAATGGAAATACAGGCAGGTGAAGTCGAGGTCCTGTTTGCAGATGCTTCTGAATGGCAATCATTCCCTGAAGGCAGTAGTTTCGAAGTCCCTGCCAAATCCAGGTTTGGTATCAAAACATCTGTAGTTTCAGATTATTGTTGTTCTTTTATAGATTAATATCATTCTTGTGGTAGATAAGGAATTAATATGCATATGGAGGCTAAAGAGAATGAAAATATTATTTTTCATAATTACTATGTTTGTAATGTCTGGATGCACACCATTTTATCTGGATAAGGAGAATGCAGATAAAATAGAAATAGGCAGTTCACATAAAGAAGTACTATCTTTACTTGGCAGTGAGCCGTTAAAAGAATATAAAGTCAAAGTGTCCAAAAAAGAGTATGTTGTTCATTTATATAAATTCATAACACTTCAAAATGAAATAAATTCTCTGGATTGTGGTGAATACGGTTGTGATGATGTGGTTTATGTCCAGAAATTATCTACCCCATACCTCCTTATTTATGAAGAAGATATCCTGATAAGAAAAGGTTTTTTGTCAGAACTTTTGTCAAGAAAATACAGGACTATTAGAGCAATATCAGTATTTGTAGCCAAAAAATTATTAAATGAAGTGCAGTAAATAATATTAAATCCTGCTGATTAGACTTTTCGAGTCTACGCAATTTCACTATAGATCTTAAATCATATATTTGCCTAAGGATGGACCAAATCCTATTGGTCTATTGCTATCTTTACCTAATCTTTACAGAAGATCAGGGAATTCCTTGGCCTGTTCTGGTCTAAACTAGTCCCATAGTTTGAATTACAGGCCATTATTATGTTGATCAAGAAATCCGATGATATCCTTCCTTCCGAAATTACTGATAAAAACGCATACCTGAACCGACGTCAGTTTTTGAAGGAGGCAGGATTGTATGCTGCTGTAGCCAGTGCGGGCGGTTTGTTATTGCCGGTTTCTTCCGAGGCTGCGGTTACTCATAACGAGAATGGCATATATAAAGATATTGCAACCGGGCCTTACACGGTTGATGAGAAGTTAACAAGTTATAAAGATGTCACTTCCTACAATAATTTTTACGAGTTCGGCACCCAGAAGGGAGCGCCGCGTTTTCGTGCAGCCGAATTCAAAACCAGACCATGGAAAATCACTGTTGAAGGTGAATGTGAAAAGCCGGGAATGTATGATCTGGAAGATTTTCTGAAAACCGACTGGATGGAAGAACGTATTTATCGTTTTCGTTGTGTTGAGGCCTGGTCAATGGTGGTACCGTGGATCGGGTTTGAGTTAAACAAGATGTTGAAACAGTTTCAGCCTAACTCGAAAGCAAAATATGTCGAGTTCGAAACACTGTATGATCCAAAACAAATGCCGGGTCAGGAACGTGCCATACTGGACTGGCCCTACACGGAAGGTTTAAGGATTGATGAAGCCATGCACCCATTAACAATCATGGTTGTCGGTTTATATGGTGATATATTGCCAAATCAGAATGGTGCACCACTACGTTTGATGGTGCCATGGAAGTATGGATTCAAGAGTATAAAGTCGATTGCCAAAATCCGGTTTACCGAGAAAGCACCTGTCAGTAGCTGGATGAAATCAGCACCGAGTGAATATGGCTTTTATTCTAACGTGAATCCCAATGTTGCTCACCCGCGCTGGAGCCAGGCACGTGAACGTCGTCTTGGTGAGGATGGGTTCTTCTCGCGTAAGCGCAAGACACTGATGTTTAATGGTTATGGTGAGCAGGTTGCATCACTTTATAGTGGTATGGATTTATCCAAACACTTCTAGTACGTTTGTATCATGGAACAGAAAACCATTAGCCTGTTAAAGGGTGTTGTCTTTGTTGTTTGCCTGATTCCGGCGATCCTGCTTTTCTATAACGCATTTACTGATAACCTCGGTGCCAACCCGGTTGAAGAGATTACGCTTGAGACCGGCACCTGGGCATTACGTTTTCTGGTTCTGACACTGGCTATTACACCACTTAGAAAAATATTTGGCTGGAGTATCCTGATTCGTTTCCGGCGTATGCTGGGCCTGTATGTTTTCTTTTATGCCTGTCTGCACTTCCTTGCGTTTATCTGGTTCGATCACTTTTTTGAGCTGGATGAAATGATCAAGGATGTTATCAAGCGGCCTTTTATCACCATGGGTTTCATCTCATTTGTCATGCTTATGCCGTTGGCTATGACCTCAACCAATAAAATGATGAAGCGATTGGGTGGCAAGCGTTGGCAACAATTACATCGACTGGTTTATGTCATTCCATTTTTTGTGGTAATTCATTATCTGTGGAAATTAAAGGCAGATTTTCTTATGGTTGGTATTTATACCCTTGTTTTTTCGGTGTTACTATTGTGGCGACTCTGGTATCGTTATTCGAACCGATAAAACAAATAGAAAAAGGAGCAAATCATGAGAATTCTTCTCGCCATTTTTGTCCCCTGGCTTCAGTTTTTTACGATTGGTCGTCCTATTGCCGGTATTATCTGCTTACTATTACAGATTTCTCTTATTGGCTGGATCCCGGCTGCAATCTGGTCTGTGTATGCTTTGAGTCAGTACAAGACAGACAAGAAAATTGAAAAGGCAATGGGTAGTTAATACGAGTTAAATTCAGGGGTATCTATGTTTACTAATTCCGGTCGCTGGTCAGGATTACTGGCTCTGCTTTTTTTGCTGGCAGGTTGTCAGGCAGCTTATTTTAATACCATGGAGAAGTTTGGTATTCACAAGCGCGATATTCTGGTAGATCGTGTTGAGGATGCGCGTAATGCGCAGGAAGAAGCCAAGGAACAGTTTAAATCTGCACTGGAAGAATTCAGCTCGGTACTGGGGTTTCATGGTGGTGAGTTGCAGGATAAATATGAGAAGCTGAATGATGCCTTTGAAAACAGCGAGAAAAGGGCAAAGGAAGTCAGTGATCGTATCGATTCAGTAGAATCCGTTGCAGAAGCCTTATTTGATGAATGGGAGTCAGAACTTACCCAGTATTCCAACAAGAACCTGCGTCAGACCAGTCAGCGTAAATTGAACCAGACACGCAAGCAGTACAAACAATTACTTGGTGTAATGAAACGGGCAGAGAAACGGATTGATCCCGTATTGAAGGTTTTCCGTGATCATGTTCTGTTTCTGAAACATAACCTGAATGCAAAAGCGATTGCATCCTTGCAGAGTGAGCTGGTTTCTGTTGAATCCAATGTTGGTCGGTTGATTCGTGATATGGAGCGTTCTATTAATGAAGCCGATCGGTTCATCAAGTCAATGAGTAAGGAATAAGTTCAGCAGATAGTATTACTTTATAATGCTGATATCTACACGTCTGTTTTTGGCGCGTAAGGCAGGTGTCTTGTTCAGGTCAATTTCATCCACTTCACCGTGCGCCACCACCTTGAATTTTTTCGAAGGCACCCCTCTTGATACCAGAAACTGTTTCACTGCATTGGCACGGTTGCGTGACAGAATCTTGTTGGGCTTGTTTTGACCTCGGTTGTCAGCATAACCATCTAGAATAATGCGTTTGTATTTTTTGTTGACTGAAAGGTAGTCAGCAATCGCCATTAAACGTGCAAGATCGTTATATGTCAGGTTCCATCTTGCGGTTGCAAAGTGTATTGCGCTTTTTCTGCTGGCCCGGTTTAACGGGAAGTTACCACTGCATTCAAGAAATTTTTCCAGGGGTTTGTTGCTGTTGACGGGTGAGATTTCTACACGCCAGCCGTTATTGCTTTCCTCGGATTGCATATGGGTCAGGGAGGCAATCATGCCTTCTCCCAGATTATCGAGCAGTTCCTGTGAAAGGTCAGTGCCAAAAATAAACGGGAGATTGCCGCGCTGGAAATTGACCTTTTTGATCTCCTGAATATCGGCACCGCTTTTCCATGAAGGCGGCAAGGCACGCAGGTCGGCTTTGCCGCCTTGCAGTACATTAAAGCGGGTCTGGATGATGGTGGTCAGAGGCACGCTTTGTCCCTTGAGTATGGTCACCTCACCATAGGAAGGGATGCTATGTTTCAGAGAACAAAGGGATTTTCCGGTTTTCACCGCCCATGTAGATGCGTGGACAGGTGCCTTGAATTGCTTGATTCCGGCATTGGCAGACCCGACCAGAAACAGGCCGAGTGATATGGCAAATATGGCTTTCTTCATCGTATCCCACACAATGCAACTATTGTGCCTGTTTTGCTTCTTCTTATGGGAAAAAGGGGTAGTGTGCCGGATGGATTGATACCGTTCTGAATCAGGCGAGTTTCTTGTACTTGATTCTGTGCGGCTGATCAGCCTCATCACCCAGCTTCTCTTTGCGCCATGCCTCGTAGTCAGCAAAATTACCTTCAAACCATTCCACATGGCTGTCACCTTCGAATGCAAGGATATGAGTGGCGATACGATCAAGGAACCAGCGATCATGCGAGATGACCACAGCACAGCCGGGGAAGTTGAGCAGGGCTTCTTCCAGTGCGCGCAGGGTTTCCACATCAAGGTCATTGGTAGGTTCGTCAAGCAATAACACATTGCCGCCACTCTTGAGCAGTTTGGCTAAATGGACACGATTACGTTCACCACCGGATAAATCCTTAATGAATTTTTGTTGATCCGAGCCCTTGAAGTTAAAGCGGCCAACATAGGAACGTGATTGCACTTCGTAACGATCGACGGTGATGATGTCCTGACCATCCGAAATTTCCTCCCACACTGTCTTGTTGCCGTCCAGCGCATCACGGCTTTGATCAACATAGGCGATATGTACACTTTCACCGATTTTGATCTCGCCTTTGTCTGGTTGTTCATGCCCCATCAACATACGGAACAGGGTGGTTTTACCGGCTCCGTTCGGACCAATAATCCCGACAATGCCACCACGCGGCAGATTAAAATTGAGATCGTCTACCAGTAACCGATCCCCAAAGCCTTTGCTCACGCCTTTAGCTTCGATCACCATATCACCCAGACGAGGGCCCGGTGGAATATATAGTTCCTGTGTTTCGTTGCGTTTCTGGAATTCCTTGTTCAGCAATTCATCATAGCGGGCAAGACGCGCCTTGCTCTTCGCATGACGGCCTTTCGGGTTACTACGTACCCATTCCAGTTCCTGCTTCATTGCTTTCTGGCGAGCTGATTCGGTTTTTTCTTCGGTCTTGAGTCGATTTTCTTTTTGTTCCAGCCAGGAAGAATAATTACCTTCCCATGGAATACCGTGACCACGGTCGAGTTCCAGAATCCATCCGGCAACATTATCAAGGAAGTAGCGATCATGGGTAATGGCGACAACTGTACCGGGGAAGTCATGGAGGAAGCGTTCCAGCCATGCCACTGATTCGGCATCCAGATGGTTAGTCGGTTCATCGAGCAGCAACATGTCCGGACTGGATAATAATAATTTGCACAATGCGACACGACGGCGTTCACCACCGGAGAGTTTGGTCACATCGGCATCCCATGGTGGCAGACGCAGTGCGTCAGCAGCGATTTCAAGCTTGAGATCCAGATTGTGTGCATCAGCGGCCTGAATAATGTTTTCAAGTCGTGCCTGCTCGGCGGCGAGGGCATCAAAATCTGCATCGGGTTCAGCGTAAGCGGCATAAACCGCATCCAGTTTGGCCTGCGCCTCACTGATTTCTTTTAAACCTTCTTCCACATTACCACGCACATCCTTGTTCGGATCGAGTTGTGGTTCCTGTGGCAGATAGCCAATGTTAATACCCGGCTGTGGTCGTGCTTCACCGATGATGTCGGTATCAAGACCGGCCATGATGCGTAGCAATGTGGATTTACCGGAACCATTCAGACCCAGCACACCAATTTTGGCACCGGGAAAGAAGGATAAGTAAATGTCTTTCAGAATTTGACGCTTGGGCGGAACTACTTTGCCTACGCCATTCATTGTGTAGATGTATTGAGCCATGGGCGTAGTATAAGTTTTCTTTTCCGTTCTGCATACTTGTGATATTTGTTTTCAACCGTAGAGCGTTTATGTCGGTATATTGTGTGCAAGGAATACACAGAGATTTTGAAGCTAAAAATATTCAGTCATTTTGAATGAACAATGTGAGAGCAGATTTTTCAATTCATCACATCGTTTCCGGGTCGAGCTGACAAATATATAAAATCTTTGTGTACCTTGTGAACTCGGTGGATTTCCCTTCAGAACCGATAAAAATCAACCTCTTGCATGCATCCGGCGCCCAGATCGGGTATTCTATGCGGCTCTTCCGTTCCTCATGGGGCGGTGCGTAGCGACCTTTTTAACTTATTGAATTTTAACAATTTCCTTTCGTGGAACGAAGGGGGAAAGAGGGCCACAATGTTTTCCAAAGACATGACAATCGCCGGTTACGACGACGAATTAGCAAAAGCCATACAAGATGAATGTGTACGTCAGGAAGAGCATATCGAGCTGATTGCTTCCGAGAACTACACCAGTCCACGAGTAATGGAGGCGCAGGGTAGCCAGCTGACCAACAAGTATGCCGAAGGCTATCCGGGCAAGCGTTATTACGGTGGTTGTGAGTATGTTGATATCGCCGAACAACTGGCAATAGATCGAGCCAAGCAATTGTTCGATGCCGATTACGCCAATGTTCAGCCACACTCCGGTTCGCAGGCGAATGCAGCTGTTTATATGGCACTGTTACAGCCGGGTGATACGGTGCTTGGTATGAGTCTGGCGCATGGTGGTCATTTGACTCACGGTTCCAAGGTGAACTTCTCCGGCAAGATTTATAACGCGGTGCAATATGGTTTGAACGAAGAGACTGGCGAGATCGATTATGATCAAGTCGAAGCGCTCGCGAAAGAACATAAGCCCAAAATGATCGTCGCTGGTTTCTCTGCATACTCACGTGTTGTCGATTGGCAGCGTTTCCGTGATATCGCTGACAGTGTCGGTGCATTTCTGTTTGTTGATATGGCACATGTTGCCGGTTTGATTGCAGCCGGTATTTATCCAAGCCCGGTTGCGATTGCGGATGTCACCACCACAACAACACATAAAACCCTGCGTGGTCCACGCGGTGGTTTGATTCTGGCCAAAGCCAATGAAGAAATTGAAAAGAAACTGAACTCACTTGTGTTTCCAGGTATTCAGGGGGGCCCATTGATGCATGTAATTGCGGCCAAGGCAGTGGCATTCAAGGAAGCACTGGAACCCGAATTTAAAACCTATCAACAGCAAGTGTTAAACAATTCACGTGCCATGGCAAAGGTGTTTCTGGATCGTGGTTATAACGTTGTTTCCGGTGGTACCGATGATCACCTGTTCCTTGTTGATCTCATTAACAAAGGCATTACCGGTAAAGCCGCTGATGCCGCATTGGGTAGCGCCAACATTACGGTAAACAAGAATTCGGTGCCTAATGATCCACAATCACCGTTTGTGACCAGTGGTATTCGTGTCGGCACACCGGCAGTGACGACTCGTGGTTTCAAGGAAGCCGAAGTCACTGATTTGGCCAACTGGATGTGTGATGTAATGGACAATGTTGAAGATACAGCCACAATTGAGAGAGTGAAAGGGCAGGTGCTGGAAGTTTGTAAGAAGTTTCCTGTCTACAAATAATTGTTCTGGAGCATGACACATGCGTTGTCCGTTTTGCGGTGAACAGGATACCAAGGTCATCGATTCGCGCTTGGCGAATGAGGGTGATTCGGTACGTCGTCGTCGTGAATGCACAACTTGCAGTGAACGTTTCACTACCTTCGAAGCTGCAGAACTGATTCTTCCCCGTGTTGTTAAAGGAAATGGCGCACGTGAACCGTTTGATGAAGACAAACTGAAAGGCGGTATGCAGCGTGCACTGGAAAAGCGTCCGGTCAGTGTCGAGAATGTTGAATCCGCAGTTAATCACATCAAACATGAATTACAAAGTCGCGGCGATCGTGAAGTAAACAGTCGCGAAATCGGTAGTCTTGTAATGGAAGAGTTACGCAAGCTGGACGAAGTGGCATTTGTACGATTTGCTTCTGTTTACCGTGACTTTCAGGATGTCAGTGAATTCCGTGAAGAGATTGAGCGTCTGGAAAGGGTATTGCCACCGGATGTAAAGGAAAAGCAATTGTCGTTTCTGGATCAGGAAAAATCACCTTCAGACAAGAAACGTTCCAAATGAGCAATACACAGGATCATGTTTATATGGCGCGTGCTATCCAGTTGGCAAGACGCGGCCATTACACTACGCATCCCAACCCGCGTGTAGGCTGTGTGATTGTGCGTGATGGCGAGATTGTCGGCGAAGGTTTTCATGCGCGTGCCGGTGAAGGGCATGCAGAGGTTAATGCATTGGCAAAGGCGGGTGACAAGGCAAGCGGCGCGGATGTCTATGTCACACTGGAACCGTGTTCACATCATGGGCGTACACCGCCGTGTTCACAGGCATTGATTGATGCCGGAGTGAAGCGAGTTGTATCTGCAATGGAAGATCCCAATCCAAAGGTTGCAGGAAACGGGATCAGCATGATTAATGAAGCCGGTATTGAAACAGAAACCGGTGTGATGCAGGCAGAAGCCGAAGCACTGAATCCCGGTTACCTGAAACGCATGCGTACCGGCAAACCGTTCGTGCGTAGTAAAATCGCCATGAGTCTGGATGGACGCACTGCAATGGCAAGTGGGGAAAGCAAATGGATCACATCAGTGGATGCACGACTGGATGTACAACGTTTGCGTGCTTCATCCGATGCCATTTTGACCGGCATTGAAACCGTATTAAAAGATGATCCGTCACTGAATGTGCGTCTGGATGATTTACCGGAAGATGTGCCATCCGATATACCGCAACCCTTGAGGGTGGTCATGGATTCACATTTGCGTATGTCGGATAATGCAAAAATGTTGTCACTCAATGGAAAGACAATCATATTCACTGCATCCGATGATAGAAAACTGGCCGGGAAACTTGAAAACAAGGGTGCCAGTGTCGTTAAAGTGAAGAAACATGATGGGCATGTGGATTTATTCGCTGTCATGGAATATTTGGCACAACAGGAAATCAATGAAGTGATGGTTGAAGCCGGCAGCACTTTAAATGGTGCCTTGTTACAGGCCGGATTGATTGATGAAATGGTTATTTATGTTGCTCCCAAACTGATGGGTGATAATGCGAAAGGATTATTTCACTTGCCGGCACTGGCAAAAATGAGTGAAGCAATAGATTTGAACATTACCGATATACGTTCGGTCGGGAAAGATTTAAGAATTACGGCAAGAATCGTAAAGTGATAACATTTTAAACTTATTTATGTTTACAGGCATCATACAGGCAATTGGCACAATCGAGTCACTCGACAAGAAGGGTAATGATCTGTCATTGCAGATCAATACCGGAAAGCTTGATCTGGCTGATGTGCAATCAGGTGACAGTATCGCCGTTAATGGTGTTTGTCTGACAGCGGTTGATTTGCCGGGCAATGGTTTTCGCGCGGATGTGTCCGGTGAAACATTATCATTGACATCACTGGGTAGTTTGAAAGAGGGCAGTCATGTCAATCTGGAAAAGGCATTAACACCAACGACACGACTTGGTGGCCATCTGGTGAGTGGTCATGTTGATGGGCTGGGTGAAGTTGTTCGACGCTGGGACGAAGGCAAATCGGTGCGCTTCATAATAAAGGCACCAAATGAACTGGCAAAATATATTGCGTTCAAGGGTTCTATCACAATTGATGGTATCAGTCTTACGGTTAACAAGGTGAATGGCGCAGAATTCGAGCTTAATATTGTGCCGCATACCTTGCAGGAAACTATCATGGGTGAATATCAGGCAGGACGTAAGGTGAATCTGGAAGTGGATTTGATTGCACGTTACCTTGAGCGTTTAATACTGGGTGACAAGGCCGCAGATCCAAATGCATCCGGCATCACAGAACAGTTACTGGCCGATAACGGTTTTTTAAAATAGAGAGCTTTTATGTCACTCGCAAG
>Ga0224506_10002743_pt1 | contig 11900 bp, 8 predicted proteins | sample SF_Jan12_sed_USG_2_FD_169108 | JGI IMG/M metagenome (GOLD analysis project Ga0224506, IMG submission 169108) | Sediment microbial communities from San Francisco Bay, California, United States - SF_Jan12_sed_USGS_8_1 | ecosystem: Environmental > Aquatic > Marine > Sediment | place: USA...
AAACGAATATTCAATCGTAGGAGCTATCCCGAGACTTTCAGGCTCGTAATAGGGTGCAAAACCATCAACTAACTCAAAATCCGTTTTTAGTTGCAGTTCCTTTTCGATCCTGAGTTTTTGATTGTTCAGGTTGATACCTTCCGCGATCAGGCTTTGCGGATTGGGAACCTGCTCTTCACCGATGATTACATTATCAGAACCTTCGCGTCTTCGGTTTGAAATGTTCTGAACATGTGAAAAAACGATTCTCGTAAGGCTATCGATCTTGGGCTGCTCTTCTTCAAGCTTTTTCAATTGCGCCCTCATCTCGATTTCGTTAGCCTCAATACGCTTATTTACATACGTATTTGATCGGATATAATTAAATACCACAACATCCAGGCCTTTAACAAGTGCTGGATCATAGACAAGTGCAGATATTTGAAAAGTACGTTCATTGGCCAGTTGGAGCTGGGCAAGGATGGGCTCTGAAATTTCAGCACTTATTTTAGCATTTTCAAACTGCATCCGCAGCTTCTCCATTTCAATAATTTCTTCTTCAGACACAAAAGGTTCAGCCTCAAACCGGATGATGTTATCCGCTTGTTCCTGGCTTATCCCCAACACCTCTTTCAACCCCTTTCCATTGTTTCCGCCCATTAACTGGTTTAGGTTTTGCAGGGTATTTTCTACCAACCGGCTGTTGAGGTAGGTTGACCTCAGTACCATGGAGCTCTTATAATAAGGGGTTGTCTTTTTAAATTGCACAAAGCCAATGACTACGGCCAGTACAGTGATACCAACAATGAGTTTGTAATGGTCTATCGTTATTCTCCTGAACTGAATAATCAGGTCAATAACTCCGTTCCAAATCATTAAAAAGAAATTGCCGATGGCCTTAAAGACCTCACGCAGGTCAATTTCATCACTGGAAACCTGCGGTTGTGTTGGTTTATTTTCAGACATAAGTATAAAATCAATTTAGCTGCAAAAGTAATTAAAATTTGAACCAAGACACAAGAACAAAGAACAAACACAACAGTAAAAAGGGATTGTAACGGACTTTTTCTAATAAAGTATTTACAAATTTCAAGGTATGAATAGCCGTCCTACAGCCTTATACTGTAATATTTGAAGCATTGAAATGTGAACCACTACTTCATTATTTCATGGCAACATTGTAATATTGAACCAATACACCGAATTTCGGGATATTAAATCACCCTACTGAGTTTACATTATGAAAAAGGAAGAAATCAAGTTCCATATAGTCGAAGCCAAAAACCATCTGGTGAATGAATTGCTCCCTTTCTGGACCAACCGGATGCAGGACAATAAGCACGGGGGTTTTATCACCCATTTTGATGAAAAAGGCAATGACTCGGGTGAAGATGAAAAATCACTTATAGCCCAATCCAGGTCGGTATATACGATATCATCTGCCTGCCGGGCAGGGTATGGCGGAGAAGAGCTGGCCAATTTGGCACGACACGGGGTTGATTTTATGATTAATAAGATGTGGGATGAAGAACATGGCGGATTTTACTGGTTACTCGACCGGGCAGGCCATGTTCTGATCGATAAAAAAATAGTGTATGGTCTAAGTTTTGCCATTTACAGCTTAAGCGAATATACGCTGGCGACTAATGACCCCCGAGGATTGGAATATGCCTCAAAATGTTTTGATCTGTTACAGAAATATGGAGCAGACACCTGCCATGGTGGATATTTTGAAATGTTTGAACGCGACTGGACTTTATGTGGCCCGGAAAGCCAGGGAGGTGACCGCAAAACACTCGATGCCCATATGCATCTGATGGAGGCCTTTACCACTTTATATGAGTGCAGCCAAAAAGAAGTGCATAAAAGAAAGCTTCAAGAGATTATCAACCTGCTGACCAACCGGATCATGCATCCAAAATACCGAACGGGAATCCCCCAGTTTTGGGCCGACTGGCAGGTAGCCCCGCAAATTAAATTTGACGTGGTATGGGGTTGGGATCGTTTTTCTGAAGAAGGCGAAAAAAATAATGCCCTGGACAACACCAGTTATGGGCACAATGCTGAGTTTGGGTGGCTGCTGCTGCACGCTTTAAGAACCATGGGTAGCGACATCGAAGAATACAGGAGCCTGCTACACACTGTTTTCACACATTGTATCACCAATGGTATTGATACCGAATACGGTGGGGTATATACCGAAGGTTCACATGCCGGGGGAGTGTATGACAGGGAAAAGGAGTTTTGGCAACAGGCTGAAATGTTGATTGGTACGCTGGATGCATGGCTCCTTTTCAGGGACGACAAATATTGGGATGCCTACAAAAACGTGCATCGTTTTGTCTTTGATAAGGTGGTGAACAAAGGTGTAGGGGAGTGGTACCCACTACTCACACGGGCGGGAAAACCCATTTGGACACATATGAGCCACTCCTGGAAAATCAATTACCATACCGTGCGGGCCATGGTTCAGGGTATTGTACGAATGGAGAAAATGCTGAAGGATTAATTTATAGTAAAAGAAAGTGTATCTTTGCACTCCTTTTCGTTTTATAACGTTATAGAGGGAGAGAAAGTACTTTGATATATGGGGCCGACCGGTTTTGACAGGATGCGTAGTGGCGCGCTTGCATGCGGGCTCATGGGATGAGAGCCCTGAAAGATAGTTCCAAATTCTAATTGGCGAAGATTATTCTTACGCTATGGCTGCTTAATTCGGCATTTATGCTGAATTAGCTTAGGGTTGACCGCCAAGGGTGGTCCCCGGCCATCATCGTACCGTATCCATGTGCTACGGAGACGGATTTGCGGTGTAGCAAGGTAGCGCTGGCCTGTGTGGGGTTGTGACGCACAGGTGAGACTAATCGCAACTAAGGTATAGTTTCGGCTGCTTTTGGCCAGGCCATACCCGACAATTAATCAAAAGATAAGCATGTAGAGGGTTCGTTAGCTGCCTTCTCTGGACGAGGGTTCGAATCCCTCCGGCTCCACAAAACAGTTTGGAGCAAGAGGATACAGCATACAGGGGTATAGACTTACCCCAAACTGTTTTGTCCCTTTTGCTCTCCCGATTTCGGGACTCAAACTCTTGCTGACAATGTTTGATTTTGAAAAGCTCGATGTCTATAATAAGGCCAAACATTTTAATAAAGAAGTCTCCATTTTTCTTAAGGAAAATAAGCCTGACAGGGTAACCAATGACCAGTTGCGAAGGGCCTCCTTCAGTATTATGCTCAATATTGCCGAGGGTTCCGGCCGGTTCACTAAACCCGACAAACGCAACTTTTACATCATTGTAAGGGGTTCCGCTTTTGAGTGTGTGGCAATTTTTGATTACCTCAAAAACCTTGAGGCAATTGATGAAGCCTCATTTACTAAATACTATTCCCTTCTCGAAGAAATCTCAAAAATGCTTTATGCGTTGATCAGGGGATTGGAAAAGTGAGAAAAATTCCAGCCACGAATATCACTGATTTGCACGGATTTTGGACGTGCCGGGTGTGGTAGATAAGACTGAAACGATGTGCTGATTTCATTTTTTCCAAGAGAACAAAATCCGAACCGAAATAGAAAATTTTAATTTATCCTGTGGAGAATGGCGATACATCGCTACTTTCCGAAAACACTACATTCTTATTTGCCAATTTTATGACATTCTTATTTGCCGATTACACCTGAATGCCTTCAGGCAGGCTCAATTTTCATATACCTTTTAGCGTATCGTGCTTTTTGCGGTTCGCATTTAGCGAACGGTGATTTTCATAATGGTTTCTTCAGGTGATCATCCCCTATCACTTCACCTTCATCACGCCACGCATTGTAATTGCATGTCCCGGGAAAGTACATACATACGGATAATCACCCGGGATCTCCGGCGCCACAAAATAGATCACGTCTTTGCTGTCGGGTTGTAAGAGGCCCGTGTGGTACAACACATCATCAGAGTCAGGCACATAGCCCAGTTCCTGACCTTTCAGCCCCAGTTCCATGGCTGCCTGGGCCACGGCATCAATGGTGCCGGGCTTTACAATCAAAGCATTGTGCAGCATATCGTCGGGGTTGTCGAGGACAAACCGTATTTTACTGCCTGCTTTCACCTCTACTTCTGACAAATCAAATTTCAGGCCGGCCTGAACAGTGAGTGTCACCACCTGATCGGGGCCATTAACCCAGGAAGCAGGCATTTCAGAAACTCTTTTAGCGCTTTTGGTCAGGGTACCTTCACTAGCGACATGGGCACTGTGATCCATCGTCCTGGCCTCGCCATCCGGAATATTGTTCAGGGTGTAATAACCGAAGTTGTGCAGCAGGGTTTCACCTTTATTATTGGTAACACCAGCAGCTTTAATTTCATTGATATAGCCTGTTCTCAAGCCCGATATGTACAAGCGGGCCTTTCTGTTGTCACTGCTTAACTCCACGTCAAATACCTGCCTGGATTGCAAATCAGTGACGGGACTGCCATAGAAGTGGTGATATTTATAAGTAAAGTCATTAATCTCATAAGAAGCGGGATCTCCTCCTTTTTTTGAATCAACGGGCTGGGTAAATTCCAGCTCAAAGCCATCGGGCATGGCACGGACTGCTTTGATCTCAAAGGGTGTTTTTTTATTCCAGACAAGCCGCTCCAGTCCGTACATATCCTGGCCGGTGGAAGACCATCCACGGCTGGTCATACCAACATACACCGATTTGTCCGGGCCCCAGGCCAATCTGAGCACGCCTGAAGAAAAACCCTCCCGGAATGGGAAACATATCCCCTGATATGTACCTTTTACTTTTTCCTGAAACACCCGCATGATGGTGCTGTGTCCCTGGTCACCGATCAGCATTTGGTCTTTAAACGGGCCAAACCGGTCATCGTCCATTATCAGTATTCCCGAAGTGGAAATACCCATCAGTCCGTGGGGAAACCAGACACTGGGAGGTTTTATTTCAGGGACAACTTTGGCATATTCATAGAGCGAATAGCCGAGGGTGTCTACAATATCTTCAAATTTGAGGGAAAGGGGGGATCCTTCTTCTCCGGACCATTTCAGCCCCTCGGGATTACCCACGAAATCGCCGCTTTCCACGTGGGTCATCCTTCCGGATCCTACCCAGTCACCCTGGTTTTCTGTATAGAAGACATCACCCTGGGCATTGAGGGTATGGCCAGCGGGTGAGCGCATACCTGTCGCTATCGGTGTCATTTCTCCTTCCGGGGAAACCTTAATCATCCAACCACGCCATTTGGAGAGGCTGGCCCCACGTCCTATCCAGCCCAGATTGAGGGTTAGGAGCATGTCACCATCGGGCAGGAACACCGGGCCATAGGAGTATTCATGGTAGTTGGCTGCCAGGGGCCAGGAATAGATGGTCTTGTAGCTGTCGGCCACCCCATCGCCATTGTTGTCTGTCAGTTTAGTCAATTCACCACGTTGGGTGCAGTAGTATGCGCCGTCTTTGTAGGCCAGTCCTAAAGGTTCGTGCAACCCATGGGCAAATCGTTTGAATGTGGGCGTTTCGCTGGTGGGGTTTTCAATGAGCCATATTTCCCCTCTTCGGGTACATACTGCGGGTACACCATTTTCATTAAAGGCAATGCCACCCACTTCCAGGATAATACTTTCCGGGATCTTTACTTTCTCAATTTGATAAAATTTATTTTCCTGGTCTCCACTACCCCACTGGCTATAGGTATTGGATGAACTAAGCAGTATAATACTTGCTAAAAGAACAAGGGCATTTATTTTATATTTTATATTCATCATTACCATATCAAAGTGTATTGGATCGTAGAAATGTTTTCCGCTGATGCAATGGGTATAAGAAGTTCTTTGCCTTCACGCACTATTGCGGCCTCTTCGTTACTTAAACTGAGATAATACTGACCACCTATCCGATAAGTACCATCACCCAGAACATCTATTTTATTTGCCTTTGCTATGCGGAACCACAGATTTGAAACCGGGTTTTTAGTGGTAGCAGTAATTATACGCGTTGTAAAAAGCCCATCTTTGGTGGGTTGAGTTAAGTCAGCAAAAGAGACACCTTCATAAGTATACAGAAACACCGGCCTTTCATCACTGTTCACCTCATAGCCCTCATATTTAAATGCTGTGGATAGGCTATCTGGCCACGGGGCCTCTGCATTTTCCAATTTAGCCACCTGTGGGCCGTCTGTCGTTTCTAAGGCGGCATTGCCGGGCCTGAGCAATTGAGAACCTCCCCGGTTTACCCACATACCGGTCACATCTGCAAAAGTGCCACGCCACACTTTGAGCAGGGCGCCATTGTGCAAATTATAGGTATAATGCACCCCGGCGGGATCACCCACAGAGATAACATGTGTCTTTGTAGGGCCGTCTCCATATTCGGCGAAGCTCCGTATCATTTCAGGAGCGGTAAGGCTATCTATCATGAGCGGAGCCGGCCTGTTACCGGAGACCGATTTCCGCTTTACGGCCGCCAATGCCTTCCGCGATATCCCTGGCCCTTCATAATAAACTTCCAGTGTGGCTCCCCATACATCCTGAAAATACGTCATTTTAAAAGGGTGTGCACCGGCTTTCAATTTTATCAGTCCGCGTTCCAGGCCCCATCCCGGATCGCCGTCATTGAAAACGACCAGTTGGTCATCAATAAACAATTCCCCACCGTCATCAATATGCGTTTCGAAAAGATATGTTCCTTCCACCGGCACATGTAGTGTTCCTGTATATTCCAGGGCGTAATGGTCTTTTTTATCCGGGTCTGGCGAGGCTTCCAATACATCCGAAGTTCCTGTTTTTATTGCCTCAAGTCCAAGCAAATTGGGCATGGTAGTCCAGTTTCCGTCATACATTGCATACTGGAGTCCGCTCAGGTGCAGGGAATCTTGTGTATATGTTTTATAGCGGATATTTCTTATTGCTACAGGGCCGTGATCACCCTGAATCATTAATGGGCCCTGGGGTTGCTCATCTTCAAAGGCCGATGACCTCGTTGGGCCTGTAAGTTCCACATTTTCATGAATAAGAAATCCGTTGTGGTATACTGATTCAAAACGCGCATTTTCAGTCTTATTTCCCGAATCATCAAATCGTGGAGCGCGAAAAGATATCCTGAAGTTTTGCCACAAACCGGGTGCCTTGCTGGCGTTCACCTGTGGTGGGTGGCCTTCATAGCCCTTTTCCCCATCCGGCTTTGATTCATCCCAACGTTGGTAAATGCCCCCACAGTCTGCATGTTTTGGGTTTTTCACATTCCAGCTGTCAAACAATTGTATTTCATACCGTCCCTGAAAATATATTCCTGAATTACTGTTTTTTGGCATCAGAAACTCAACCTCAAGTTCTATATCTCCATGTTCAAACTTGGTGAACAGATGCTCACGGGCTGTTTCGGTGGGCACGTTTACAATTACGCCCCGTCCTTCCAAAGGTTGCAGAGGTGACTCATCTTCCAGCCCTGCGAGCGCATCACCTGCGAGTTGCCAGTTTTCTCCCGATGATCTAAAATCATTGAGATTATCCATAGAGAGCATTTTCATAGGTAAAGTAACAGGTGGGACTTCCTCTTCTACAGGTTTTGGTGTGGTATTACATCGCGTAAAAAGCAGCAAGGCTAATACCATACCCCCTATGCCCGTGTATGTTTTTAAAAATGATAGCATATATTAATTCTTAAATTGAAGGTGCTGAAAGGTCATTATTCGTCATAAACCGCGAAACTTACAAATATGATGGTAGATAAACAAATTGTTATTCATATGTTGTGTCTGCAAGTTCCAACAACCTGGTCAGTGTTTTCCAGTTTCGGGTAGTCGCCTTTGAATTCAGCTTTCGTTCAAAAAATGTGTTGGTAAGTTTAGTCTGTCCATAACCATTGGGGCAATATAAGTATATTTCATTATTTCGTATGATCATTTCATCGGGCGGAAAGGATTGCTCCTCCAGGATTTTAACGGCGGACGGGGTACCCGCGTTAAATAAGAAAGTGACATGGAGCTTAGTGATATCCCTATTAAGGTAAGCAATAAAGGGATTACTGCTATATATCTGTTTAAAATCCCGGAGCTGATAAACAAATACAGGGATGTGGTATTCCCATTGTCTCGTTATTGCCTGATTAATCATTTCAGATAAATGGCCAGGGGAAGTTTCAGCACACCGGAAAATTACATTACCACTTTGTATATAGGTGATTACATTACAAAGCCCTATATTTTCGTATAGCGCTTTTAAATCTTTCATTTTAATATTTCGCCTGCCGCTGACATTCGCACCTCTTAAGATTGAAATGTAGGTGACCATAAAAGATGGAATAATATATAAGATTATATTTTTCTTTTACGACTGCTGATCACATCATTTAGCTTGCCGCACCTCATCCAATTTCTCATGAAGGGAGGCCATAAGTGTTTGTATGGTGTTCGTAACCTGACTGCATTGAATGTATTGGTCTTTCTGTATCACAGACACTTTGAGTAAGGCATTTTTCTCGTTCCATTCTCCTTTTAAGACCACGCCATTGTTGTAGGTGTCAATAATCCAGGGATTACTTCCTGAAATTTCTGCACCTGACGATTCGAGCTCATTTAAGATGATGCTAATCACATGGCCATCCACATCCTCAAAGCTGAGCATTTCACATAAGTTTTTTCTCATTATTTAAAAGAGTTAAGCTTTAATTATCTGATTTACGGTTTTAATGTTTTTACATAAAATAGTATAATAGAACGTTGTTTAATGACTCACTGAGTCACAATCAACAAAACCATTTAAAAAAACTACAGACAATTATACATAGCACTGTATACAGGGTAGTTATTAAATGCTCAATATGCCAAATTAAAGGCAGTTTATGTTAAATTAATAATAGAATTAGGTCAAAACCTTATACGTGTAGATGGGAGTGTGAATTTAAACAAAAATTCAAATTAAATAATAACTGTTTATTGATTTTTTTTAATTCAATGCGTTTCCAGATCGCGATTAAAAAATACTCCCCTGTTTTCACGTTGTTCTTTAGACTGCTCAACAATAGCATAGGCCACACTCACCAGATTGCGCAGCTCACCCAATTCCAGACTGAGTTTGGAAATGCGATAAAGTTCATTGATCTCGCTATATAATACTTCCAGGCTACGTGAGGCGATCTGTAGTCGTTTATCTGACCTCACAATACTTACAAAATCACTCATTACTGATTGTACTTCTTTGCGAAAGTGGGTGATCAGCACTTTTTCTCCAGGTATGGTAAGGCCTTCATCTTCCCAGGGCGGTACACTGGGAATAGGACCTGTTTCCTGATTAATGGCTGTGGCTGTTTCAGCACAACGGTGAGCAAAAACCAGTGCTTCAAGAAGTGAATTTGAAGCTAACCTATTCGCGCCATGTAATCCGGTATAAGCACATTCTCCACAAGCCAGTAAATTTTTAAGGGTGGTTCTGCCTGTAAGGTCGGTCTGAATACCGCCGCAGAGGTAATGAGCTGCTGGTACAACGGGAATTCCTTTCTTAAAGATATCTATTCCCAAATCAACACAATGATGGTAGATATTAGGAAATTTGGTTTTAAAGGTGGTTTCATTGATGCCTGAACAGTCAAGTAATACGTAGTCATCCCCGGATATTTTCAGTTCAGTATCGATGGCTCTTGCTACGATATCACGGGAAGCCAACTCTCCGCGTTCATCATACTTGAGCATAAACCGTTCACCTTGCTTTGTTTTAAGCAGGGCTCCTGCTCCGCGAACGGCTTCTGAGATTAAAAACCTTTGTCCTTCCTTGTCCTGATAAAGTGCCGAAGGGTGAAATTGGATAAAGGCCATGTCTTTCACCCATGCCTTGGCGCGATAAGCCAGCCCGATTCCGTCACCGGTAGCAATTGTTGGATTAGTTGTGTTTTTATACACATTACCTACCCCCCCTGAAGCCAGTAAGGTGACCTTTGCTGCAATGTTTTTAATATCCCCTGTTTTATAATCGAGCACATAGGCTCCATAGCAGGTGGTTTCCTCTCCCAGTGTCACAGAACGTTTTTGGAGATGGTGGTCTGTGATCAGGTCAATAACAAAATGGTGAGTGAGCAATTTGATATTGCTTGTGTTGTGTATAGTATTCAACAATGCCCGCTCGATTTCATAGCCAGTGATGTCTTTATGGCTCGCCACGCGGTTGACCGTATGCCCACCTTCCCGTCCAAGTATAAACTCACCTGCTTCTGACTTGTCAAAGTTGGCTCCCCATTGTAACAGTTCATGAAAACGCTCAATACCCTCTTCCACCACTACCCTGACGACTTCTTCATCACAAAGTCCGTCTCCTGCCCGCAAGGTATCCTGAATATGTTGTTCTATGGAGTCCTCTACCTTATTGAGCACAACGGCAATGCCGCCCTGAGCATATTTGGTATTCGATTCGTTTTCATCGGATTTGGTGACAACAATGACCTGTGCTGCCGGATTGGCCTGTGCGGTTTTCAGAGCGTATGTGAGCCCGGCAATGCCGGAGCCAATGACCAGGAAATCTATTTCCATTGATATTACTTATTTTACTGCCAGCATCCGTTCTATCGGAGCCAGTGCTTTTTTCATGAGATCTTGTGGGATGGTAATTTCGGGTAGTTCATACTTCATACAAAGATACAATTTTTCCATCGTATTCATCTTCATAAATTCACACTCACTACATGCACAGGCATTGTTCTGGTTTATCGGTGCAGGGATCAGCTTTTTATTTTTCACCTTCTTCTTCATCTGGTGTATAATACCGTGTTCAGTGGCTATAATAAATTCGTTATGATCATCCTCCTGTACATAATTTAATAAACCTGTAGTGGAACCCACATAACTGGCTACCTTAAGAATATGTGTTTCTGATTCCGGATGGGCAATAACTTTGGCGTTTGGATTTTCCTTTATGAGATTAAGAATTTTTTCTATGGAAAAAGCCTCATGTACCAGACAGGCCCCATCCCATAACAACATATCACGGCCTGTTTGCTTCATCACAAATTCCCCCAGGTGTTTATCAGGCGCAAAAATAATGGGCTGATCCTCCGGAAGGGATCTCACAATTTGGAGGGCGTTGCTTGAGGTACAAATGATATCGCTAAGTGCTTTTACCTCTGCACTACAATTGATATAGCTGATCACATAATGGTCGGGGTGTTGATCAATAAATGCTTTGAAGTCAACAGCCGGACAAGAATCGGCCAGTGAACATCCTGCGTGAAGATCAGGCAGGAGTACCTTTTTATCCGGATTGAGTATTTTGGCAGTCTCGGCCATGAAATGCACACCGGCAAAGACGATCATGTCTGCATCGGTTTCAGCAGCCTTACGGGCCAGATACAGGCTGTCACCCAGGTGGTCTGCTATATCCTGTATTGCAGGTTCCTGATAAAAATGAGCAAGAATAACGGCATTTTTTTCTTTCTTCAGTCGATTGATCTCTTTTACCAAATCAATATTTTCGACAGGTAAATTCAAGTATCCCGCATCTTCCAGATTTTTCTTAGCAACATCTAAAGCTTCCATGGCATTTTCTTTTTCCTGCACAAATTTACTAACTATTAAATGATTTTTACTTTAAAAACATTTCAAAGACTTCCCTTTAATGAAGATCGTTAATATTTTTACTGAACATAAAGAAAAATAGGTAGTAAAAAAATACAACCAGTCAATTATGGGAAAACTTTACAGTGAAATAACGCCTGCGTTTGAGGCACTTATCCGTAAGCAGAAAATATATTTTACAGGTACTGCCGCCCCGGAAGGGCGAGTAAATGTATCCCCTAAAGGCATAGACACCTTTCGTATTTTAGCTCCTGACCGGGTGATGTGGCTTAACCTGACAGGCAGTGGTAATGAAACGGCAGCTCACCTGCTCGAATCGCCCCGCATAACGATCATGTTCTGCATGTTTGAAGGGAAACCCCATATCATCAGACTT
>Ga0224506_10002744_pt1 | contig 11900 bp, 10 predicted proteins | sample SF_Jan12_sed_USG_2_FD_169108 | JGI IMG/M metagenome (GOLD analysis project Ga0224506, IMG submission 169108) | Sediment microbial communities from San Francisco Bay, California, United States - SF_Jan12_sed_USGS_8_1 | ecosystem: Environmental > Aquatic > Marine > Sediment | place: USA...
TACCTCTTCAGCAGCTAATTCAACATGCGTTAGGGTCTCCACTTTTGGAGATGAGCTTCCAAATGCTCTTGGGAAAATTCTCTTGATCTTTCTGCCTCTCTGAGTTGCAGCATGGATTAATAATAGCCTATCGACCTCAAGTCCTTTATTCTCTGCATTTTTTTCCAATGAATTTAATAATTCTAGTATCTTTCCTGCAGCTTTTACAGGATATCTACCAGTATGCCATCCTTTGAGATCACTCCTATGTCCAACTTTCTTATTATATCTTTTAAATGGAACTGATCTTTTCATATCAATAACTTCTTCAAGATATGTTTTCGCACGATCTACAAGCATTCCTCTAATTGCAGTACAAATTTCTCTTGCGTGTTTTGGAGATATGTTTAACTCTCGTCCTGAAGCTAATACGGTTTTATCCGGATCGAGTCCAATTACACTGTACTTATAACTTGGCAATATAATCCCTATAACATCATTTATCTTAACTAATTAAAGCATTGAGATTGCTCGCGTTGGATCAAAAACAATTTTCTTAGAAAAATTAATTTTCCTACTATATTTTTTATTTTTAATTGAAGTTTGTCATTTTAGATGTGAACAATAATTCACTAGTATCATTTAACAAAGGTAAGTTAAGTTTATTTAACCATTCATTTAGAAGTTAATTATAAATCAAATTAAAATGAGCGAAATATAAATTAAAAACGACCTGTTACCCTAAAAAGAGTAACAAAACAGATATGTTTATTAATCCATAAGCTATTTATTATATAGTGGAAGAACAAGATCAACCTGGTATTATTAAAGATGGGATATTCTATCCTGCTGGATCAGGAAGCAAAATAAAAGGGAAATCGAATAAAACAATTGTATCTATTGGGTTAATTTTGATCATCTTTATTGGACTAATCATAACCAATAATAATTATAATAATGCTTGGCAATTAAAGTCAGAGTATTTTGAAGAAATTGAAGACGACGGCACTTCAAATTTATATACAATAAATTTGGAAATTGACAATTCTATTGGTGATATTTATATTGATAATCACATTGCAGAAAATAAGTTAATTCAAATAAATACGAAAATCTACACTCCAAAAAACAGAGATAATAATTATTATAACTATAAATGGGATATTTCAGGACCAACTGATAATAACTATTATGTCGCTTTTAATGGTCCTCAATCTACCATTTGGAATGACAATAAAATAAAATATGACCATTACATTAGTATAAATAATAAAATACTGTTCAATCTTAATTTACAAACATCTGTAGGACTTATTGATCTTGATTTGTTTAATTCGTCATTAAATACAATCAGTCTAAAAACAGGTTCAGGTGATTTATCATCAAAATTTGTTAATTGTGAAATTAATGATACATTATCTATTGATGTTAGCTCAGGTTCTGTTGAAATGAATATTGAAAATTCAGTGATAAACTTAACTGAACTTTTTTTCCAAATATCATCTGGAAGTAGCAATTTTAATTTTGTTAACAATATATTCAATCAAAATACAATTATAAAAACTGAAGTTTCATCTGGGACTATAAACGTTATTTGGTATCAACAGATGTTAAACCATCGAATTGATGTAATATCCGAACTAAGCTCAGGTAACATCAATTATCAATTATTATTTAATGAGAATATAACTACCAATTATATTACTGACACAACTAGTGGCTCTGAAAATATTCCAAACGAAAATATTGGAACTCAAGGTGAAATTTTCTTTAATTTATCTACTGTTAGTGGTAATATAGATATAGAATATACAAATTAATATGTATTAAAGTTAATTATCACTATTTATCATAGATTTCGATTTTTCGATCTTCTCAGGTATATAATTACACTAAATTCCAACATTAATATTGGCAATATCGGATAATCTAGATCACCAAACCAATTATTCTCTGAAGAGGAACTTACATTAGAAGGACTACTATTTGAGTCATTGCTATTTGAATTAGAGCTTGGTGGAGGTGGTGGGGGTTGATATGCTTCATTTACACCAACAATAATTGTATCATTTACCCATGAAATTCCAGCTTGTATTATTGTATCATCAAAATATAAATCATAAACTCCTGGAAATTGCGCACCAATAGTCCAATTTATAATATGACCTGTAGTTCCAATATAATATGTAACATCATCATGACCAACTACACTGGGAAGATGATTTGAACCTACCTTTACAAAAACAGTATCAAAAGAAATATTTCCAAACAAATCATACACAACAATTGTATGATTATAGACACCAATGGATAGATTATCTACATTTATTGAATACGTTCCACTAACCCAATGGTTATTATTTTGTATGAGGACACCATCCATATACAAAAAAGATCATCGACAAAAATATTAGATACTACAAAATAAATCGGTAATATTGGATGAAAAATGGACTGAACTAAATTAAATGTTTCTAACACATTTGATATTGTTTCAATTCCAAATTTCAGATAGTATTCATGATCTACAACTACTGAAATGTCGAAAACATATATTCCTTGTTGATTTATCGTAATTGATTCAGTTTGAAATGATATACCAAATAATAGTGATATTAATAATACCATTAATTTAATTTTCATATTTTTGATAAGTAAAAATAATAAAAAAAGATACCTTTGAAATCTAATAAAGATTCCTAATCAAATAATATTCTATATTGAATTGAGTTTTAGCTGATCTATGTTGGAATATTTGAGAATTAAATAATCTAGATATTATTTTAGGGGTACATACATAGAACTACGTGTGGCACCAATACCTGGGGCAGAGTGTTTGACTAATCTTCTTGCATGTGAATATTCTGCCAAATAAGTACCTATCTTATCAAGAGTGCATTCAATAGGTAAATATTCTTTACCATTATATACCTCAATGGTTAATCCTACATGTTCTGGTAATATGATAAAATCTCTTATGTGTGTCTTGACAATAACTTGGGTCCCTTTATCCATCGCGTCTTTTGCTTTTCTTAATTTATCAAGTAATTTGGTTCTTTCATGATTCCAATATTTTACTCGATTTAATGACCTTCTTTGTCTTGATGGTAGCAATTCAACTAATTCATCCCTAGATAATGCTTGTAATTCTTTGAGTGTTTTTCCGCGATAATGGGTTTGTCTACGAGATGCCATTTATTTTTACTCAAACTAGCATACTCAAGATATATTTTAAGAGTTAAGATATGTTTCGTCTAGTTCTTTGAATAATCAGATAAAGAATCATGATATTGTTTACGCGATTATTTTATTGAAAAATATTTCTTCAAATACAGGCATTTATCGATTAATTTCAATAGTCACGCGTTTACAAATTAAATAGGTATTTGTAATGCGTAATAACGAATCTACCATAATTGAATTCATTCAGTCGAAATTAAGAAAAAGCTCAGATACCTTACTTCCACATCCTGAAGATGCTGTAGGTATTTCAATTGGGGGAAATAATCTGGTTATCAATATTGATGGTTGGGTAGAATCAACGGATCGATTACCTGGGATGAATTTAGAGGCATGTGGGTATCGAGCTGTTATTAATGCAGCCTCTGATATAGTAGCTAAAGGTGCAGTACCTCAATGGATGCTAGTATCATTATCCATTCCCGAACACATAGTAGATCATCATGAAGAGATTATTAATGGTATAGTTAAAGCTTCTGAAAATTATAATATACAATATCTTGGTGGCGATATTAATTCTGCAACCGATATAATCATTGATGTAGTTGTCCTTGGAATTGCAAAAAATTTAATTCAAAGATCTACTGCACGAGTAAATCAAAAAGTATATTGGCTAGGTCCAGAATTAGGGATTAATTCTGCTTCTATCCAAATTTTGCTAAATAAAATCAGAGGTAATAAAACAATAGCATTGAATGTTGTAAGTCTGCCTTACTTAAATATGACATTTCTTGATATCTCTGCAAAAAGTTCAATAGATTGTAGTGATGGATTAGCTATTAGCTTATCTCATTTAATGAAATCTTCTAAAGTAGGATTTGAAATTTATGATTTTAAGAATCAAAATATTAACAAGTGGGTAGAACAAGTTGCTTCGGATAATAATATCGAAATAAGTGATTTAATTTTTTATGGAGGTGAAGAACTAGGTATTATATTTACCCTTGATGAAAATGATCCTACACCATTGAATGCAATTGAAATTGGTAGGGTAATTGAAGAGAAAAATATAATGTATAGGGGAAAAATAATAGAACCAAAAGGATGGCAACATTTTCAGTAGAAATACCCGAAAGAATCACCTTGTAATCAATCTACAATGTTGTTGGTATATATTTTATTATTTTAAATTGTAAATAAAATTGGTACTGTAATGATTTTTAGATTAATGGTAGAACCTGCTAATGCAGCATAACTAAGATTGCTATTTGCTTGACCATCTACACTATGACCAACTACCAAGGGTCCTGTAATGAGATGAATTGATGACGTAATTATTGTTGTGGATCTTTTTAGTCTTAAATCCCATTCTCCTAAACTATGTGGAAAATCCAAACTACTTACTCCATCTGGAGATCTAATAAAATCCATTTTTATAATAATTAAAGTAACATCATATTGATTTACTCCTGTATTTGTAATTTCTAAGCGAGATTTAAAATATAATGAATATATCGCAAATTGATAATCAAAGTCCACTTTTGCAATATAATTACTCGCAGTAACAGATTCATTGGTATGGATCAGTGAAGCCTCTCCATCTACTCTATTTAGATAGGTAGAAGATGATCTTTTTTGAAAAGAACCTTCGACCGTTGCATAAAATCCACCAATATTTGCATTTGTTGTATTAAAAACACCATTATTATCACTAAATGTATATTGCAATAAATGACCATCATCTATATCATAAACTGCACCATTAGATACTATTGATACCTTTCTTTGACTATCACGAGATGAAATGATTAAATCCTGCATGGTATTTGCAATTGATGAAAATACAAATTCTTGATTAACTGTTTTAGTTTCTGCATCAAAGCCTAGAAGTGTAGGAGCAATCTGATTATAAAGAACACCCATGGAAATAATCATGATGGAAAATATCAACATCGTTGCAACAATGTTTGATACTGCCTTTCTAGACCTCATTAATACAAGTAATAACTTAGTTACAAAAGAAGATTATGATTAAATGTCAAATAAAAATTATGTTACTCATAAAATTTTATCTTATATTGTATTTAGACATACAGAATAAAAATTAAAAGGAAATAATATTCCTTGACTAAGAAATGATAATTGATAATGTAGTAATGTGGCCTTGAGTTATTTTTAAATATTGATTGTCTAATGTATATAGACAATTATGGTCTGATAAATCAATTTTGCAATCATCAAATTGAATTTTAGGGATATAGATTATTGTTTCACCTATATCTGCATGCCAATCCATCTTGAATATATTGTTTTTAGTATCATAGGTAAAATTAATAAGTTCTCCACTAATTTTCATTGGATATGGTCTGCAAAATCCTTTGATTGCCCTACCACCTGAATTTATTTCGTTGGGATCTTTTTGCTGATCTCTACTAAAAATTGAAAGATCCTCTAAATTCCAAAGATCTCCCCATTCATTGTTATTATCTGGTGTATAATTCCACAAAGTTGAATTTAACTGTAACTCATCAATAATATCATAATAACTTGTGAGGGCTTGAATTTGTTTGCTGTAATTACCTGTTTGATATGCTTTTTTGTTATTCATATCAAAAGGTACACCAAATTCTCCGAGTAACGTTGGTACACCATGCAGTTGATCTGATATTTCAAGTAACTTAGATAACTGTTGTTTATACATGCGTTTAATTTTTTTCTTTCCAAAAATTGGTTTCATTTTATCAACATCAAAAGAAATCCAAGAATTATATGATTTTGTCATCAATGTCAATATATCGTACCAATGAGATGAATTCCCTATATTTGTTGGATCATTTTTATTCCAATTTAATTCCACTTTATCCAAGGAGGCAACTTCATTTTGAATAAAAATTGTAGCATCGGGTATAATTTCTCTAATTTGGTGTGTATAATTGAGAATAAATGGTTTCATATAATCGTTGACAAAATTAACTGGCTTTCCTAAGGTGTTTTTCGCAAAATAATGTGGTTTCAATAATTTTGGATGTTTTGTATCTTCCCAAACCTGATGATTTAACCAGATATCCTTATTTTCATCTAACCAAATAGGAATTTTTTTGGAATTTAATAAATAATTACCTGTTTTCCTAACTTTAAGCCATTTTATACTATAGACATCAACCATAGTTGGAAGGCCAACCATAGCTTTCATCATATCAAAAGGTGAATATACCAAGCCAGGGATTATAACCTCTGGAATTTTTGATAAGTCATGATAACCAATATATCCCCGACTTGGTTCATTTATTGTATCAAATCCTATTACATGCTCGTAATTTTTGACTCGCTTTGCTATTTCTACCATAGACGCTATAAAATGATCTTGCATGTAGTTTTGTACATTTTTCCCTTCGATCTCTAGTTTCGGTGCAAATTGATTTCCACCAAAGAATAGAGTAAACATTGTTGCAACTGAAAAACGAGTATAATTAGAAGCCCAACTCATTGGTGGATATTGTTCTGGATAATGATATTGCATAATAAGAGCAGCATCATTTTCATGAAAAGTGGTATAATTCATTCCAACTTTTTCAAATAGCCATCCCGGTGCTCCATCACCACCAGTAAATCTACTCCATACATCTTGATGGGGGTCTATAAAAACATAAAATCCATAGTCTCCAGCTACCTTTACTACGGCTTCCAAATAGTCCAAATAGCTTGTATCATATATTCTAGGTCCTTGATGTTCTACTGCTTCCCAAGTAGTAATAAATCTAATACAATTAAATCCCCAATGTTTTAACCTAGAAAAATGTTCATCTGCTTCTTCAAGTGGAAAGGGACGATTTACAAAACTAATATTATATTTTGGTAATAAATTTTCTTTATTATGAGTTTCTCCATTACTAAAAGGCATCTTAGAAGAGCCTGATAGATTAACACCCCGTAATAATACCTTATCCTTATTGTTATCCACAAACCATTTGCCATTTATGTTTATTCTCAATGAGAAAGGTTTTGTAGACTATAATTAAAAGATGTTTACTTACTAATATTTTCCTGAATGAATTAAAAATTTATCTGCATAAAAGTTGAATTTGTATCTGTTATAATTAATCTGTATTATATTATATTCTAAGATATCTAACGTTTATTATTTATCGGGTTTTAATTATATAATTTGTTTGATTTATATTTAGATTGTTAGAAGTAAAATATTGAAATATCTAACCGAATAAGGAACCTAGTCCTTCGTCGTCGTCTTCAACTTCTTCTCCTTCTTCTTCATCTTCCTCTTCAACTGGTGCTGCTGCGGTTTCAGAACCTCCACCTGATACAGGTGCAACTGCAACTGGGGCTGCCATGGCAGCTGTTGCTAAAGCTTCTTCAATATCAACATCTGCGAGTGCTGCTACAAGAGCTTTAACTCTTGATTTGTCTGCATCGACGCCTGCTGCCTTTAGTATCTTTGTGATTGCATCTTCAGTTATTTCTTTCTCTGCTTTATGCAGTAATAGTGCGGAATATAGGTAGTACATATTTTTTTCTCCTTTAATTAATTAATCCAGCTGGGATAGCGGATTTGTCTACTTTTGCTATTGCTCGAGCTAATGCCATCATTTGTGAATGGGCACGTCCAAAAACTGCAGAAGCTGTATCTTTTGTAACATAACCAATTGATGCAGCCAAAGCAAGTGTCTTTCTGTGAGCTGTTGCAATCGCAAGAGAAGCAGTATCTTCGGTTAAGAAACCGGAGTTAACAGATAGGTTAACGGCTAGTTGGTGAGCAATTATTAATTTAGCTTTGTATTCATCGAAATCGACAATTAAACTAGATCCTTCAATAATTTCTCCATTTTCTAATACCACATCTAGGGATAAACCTACTAAAAAGGGTTCAATACCCAATCTAGTAAGAATACTCGCTAATGGTACATTAATTTTATCACCAGTTTGAATAACTTGAGTGTCCTGAGATACAGCAACAGTACCTCCTTCAATTTTTGTAGGAAGTCCAACAGAATTTAATTCTGTAATAATGGTACCTGGTGGAAATCCAGTATTCATCTTGGGTACAATAACATTGGTGGGTGCAATTTGACCAGCTTTAGCTGGTGCTTTTACTTTATTTTTGTTAAGATAATTTGCAATTTGATAGGGACTGAAATTAGTAAATAAAAATGCACATGGACCTGAGATAAACTCAACTAGGTCTTCTTTTCCAGTAACTTTGGAATCTAATAAAGCCCTTCTCATGAGTGTATTTTTTGCAGATACGATTTTTGCTCTGCTTCGTAGATCTGCACGGAGTTTTTGTACTGTTTTTGCACCGATGGTATTCATCTGTACAATACCAACAGTAGAGTAACTATCCAACTGACCAACTAAATTCTTAACAATATTTTTCTTTCTTTGAGAAACTTTAGCTACAACTTGACTCATTTGTCTACACTCCTAATTTAACACTTGAACCCATAGTAGTTTTGATATGGTAGTGTTTAATATTGTTTGAACCTTGCTCTAATTTATTTTCTATTTCATTAATAACCACTCTAATATTAGCTGCAATGTGTTCATCTTCCATATTAAATGTTCCAACTCTGCAATGAACTACAGGATTTTGTCTAACTCGAACTCTAGCTATTCGACTATATCGAAAAACAAAATCTTCTATATTTGCATTTGGTGGTAATACTGATGGCATTTTACCTGCTGGACCCAAAAATCGACCCATTGATTTACCAACAACGGCCATTAACTGTGGAATTGCTAAGAAGTAATCTATTTTTTTAATATAAGATTTTACTTCTTTTGGATTACGGATCATTAAGTCTATTTCATCCTCAGTAAGTGTGTATTTTACACCAGCTTCTTTTGCACGATTAATAACATCTGCATCTCCAATTATACAAAGATTCATTGTTTTGTTCAATGCATGAGGTAATAAGACTTCAAGTCTGAATCTCTTACTAGGATCCTTTAGATCTACATCTCTTAAAGCAACCGCTAGATCAATAGATTCAATAAATTTCCTTTGTTTAGGTGTTGATTTTATCTGCTTTACAGCATCAACTATTGCTTGTTCTGACATTTTTTCACTCCTGCTACTGATCTTTTCAGTCCCTATTGGGATCCTGTCAGTTTACGCAAGTTAAAAGAAGACTCCTAAATAGAGCTTCTAATTTACATTATAACTTCTATATTTTAAAACTAAGGATACATCGCGTCCCTTTCATCACTCATTATTATGTGAAAGTTTCATAGGTTTTTTTGAATGGAAAATATAACTACATATTATGAAACCTAGCATATCATATGTTGATTCTTCAAGTAAGCATAGTGATATGCAAGAAATACTGCATCCAGTTATAATTAAATGGGTCCTTGATACTTTTGGGTCTTTCAATGAAGTGCAAAAACTAACCATACCTCAAATCCTAGCGAATAAATCTACACTTGTAATGGCACCAACAGGTTCTGGTAAAACATTAGCAGCATTTCTTGGAATATTATCTGAATTAATTCATTATGAAGAACAAGATATGTTACAAGATCAAATATATGCTCTTTATATATCGCCATTAAAAGCACTAAATAATGATATTTTCAAAAATTTAGAAATTCCTTTATATGATATCAAACAAATTTCAGGGACGAAAATTAAATCTGCAAAAAGAACTGGAGATACAACTACACAAGAAAGACAAAAGATAAGTAGAAATCCACCACATATCCTGATTACCACTCCTGAATCTTTGGGATTAATGCTTGCTGCTCCTAAATTTAAAGAAAAGTTAAGAACAATCAAATGGTTAATTGTCGATGAAATTCATTCTGTTGCCGAAAATAAAAGAGGGACATTTCTATCTGTCTGTTTGGAGAGATTATCTTACTATTTACCCTCTAATCTCACAAGAATTGGATTATCTGCAACTGTAGAACCAGCAGAATTAATTGCCCATTATCTGATTGGTAATAGAGATATAGAACTAGCATTTGTCGATCTAGGAGGGAGTAGGGAGTTAGAAATAGAAGTTATATCTCCTGTAAAGAATCTGGTACAAGCTCATTATAATCAAATTGAGAAAGGACATATTGATTATATAAAAAAATCACTTCAAAAACATGAAACTACACTAATATTCTCTAATACAAGGTATCTATCCGAAAGATTGTCATATAAATTACAGAATATACAAGATTATCAATACAGAGATAAAATCGCTGTACATCATGGATCTCTAGATAAAGATGTAAGAATGGAAGTTGAAGATAAGCTAAAAAAAGGGGATATGAAGGCTGTATTCACCAGTACTAGTTTAGAAATGGGTATAGATATTGGGAGCATTGATCTAACGATTCAACTTGGTAGTCCAAAATCCGTTCGAGCTATGCTTCAACGAATTGGTAGATCCGGACACCAGGAAAATCTTATTTCAAAAGGTAAAATATTAGTATTTAATCGAGATGATTTGTTGGAATGTGTTGCTATTGCTAAATTAACCGTTGAAGGAAAAATCGATGCAATAGAAATACCTGAAAAACCAATAGATGTATTGATTCAAATGATTGTTGGAATGGCTGTTGAAAAGAGATGGAAAATCGATGAAGCATATCAGCTTATTAGATTATCCTACTCATACAGAAACTTGAGTAAAGAAGAATTTATTCAAATATTAAAGTTTGCAGCAGTACCAACAGAAGATGATGAAATCGCATGGAGATATGCACATATATGGTTAGATATTGAAAATGGAGAATTTGGTAAGAGAAAAAGTGCCAGACAAGCGTATCTTCAAAATATAGGGACTATACCTGATGAAACCACAATTGATGTTCTTCTAGAAGGATATAGGAATAAAATTGGGAAAGTATCCGAAAAATTTGCTGAAAAATTAAAAACATCAGATATTTTCATTTTAGGAGGTAAGTCACTACAATTCATAAGAACAATTTCAGATAAAATTCTGGTAAGAGATGCACCTGGAATGATACCTACCATCCCTTCTTGGGGTGGTGAAAGAATGCCAAGATCTAATGAAATAAGCATGGAGATACAACTATTACTAACCAAATTGGAAACATTTATTGTATCAAACAAAAAATTAGATGCAGTCTCTTGGTTAATTAAGGAATATCCAATTAATAAAGAAATTGCTAATTTGATATATGATTATGGAAATGAACAATTTTCACTTACCCATCTACCAAAATTAAATTCAATTGTTATTGAAACCTATGTTGAACCCTCTGGATTTAAGAATATACTGGTGTTAACTCTTTTTGGATTGAAAATAAATATGACTCTCTCCCAACTGTTAGCAACACTGCATTCACAAGATATGGATGTTAATGTTGGTGTTATCGCAACAGATAATGGGTTTTTATTACGATTACCTCCTCAAACAACATTTGAAACTTCTAGATTATTTGAAATACTCGAAAATAATGATTTAAAACAAATATTAACTCAAAGTGTATTGGATTCAGAGATATTTAAGAATCGATTCAGACATGTTGTATCTCGTTCTCTGATGATACTACGTAACTGGGGCGGTGGTAATGTATCTGTAATACAACAAAAAAAGAAGAGTTATTGGTTGCAGAAGCATCTGAAAATTGATTCTCCAATTGTTAAAGAGGTTCAGGACGAGGTATTTTTTGACATGTATGATTTAGTACAGACAAATGTCATAGTTAACAAGATTGTGAATAAACAAATAGAGGTTTCACTATATCCCGAATATGAGATCGGA
>Ga0224506_10002746_pt1 | contig 11896 bp, 12 predicted proteins | sample SF_Jan12_sed_USG_2_FD_169108 | JGI IMG/M metagenome (GOLD analysis project Ga0224506, IMG submission 169108) | Sediment microbial communities from San Francisco Bay, California, United States - SF_Jan12_sed_USGS_8_1 | ecosystem: Environmental > Aquatic > Marine > Sediment | place: USA...
GTTATTAACGGACAATACATTAAAGACCTTTCGTTTGAGGCCCCGAACGCACCCGCAATATTTTCCAAACTGCAAAGCACCCAGCCAGAGCTAGACGTTAGCGTTGATTTAGGTGTGGCAAAAATGGACGGCTCAGATAGCACCTACGAAGTAACCCTTAGCCTTGGTGCCGAAATGAAAGTTGCAGAAGAAGCTGGGTTTGTTCTGGAATTAAAATATGCTGGCGTATTTACCCTAAACGTTCCCGAAGAACACATCGCCCCAACCCTGATGATAGAATGCCCGCGCCTGTTATTTCCCTATGCGCGCAATATTATATCTGGTGTAACGCGTGATGGCGGGTTTGTTCCGTTAACATTGCAGCCCATAGATTTTGTCGCACTCTACCAAAGACGGCAAAACGAACAGGCCAATAAAGGCCAACCTGCGGCCAACGCTTAAGTGCCGGTATTAATTTATTAGCTGCGCCAAATAGGATTTTCCAACGTATCAACAAATGCCGCCCATGCGCTCTCTTCTTCGCGGCTGGGGGCAAAGGATCGGGCTATGCGCTGGGTCCGTGGTTCGTTCTGCCCATCACCAACAGCCATGACCCCGCCCGTTTCAAGCCCAAGATTTGTTTGCCGACCACCAGTTAATTCCAAATAAACATCGGCCAATAACCGCGCATCTAGCAACGCGCCATGCAGTTCACGATTTGAATTATCAATATTAAACCGCCGACAGAGCGCATCAAGATTTGCCGGCGCACCGGGGAATTTTTTTCTAGCCATGCGAACGGTATCGGTTGTGCGCTCCATCGAGATGGGTTCCGCGCCAATAAGCGCAAGCTCAGCATTAATAAACCGCATGTCGAATTCAGCATTATGAATTACCAATTGCGACGAACCAATAAATTCCAAAAATTTATCGGCGGTTTTGGCAAACACAGGATGGGTGCTTAAAAAACTTTCACTTAGGCCATGAATGGCTTCGGCTTCGGCTGGCATGTCGCGTTCGGGGTTTATGTATTGATGATAAACGTTACCGGTTGCGACCCGGTTTATCATTTCGACACAACCGATTTCGACAATGCGGTGCCCTGCCTTTGGGTCAAGCCCGGTTGTTTCCGTATCTAGTGCTATTTCACGCATAAAATTATTTTCCCCAAGCTGGGCCCCAAACGTGGGCCGGCAAACCGTTTAATAGTTTTATCATCCCCTTCACCTGACGCAAGCTTTCACCCCGCCCGGAACGGGTAGATATTACAAAATCTGCCAATTGGCATTTTAATTCAGGTGAAAATTGGTTTTTTTCAATTGCATCCAAACGGGCAGCGCTCATACCGGGGCGAATTAAAACCCGCGGACGTTGCACAAACTGCGGTGCATACACACAGGCGACATAATCAGTTTTTGTTTCGCCACCAGTTTCAAACAAAAGTGGCACATCCAAAACGACCAAACGCGTGCGCCGGCGTGCATGCCCGGCGATAAACGCTTTTTGCATACCTTCGACCAACGGATGAAGGATGCCTTCTAGGGCGCGTAATTTTTTAACGTCGCTAAAAACAATATCGCCGAGTTTTTTTCTATCTACAAACACAGTAGTTTTATTATCAACGCCAACACTGGGAAATTTTTTTATTACTGCGGCTACGGCTGCACCATTGGGCCCCAATAATTTATGCACCGATTTATCAGAATCAAAAACCGGAACCGCAAAATGGCGGAACGCCAAAGCGGCCCAGGTTTTGCCCATCCCAATACCACCGGTTAAACCCAGCACCAACGGGCCCGAATAATGCCCTGAAATTGGGCTTGGGCTCATTGTTTAATGCCTTTTAAAACGTGTGTGCGCAATGCATCGCTAACTGCCGGGTCGCGGCCAAACCATAGCTTAAAACCAGGACGCGCCTGATGCAAAAGCATGCCAATACCGTCAACCACCACGTTGCCGCGCGCGCCGGCAGTTTGTAAAAGTTTGGTTAGGACGGGGTTATAAACAATATCATTTACAACCGCATTTGGCCCAAGCGCATCTAAAGAAATATCAAGTTCCGGCTGACCCTTCATTCCCAGTATTGTGGTATTGACCAAAAGCCCGGCCCCATCCAATGCGGCTGCCCGGTGGTCCCACGGAACGATTGCAATATCGCCATCCCAAAATGGGGCTAAATCCATCGCCAACGTTTCGCCGCGCAAGATAGAACGGTTAATAATACGAACCTCGGGCGTGCCCGCGTCCAACAATGCGCCAACAACGCTGCGTGCAGCCCCGCCCGCACCCAACACAACCGCAGGTGATTTAGAAAAATCAAACCCCGGTGCGCCGCTTTTTAGATTTTCAATAAAACCAAAACCATCGGTATTAAGACCAAAAAGTTTATTATCATCCTTTACAACGATTGTGTTGATGGCGCCAAGGCGAACCGCCATTTCATCTGCTTCATCAACAATTGCAAGGGCTGCTTGTTTATGCGGAACAGTTATATTAACGCCGGAAAAACCATTTTGTCCAAGCGTGCGCAATTCATGCTCAAGATTTTTTGGATCAACCGCAAGACGTTCGTACGTTCCGTGAATTTTAAATTGATCCAACCAAAAACCGTGAACCAACGGTGAAAGAGAATGATCAACCGGCCAACCCATCACACCGGCCTTTATTATTCTTTCTTTGTTCATGCCTGTTCCAGCCGTTTGCGGTGTAATTGTATAATTGTTGCTGCTGTTTCCTCAATCGATTTACGGCTTACATCAATAACCGGCCAGCCGTGTTTTTTATAAAGTGCGCTAGCGCTACGTATTTCGTTAGCAACTGAATCTGGATCAACGTAATCTGTTTCTTCGTTCTGACCGTTTACTTCTAATCGCTGGCGACGAATTTGCACAAGCCGTTTAGGATCCTTGGTCAGGCCTATTTTTAATGGTCGTTTAGCAAACACCGCTTCGTCGGGAACGGGAATTCCCGGCGCAACCTGAATGTTGGCAGCCTTAATCCCGTGGTTGGCTAAATAAATACAGGTTGGGGTTTTTGATGTGCGCGAAACACCAAACAAAATTACATCGGCCTGTTCTATGTCGCGAACGGATTTTCCATCATCGTGCGATAGTACATAATGAATTGCATCTATTTTGGAATAATAATCTGCGTCCATCACATGTTGGCTACCGGGGCGCGCGGTTTGTGCGGCACCAAGATAATTGCCAAGCTGGCTAAGCACTGGGTTTAATAAATCAATGCATGGCACCTTTAATGTGCGGCACCCCTGAACTAATTTATCACTAAGGTGATCATCAACAATTGTGAAAATTACAAAGCCAGGATTTAATTTTATATTATCAAGAACCTCTTGCACCTGTTGTTCATCACGCACCATTGACCAGGTGTGTTCTTCGGCAGCTGCTTCGGGAAACTGTGCAAGGCAAGCGCGCGCCACAACCTCTAGGGTTGCCCCGGTAGAATCGGATATCTTGTGGAACTGAAATTTTCTCATTTTTTGGATTTTTTCCGATTTTTGGCCTGTTGGCGATGTGGGTATAAATTGTGGAAAAACGGTGTATTTAAAAAAATATGTTTTTTTATACTCTTACGGCACTAATTCATCCTCAGGCCATATGCATATGTATAACATTTTACCCTGTTTTGAAAAACCTGTGTGTAGGTGGGCAAACATAGTTCTTTTCCACATTATACCCATGATTATACCCAAGTTACCGACCCTTGGGCACAGCAATGATTTTTGCTAGTTTGCTTATATTTTTTGTGGTTGTGGGGATTTAATCCACCATTATTTTGCCTTGATGGGCATCGGTGCTTCCCTATGGGGTAGTAGCTTAATAAAATGTGGAAAATAACAATCCCCGCTATTTTGCCTACTACAACTACAATCAAAACTATATTTATATAAATATATATATTGATAGAGGTGTGTTGATTGTTAAAAACCTGATAAAAGTTAATCCATCATGACAAAAAGATTAATCCAAGCCCTCGAAGGCAAAACACTCACCCCGCCACCGTTTTGGCTGATGCGCCAAGCTGGGCGTTATCTGCCTGAATATATGGAAACACGCGCTAAATCCAAAAATTTTCTAAATTTTTGTTATTCCCCGGATCTGGCGGTAGAGGTTACTTTGCAGCCATTGCGCCGTTATTCGATGGATGCGGCAATTTTATTTTCTGATATTTTGGTCATCCCCGATGCACTGGGGCAAAAGGTCGAATTCAAGGTGGGCGAGGGGCCACAGCTAGAACCGATTAGGGACCAGCAGGGTTTGGAAAAATTAGATTTTATTTTGGATGGGTTTCACCAACACCTTGCCCCGGTGTATGAAATTTTACGCAGGCTTACCAAAGAAATACCAAAGGAAACAGCATTGATCGGTTTTGCTGGTGCACCATGGACGGTTGCGACCTATATGGTTGAAGGTAAGGGTTCAAAAAATTATGAAATAGTTCGAGGGATTGCGTTGAGCGACCCTAATTTTTTTCAGCGTCTAATTGATATTTTAGTTGAAGCAACATCAAGTTATTTAATCGAACAAGTTAGAAATGGTGCCGAAGTTTTACAACTGTTTGATAGTTGGGCAGGCGTATTATCAGAAAATGAATTTCATCGTTGGGTAATTGAACCAAACCGAGAAATTATTTCACGTGTAAAAAAAGTTCACCCAAACATTAAATTTATCGGTTTCCCCCGTGGCGCTGGCCCGCTTTATGTTGATTTTGTAAAACAAACAGGGGTTGATGGAGTGAGCATTGATCAATCAGTGCCGCTTGAATGGGCGCGTGATTTTATTCAGCCCCTTACCACCGTGCAGGGAAACATGGATAATTTGTTGTTGGTTGCAGGCGGTGATGAAATGGAAAAACAAGTTCGCCACATTATTGATGTGTTGGGCAAGGGGCCGTTTATTTTTAACCTTGGACACGGCATAGTTCCCCAGACTCCACCGGAAAATGTTGCCCGGCTTGCAGAAATTATCCACGGTTATAAATGAACGATCAAAAAACAGCAGAAAAAATTGCAGTGGTACTGTTTAATCTTGGCGGGCCCGATAGCCTTGATGCGGTTAAACCTTTTTTGTTTAACCTTTTTAATGATAGCGCAATTATCGCCACCCCGCAGCCATTACGCTGGCTTTTGGCTAAATTAATTTCTACCAAACGCGCGCCTGTTGCCCAAGAAATCTACGCACAAATTGGCGGACGCTCACCCATTTTAGATCTTACCAATGCACAAGGCGCTGCGTTGGAGGGGGTATTAAACAAAACGCAACCGCTGGCTGAAACAAAAGTATTTATAGCCATGCGCTATTGGCATCCATTTGCAGCCGAAACAGCTAGTGAAGTAAAATTATTTAATCCTGATAAAATAATTCTTCTTCCCCTTTATCCGCAATATTCAACTACCACCAGCGCATCATCATTGCGCGAATGGAAAAAGGTAGCAGAGCGCGCCGGCATTAAAGCTGAAACCAAGGCAATTTGTTGTTGGCCAACCCATCCGGGTTTTGTTAAAGCCCAAGCAAATCTTTTAATTAATGCAGTTTCATCTGCGTTGGCAGCGCATCCTGACAGCAATGTCGAAGTTTTGTTTTCGGCACACGGCCTGCCCAAGCGTACGGTCGAACGAACCGGGGACCCATACCCTGAACAGGTTATGATGGGCGCGCGCGCAATTGTTAGCGCCGCACACACCATTAAGCCTGAATATAAAAATAAATTTAGTTGGCAGGTAAGTTATCAAAGCCGTGTTGGCCCGCTAGAATGGATTGGCCCTTCAACCGAAGATGAAATAAAATTGGCTGGGCAAAGAAAAGCATCATTAGTAGTTGTGCCAATTGCGTTTGTTTCTGAACATTCAGAAACGCTGGTCGAGCTAGACATTGAATACCGAGAAGTTGCTATCCATAGCGGTGTAAAAAATTATGTACGTGTGCCGGCGGTGGGTACGGACCCTGATTTTATAATTGGGCTTAGTGATCTTGTGGGGGCTGCGCTGTTATCCCCGTGTGATCCAATGCCCGGCAGTGGTTGCGCCAAACCATGTGCTGATAAAACCGGGGCTTGTCCGCACGCGCTTAGTGGGTGATACTTTTTCGCACCAATAGATAAACAGGAAAAAAACATGCTTGAAGGAAATGCCTATTTGTGGGTTAAGGCACTGCACGTAATAGCGGTTATTGCGTGGATGGCAGGGCTTTTGTATTTGCCCCGGCTTTTTGTTTACCACACCGCCACCACACGCGGCAGCCAAGCATCTGAAACATTCAAGGTGATGGAGCGTCGCCTGCTGAGGGCCATAATGAACCCGGCGATGATAACAACCTGGGTGTTTGGCCTGTGGCTTTATATATCGTACGGCGATTTTTCCGACATTTGGTTGCACTTAAAATTGGCGCTGGTTATAGCCATGACAGTTGCCCACGGCCTGATGGCGCGTTGGCGCAAGGATTTTGAAGCAGACCGTAACGAACGGCCCGATATGTTTTATCGCATCGCCAACGAGGTCCCCACCGTGCTTATGATAATAATTGTAATTTTGGTGATAGTTAAACCGTTTTAGCCACTAACCCAATATAAACAGCCACTTTTTAGTGATAATTTCGCTATCGAAATAATATTGTTTTGCCCTTAGCGTTTATCCTTAACCGGGGGCTAATACCTTAGGCTGTAACTTCCCCTTTGACATAAACCACTAGTTAAGTTAAAGATTTTTCAAGCAAACAGCCTGTCCCTCAGGCTCGTAACGTTTTCGCAATACCAATCCCCCCAATTATTATGCCCACTTCGGGCCGTATCCCCCAAAGCCAACATTCAAAATTCAACCCACCCCACAACAAAACCACAGCAAAACAAGTGAACAGGACAAATGAACCTCAAGGAATTAAAGCTCAAACCACCCGCAGAACTTCTTTCTTTTGCCGAAGGGATGGGCATTGAAAATGCCAGCTCATTAAGAAAGCAAGACATGATGTTTGCCATTTTGAAAAGAATGGCCGAGGACGGAACCGCCATATATGGCGATGGCGTGCTAGAGGTATTGCAAGACGGGTTTGGTTTTTTACGCAGCCCAGAGGCAAACTATCTGCCTGGTCCTGATGATATTTATGTTTCCCCATCGCAAGTGCGCCGTTTTGGTTTGCGTACCGGTGACACGGTTGAAGGTGAGATCCGCAGCCCCAAAGAGGGCGAGCGTTATTTTGCACTGTTAAAATTAAGCACCATCAATTTCGAAGACCCGGCTGCGGTAAAACACCGCATTAACTTTGATAACCTAACACCGCTTTACCCCGATGAACGTTTGGTTATGGAAATAGATGATCCGGAAAAAAAGGATTACACCTCGCGCATTATGGATTTGATCACGCCAATCGGCAAAGGCCAGCGTGCGCTTGTGGTGGCACCACCTAGAACCGGTAAAACGGTCATGCTGCAAAACATTGCCCATTCGGTTGAGGCCAATCATCCTGAATGTTATCTTATTGTGCTGTTAATTGATGAGCGCCCCGAAGAAGTAACCGACGTTTCGCGTTCGGTTAAAGGCGAAGTCGTTTCATCAACCTTTGATGAACCAGCGCAACGCCACGTACAAGTGGCCGACATGGTTATTCAAAAAGCCAAACGTTTAGTTGAACACAAACGCGACGTGGTAATTTTGCTAGATTCCATTACCCGTTTAGCGCGCGCCTATAACACCGTTGTCCCCAGTTCGGGCAAGGTTCTAACTGGTGGTGTTGACGCCAATGCATTGCAACGACCAAAAAGATTTTTCGGTGCAGCGCGCAACATTGAAGAAGGCGGTTCGCTAACTATTATTGCTACCGCATTGATTGAAACCGGTTCGCGTATGGACGAAGTTATTTTTGAAGAATTCAAAGGCACCGGTAACTCGGAAATTATTCTTGATCGCAAGGTATCGGACAAGCGCATATTCCCAGCAATTGATGTAACCAAATCGGGAACCCGCAAAGAAGAATTGCTAGTCGATAAAGCAGCGATGAATAAAATGTGGATGTTACGCCGAATTCTAATGCCAATGGGCGTAACCGATGCGATGGAATTTTTGGTTTCCAAATTGAAAGAAACCAAAAACAATTCTGATTTCTTTGATTCCATGAACACTTAAAACAGTTGAGCATTTTTTGAATAAATAAAAACCGGAGCATCAATAAAACTGATGCCCCGGTTTTTTTATTTTTCGGTTATTGATGGTAGCTTATTTATTTTTACCACCGCGGTCTTTACCGCCACGGTCTTTGCTACCACGGTCTTTACCACCACCGTCTTTACCGCCACGTTCTTTATCTCTGCGAGCGTCGCTTTCTTTGCGTTTTTTGCTGCCTTCATTTAGCGTTTCAAAAAAGCCTTTCTTTTCTTCTTTTTTTACTTGGACTTTTTCCAGGTGGCGCTCTTTTGCTTTGCGCTGAAGTTCGCGACGGATTTCATTTCTTTCTTGCGGGGTGGTGGCCGCATCAAGGCGGGCTTGGTATTCGGTAATTTCTTCGTCGCTTAGGTTATTTTTTAAGCCTTCAGGAATTTTGCGCGAGAAATTGCCATCTACTTGATCTTCTGGCTCAAGCTCAACATTTGTTTCTTCTCCATCCGTGTTTCCATCGGTGGTTGCGCCAGTTACGGTATCAATTATTGTATCAAGAATTGATTGTGTTTCGCCGTCTGTTGCGGTTTGTGCTGATGCGCTGTTTGCACCAAGCGTTAATGCAATAACTATAATTGGTGCGCTCAACAGTGAATTAATTTTTTTCATAGTGTGTTCTCCGTAAAATTTAAACTGTTTGTTGGCGCCTTTATATTACAAAAAGCCAAACTGACGTGTGATAGCAATCACATGGCCAAAGTAAATAACCCCAATTAATCCCAAAGAATTCTAAGGCAGCAGTATTGTTGAGCCTGTGGTTTTGCGCCCCTCAAGATCAGCATGGGCCTTAGCCACATCGGCTAGAGAATATTTTTGACCAATTTCTATTTTCACCTTGCCAGACATTATTACTTCAAACAGTTCGTTTGCCATGCCAACCAGATCATCGCGCTTGGCAATGTAGGTAAATAATGTTGGTCTGGTTAAAAATAGCGATCCCTTGGCTGCCAATATTTTTGGCTGAAATGGTTCGACTTCGCCTGTGGCATTGCCATAGGTTACCATAGTCCCAAGCGGTTTTAAGCAATCAAGCGATTGATCAAAGGTATCCTTGCCGATGGAATCATAAACAACTTCGACGCCTTCGCCGCCCGTTATTTCTTTTACCCGGTCCAAGAAATTTTCTTTGGTATAAATAATTGTATGGTCGCAACCATGTGCCTTGGCAATTTTTGCTTTTTCTTCTGTTCCAACCGTGCCGATTACGGTTGCGCCCAAATGTTTGGCCCATTGGCAAACTATTAGCCCAACCCCACCAGCGGCGGCGTGCATTAAAATTGTGTCACCTTTTTTTACATTGTAGGTGCGGCGCAGCAAATATTGTGCGGTCAGGCCTTGTAACATCATGGCCGCTGCGGTTTCATCTGTGATGGCGTCAGGTATTTTTACCACGCGCTCAGCAGCAATAATTCGCGCTTCGGCGTATGCCCCTGGTGGTTGTGCAGCATAGGCTACACGGTCGCCGATTTTTAATTCACTAACGCCTTCGCCTACGGCTTCGACCAAACCGGCACCTTCCATTCCTAAAACATGGGGCAGGGGCAACGGGTAAGTTCCGTTTCGCATATAAATATCAATAAAATTAAGACCAATTGCGCTGTGGCGCACACATATTTCACCCGCGCCGGGGCTGCCTAAATCAATATCATCGAGCGAAAGTTTGTCTGTGCCACCGAATTCGTGGATGCGTACCGCTTTTACCAGATTGCTCATTTTTATAAGGGCCTTTCATTTTTGTTGTTGGCAGGCATCATAGCGATAACCTATTTTGTGGCGCAAGCACCAAGGCCAAGTTAAAGCCCGCCCTTTACAGACCCTTGCTCAGACGGGGTTACTCGCCTAACCTTGGTTTTAATTAAAGCCACAATGATAAAACATAACAATTACAGGCTATATCAAATATGACTGACGCCCCAGATAAACAAAAACCCGTTGAGCTTTTTTTCCGCGCCCACGTTTTTTGTTGCACCAACCAACGCCCCGATGACCATTCGCGTGGTTCGTGTGCGAGTAAAGGTTCGCTCAAGCTGCGCGATTATATGAAAGTCCGCGCCAAGGAACTGGGTTTAAGCGATGTGCGGATAAATTCATCCGGCTGCCTTGATCGTTGTGAAGATGGCCCGGCAATGGTCATATATCCCGAAGGGGTATGGTATAGCCCCAAAACCCGCGAAGATATCGATGAAATATTGCAAAAACATTTGCTTGATGGCGGGCGTGCGCGGACATTGCTTATGGCACAACCTTCTGGGCGCGATTGTTCGGAATTAAACGACGATGAGTGCGAGAATTGCGGTGGATGTTAGCCCACATTCAATAAGTGACACCATTTTCGCCAAAGCATCAGGTGGCGGTGTTGGCGGTGTTTCGGTAATTCGTGTTTCTGGCCCCGATGCCAAGATTGCCCTTACGAGCCTTACAAACAAAGCCCTGCCCGCAGCCCGGGTTGCAACTTTGGCGCGGCTTTATAATCCCAAAACCAATGATGCAATTGATGATGCGCTAGTTTTGTGGTTTCCGGGGCCAAACAGTTTTACGGGCGAAGATGTTTGTGAACTACACGTTCATGGCGGTATTGCCGTGGCCGTCGCCGTGTTTGGGGCGCTTGGCACAATTAAAAATTTACGCCCAGCTGAACCCGGCGAATTTACGCGCCGTGCTTTTTTAAATGATAAACTAGACCTTACCCGGGTAGAAGGTTTGGCCGATTTGGTTGCGGCTGAAACCGAGGCCCAATTAAAACAAGCATTAGCCCAGGCCGAAGGGGGCCTTGGCAAAGTTTATGATGAATGGCGCGCGCGCCTTGTGCGTGCGTTGGCATTGGTCGAGGCCGCGCTTGATTTTTCCGATGAAGAATTGCCCGATGATATAACATCTGGCGCCGTTAATGCCGCCACTGAAGTATTGCGTGAAATTGATAAGCACCTTGTTGATGCCCACCGTGGCGAACGCCTTAGAACCGGGGTGCGCATGGTTATTTTAGGCCCACCCAATGCGGGTAAATCATCCATCATGAACGCTTTGGCGCAGCGCGATGCAGCCATAGTTTCTGACATTGCCGGTACCACGCGCGACGTGGTTGAGGTTCACCTTAACCTTGGTGGTTATCCATTATTGTTAGCAGATACCGCGGGCCTTAGACGGGCCAATGATGGGACAACAGATACAATAGAACTAGAAGGTGTGCGCCGGGCGCGTGATTGGGCGGCCCGGGCCGATTTAAAATTATGCTTATTTGATGGGGCCAATCTGCCCACGCTGGACGCCGAAACCGAAGCGTTGGTTGATGAAAACACTATTGTTTGTGTTAACAAGTTAGATGCTTTGGGTGGGGCGGTGCCGGAAAAAATTTCTAACCAAAAGGTGTTAAGCGTTTCAGTAAAAACCAACGAAGGCATGGATGCGTTTTTGGATGTGTTAAAAAAACGGGTGGAAAATATTTTATCGGTTTCAGGTGATGCGCCATTGCCGACCCGCGAACGTCATCGCCATGCGTTGGGCGAATGCCGTGCTGCGCTACAACGATTTATTGATGTCGAAAAAAACACCAACGATGAATTGGCCGCCGAAGATTTGCGCATGGCCGTGCGCGCCCTTGGGCGCATTACCGGGCGGGTAGATGTGGAAGAATTGTTAGATGTTATTTTTGCCGAATTTTGTATCGGTAAATAATTTAAATTTATTTCAACTTTACCGCGGTGCCATTACAGCTGACCATCAGCATATTTAATTTTTCACCTGAGATTGATTCAT
>Ga0224506_10002747_pt1 | contig 11893 bp, 10 predicted proteins | sample SF_Jan12_sed_USG_2_FD_169108 | JGI IMG/M metagenome (GOLD analysis project Ga0224506, IMG submission 169108) | Sediment microbial communities from San Francisco Bay, California, United States - SF_Jan12_sed_USGS_8_1 | ecosystem: Environmental > Aquatic > Marine > Sediment | place: USA...
TAAGAAATAATGTGGAGATCAAAGAAAAGATTGAAAAGATAATTGGTACCTACACCAGAAGTCCCATTCCAAGTACATATCCAGACCAAGACAAACGTATCTTTCAGCAACATCCTCCTAGCAATGTACTTTGGTATCTTCTTCCAATATTTTTTGGAATATTTGGTGGAGTGATAGCCTACTTTGTACTAAGAGAGGATGAGCCAAGAAAGGCCAAAATCTGTCTGTTTATTGGGATTGGTCTGTCTGGAATTGGGTTTGGCATGATGGCTCTGTTGTTTATTGTGATATCATAGTGTTGAACAATGAATTTAGAGTCATTACAATTCTTGAGAGAATTCATCACAGTTCCCAGTCTTGACAGACAGTCTTTGATTCACTTGAGGTGAATCTAAAACAGTACGTTAGTACCAGAGTTAGCCCTCAAAGTTATGATATATTTTTAATTGTTCTTCAAAAGTTAAAATTAAATTCTGATTTTTATCTGACACAAAACCATAATCGGAAAAACACGTGGAAAAAACATTATCAATAATGGCAATACAAATTATTCAATGAACAAAGTAGTTCACTTTGAGATTCCATACGATGATCAGGACAGGGCACAAAAGTTCTACCAGGATGTCTTTGGATGGCAGATAACAAAGTTTCCAGAAATGGACTATTATCTTGCAAACACCACTGAGAGCGACGAGAACATGAGACCAAAAGAGCCAGGAGCAATCAATGGAGGGTTGCTACCAAAGGATCCCACCGGAAGTTCGCCTGTATTGGTAATTGATGTTCCATCAATTGATGAGCACATCAAGAAGGTAGAGGCATCAGGCGGTAAGACAGTTATGCCAAAAATGCAGGTAAGTGACTTTGGATTGTATGCCCGGGTTGCAGACACTGAAGGCAACATCATTGGCATATGGCAGACACTAAAGAAATGTTAGTTCCCTCAATCTTTTTATTTCATTAAAAAAAGCAAAATGCGTGAAGGCCTTAACAATTTCTTCGATTATGATACTATTTGCGATAATTTCAATTATTTCTGTAAACCCCGCTTTTGCTGGCGGTTATGACAGGAGTTCTGAAAATTCGATGGAGATGACTGCAGGTGATGTTGACGTGTCAATGTCCCCTCCAATTGAAGGATCTGCAGATGCTCCCATTACAATAATTGAGTTTGGAGACTTTCAATGTCCAAAATGTGACCAGTGGTTCCAAAATGAGAAACCAACAATAACACAAGATTACATTGATACTGGCAAAGCAAACCTTCTCTTTTTAGATTTTACATTTTTAGGAGATGATTCAAACTCTGCTGCAAACGCATCATACTGTGCTGATGACCAAGGAAAATACTGGGAATACCACTCTCATCTTTACAACAATCAAGGTGGAATAAACGAGGGATGGGCAAGTGTTGATAACCTAAAACAGTTTGCTGCAGATGTTGGACTTGATACAATGAAGTTTGATTCATGTCTAGATTCAGGAAAATATGCAGATAGAGTTTCTTATAATACTGGTATAGGAGCTTCTCATGGAGTTGAAGGAACTCCTGCATTCTTTATTGTAGGACCTGACGGAACAACTGAGAGAATTGATGGTCCACAATCATCTGACACCTTTGCTGATGTGATTGATTCAATGTTGGATGAACCAATTGAAGAAGCAATGGCCGAGTCTGCAGATGGGATGACAGACACTGCATCTGAAGCTGTAGACGAAATGACAGAGACTTCACCCACAGAAGATGAAACACAAGGGGGCGGCTGTCTTATTGCAACTGCAGCATATGGTACAGAACTAGCACCACAAGTTCAATTACTAAGAGAAATTAGAGACAATACCGTAATGAGTACTGCAACAGGTGCATCATTTATGACTGGATTTAACACATTATACTATTCATTCTCACCTGCCATTGCAGACATGGAAAGAGACAATCCAATATTCCAAGAAGTAGTTAGAGCCTTTATCACTCCAATGATTTCTACTTTATCCATTATGACCTTTGCTGAAGATGGAAATGAGGCAGAAGTATTGGGACTCGGAATTTCTGTAATTGCACTTAACTTGGGAGTGTATATTGCAGCACCTGCAATTGTGGGCTTTGCAGTAACCAAGAAACTACGAAACTGATTCTGTAAAAAATTTTAATATTTTAGAAAACAAATTCAAGATAACCTTGGAGCACAAGCTTGCACTAAAACTGGTATTTACAAATTTTAGATACATTGGATTATCTGCAGCAATATTTACTGCATGCTCCCATATCCAGATATGGTTTGCACCAATCGAGAATAATGCAGCTGAAGTCAGATTGAATCGTTTTATCCATTTCATTGAAGAGGACGCCAGGACCAGTCAGCAATCAAAGGAACTATACAACAAGGCAGTCAACACAAGAAACCTGCTAAACAGAGGAGAAACAAAACTGTACGAAATTATAATAAATTGTACGGTAATGACTCCTGATAAAACACAGCTAAAAGCAGAAGAGAGAAAATTCATAGAAAAGGCAAGACAGCAAAAAGGGTCTTTTCATCTGTTAGCAGCACAGCAGGCCCAAATATTTTTTGAAGGATTTGGTCAAAAATTAACCTTTGATCTTGGAAGCTGTTCCATCTTGTACGCATTTGCATCAGCTGACATGTTAGAACTACCAAACGGAATTCCAGTTGGACGAAACATCATAACAAAGGGTCCTGTAATATTTGACATTCTAAAGAGAACTAATTTGAACATCGGAATAATTGGAACTTCTGGCAGTGGAAAATCATTTACAACCAAATTGCTGATATATCGATTATCACAAAAGTATCCAGACTCTCACATCTATATCGTCGATCCGACTGACGAATACGGTTCCATTGCAAACTTTTTGGGAATGCAGAAAATTGACATTACTGGAGAAGATGAATTAGGATTAGATCCATTCCAGATTCTAAAGCCAGTTGATGCAGCTGATATCTTGGGTGAAATTACACATGCACCTGACAAGACAAAATTTCAGTTCCAGAAATATTCAGACAAGGCAAAAAGCTTGGCAGAGTTTTATGATTTACTGGATGCAGAAGACAAGTCATACCTTGAACATTTGATAGATGGCCACTATCAAAAATAATGTCAGGTTCTGCAAAAATCACCAACCAGAAGAAACTGATTTTGTCAATGGGCAAAGGCAGTACCGCCTCAGAGTCTGAGGCCATGATACTTGTATTACTGTTAAACAAAATCTACAAGATTTGCAATGAACTACCAGTTAGAACTAGAAAAATAATTGTAATTGATGAGGCTTGGAGAATGTTCAAGATGCCACGCACTGCAAAGTACATTGACATGATTGTACGTATGGGAAGAAAGATGAACATCATGTTTGTTTTTGTATCACAAAGAGTTGATGACATTGCAGCAGATTCCGGAGGAATAGGCAAAATCATTGATAACATGGCAACAAAGATCATGCTTGGATTAAATGAGCAGGCAGCTGATGACGCAAAAGAGGTACTGAAACTATCAGAGCATGAGAGGGACTATCTCACAAAATTCTCTGCAGGACAAGCCTTGTTTTTGGCAGATGACTATAAGGTGGTAACAAAGTTTGAACCAACAGAAGAGGAACGAGAGATGTTTGATACCACACCTACTGAATAAGAAAAAAGTTCAATAATTTATCTAAAAAAGAAAAAAGGATAGAAGGGGGTTAATTTCCCTTCATCCAGTATGTTGGGTGTGTTGCGTAGAGAGTTTCATCTAGATTTTGATCATGTGCTTTAGCATAGACAAATCTGCCATTCTCTTTGAGTTTGTAACCATATGGGTATTCTTGATACTCTAATAAGTCGAATACTTTATCATGTTTTCTTAATTCTCCATCATCTACCAAAATGTTGGAGTTGATGTCTTGCCACATGTAACAGTGTGTGTTAACACATAGATTTGGATAACTTCTTATGATTTCAATTGCGTTTGTATATCCTTCCGCATTGAGTAATTCATATCCATTATCCAACTGCTTGTTGTCATTAAAGTCAACAAACAAAATATTGGTTTCTGGACCGTACCAGTAGCACATATGTTCTTTGAAGCCGTCATTGTCAAAATCAAATGGATTTGGAGAGTTTGAACACTTGTAACCATTTCCTGGCTCAATGTATGACCATTTACCAAACACGATGGGGTCTCTTCCTCCATCTTTTATGTCCTCATCATCATCAAGTTTTCCCGATTGATTTGAGTCAAATGATGTCGATTGTGGCATGAAAACGGTATCAGATGTGGTTGATCCTGTCAATTTAATCTCTCCATCGTCTTCCATTTCAAAGTATACACATTTTCCTTTGCTCAACGTTGTATCAAAGATATTAACGGAAGGAGAACCGACCGTACCGATACTATATCTGACAGATTTTGGATCAAGCTTTAATCTGTTATCTGCACATATTACTTCATATGTAACATGAATCGTCAAATCATCTTTTCCATACTTCCAAGGTATTTCTACAAAGAGGAATGCTTCGGAAGAGCTGTTTCCAGCTCCAGATAATGAAATATCTCCATTCTTGTATTGTTTGATGTCGCTATTATCTACACCTAAAAAAGATATCCTAAGATGCTTTGCTATTTTAGACAAGTGATTTTTGATATCTTCGGCAGAGATGGTTGTTATTGGTATTGGACATCCGTTACTTTGTGTTCCATAGGTTTTGGGACACTTATCTTCTTTATCAGGTATGCCATCCTTGTCCGAATCAACAGGTTTCTTCTTCTTTTCAGGAACTCGATCAGGACAACCATCACCATCTCGATAGTTGTTATAGGTTTCAGGTTTATCAATACACTTGTCTCTTCTATCTTCAATCCCGTCACCATCAGAATCGGGTATCTCTTTTGCTGTGATTTCAAAATAGACTCTTGCACTGTTGTGACCACTACCTTCAGACCAATTCTGAGGATAAGATACATCACCGAACCATGTTTCCTGATTGCTAAGGTCAAATAATAGGTCTACCTTGTCTCCTTTAGGACTTATATCAATTTTCTCGTCTGCACTATCCGAATCATAGTCCCACAATCCTATCGTAATTGGCACCAACGAATTATCTTTTTCGTGATATGTGCCAGTAAATTCCCAGTTTGGTTTTATGTTGTTACCAGAAATATTGTCTTTTTTATTCATTTTATGCCATGTATTGTCAATCTTGACCTTAGAATAATAATCTCCTGGACCGTCATTTTCGTATATCTTATAGTTATTCTTACCTAATTGTAGATGTCGTTCTATATTGGGTATTTCGTCAGGACTTTTTTTCTCTTTAATTTTGATGATCTTCACTGTAACATCATAAATTCCTGAATCATTTGAAGATATGTCTGCATATGCTAGATTTGATGCGCTGTTAGCTGGAACCATTGATGGTAGCGAGCTTGTAAAAAGTAAGCTTAACGCAAGTCCCATCATAATTGCAGTAGATGTATTTCTGTGCTTCATAGAAACATGTGCTCCTCTGAAATCTGATGCAATCTTTCTTCTAATGTTGCAATTATTTTTTCTTGAATTCTTGCTATCTGAAATAAATAATAGCTTTCATCTTCAAGTTGATTTATTATTCTCTCCTTGACATCATCATGATTAATACTGCAAACTTTGTCCAACTTTTTTTGGGATCCCTGTTTTGGATCTTCGTTAGAGTTTACTTTCTCTAGTGTGTCTTTCAGTTTCTTTTTTCCATCTTTTTTCAGATGAGAATCTAAAACGGTTAAACCATCTTTGTAGAAAAATGGATGGTTTACCATCTTGCATTGTGAATTTGCTTTTTTCATACATTACTTTCGTAGTTGTTCTCTAAAACCCAAAACTCGGAAATCCGAGTTTATCTTTATATGTATTAATTGAGGCCTTGGTCTAATTCAGGTTTATCTGTGGATTGCGTCAATTTGTTTATCTGCTCTTCTATCTCATCTATCATCGGAATCTGATACTGGTCATGAAATGACAGTATTTTATCATAGTGTACCTTGGCAGAGCCCATGTCTTCTAGCAAAATGTAAGAGTAAACCAGACCTTCTAGCGCCTTTATTTTTTTTGGGTTGGGCGCAAGCACTTCATTGTACTTTTCAATTGCATTGTGATACTGTTGTTTTATGAAATAGACGTTTGCTTTTCCAAGTATTGCGTTATAGTTTTTTGGCTCGATGTCTAGGATTTTATCAAAGATTATTTCAGCGTTCTGAACATCTCTTATGTGTGGATGAATCAGTGAATTTCCTACGCCAATCTTTGCCTTTATGTTGTTTGTGTCCATGTTCGATACCTCTTCGTATTCCTGTTTTGCTAATTCTGGTTTGTCTTGCAGCAGATGCATCCTTGCAATTCCCAACTTTGCATTTATGTTTGGTGGATCCAGCCACAAAACATGACTATAGATCTCCTCAGCACAACTGAATTCGCCAGTTTCTGCTGCAATGTTTGCCATGCCTACCAGCGCATAACTGTTCTTTTTGTTTATGTGTAATATTTTGGCATATATTTCAGATGCGTCTTCATACAGGCCACTTTCAACAAAATCATTTGCATGATCCAAGTCTGTTCTGATCTTAGTAGATACGCCAAAACCATCTAGGTCATCATCATCTCCCTGGTGTTGGTTTAGTATCTTTGTAACACATATCGAGTCAGGAGGGTCATAAATTGGTTGGTTTTTTGTTTCACGTTGCAAGTTATAGCTATCCTCAATTACTTGTGGAACAAGTAAAACCGGAATCAGGACTCCGCCCACTATAATTATTGTAGCAGATGCAATCATTAAGGTGATGATATTTTTGTTCATATTTTATTTCTCTCCATAATATTTGAAAGCAGCAAAAATTGGTTTGAAGTACAATGTACAATACCAAAAGCAGTTGAAATAGTATGTTTGATGATCGTCATATGATGCAATCTACTCATATCTTGTCATCATTCTCCCAAGTGCGGTTCAATGTTGTTTATGGCCATCCTGATTGACTTGTTTCGGGGTTCAATCTCTAATGCTGTCTGATATAACGTGTAAGCCTCGTCAAATCTCTCTAATTCCTCAAAGACAAATCCCTTGCCAAGTAACGCAGGTACGTTTTGCGGATAAATCTCATTTAACACCTTCCCATAATAGTATAGTGCTCCGTCATAGTCTCCTTGTTTGTAGTGTATGTGGCCTGTGCCTACCAGTGCGCCTATGTTGTTAGGCTCAATCTGTAGGATTTTGTTATACGAGTTTAATGCCTCATTGTAATAATATTCGGCACGTTTGAGATCGCCTATTATCACATATACATCAGCTAATCCCAACAGTGCCCTGGTGTCTTCAGGATGAATTTCCAATACACTCTCAAAAGTAATTATGGAATCCGAATAACTGGTATTTTTTGTATAATAATTCGCAATACAAATCAATGGGATTGCACGTTCTTCGTCAAGCTCATGTGCTTTTAGACAAATATCATAAGATTCTTCCAACTCTCCAAAAACTTGTTTGACATTTCCCAAGCCTACAAGAGCGTTGATGTTATTTTCTTCTTCTTTTATTGCTTCTTTGTACATCCCTTCTGCAGAGCCAAACAGGCCCCAAGTGTACAGGATGTTTGCCTTTTGTACATAGAGATCTGCATTAGGTTTTTCGTCAATCTGCATTTCAATCTGTTCTAACATCTGAACTCTCTCTCTATTTGGTGCAGTGATAATATTTCCAGGATCAATTGAGTCTATCTTGTCTAGTCTGTCTAATGCATCTCGATATTTTTGCTCATCCACATCAATTTTAAAGAATCCCATGTGTCCGGATATGTTATTTGAGTCAATACTCAATACCTGTTCAAATGTATTCTTTGCATCAGCATTACGTTTGATTGATAATTCTGCTTCTCCCTTTCCAACATATGCGTCCTGATTATTAGGGGATTTCTGGATTATGTCTTTGTAATGTATGATTGCATCCTCAAAACGCCCCTGATCTTCTGCAAATGCAGCATCAATAAACCACTGATTTATTATTTTGTCATCTGCAGTTGGCAGTACAGAAAATGTAAGTATCAATGTTGCAAGAGCCACTGCAGTAGCACCACTTCCTCCCAAAGTAGAAAAAATTGTTTTCTTGCTTAGTTGTGATGGTTTTGTAAACTGTAGATTCTTTGCATGCTGGTTTTTTTGCGGTTCTGTTATGGATTGGTTTATCGCACTACTTGATGTAGTAGAAGCAATTGGAGATGCAGGTTTTTCTGGTGCTTGCTTTTGGTATCTGACTCCGATTATTGAAGATACAGTTTTTGGTTCTGGTTCTATTCCTACCTGTCTCATCAATCGTTCAAGCAAAAAACATTCACTGATGGTATTGTCAATCTCACCTATAACCACAACTGCTGACTTGTCTGTAATCGGGTAGCTTGAGGCATATGATGATGTGGCGTTATACACTGAGAACACGATATCATCCAGATTGTAGGTATCAGCATAGGCATTAATGATATTGACATCTTCTGAAGAATATGATACATTTGGACCATTTATCACAATGAATCCTTTTTTGTGCTTATCTAATGAATCAAGTATTTCATTTAGCAACATTATCACTTATTGGAATTTGTTCCCAGCTACTGACGCCTGGTGGGCTGTATGCATTCCACCATTCTCTTAAATCGTTATTGATGTAGCGATAAAGAAGGTCAATTGGGAGATCCGCCTCTTGCATTATTGTATTTGAAAAAACCCCAAAATGAAATATGACAAAAGAATTTTGGACACTTTTTGACTTGACTACCATTCTTTTCAGATACATATGGTTTGTCAGACAGCCAAACTCCTTTTTACATTTGTACAATATCTCTTGGGCTGTTTCCCTTTTAAAAACAGGAGACATTATTTTGTCAATCTCTTCCCAAACAGTCTTTTCAGGCATGTCTGATTCTGTCCTGCAATATGAGATCATGTAAAATCCGATCTTCTCCTCACCAATTCTAAGTGCCCCCACCAGCGGAAAACTCATCTCAATGTCATACTTGTTTGACAATTCTCCAAGACCATCTCTTATTTTGCCGTACTCAAAAATGTGTGCAGAATGTCTTAGAAATTTGGATGTAAAATTAAATCTGCTAAGGAACAACTCTGGATCTGTTATGCAATTAGCATGTTGCACCAAATATTTGGTTAGTGTCTTGGAATAGTTGATGTTTGGCTTATTCAAAATGTTGTGTATCTCAGGCACCAGTAATGGTTGTTCTTTTATCTCTGAAAATATTTTTTTTACTTGATATTTTCCATTGCCCAATGGATTCCATTCATCATGATATTGTTTTGGCCATATTCTTGTACGATGATCTGCCTGAAGGTTGTGAGTCTCAACTTTTTTTGTAATTAGGCGCTCTGATTGCTGTATTTTTGACAATTCAAACTTTTCACTTGCAGTGTGATCTTTTCCACAGAACGATTCCTCACATGCCATTTTTTTTCTCAAATCTATCACAAAATCTCTAAGATCCAAGTTTGGGTTGTCTGCCTCATGATACTCGTTTATTTTTGCAATTGTCGATAGCAATCCAAAACCGGAATCAATTTGACCTATCATATCAATAGGATTGGGAGAAGATGATGAAATCAAGTCTACAGTTGCTGGATGTAAGAACTTCATATATAAATTAGATTTTGCATGATTAGAGTCTGCTGTGTTTTCTTTACATAATGCATTCAAACAAAAAATCACCATACAAATTAGATTTTGTATAATTTGTTATGTTCATAACTTACTTATGAAAAACACATTGTTAAGTAACAACTCGAATATTCGATCGCATGTTTATATACAACATTCAAAAAAAGGTTTGCCATTTGCTAACTATTGACAGATATTTTATATGGTCAGAAAAGTTCTCCGCATTTCTAATCTAGAAACCTTCTGGCCATCATTAAATATGAGCATAAAACTTTGCTTAAGTCAAATTTGTCCTTTTAAACAAATCAAATATCATTAATAGTGAAATTAAATCTCAAATCATCCCATGATGGATTTGTCTTTACAATCCCTTTGATGTTAGCAATCGGTTTGATAATATTCACAGCAGTGATTGTGATAACTCAGGTAGTAGTTGCAATTGGTGGTCCCCTAATCCCACAACTGATCACTGAGATGCCACGTTTCTTTGACTATGATGATGTGACTGGCGACCTGATTTTAGATGCAGACGGTAATCCTGCATCCAACGAAAGAACCGAACTATACTTTGGACTGTTTGTGTTTTCGTTTATCATTTTGACGGTGATTGGTATTTTGTCCATTCTTGTTTTAATGCTAGAGCAGATAAAGTGGGTCAATCCAGGTACTGCTTGGCGTCTGTTGCGCAAGGTAATCTTGTTTATTCCGTTTTTTGCTGTTTTCCCATTTCTTTGGGATTTGTGGGCAATAACCATAGAATCAACTGCAATGGCATTACTGGAATTTAACAGTGGTGGGGTAGATGCTGCAACCAGGACTGCCACACTATGGACTTCGATGGGTGGTGTGATTCCACCAGGAGCTTTTGATCCTGAAGAATGGACAAATGCGTTTGTTGATCCTGGCGCATTTGCACAAGGAATAATGAAGGATGTCTTTTTGGCATTATTCAAGGGATTTGCAGTGATGTTCATGACTGCAATGGCATTTATCATTAGTACAATTCGTATCATGTTGACAATGGTCTTTGCAATGTCAATCCCACTGATTTTGGTTTTGGGATTGATTCCGTTGTTCAGGAAACTCAAAGACTTGGTTGTAAACAATCTGGTTGGTTTGTCCTTGGCACCAATATTTTCTGCTTTGATACTTACAACCGGAATGGCTTATCTTGACAGTACAGTTCTACCTGGAATGCAGGATTGGTTTGCATCATTAGCAGTTGGATTCTTGGCAGTATTTGCACCAGTTATTCTGGCACCAATTCTTGGAACTCTAACTACACAAGTTGGACAGATGATGAGTACTGCAATAATGGGTGCTGCAATCATTGGCGGTTCTGCAGGACAAGGCGCATTAACTGGAATGAGTAATGCTGCTAATCAAATGTCGGGAGCTGCTGCAGGTATTGCACAAGCTGGTATGATGGGTGGCGGAGCGGCAGCTGGTGCAATGGCAGGAGCTGGACGCGGACTAACTTCAGGACAAATTGGAACCTTTACCAGTGGAGCTGCAACATCGATGGGTAGTGGAGGTGTAAGAAATCAACCAATGGCATTTGGTGGTATACCAACAACACAACAAGCAAATCCAATACAACATACTCCATTGTTCTTTGGTGAGAAACTCAAGGGAATAGCAAAAGCGGGATTTTTCGGAGCAGGAACAGGAATGGCTGCAGGTGCCGTACAATCAGGTTCAAATGCTATGCACATGCCAAGGATGGCAAACCCAATCATTCATGACTTACAAAACGCAGGAGCCCAAAAAGGAATTCAGATAGGTCAGCATGTAACTGCAAATCATTCTGTAAACGATATCGGAAATTCAATGACAGCAATGGAGCCTCAAATTAATATCCAGACAGGAGATGCAATAATGCCGGGAAATATTCCTAATGCTACTCAGGTAACTGACTATGATGGTGCATTGAACAGTATGCCTGATGTAAGTAGAGGCACTGATGTATTGGACTCTCCTCAGCAGCAGCAAGAGTTTTTGAATGTGGCAAGGAATAATGTTAGAAACTTTGAAAACTTACAACCCGAGATTCAGAATCAAGTAGATCAAAGAATTCTAGAGCAAATGCAACAAACATCCAGCAAGTGCTGGGAAGATTATTGATGCATCTAGAATAGAACAAGGGAAGACATTCAAAGCACTGTAGTTTTTTTATTTCACTAACATTACATAACCCAAACCTTTTTTTATTTCAAAAG